>Ga0302325_10003338_pt1 | contig 37943 bp, 16 predicted proteins | sample Palsa_T0_2_FD_201948 | JGI IMG/M metagenome (GOLD analysis project Ga0302325, IMG submission 201948) | Peat permafrost microbial communities from Stordalen Mire near Abisko, Sweden - Palsa_T0_2 | ecosystem: Environmental > Terrestrial > Soil > Palsa > Peat permafrost | place: Sweden: Abisko...
TTCCAGTTGCTATCGGGGAATTGGGCGCTCCTCATCCGGACGTGCCCTTTATCAGCAATGTCCACCTTGGCCAGGACGGTGACTTTTACCAGCATGGTTATGTAATCATCGAGCTGGCAAATGAACACGCGGCGGCAGACTATTACGCGTGCGATTCTTCCGGCAAAGAACGGAAGCTTTATTCCGAACAACTCGAGCAGCTGCCGTGAAAGGATGCCGAGCCGCGGAATGATCCCGGCCTGACTTCACGTGCATTTGATGCATCGCGTGCGTTTCATGTCTCGATTGACGAAATCGAGCGCGCTCGTTTTCGGCATACTCCTGTCGCTTTCGATCGTACGGCTGGCGCTCTTCAATGCGGATTCGCCCGCCTATTGTCTCGACAATTTCGCCGATCCAAAAGGTGCCCAGGCCGGGCGGGTGACCTGCGATACGATACTGGCGGCGACGAAAGAACAGCGTATCCAGATCGTCGACATGGCGCAGAAGTTCGCGCGGGGCGCCGCCTTGGGAGATCTGTGGCGCGCTGAAAAGTGCGTGGTCATCGCGGCTGCGAACGGCCAGTCGGTCTGGCTTGGCGAAAGCTCCAATTACAAGTTCAGCGGTAACGATCCGGAAAAGGATTGGCCCGGTTCTCAGGACCGGACGATCAGGCCGCCGATACTGGCCTGGCTCCTTACGGATCCGAACGCCAACAAACTGCTCACTCGCAAAGGAGTCTCTATCGGCGGCGCGGTCATTCCCGGGCCCCTCGACCTGAGCGACGCCTCCAATCTGGGGCTCTTGAGATTAAACTATTGCAAGCTGGGCGACGTAAATTTGAGTAATGCGACTGCCAGGCTCATCGACCTGAGCGGTAGCAAGATCATCCTGCTTGACGGTACCCAGATGCGGGTGAATGGCGATTTGTATCTGAACTCCATCGTCGCCGTGAGTACGCTCGACCTTACGGACGCGGAGGTTGACGGAAATTTTCACGCGGCCAATGCAAACCTTAAGAGCAAAGGCGATTCCTTGATCCTGGCCTCGGCGACGATCGGGGGAAGTGTATATTTGAGCGGAACCTCCGCTCAAGGTATGTTTCGCGCCACGAGAGCTACTGTCAACCAGGATCTGACTATCATCGGCAGCAAATTTGGCGACGAGCAGTGCAACGGTCTTCAGGCTGCCTATGCAGTAGTTAAAGGGAACCTATGGTGGGAACCCGCTGTTGTTGGAAAACATACCGAGCTCGATCTTATTGGTGCGTCAGCCGGCACCTTTCATAACTATAACGTCAAAGCATGGCCCCATCAGAACTGCCTGTTTCTCGACGGTTTCGAGTTTTCGCGGCTTGCTCCGGATAGTCATGCCACTGAAACCACCTTGAAGAGCTGGCTCGATCTGCAACCCGATAGGGCGCATGATGTGCAATTTTCAACCAAGCCAGGCGATTTCTGCGATACCTACGAAGCGAAGAATCATGCCGATATAGAAGCGGAGTATCCCAATCCGCAACCTTTCAAGGAGCTCGCGGGGTTTCTCCGGGACAGCGGAAAAGACGACGAGGCCACCGACTTGCTAATCGATGAGGCGCAGGAGGATCTCGACGCCGACATTGCGGCTAATCCGCGAAATCCCCGGACCTGGGCAGAGTGGATCTGGGGGAAGGTGGCGTGCTTTGGTTACTCGCCGCTGCACACTTTCCGGTTCATCCTTTTTTTCGTGGGCTTCGGATGGGTCGTTTTCTGGATTGGCTCCTACATGGGATTGATCGTTCCGACCGACAAGGATGCCTTCGACGAGTATGTAAAGGGCTATGATTCCGCGCACACGCGCCGTCCGCCGGTCTACTATCAACTCTTCAACAGTTTTTTCTATTCGCTGGAAACCTTCCTTCCGCTGGTCGATTTGTTTCAAGCCAAGAACTGGCTGCCTAATCCGCAGCGCGAGCCGCAGGCGGCGTCACGCCTGCTGCGTGGCTATTTGTGGATTCACATAATCGCGGGATGGTTTTTTACTACCGCATTGCTGGCGGGTCTATCCGGCCTCTTCCAGAAGTGATTTCGGCCCCGGCTTTTTCTCAAAACACGTTTGGTTGCCGGGTTACCATGAATTGACAGAACTCGTCCCTTTAGTTTAGAGCGTCAGTCACAACATCAGCGCCGCCAGACTGACGCGCCTCTGGCGCCGTTCCGGAGTGAGTCCGAAGGAGAATTCCGATGGATATAGGAATATGTACATGGGTACGGATTCTGCCGACCAAGCCTCAACCGCTGGTCGACGCCTACCGCGAATTTTTTGAGCTGGGCATCCTCGCCGAAGAGCTCGGCTATGATGAGATCTGGCTATCCGAGCATCATTTCGCCGAGGACGCCTGGAATCCTTCGCAGTTCCCGCTCTTGGCGGCACTGGCGGCGCGAACGCAGCGGATTCGGCTCGGCACTTTTGTGCTGCTGCTGCCGTTGCATAATCCGATCAGGGTCGCCGAGGACGCCGCCACGCTCGATATCATTTCCAACGGTCGCGCGGATCTCGCTTGCGGCGGCGCGGCGATGGAGGTCGAGTGCAGGGGTTTCGGCGTGGACGGAACCGATAGCTTCGGCCGCAGCTACGAGGCGCTGTCGGTGATCGAGAAGTGTTTCAAAGAGGAAGACTTCACTCATCACGGCAAGTACTTCAATTTCGAGGACGTCCGGATGACGACCAAGCCGCTGCAAAAGCCGGGTATCCCGATTTATATGGCTGCGCTCGGTCCGCAGAGCCTCGAGCGGGCGGCGAAGCGGGGCTACAACCAGTGCTCCGCGTTTCATACTCCGATCTGGGGGAAATATGGCGAGATGCAGCGTCAGCTCGGCCGCCCGCGCGATTCATATCGAATCGTTTCCGGTCCGCTGTTCGTGCACGTGGCGGAGAGCCGGGAAAAGGCGTGGGACGAATCCGAAGAGGGTATCCACTGGTCGATGAATTTCTATCCGCGGCGCGGACCTAACCGGAATTATCCAACCACCGGCGTCCCGTCAGCGATGCCACCGGTTGGCCAATTGCGCCACAAGTCCGAGAACACAGCCTATGGTCTGACGCCGGCGGTCGGAACCCCCGACGACGTGCTCCGAATCATGAGCACCTATCGCGATGAGGACGTTGACGAGCTGGTGCCGACGTTTCATTTTCCCGGGATGAACTTCGAGCACGTCAAACGATCGATGCGGCTGTTTGCCAAAGAGGTGATGCCCGAGATCCGCAAGTGGGGAAGATCGGCGGGCAAGCGCTAGTTCGCTTCCATGCATACGCCCACAGGGTCAGAATCAAGTGACGAGGAATAACCATGGAAGCTGACGCCCGGCCGGTTCAGAGTTCAAACGGCCCAAGCTCAAAAAGTTCAGTCCGCGTGAGTTCAAATCGTGACGACTATATGCGCGCCGCGCTTGAGTTGCGGCCGCTGATCGAAGCGGAAGCCGACGAGGCCGAGAAGCTGGGCCATCTGACCGACAAGACCGTGGCAGCCCTGCGTCACGCCGGTATCTACAACATGCTGCTGCCGCTTGAGCTGGGCGGCGCGGAACTTCCTTTTGTCGACGCGATGCGAGTGGTTGAACAGATTGCCCGCGCCGACGGCTCGACCGGCTGGTGCACGATGGTCGGCAATGTCATGGGATGCAGCCAGGCCCACGTGCCGGAAAAGGGCGTTCGCTACATGTACGCCAATGGCCCGGACACGATGGTCGCGGGACAGGGAATCCCGCGCGGCCAGGCGCGCATCGTCGATGGCGGCTACATGGTGCGCGGACATTGGAGTTACGGCAGCGGGATCTATCACGCCCAATTCGCCCACACCGGATGCGTCGTGATGGACGGCGACCGGCCGGCGACCGATGCCAACGGCGCGCCGGAAATAATCATCGCGCACATCGAGCGCAAGGACTTCGAGCTGTGCGGCAATTGGAACGTGCTCGGCCTGCGCGCCACCGGCAGCTTCGATTACGAGCTCAAGGCCGACGAAGTCTTCATTCCCGATTACATGTGCTATCCGGCCGGCGCCGAAGATCCCAAGCGCGGAGGCAATCAGTATGTGCTGGGCCTGGTGGGATTTACCGCGTGGGGTCACACCTCGTGGGGATTGGGCGTCGGCCGCCGGGTTCTCGACGAGCTGGCGATTATCGGCAGGACCAAGTCCGGTCCCTTCGGCGGGGTCGGCGAGAGCGCAACGTTTAAGCAGTCCTTCGCACAGTCGGAATCGAAATACCGATCGGCGCGCGCGTTCTGCTACGAAGTCTGGACCGATGTCAGTGACAGTCTGATCCGCGGCGAACGAGCGACGCTCGAGCAAATCGCGCTCATCCGGATGGCGATGCGCCACCTGCACGACGTGCTCTCCGAAATTTCGACGTCTGCATATCGCTCCAGCGGCGGGGTAGCATTGCGGCCGAGCGTCCTGCAGCGATGTTATCGCGACGTCCATGCCGGTACGCAGCATCTTCTGCTGTCGGATCAGATCTACCAGGAATGCGGCCGTGTGATGCTCGGGATGGCGAGCGCGAAGGCTCATTGGAACCTGCTCGGCGTGGTCGATTAGGACGGCGCCGGCTATCAGACCGGCGCGTGAGCCCGTGGCATAGGATGATGAGGCTAAACACGTGGCAACGGAACTTACTTCAGGCCTTTCCCCTTAATTGTGAACGTTGTCTTCCTGGTCGGACTGACGTTCCCTCCGCACTGCCCAAAGGCTCCCCCGGCCGCAAATGTCCTGGTGTTGGCAAGGAAGCATCCGCCATTGAGAATACTCCCGCTGAATTCGCTATCGCATTCGGCGCCGATGAATCCGATACTCTCGACATCCTTCGAACCGTTGATCTCGATATCGGCATAGACGTCGGTGCAAGCTGTCTGATAGGCGGTGGCTTGGGAGGAGAGATCTTCGGTTTCGTAGAGGATTACCGCACCTGTACCCGCGCTACCGCTGGCAGTGCCGACAAACGTGCCACAGAAGCACGAATCCCCCGATGGACAGATATTGGCCAAACCGTCGCCACCCGTGCAGGGTCCGTTGGTTATGTGGGCCACGCCGGTGAAAAGGATTGTGAGGATGACGTTGTAGTTCGAGGGTTTGGCTGAACTAACGGCCGGTCCATCCTGCTGCAACTGTAAGAAGCCACTCGGCGCTGCCCACACAGGTGTGACGTACAGCGCGGCGGCAAGTATCACAAGAATTCCGGTCTTCACTGGTCTCTCACCGCATCAAGCATCATGACGCGCGCCACCATACGATGCTTTGTCATATAACTGCTAACGAAATTACGCGCTGATTCTCGTCGGTCGGTTTGAACTTAACTCAAATCGACTCGGAATGATCTCTTAGGCGCTCCTTCTCGTTCTGATAACTCGACCGTCAAAGAAAATAACGACAGTGAATTAAATATCGAATGATTGACGGGTTTTAAGCTTTCCGTCTAAGGTGGTCAGCCTAAATGGGGTGAGAGCAATCATATTCAACGCTGGTTAGTGATTTATCGGATGATTTAGCTTCGATGTGGTTGCCTGACCGTCATGTCGGACCGGAGCGTGGGGAATGGACCAGTTCGATAGTGGCGAGCCGCGGGACAAATCCGGTGACAGCCGGACGGGGGGCTCGGGACGCGGGCCTTCGGGTGTCGCGTCGCGCCATGACGAAATCGCGCCGGACCCACAGGATCCCCATCGGCAACAAACCGCTCAACCAAAAACCGCCGAAGATCTCCTGCCCCACGTCACGCTGCCCAAGGGCGGCGGCGCGATCCGCGGGATCGGCGAAAAGTTTTCAGTCAATGCCTCCAACGGCACCTGCGCCCTATCGATTCCGCTGCCACTGAGCGCCGGGCGCGGCAACTTCACGCCGCAACTCGAACTCAGCTACCACTCCGGCGCCGGCAACGGACCGTTCGGCTTCGGATGGAGCCTGTCGTCCGGATCTATCACACGCAAAACCGACCTGGGCCTTCCGCTCTATTGCGATGGCGACGAATCCGACGTGTACGTTCTAGCCGGTTCCGAAGATTTGGTGCCGATTCTCGATGCGACCGGAAAGCGCTTTCACGTCAACCGCAGCGTGCATGGCGTCGCCTACCAGGTCTCGTGGTACCGGCCGCGGATCGAAGGGCTGTACGCGCGAATCGAGCGATGGCTCGCCGTCAACACGGGTATCGTGCATTGGCGGAGTATATCGCGCGATAACGTCACGACGATTTATGGCCTCGACCCGTTGAGCACCGTCGCAGACCCCGCCGATACGACGAAAATCTTCTCATGGCGGATCACGCGAAGCTGGGACGACAAGGGCAACCTCGCAATCTACAGCTATGTCGGCGAGGACGGCGCAGGGGTTGACCATACGCAGGCCCATGAGGTGAATCGCACCGACGCGATTCGCGGCGCGCAGACCTATCTTCAAACGATCAGCTACGGAAATCTGTCGCCCTACTTTCCCGATTGGAGCGCGACCGGAATCGATACCGCGATTCCTTCGGCATGGGCGTTCAAGGTCGTTCTCGACTACGGGGACCATCAGGCAACCGCGCCGACGCCGACTCGCGATCAACCGTGGCCGCTCAGGCCGGATCCGTTTTCGAGTTACCGCGCGGGCTTCGAGGTGCGAACGTACCGGCGCGTCAATCGGATCCTGTTCTTCAACAATTTTCCAGCCGAACCCAACGTCGGCGCCGACTGCCTGGTGCGCTCGCTCGACCTGCTCTATTCGGACAATCAATCCGCGGCCAATCCCCTCAATCCGATCTACACGTTTCTCGTCTCCGCCACGCAGACCGGATACACGCGGAGCGCGACCGGCTACGCCAGCCGCTCGCTGCCGCCGCTGGAATTCGACTACAGCCAGCCGCAGATCCAGAGCGTCGTTCGCGGTCTCGATCGCGACAGCCTGGGAAATCTGCCGGAGGGGATCGACGGTAGCCGCTTTCGATGGGTCGACCTCGACGGCGAGGGGCTGCCCGGAATACTCACCGATATCGGCGGCGGATGGAACTACAAGCACAATCTGGGCGCCGGCAACTTGAGCGCGCAGGCCGACGGCAGCGTGATGACCAGCCCGCGTTTTGGCCCGATGGAATCGATTTCCCCGCTGCCGTCGAACTCCGATTTGTCAGCCGGGAACCAACTGCTCGATCTGACCGGCGACGGGCGTCTCGAACTGGTCAACTTCGATAGCCGCCAGGCGGGATTCTTCAGACGAACCGAAGACGCCGATTGGGAGCCGTATCATTCGTTCGCCGCGCTGCCGGCGATCGACTGGAGTTTGCAGAATCTCAAGTTTATCGATCTGACCGGCGACGGCCTGGCCGACGTGCTGATAACCGAGGATGGCCTCTTCACCTATTACGCGTCGCTCGGCGACGAGGGGTTCGACGGCGCCCGGCTGGCGCGAACGCCGTGGGACGAGGAGAAGGGTCCCAAGGTGGTGCTGGCCGACGGCACCGAGACGATTTTCATCGCGGATATGTCGGGCGACGGCCTGAGCGATATCGTCCGCGTGCGCAACGGTGAGGTGTGCTACTGGCCGAATATCGGCTACGGACATTTCGGCGCCAAGGTCACGATGGATCGGGCGCCACGTTTTGCCGACGAGGAGCGCTTCGACCCGCGGCGGATCCATCTGGCGGATATCGACGGCACGGGCGCGGCCGATCTGCTTTACATCGGCGATAACGGCGTTAACGCCTGGTTCAACCAGTCCGGTAATTCATGGTCGGCGGTGAATCGGATCGGCGTCTTTCCGACCGCGGACGCGCTCAGCACAGTGCAGGTGATCGATCTGCTCGGCACCGGCACGGCGTGCCTCGTGTGGTCGTCGCCGCTACCGAGCGAGAGCGCCGCCCCGATCCTTTACGTCGATCTGATGGGCGGCGCCAAGCCTCATCTGCTGACCGGCGTGCGCAACAACCTCGGCGCCGAGACCCGCGTGACTTACGCGCCGTCGACGCGTTTTTACGTCGCCGACAAGAGCGCAGGTAAACCGTGGGCGACGCTGCTGTCGTTTCCGGTGCAGGTTATCGAGCGCGTCGAGAGTATCGACTGGATCGGCCGCAATAGAACGGTAAACCGCTACGCGTACCATCATGGCTATTTCGACGGCTACGAGCGCGAGTTTCGCGGCTTCGGGATGGTCGAGCAGTGGGATACCGAGGAATACCGCACCGATACCGCGTTCCCCGACGGCGAGTTCCTCAATTGGGACGCCGCGTCGTGGTCGCCGCCGATGCTTACGCGAACCTGGTTCCATACCGGCGCGTTTCTCGAAGCTGGAACGGTCTCGAAGATCTACGCGAGTGAATTCTGGATCGAGCCGGCCCTGAGCACACCGGCCCATGCTGCGGACCTCGCGGCGATGACGATTCCGGATACCGTTATACCGTCGAATCTTAACGCCTATGAGATTCAGGAAGCCTATCGCGCGCTAAAAGGACGGCCGCTCAGAATCGAAACATATGCCGAGGATGGATCGGCAAACGCCGCCAATCCTTTCACGGTCGTCGGGCAGAACTTCGCGCTTTTGTGTCTGCAAAACCAGTACGGGAATCTGCACGCGGTCTTCGCCGTCAATCCGCGCGAGACGGTGTCGTTTCATTATGAGCGCAACGCGACTGAGCCGCGGGTAACCCACGATATGACGCTTGAAGTTGACTCCTACGGCAACGTCGAGCGCAGCGTCACGATCGGCTATCCACGGCGGAACGGCTACCCGCCGCCCGAACCGACACTCCCCGCGAATGTCCAATCGATGCTGGCCTACGATCAGACGCGGCTCCATGTGATTGGCACCGAAAATCAGTACACCAACGCGATCGACGACACTTCCGCCTATCCGGACAGTTACCGCGCACCCGTCACCGCGGCGACCAACGTGGCCGAGTTGACCGGGATCACGCCTGCTATCGCCCGCGCAGGAATTACCAATCTGTTCACGTTCGCCGAGATGGACACGGACTGGGAGGGCGTATGGAACGCTGCTCATGACATCGCATACGAGGCGGTCCCGGCGGCTGACGTTGACGGTGCCGGCGCGCTCCCGGCGACGCCCACGCGCCGGTTTATCGAGCAGAACCGCCAGCTATATCGCAGCGATGATCTGACGGCGTTGCTGCCGCAAGGACAACTTCAGTCGCTCGGACTGCCCGGACAATCCTATCGCGCGGCACTGACCCCCGGCTTGCTGAGCAATATCTTCGGAGCGCTGGTCCCCAACGCGATCCTCACCGAGGGCGGCTACGTTCAGCTCACGGGTGAGACTGGATGGTGGCTGCCGGCGAGTCGAATCTTCTATTCGGCTGGCGACACCGATACGCCGCCGACCGAATTGGCGGCGGCACGAGCATCTTTTTTTCTCGCGCGTCGGCAGATCGATCCATTCGGCGCGATCAGCCGGGTCACTTATGACGCGTACTCGATTCTGCCAACCATCACGACTGACCCGGTCGGCAATGTCACGACAGCCACCAACGACTATCGCGTGATAGCTGCGAGCGTGATCACCGATCCTAACGGCAATCGCAGGGCGGTCGCCTTCGATATGCTCGGGCTGGTCGTCGGCACCGCCGTGAGCGGCAAGACTACCGAGTCGTTGGGCGACTCGTTGAGCGGATTCGTCGCCGACCTTGACGACGCGACAATCGCGGCCCATCTTGCGAATCCCATTCTCAATCCGGGGGCTGTCCTCGGCAACGCGACCACTCGCATCATCTACGATCAGGCGGCCTACTTTCGGACGCGGAGCGCACCCCGGCCAACGCCGCCGACCGCCTACACGATCCTGCGCGAGACCAACGTATCGGATCTGGCAGCGGGCCAAACGACTAAGTATCAGCATCATTTCTCGTATTCGGACGGATTTACGCGCGAGATACAGGCCAAAATGCAGGCTGCGCCAGGACCAATCACGACGGACGGACCGTCGGTCACGCCGCGATGGGCAGGGTCCGGGTGGACGATCTTCAACAACAAGGGCAAACCGGTTCGCAAATACGAGCCGTTCTTTTCGACGACTAACGCATTCGAGTTCGCGGCCGTAAACGGCGTCAGCACGATCCTGTTTTACGATTCGACTGCTCGCACGGTCGCGACGATTCATCCCGATAACACGTGGGAAAAGACGATATTCGATTGCTGGCGGCAGGAGAGTTGGGACGCCAACGATACGGTGCTGATTGCCGATCCGCGCACCGACGCCGACGTCGGGAACTATTTCACGCGTCTGTTAGGCATCGCTCCAGACGCGTTTACGTCGTGGTACAGCCTCAGAATCGGTGGAACTTACGGCGAATCAGCGGGAACTTCAGCAGACGGCCAGGCCGCGCAAAAAGATGCCGCGCAGAAGGCGGCCGCCCACGCGGCGACACCATCGGTGGCGCATTTCGATGCGCTCGGACGGGGCTGCCTGGCGGTGGCCGACAATGGATCCGCGGGGCGCTATGCAAGCCGAACAGCGCTCGACTGCGAAGGCAAGCCGCTGGCGGTTTTCGATCCGACGGGAGCCCGCATTTTCGAATACGTACTCAGGGTTCCCCCAGGCGGCGTATCGCCATATGTCGCGGGGACAGATCTGGCCGGCAATTCGCTCTATCTCAACGGCGCGGATGGCGGCGCGCGGCGCAACCTGGTCAACGCCGCCGGCAATCCGATCCGCGGATGGGACGCGCGCGGCCATGCCTTTCGCATGCTTTACGACGCGGCGCAGCGTCCGACTTATCGTTACGTCAGCACGAATGGCGCGGCTGAGGCTCTGATCGAATTAACCATCTATGGCGAAGGAATGGCCGCAAACAATCTGTGTGGAAGGCGCTGGCGGCTCTACGATATGGCCGGCGTGGCTGTCGTCAACACTCACGATTATAAGGGCAATTTACTCTCGAGCACCCGCCAGTTGGGCGCCAATTACCATCAGGCGATCGACTGGAAGCCGCTGTCCGGCCTGACCGACGCAGCCAAACTCGACGCTGCCGCATCGGGACTGATCGTTGCAACCGACAGTTTCGACTCGAGTACGATTTACGACGCGTTCAACCGGCCGATTCAAACGGTCCCATCGCACAGCGCAACGATGAAGCCGGGAGTGATCCGCAATGGCTACAACGAGGCGAACCAACTTGCGAGTGTCGATGCGTGGCTCCAGCAGACCGCCGCTCCAACCGTGCTCCTCGATCCGGCAACCGCCGACCGTCACGCCGTCACGAGTGTCAACTATAATGCACGCGGCCAGCGCCTTACGATCGCGATGGGCAACGGCACCATTACCGCCTACGCGTACGATTCTGCCACCTTCCGTCTGACACAGATTACGACCACGCGACCGGTCTCGTTTGCCGCTAACCAACAGGTCGTGCAGGCGCTGGCTTACTACTACGATCCCGCCGGCAACATCACTCGGATTCGCGACACCGCCGATACTCAGAACGTCATCTATTTCAACAATCAACGGGTCGAGCCGACGACTGACTATACCTACGACGCGACCTACCGTCTGCTCGCGGCCAAGGGGCGCGAGCATCTCGGGCAAACCGGCGGCGCGCTGTCGGCGCCAAATCAGATCACTAACGACGATTCATTTCGGATGGCGCTGCCGCAGCCCGGCGACGGCAATGCGATGGGCCTCTACACTGAAAGCTACAGTTACGACGGGATCGGCAATCTGCTCGCGATGTCCCATCTGGTGAGCTCGGGCGCCTGGGTGCGGAACTATAATCACGCCGAGCCCTCGCAGATTATCGCAACGGAAAGGTGCAATCGTCTGAGCGCGACCAGGATGCCTGGCGATCCAGCGGCGGGTCCGTTCAGCGCGACCTATGCGCATGATCCGCACGGCAACATGATTCGGATGCCGCACCTTCCGGCGATGACCTGGGATGAGATGGATCGGCTGCGTTCGACCACGCGCCAAGTGGTGACCGCCGGCACGCCCGCGACCACTTTTTACGTTTATGAAAGCGGCGAGAAGCGCATACGCAAGACGACCGACGGGCAGGCCGGCGCTGGTGTAACACCGATCCGCAAAAGCGAGCGAGTCTACCTGGGCGCGATCGAGATTTATCGCGAGTTCGGTACCGACGGCACTACCGTCACGCTGCGGCGCGAAACGTTGCATATCGATGCCGGCGATCGTCCGATCGCTTTCGCCGAGACGCGCACTATCGGCACCGACGCGGCGCTGCCTCAATTAGTGCGCTACCAACATTCGAACCATCTTGGGTCGGCGATGCTCGAGCTCGACGATGGTTCGAACATCATCAGCTACGAAGAATATTTTCCCTTTGGTGGAACTTCATATCAGGCCGTTCGTAATCAGACCGATACACCCAAGCGTTATCGCTATACTGACAAGGAACGCGACGACGAAAACGATCTCTATTATCACGGTGCGCGCTACTACGCGCCGTGGCTCGGGCGATGGACGGCGTGCGATCCGGCAGGACTGACTGACGGGCCCAACCTATACTCATATGTCCGCAACAATCCGCTGAAATTTTCCGATCCCGCCGGTACTCAGTCGGCGAACGAAAACGCCAATCCGCCGCCGCCCGACCTGCCCCGTCGCAGCGTGGAAGATACGGTGAAGGATGCCAAGCCCAAATCGCATTGGGGCGGCAAACTCCACGACGCGGCGCCGGGCGAGGAACCGGAAGAGGTTAAACCGCCGACGGCGGAAGAGATCGAACGGTTGCGCAGGATGGTCGGTAGTATCGTTCCTCAACTGACGCTCGACCAGAAACCGCCGCCCGTTTGGACTTTTGACATCGATATCAACCTCCCGCCGGAACTCTCGGCCCCGCAGCCGCAAGCGGGTCCGTTGAAGCCGACGGTGCCGGCGCCGCCGCCCGAGTTGCCGCCGAGGATCGGTTTGACGCCGCAGATGGTCTATCCGGACGTCTACACGCCGGACAAGGTCACCGAATGGAAGACGGCGAATCAGGCGCCGCCGCTTAGCGATCCGGACGCCGGCACCACTGCGCCGGCCGCGGGCATCCAGCTCAAGGTCGCCGAGGAGTTGGGCCGTAACAACTGGCAGTACAAGCCAATTCTGGACTATCTGCGTGACCCCCTGACGTTTTTCACCGTGCCGCTGGCGGTTGGTGCGACGATCGCGACGGCGGGAGATCCCAAGCAGAAGGACCCCGATCGGGCCAAGTTTGCCAGCACCGCGTGGGGTCTGGTCACCGGCGTGGTTTCGGCGGGCATCAGCGAAAAGGTACTGCCGAAATTTCTGCCCAAGGACTTCAAGTTCGACTGGAAAATGGGCTTCAACCCCTCCACACCATTGCCCGCGGCCTCGCAGGCCGAGGCGCCGGCTGCGTTCACGGTGCCCGGGGCGAAGTACGTGTACGGCGGTTTCCAAGGGGTCTTCTAGTGGCGCGACTGCGCGCAGACGTGATGTCGACGGCAAACTCTCGACCTCGGGACAAAGTGAGATTTGGGCTATGAACCTGCAAGGACGAAATCTTCAGCAAGGACTCAACGGCAGCGATGTCGCCGATGCGCAGTCGGAACTGAGCAAGGTAGGACTGACTATTCCGCCGGCCGAGCAGCAGGCGTCGAATTTCGGCCAGGGCACGCACGACGCGGTTGTCCAGTTTCAGAACGATCACTCGTTCGCGGCGACTGGCGTAATCGACACGGCAACTGCTGCCGCGCTCGGCGCGGCAGTAGCGGCGGCGACCTATAGAGTTCACGGTACGGTCTGGAGTTCGGTCAGCGCAGGCGTATCGGGACTGCAGATCCAGATCATCGACAAAAATGTCGGCGCGGATGTAACGGTCGCGTCCGGTGCGACCAATGAGCTCGGAAACTACTCAATTACCGCGATCATCACGCCCGCGGACCTGCGCGCGCGGCACAAGAGCAAGCCCGATTTCCAGGTCCGGGTGATGACCGGGCAGACGTTGCTCGCTTCATCGGATATCGCATACAACGCCCCATTCGATACGACGCTCAATGTAATTCTGCCGGCGGACAACACAGCGCTCGTCAGTGAGTATGAAACGCTGACCGCGGCGCTCGGCGCGGTTTATCAAGGCGCGCTCGGCGCGCTGCAGGAAAACGATCAACGCCAGGACATTACCTACCTCGCCAACAAGACCGGATGGGACGCGCGAGCGGTCGCGTTCGCCGCGCTCGCGGATCAGTTCAGCCAGCCGCCGGCGGTGCCGTCGACGACAAGTTCATCGCCGCCCCCGCCGTCGCAGCCGGCCCCGACGGGGGCGACCACTTCAGTCACGGGTGCTCCGGCAGCGAATACCCCAGTTACGAGCGCGACGGGGGCCGTCATCCGTCCGGCTGCAGTCCTCTCACCGGCAGCGACAACAGTCTCGGCCTCCCCTCCAGCGTCGGGCGCTGCCAGGCCACCCGCTTCAAACGTACTGGGCACACCGTCGACTCCGTCGGCGCCGGCCGCACCCGCGACGATCAAGCCGGAATTCTATTACGCGCTGTTCCGTGCCGGTCTGCCGACCGATGCGGACTCGTTGTATCAGACCACACCCCAGACCGCCGAGGCCGTGTGGGAGCAGGCAATTACACAGGGCGTTATCCCACGTACGCTCAGCAGCGAAATCGCGGGCGCGGTGAATACGTTTCAGACTTTGGGTGCGGCCAAGGCACTGGATGCAAAGCCGGCCGTCGGAGTCTCGACGCTGCGCGAGATGCTCGCGATTTCAATTAGCGACGCGAACCAGCAGCAACAGTTCGCGCAGCTCTACGCGCAATATCAGGGCGACAATACCGGCCTTTGGAGTGCAGTCACTAACTCGTTGGGTGTGGATGTGACTACGCGGCTTCAACTCGACGGCAAGCTCGCCTACATCAGCGTCAATAACGCACCTCTGATTACTGCACTGCATAATGCGGAGAAGGCGAGTCCGCTGACAGCGGCTATCGATCTGGTGAAGAAAGGGTATTACGACGCGGCCAAATGGCAGCCGCTGATCGGTACTTCGGTTCCGTCGCAGATTCCGGGCGACACCGCGGCGGAGCAGAGCGCGAATTACGCGTCGACCCTCGCGGCCCAGGTGCGGCTGGCTTTTCCCACGGCGGTTGTCGCCGATCTGATTACTCAAGGGAAAGTGCCGATCCAGGGCGACGCCACCGTAGCGACCGGGGTCACAACTTTTCTCAACACCAATCAGGATAACTTCGCGATCGGCCGCGAAGCGGTCGAGGCCTTTATCGCACGCACTAAGCTGACCGGCACTAACCCGTCGGTAGTGGCCCAGATAAAGCGCATACAGCGCGTCTATCAACTCACGCCCGATGATTCGACCATGAGTGCCCTGCTCAATAACCAGGTTGATTCGGCCTACGCGATTACACGTTACGACTCGGCGGGTTTTGTCACTAGCTTCAAGGACAAGCTTGGCGGCGAACAGGCCGCGGCCAATATTTATCAGCGCGCAAGACAGATTCACGGCTCCGTGTTGAGCGTGACGATGCACTACCTGACTGCGCAAACTGGACTGCAGCTCGGTGGCGCGACCCAGACGCCGATCCTACAACCGAAATCCAACCCATCAGCGAACCCCAACTATCCGGTTATCGCTTATCCGACGCTGGAAACCTTGTTCGGTTCGATGGACTACTGCGAATGCGAGGATTGCCGATCGATACTCAGTCCCGCCGCTTACCTGGTCGATCTCCTGCACTTCATCGATGCCCAATCGGTGCCGGGCGGATTTCAGAATCCCCAGGTAATCCTCTTCGGCAGGCGTCCCGACCTGCAATATCTTCCACTGACCTGCGCCAATACTAATACTGCGATGCCTTATATCGATCTGGTCAACGAGACGCTGGAGTATTTTGTCAGCCACAACCTCTCGCTCAGCGGCTTCACCGGCTTCGATACACCGGATACCATCACTTCGGCCGACTTGATTGCTAGTCCGCAGAACGTCAATGACGCCGCTTACGAGATACTGCAGAACGCGAGCTTCCCTCCTCCGTTGCCCTATCAGAGGCCCTTGGCGCTCCTTCGGTTGCATCTGCAAACAATCGGTATCGCGCTGGCTGACGTGATGGCGGCACTCAGGGCCAACGACGCGATCGAGCGCAGCAGCCCGACCACATTCGGATGGCGCGATATCCTGATGGAGCAGATCGGTCTATCGCGCGAGGAGTATCGGCTCTTTACTGACAGTACGCTCGGACTGCACGGGCTATATGGATATTCCAGCCAGACCGAAGCCGCGGCGCTGGCGACACTGCAAAAGCAGAACTTACAGGATTTCTCGCGCCGAACCGGCGTGTCCTATGACGACCTGTTTTCGATTATTCAGACCCAATTCATTAATCCCAACAGCATCCTGATTCCGACCCTGCAGCAGCTCAACATGCCATTCTCGACGTTGCAACAACTCCAGAATGGCACGCTCACGCCAACTGCGTTTACCGCGTTACTGCCGATTGGAATCGATCCGCGCGAGTACGGCGGTACCAGCCTGACTGACATGGGCGCGATCGCTACCTGGGTTAAGAACAACTACACCCGGATTATGACGATCATCGCGTACGAAGATCCGAGCGCCAGCCCGGATCTGTGTTCGGCCACTAACCTGATGTTGCGCTATACCAATCCGGACGCCACCAAGAACTTGCTGCATGGCGCGGACTTTTTGCGCCTTATTCGCTTTATCCGTTTGTGGCAGAAGCTCGGAATAAGTATCGAACAGACTGACGACATTATTACCGCCCTTTATCCGATCGCCGACTTGCCGACGGGAGCCAGCGACGCGAGTGACTATACGTCCCTTGATACTGGCTTTCTCGCACTGCTGCCGCGCGTCGGATTCCTCTATCAGGTGATGGCACGGATGGGATTGACGACCGATTCCCTGCCGTCTCTATTGGCGTGCTGGGCGCCGATCGACACTACGGGCGCGGAGTCACTATACGCGTCGATGTTTCTTACGACGCCAATCCAGGACACTGCCTTTGCGATTGACGCCTATGGCAACTTCCTCCAGGACACGACGCAGACGGTTGGCGGCCATCAGGCGACTTTGTGCGCAGCGTTTAATCTGACCAGCTCGGAATTCGAACTTGTGCTGGCAGCGTGCGCGCTATCCGACAGCAGCGTTCTCATTCTGGCAAATATCAGCGCGATATATCGGGTCGGCTGGATGGCTCATACGTTGCAGTTGAGCGTGGTCGAGTTCCTGCTCTTGCGCAGTTATGCGGGGATCGATCCATTTCAGCCGCTTGATCCTTCGGCCACGACTCCAGCCGAGCCACCGGTTATACGATTTATACGGCAGGTTCAGGCGATCAGCACGGCCGGGTTACAGCCGGTGCAGGCGCTATATCTGATTTGGAATCAGGACGTCAGCGGAAAATCGACTCCGCCCGATTCAGACGTGACCGGCCTTGCAGTCTCGCTGCGCGCCGATTTTGCGGCGGTCGAGAACCAGTTCACGCTCGTCGACGATCCGAGCGGAGCTATAGCTAATGGCCTGATGGCGCTGGTGTACAGCAGTACGGCGACCGATTTCTTTTTCGGCTTGCTCAACGGCACGCTGACGACATCCGCGACCTACTCGAGTGTTTCCGGAAGCATCCCGCAGGCGATTATCGACGCCTCCTCCGGGCGCCTTAGTTACGATGATTTGCGCAAGCAACTCATATACGCGGGTGTGTTGGACACTGCGACGCAGAGTGCGATCGATGCGGCGATTACGGTCAATCTGAACGATCCGAATTTGCACGCCGCGCTGGTAAACCTGGCTGCCGGCAATCATCAGGCAGTCGATCCCTTCTTCGCGACATATCCTGAACTGCTGCCGCTCTATACTGCCTATGCGGAATCGAGCGACCCACCGCAGACAAAACGTACGACGCTACTGGCAACTTTCCTGCCGAGCCTCAAACAGAAGCGCAAGCAGGAGCAGGCACTCGCGGAGATCACCGCGGCCGCCGGAGAGGACCCGAGTTTCGGCGGTGCAATTCTGCAGAATGCGTCCGTGCTGCATTCCGCCGTGGATCCCACCGTTGCGGCCATCGGCGATTTAACCGCGATCGAGGCGCAAGGACTGTCGGCGAATTTCTACCTGACCAATAATACCGCCCTGCCGCCCAATCTCACCGTCGACGCGGTTGCGACTATGAACTACGCGCCGGGATCGAATCCATTGCCGGCCGGTAGTGGCGGCAGCGCGATTGCGGGAGTCTGGAGTGGCTACCTGGCCGCACCGCAGGACGGATTTTACAATATCGCGATTGCAACGGACGTCGGTGCGACGGTGACGCTGCAGATAGACAGCGTGCCCGTCGTCCTCTCGGCGGCGGGAAACGTCTGGAAGAATCAGAGCTCCATCGCGCTGACCGCTGGCTCTTTAACGGTGATGACTCTAACGGTCGGCAATATCAAGAGCGCGCTTGCACTAAGCTGGCAAAGTCTGGGCTTGGGATGGCAGTTAATCCCGGGAACCGCGCTGTATCCGGCCAATCTGGTCGCTCGGTTGCGAACTCTATATGTGCGTTTTCTAAAGGCGACAGCTCTCGCTGGTGCACTGTCGCTCACGGCGGATGAGCTAGCCGACCTCGGCAGCTACACTGGTTTTCAGGTCAGCACGGTGGACAGCCGGGACAACCTGACAGCTGGAAACGTTACCTTCACGCCGGTCTCGATGACCAATATTGTAACCGGATCAGTGCTGATAATCGATTCGGGAACGGCACAGGAAGCGGTGACCGTCACGGCGGTGACTGCGACGACGTTCTCGGCGGTGACTACCAAGCCTCACAATGGCACCGCGACTCCGTTCGCAATAGTCAATCAGTCGTTGCCAGCTATTGGTCATGGATGGATGAACTTCATATCGACGTCAAGCAGCCCCGACGCCCCGACCTCGGCGAGTCTGCGCGACGCCCTGACGGCGCTGCTCGACTACGCCCGGATCAAGACGGCGCTCTCGCCTGGCGACGAACGCTTGCTCGCGGCGATTCAAAATCCCCTGGCGGTCAATCCGGACGGTAGCCAGCCGCTGCTGACCCTTACGGGTTGGACGCTGGATTCGGTGCAGTCGCTTCTCAACCAATTCTTCGGTGACATCCAACTCTCACATCTCACGGAAATCGAGAACTTCCGCCGGGTGTACGACGCCTATGCAATCGTATCGCAGTGCCGAGTGTCGGCGAGCGCCCTGATCGCGGCAACTATCACCGATCCCACCCCGGCCAGCATCAACCATCTACAATCAGCGTTGCGGGCGCTGTATGCCGCGACGGACTGGCTGACCGTCGTTCAGCCGATCAACGATACGATGCGCCAGAATCAGCGAGATGCCCTGGTCGCCTACATACTACAGCAACTTGGAGACCTGCCGTTCAGCACACCGCCAGCTCTTACCGATCTGGCCAGCGTCAATACCGCCGACAAGCTATTCGAATTCTTCCTGATCGACCCCGAAACCCAGCCGCCGGTGGAAACCTCGCGTGTACGGCTGGCTCTTTCAGCCGTGCAGTTATTCATCGAACGTTGCCTCCGCAATCTCGAACCCCAGGTCTCGCCCACGAACATCGACTCGTCGAAATGGGAATGGATGAAGCGATACCGCGTATGGGAGGCGAATCGCGAGATATTTCTCTGGCCGGAAAACTGGCTCTATCCGGAATTGCGCGACGATCAGTCGCCGATCTTTCAGCAGATGATGAGTGATTTGTTGCAGAGCGACATTACAGCGGATGCAGCGCAAACTGCATATCTGAACTATCTCTCAAACCTCGAGGCGGTGGCCAAGCTCGAGCCCTGCGGACTATACCACGTACCCGCCGATCCAAGTGAGTCGAATGAAATCGATTATGTGATCGGTCGAACATCCGGGACTGGCGGGAAGTATTATTTCCGACAAATGTCGAATGGCAGTTGGTCGCCGTGGACGCAAATTCCGATTGATCCCGACGATCTTCCGGTCACGCCAATTCTCTGGAATGGGCGACTATTCGCATTCTGGCTCAAGTTCACCAAGCAGACGCCGATCGGCACCAGTTCGCTACGCAAACCGGCGGCTCATCCAAAAGCGCTGGCCGATCAAAAAGTCGATCTGGAATCGATTGCACAGGCGGGCGCGGCCGCCCAGACGACGGTGACGGTATCTGCGGCGCTATGCTGGAGCGAATTTTACAATAACAAATGGCAGCCGACCCGAACCTCAAACCTCCACAGACAGACCCAAGTCGGATCATTTCCTTCGGATGATCAATCATTCGAAGCCGATCGCGCACAAATGTACCTGGACCCTACGGTGCTATCGGGAGGTGATTTCGATGGCGCACTCCAACTGGACATCAAATCGTGGCTGAATAAGGCCAAAGTCGCAGGAGGGTTCGTGCTGCATAACACCCACAGCAGCCCAATACGGATTGAGGATATGCACGCGGGCCATGCGGTCAAGCATCGCAATCTACCACCCTCTCGCACTCTCGCGCCGGTCATGCCGTACACCGGAGGTAGCGTCGCCGCCGTGGTTCCCGCGCAGCCGAGTCCTGCGACGTTCGCCATTTCTTACCAATCAGGTGTCGCTCACTCCATTCCGCAGAAGAATAATCTTCTGAAGACCGGGCTGGTCCCTCGCTACGTGCAGCCGCAGAGCCATCGCGCCGATGTATGGGACGCGCCGTTTTTCCTTGAAGACCAGCGCAACGCCTTCTACGTGACGTCCAGCAATCGGTACGTCTCCATTTATGAATACGACGGCTACCGACTCTCTGATGCTGCGCGGAACCCGGCGGCGACCGCTCAGATACCGGGGCTGGTCCTGCAAGGTCAGCGACCCGCAATACCAGACAGAGGCGACCCATCGATTTTCGGATCGTTAGCCGGTGCCGCCGACGCCTACACGATGCAAGCCTTCGTACAATCGGACCCGAACATTCGAAGCGCTCTCGGCTCGACTGTCACAGCGTCCTATCATGGGCGCACGATCGGTCCCGACGGAAGCTTAACCGCGCCCGTCACCAATGAGATCGCGAAGGCGAGAGAATAGCCATGCAGAAAATGAGTAAAGTCGGCGATTATCATTACGCGCAGGATCTGGCTACCGTCGCCGCCACGACGATGCCGCAGATTGATCGGTTCACCTATACCTTTGAGAATTTTTTTCACCCATTTGTCGGCGATATGATTACTCAGCTCAACCTGGGATCTGTTGCCACTCTGCTCGAGCCGACTTTCCAGGCTAAGGCGCAGGCGTTTTTCAACAGCAATTACCAACTGATCTCAAGTAAAGCCGTCAAGTTGGTTTATTTCGACAAGGCGTTCGACGTCGCGTCCGGCGGTCCCTACGCCAACTACAACTGGGAAGTTCTGTTTCACATTCCAGTGATGATTGCGGTCACACTCAGCAGCCAACAGCGCTTTGCCGAAGCACAAGCCTGGTTTCATTACGTATTCGATCCGACCTCGACGGATACCAGCGTGGCGGCACCGCAAAGATTCTGGAAATTCCTGGCGTTCCGCAATGAAGGCACGATTGAGAGCATCGATTCGCTCTTGATCTTGCTTAGCACACCCGACGATCTGATTGACCCGGCGCTGCTACCTTATAAACAAGCGGTCCAGACCGGATATAACGCGATGCTGACGAATCCGTTTCAACCCCACGTGATCGCACGCACCCGCATATCGGCTTATCAATACTACGTCGTGATGAAGTATCTAGACAACCTCATCGCCTGGGGCGATAACTTGTTCACTCAGGATACGATTGAAACTCTGAATGAAGCGACGTTGTGCTATGTCCTCGCCGCGAATTTACTGGGACCGCGCCCGCAAGCACTGCCGCAGCGCGGCACGATCACTCCGAAGAATTTTGCGCAGCTCAAAGCGGCTCAGCTCGATCCGATGAGTAACGCCATGGTCCAGCTCGAGAGCCAGTTTCCATTTAATTTGACGCCGGGTAGCGGCGGCCAGGGCACCGGATCAAATGACCTTACTGGACCGCTATTTGGAATTGGCAGCAGTCTGTATTTTTGTGTCCCTCCGAATCAGACTCTGTTGGGCTATTGGGATATCGTCGCAGACCGGCTGTTCAAGATTCGAAATAGCGAGAATATCGAGGGCGTCGTCCAGCAGTTACCGCTATTCGACCCGCCGATCGACCCGGGCATGCTCATCAAGGCCGCTGCGGCCGGACTCGATATCGGCAGTATCGTTAGCGGCCTCAACCAGCCGCTTGGTCCGGTGCGTTCACTATTCCTGATTCAAAAGGCGCTGGAGATCGCCGGCGAGGTTAGATCACTGGGCAACACTTTGCTCTCCGCCATTGAAAAGGGCGACGCAGAGCAATTGGCGCTGCTGCGCCAAGGGCACGAGATAACGCTACAGACGATGACGCAGAATGTCCGCTTCCTGCAGTGGAAACAGGCTGAGCAGGCTACCGACGCTCTGCTGAAGACCCGTGCTAGCGCCGTCGAGCGTTATACATATTACCTAAGTTTAATTGGCCTAACGCCGGATACCAAAACTGTGCCCGCCGACTTACCCCTCGATCGGCGCCAACTGACTGAGGATAATTTTGACCAGACCTACAGCACCTTGGTCAGCGCCTACGATCTAACAGTTTCTCTACAGCCATATCCGAAATTACAAATGGCGGGAAGTTCATCGCCCTCAAATCAGTCGGGAGCTTCGGGTATCGGTCAGCTTTATCTGAATACTCAGGAAGATAGCGAGCTAAATAAGCATCTGCCTACGGCACGCGATACGCGTCTGGCTTCCAACATCTCCGACGCGGTGGCGGCTGGACTGATATTTATTCCGGACTTTAACGCGCATTTGCATTTTTGGGGATTAGGGGCATCGGCAAAGGTCTTCGGCGGCAGCACAGTCTCCGAAGCGGCGAAGATTGCTTCGGAAATTCTTCGAACTATCGCCGGTTGGGAACAGGATCAGGCGGCGATTGCCGGCCGGACCGCGGGCTATCAACGACGCGTCAGCGACTGGGTTCTCCAGGCAAATCTGGCGGGACGCGAGTTAATGCAAATTGGTGAACAGATTATTACATCGCTCATCAATGAGCAGGTGACACGCCACGAGTATGAGATCGTTAAATCTCAGATTCAGCAGGCGCAGGATGTTCAGCAATTCCTGAAGAGTAAATTTACCAGTGCGAATTTCTACGCCTGGATGCAAAGCCAGGCGGCCGGCCTTTACTATCAATACTATCGCCTGGCTTTCGATACGGCCCGACAGGCCGAGCAGACAATGAAGCAGGAGTTGATGAGGCCTGAACTCGACGGGACGAACTTTGTGCAATTCAATTACTGGGATACCGGCCATCAGGGGCTGCTTTCCGGCGAAGCGCTTCATCTCGACCTCAAGCGGATGGAGATGGCCTATTACGATAACAACAAGCGCGAACTGGAACTCACTCGCCACGTTTCGCTGCGCCAGCTTGATCCGCTCGCTCTACTGACGCTGAAAGTCACCGGCAGCTGCACCGTTTCGATTCCCGAGTGGCTATACGATCGCGATTGCCCCGGACATTACATGCGTCGCATTAGAAGTCTGGGCCTGTCGGTACCCTCCGTGGTGGGTCCATATACCAGCGTTAACTGCACGATGGCGCTCCAGCGCAGCACCGTCCGTATCTCTCCATTACTCAGCAACAATGTATATGCGCGCAATACGACGAATGAAGACGACCGCTTCGTCGATTATATGGGTTCGGTCGACACGATCGTCACCAGCACCGGCAACAACGATAGCGGTATGTTCGAAAACAATCTGAAGGATGATCGCTTTCTTCCCTTTGAGGGTGCGGGTGCCGTCAGCACGTGGACTCTAGCCCTGCCACCCAAGCTCCGACCATTCGACTACATGACGATTTCCGACGTGCTTCTGCATATCCGCTATACCGCGCGCGACGCCGGCGACCCGATGGCCGGTGAAGCTACCAAGGAACTCATCGCGATGCTCGAGCCGGCTGGGCAGGCGCCGCAATATTTGATGTTCTGCCTGCGCTACGATTTTCCGACCGAATGGTCGGCCTTTGTAAATGGCACTGGAAATTTCGTGGCGATGCTGCAGAAGTCTTATTTTCCGTACGTGGTGCAAAGTGCGAAGTTAACCGTTTCCAACCTCGCCCTATATGCGCAAGGGTCGACCGGTACCACCGTCAATTCGCTGACGCCCACTATTGACCTTACGGCGTTATCAACAAGTCTAAATTCGGCGAGCGTCACCGGAGCGCTGTCGTTTGCCAGTGATTCCAACGTAGTAGTGCGGAGCCAGACACAGCAGGTCTTCCTGGTTCTGCAATATTATTTCAAGTCATAACGCGGGCGCCGAAAACCTCATAAATCGGTAGCGGATCAGTAATCCGAATTTCTTCTTTCGGCAACAAGGGTCTCCTGTTCGTTCCAGAAGCGGTTGCCTTCGTTCGCCCGCGCTATCAAACTGGTCCGGGCTTTCGCCAAGCGGGCGCTGGCCCTCTCCCACCGTTTAGCTGACTACGGGAGAACGAGCGGCGACCAGGAGACGACGTTAAGATGTCCAAATTCTTCATCGAGCGGCCGGTACTGGCCAACGTCATGGCCGTCGTTATCGTCCTGCTCGGCGTGGTTTGCCTGTACATTCTGCCGGTCTCGCAATATCCGCCGATTGTTCCTCCGACGATCCAAGTTACCACCAACTACCCCGGTTCAAGCGCCGAAACGGTCGCCGATACTGTTGCCGTGCCGATCGAACAAGCGGTCAACGGAACCAAGAACGCCATCTATTATCAGTCCACCAGCGGCAGCGACGGCAGTTACACTCTCACTGTATCGTTCAGGATCGGTACTGACTTGGATACCTCATTGGCCCTCGTTCAGAACGCCGTCAATGGGGCACTGTCGCAGCTGCCGCAACCGGTGCGTGATCAGGGCGTAAACGTCAAGGAAGTTACCACCAACATCCTGCTGATGGAGAGCCTTTACTCTGACAATAACCGCTTCTCCTCCACGTACCTGAGCAACTACGCGACGATCAATCTCGTCAATCCAATCTCCCGCCTCGATGGCATCGGCGAAGTAAAAGTGATTGGCGCCGGCCCGTACAGCATGCGCATCTGGCTGGACCCCGGCAAATTGAAGACCTTCGGCCTGACCGTTCTTCAGGTGCAACAGGCGATCAATAATCAGAATACCCAGGTCGCATCAGGCCAACTCGGCGGTCCCCCGGTCGCGTCAAATCAGATCTTTCAATTCACCGTCAACACGATGGGCCGCCTCTCCGATGTAAGCCAGTTCGAGAACATCATCATCAAGACCCAAACTCCGTCTGGTCAGGCGGCCCAAACCGAGCAAAGCACCAGTACTGAAAGCCAGATTAATCCCGCGCCTGCGATCGTCCGGCTGAAGGACGTCGCTCGCATCCAGCTCGACCAGGAGGTCTTCACACTGTTCTCGGGACTGAGCGGCCGTCCCGCGGGCCATATCGCTATCTATGCGCTGCCTGGTGCAAATTCGCTGCAAGTCGCTAAGGAAGTCCGCGCGCTTATGGCCACGATGAGCAAAATCTTTCCGCAAGGGCTCAAGTACAGATCCCTTTACGACACCACCATATTCATCGGCCAGGCGATCTCCGCAGTTTACCTAACGCTCGGCATCGCCGGCATCCTCGTGCTGATCGTCATCATGCTGTTCCTGCAGAATTTCCGCGCGATGCTGGTGCCGGCCACCACCGTGCCGGTAACGATCATCGGAGCATTCGCAGCGATGGCACTGCTCGGTTTTACCGTCAACCTCATGACCCTGTTTGCGCTCATTCTGTCTATCGGCATCGTCGTCGATGACGCCATCGTTATCGTGGAAAACTGTACGCATTACATCGAGGTAGGTCTTTCCCCGAAGGACGCCGCCATCAAGGCGATGAGTGAGCTGACGGGACCCGTGCTCGGCGTCACGCTGGTACTGACATCGGTCTTCCTGCCGGCTTCTTTCCTGCCTGGGATCACCGGCCAGATGTTCCGTCAATTTGCCCTTGTTATTGCTTCCACCGCACTGATCAGCGCGGCCAACGCGCTCACACTGAAGCCGACGCAATGCGCCCTTTACCTGCGGCCGCGGCCCAAAGACAAAAAGCTCAACTGGTTTTACAGCGGCTTCAACCGCGGCTTTCTCGCAGTCGAGAATCGTTACGTCGTGATCGTCGGGTGGATGACGCAGCGGCCTTTCAAAATGGTCGCGATATTCTTCAGCGTGATTCTTGTCGTCGCCTATTTGTTCTCGATTTATCCGTCCGCTCTCCTGCCGTTGGAGGACCAAGGGTATTGCATCATCTCTGCCGAACTTCCCGAAGGTTCCTCGCAGCCCCGCGTGCGAGAAGTATCGACTCGCATCACCAATGTTCTGAAGGAGTCTCCAGGAATCAAAGGATGGGTCACGATGGGCGGTTTTTCCGCCCTAGATTCCGCGAATCTGTCCAACTATGTAACCGTCTTCGCCATCTATGACGACTGGAACAAGCGCCCAGCGTCACTTACTCAACCCAAGATAATCGCGGGAATCCAAGCCCGGTTAAAATCTATCCGTACCGCGAGTTTCGCCGTAATGCCGCCTTCGCCAATTCCCGGACTCGGCACAGCGTTTGGCTTTCAGATGGCTGTCGAGGATCGCGCCAGCAACGGTTTGCGTGAATTGCAGAAAGCAGCGTTGGCTCTGCTGGATCGGGCCCAGAGCGACCCGGGCTTTCTACGCCTCGGCTTTACCACTTTCAGCGACAACAGTCCTCAAATCTATCTCAATATTGATCGCACTATGGCGGAATCTCTCGGCGTTTCGGTCAACGACGTGTCTGAGACACTACAAACCTACCTTGGCTCCACATACGTAAACCTTTTCAACAAGTTTAATCAAACTTTCCAGGTTCGAGTTCAGGCCGAGTCGGATTATCGCCGCGAACTTCAAGATATTTCGAACCTCTACGTCGCGAATAAAAGCGGCGAGATGGTACCCCTTGGCGGCCTTGTTCAGGTGCGCCGGATGCTCGGCTCTGAACTCGTTACTCGTTACAATCTCTATCCTTCCGCCATGATTACCGGCATCCCGATGCCGAAGTTCAGTTCCGGCCAGTCGCTCGACATGATGGAACAGTTCGCCGATGAGATATTGCCATCCGGAATGGGATACGAATGGACCGGGCTTGCCTATCAAGAAAAGCAGACCGGCAATCAGGCGGATTTCATTTTTGCCTTGTCGATTATCCTGGTCTACCTGGTACTCGCCGGTCAGTACGAGAGTTGGACGGATCCGATCGCGGTCATCTTGGTTGTCCCGACTGCGCTGCTGGGTATTCTGATTGCAATCTTCGTGCGCAAGTTCCCCGTCGATCTCTATACTCAGATCGGCCTGGTTCTGATGATCGCGCTGGCCGCCAAAAACGCCATTCTCATTATCGAATTTGCCCGCGATCTCTCGGCCGAGGGAATGGGAACGGTTGAGGCCGCCGTCGAAGCCACCCGCCGCCGCTTCCGGCCTATCCTGATGACCTCAATCGCCTTCATTCTCGGAGTCGTGCCCCTGCTGATCGCCAACGGCGCGGGTGCCGCCAGCCAGCAGTCACTCGGCACCGTGGTTTTCGGCGGCATGCTCGCGTCGACCCTGCTTGCTATTCCGTTTGTCTCGGTCTTCTTCATTTGCGTGCGAAAGGTCAGCGGCAACTTTGTCGCTCATAGTGCCACCGATACGCGACCTGCCATCGCGCCAGCCGGTGCGCCCAAACCCACCTGATATGGAGTCCGCAAAATCCGATTACCACTACTTGAAACTTTATGGCGCCAGCAAAATTGATTATTGGCGGGCGGGCAGTTCTTGTGGTACCAACGGAAGCGCTCTAAAAACGGGGCTTAGAGACATGTTGGTAAAGCCAACGGTTGAAAGACGAACACTTTGAATTTCATTGTCTTGAAGGGACGCAAGTCTGCCCTTGTGATTGAACTTTGGCTGTTGCTGGCGGCCGGCTGCATGATGATCGGCCCCGATTTCAAACCGCCGTCGGTCAAGGTCAGCCAAAAGTGGACGGAGACGAGCGATACGAGCCTGATCGCGACTCCGCCCCGTTATCGCGACTGGTGGGATACGTTCGGCGATCCTGTGCTAACCGGGCTCGTCCAAACGGCTTATGCACAAAACTTGACGCTGCGCGCGGCGGGCGTGCGCGTGCTCGAGGCGCGGGCGCAATTGGGCATCGCAATCGGGGAATTCTATCCGCAGCAACAACAACTCACCGGTTCGATCAATTACAATCGACTGCCGGTTTCGATCCCCTACAATCTCATCAACAACACCTATTGGGCGGACATGATAGGCGCCGAGGCAGGATGGGAAATAGATTTGTGGGGCAAGCTGCGCCGCGGAATCGAATCGGCTGACGATTCATATCTGGCCTCGGTGGCCAGCTACGACGATGTACTGGTGACGTTGACGGCCGACGTCGCGTCCAACTATGTAACCCTCCGCGCGACCCAGACGGAACTGGCTATCGCACGAGAAAATGTCACGCGGCAAAAGACTACGCTGCAGATCACGAACGACCGTTTTACCGGCGGTGTGACATCACAACTCGATGTTTACCAGGCCGCAAACGTTCTGGGCTCGACCGAAGCTACGATCCCGCAACTGACCATCCAGATTGCGCAAACCAAGAATGCTCTGAGCGTGCTGCTCGGCTTGCCGCCGGGCTCGATCGACCAGATGCTTGGCGCATCGACGGCAATTCCAACTGCCCCCGACAGCGTAGCGGCAGGGATACCTGCCGATCTGCTGCGCCGCCGTCCGGATATCCGTGCGGCGGAATTGACGGCGGCGGCGCAATGCTCGCAAATTGGCGTAGCCAAGGCGGACCTCCTGCCGACGCTTACCTTGCTCGGCAATGTCGGCACCGTCGGCAGCAACGCTGGGAGCAATACACTCGTCGACTTGTTCACCAGCGGGAGCCTGGCCTTCAGTGCGGGACCATCGGTAAGCTGGAACATTCTGAATTACGGGCAGATTACCAATAACGTCCGGTACCAGGATGCTAAATTTCAGGAACTACTGGTTGATTACCAGAACGCGGTCTTGCAGGCGCAGGCTGACGTTGATAACGCCCTTTCGCTGTATACCGAATCGCGCAAGCAAACGAGATATCTGGAGGAGAGTGTCGAGGCGGCGGCCGGTGCGATGAGGATTGCACTGATTCAATACAAGCAGGGCACGACGATATTCACGGCGGTGCTGTTGGCCGAAGAAAATCTCCTGGAGGCGGAAGACAACTACACCTTGGCCGACGCCAATATTCCACTGGGATTGATCAATACCTACCGGGCATTGGGTGGCGGCTGGGAGATCCGCGAGGGTCATGATTTCGTGCCCGCGGAGACGCAGGCCGAGATGGCGCAGCGGACGAATTGGGGCAGGCTGCTCAATCCAGAATTGCTGCAACCGGTGGCGCCTGGACTGCCTGGGCCCAGCGACCGCAGCAGTCTGATCAGGCCGCCAGAATGAACGATGATACTCGAGAAAGCACCATCATGATGCAATCGGCTGCAAGAGTTACACGGGGCCTGACTAATATGGCTTACCGATCGGGATCACTCCGTAGAGGCTTGGGGTTCGCGATCGCTATAGCCATCGCGACCGCGCTGACCGGGTGCAAAAGCGATGAGACCGTCGAGAAGCCTCAGCCACCGGCGGTAACCGTGGTCCATCCGTTAGCGCAAACTATCTCTAATTATGTTGACTTCACCGGGAATACCGCGGCGATCGATACAGTAAAGCTCGTCGCACGCGTCGAAGGCTACCTGGAGAAAATTCATTTTAAGGACGGGGCTATAGTTAAAGCGGGCGATCTGCTATTTACGATTCAGCAGTCGGAATACAAAGCGCAGCTGATTCAGGCGGAGTCGCAAGTGGCCGCGAGCAAGGCGGCCCTGTGGCATGCTACGACTGAGTATGCGCGGTACGGAGCGCTACTCTCCAAAGGGGCCTCCAGCGCGACCGAAGTCGATCACTGGCATTACGAGCGGGACAGCGCCGCGGCCTCGCTGGCCGCCGCGCAGGCGCAGATAATCATCGCGAAGCTCAATTTGGGATATACCGAGGTCCGCGCTCCGTTTGACGGCAAAATAGGACGTCACCTGGTTGATCCGGGCAACCTGGTTGGTTCGGCGGGACAACAGACCACGCTGGCCGAAATCAACCGAATCAATCCCCTTTATGTCTATTTCACCATCAATGAGAATGATTTGCTGCGAATCGTGCAGGAGAGAGGAGACCGAACAGGTTCGATAGAGAATGTAGTGGTGCCCGCGTATTACGGATTAGTCAATGAGAAAGGCTATCCGCACGTCGGTCGTCTCGACTTTGCTTCGATCAGCGTGGCGCCCACGACCGGCACTCTGCAGTTGCGGGCGATTTTCCCCAACGATGGGCTCAATGTGCTGCCCGGTTTGTTCGCGCGGGTGCGAGTCCAGGCGCTGCAAAACCGTGGCGCCTTGCTGGTGCCCGGCGATGCGGTCAGTTTCGATCAGCAAGGTGAATACGTTCTGGTGGTTAACGATAAGAACATGGTTGAGCGCCGGGGCGTAAAGTCCGGCCAACAAATTGGCGCCAACCTGGTAATTGAAGAAGGACTCGGGCCTGACGACTGGGTAATAACCGACGGTTTGCTGCAGGCAATACCAGGACGAGAGGTCGCTCCAGATCGGCAAACTCTGAAGACCGGAACCTCATCGGCGGTATCTACCGGCGACTGATTCCGGACGCATCGATTTGCTTTTCGAGCCCAGCCGTGGATCGGCCTGCATCGTTGCGAGTCCATGTCTGGAACATGCCCTGCGAACAATTGTGCCATCTTCAACAATCCCTGCGCGGATACCTGAGCACCGATGGCTTGGACTGAAAAGGAATATGCAATGAGAACCAATTTTCTAATCGCTGCGGCAGGCCTCGTTCTGTCGCTCTCGACGATAGATACCGCTGCGAGGGCTGACGATCTCTTCATCTATCCCGCCAAAGGACAGAGCGCCGCGCAGCAGGACAAGGATCGCTATGAATGCCATCGATGGGCCGTCAATCAAACCGGATTCGACCCGAGCAAGGCTCAGCCGGCGAGTCCACATCCCGCGCAACCTCAACAATACCAACCTACGCAACCACATGTATTAAAGGGCGCCGCACGAGGCGCGGTGATTGGAACGGTAGGAGGTGCAATCGGCGGCAACGCTGGCAAAGGCGCCGCCATCGGAGCTGCCAGTGGTGGGATGGTTGGCGGCTTTCGCCGCGTGGATGAGCGCCGACGGCAAGCGGCCGCGCAGCAACAATATGCCAACAATCAGGCCAGTGCCGCCAACAGCGCCAGGAATAGCTACTATCGTGCCATGTCGGCGTGCCTGCAGGGTAGAGGTTACAGTGTTAAGTAGAGCCCTCTTGAGAATGTAGTTATTGCCAATCCGGGTACCATCTGTTCAAAGACTCGCAGCCTAATAATTTTGAGGTGGGGCATAAACCACCTGGCTACCGTTATAATAGGGTTCATATCCAGCCGGCGGAGGCGGCGGCGGATAGTAACCGTACGGATTAGGGGGTGGCGTCTTGGCCTCCGCTGCTGACGTCATCATCGAGCCCGCCGCCATGCCGATCGCGGCCGCGCCGAGCGCTTCACCCGTGCTCGAACCGCCATCATTGCCGTCGCCGTCGCCACCGTTCCAATTGCTGTCGCCCATGTTGTTGTTGACCGTGTTCATGGTCGAGTTATGCATTTCCTTTTCGGTCTGTTCCTGGTTTTCCTGCAGGGTGTTGGCTTCGTTGTATTTGGATTGCTGCTCCGCCTGCTGATTGGCGTTGTAGGTATTGTAATCCGACTGTTTGTTGGAGGAGCTACTGGAAGAATTATACCCACTGCCGGAAGAACCATAACTCGAAGATGACTTATCGTAGGAGTTGTAGGTGTTGCCGGATTTATATTGTGAACCGCCACCTCCTTGACCAAAGCTGCCACGATTGAATCCGTCCGACCCACCGCCGCCGCCCCATCGGCCGCCACCGCCACCACCGCCTCCGCCCCATCGGCCGCCGCCGCCACCGCCGCCTCCTCCCTGGCCCCAGCGGGCGTAAGTCGCGGGCGCGGTTGCGAGCGCAATGGCGGCGACGATGACGAAAACGCCTAGTGAAAATCGTGCTGTTCGGCGGACATTTACATTGATTTTCATGGCTGTGGCTCCTTGAATTTCAAAAACTCGATCCGCTTTGCATCCTTGGGCACCTGTGCGCGAAAGCGGCTGGCCGCGATGTGTTTGGGGAATTTCCATTCGGAAAGAACTGCCATGTATTCGGGTGATCCGACCTTGGTCCGGTAGGTAATCACGATTTTGCGCGGCAATGGCTTTGCGGTGCGATCGAGCCAAAGCTGCAGATCGATCGTCTTCGACGAGAAAGCGATATGATCGGTGGCTGTCCCGTTGACGTCATTCACACCTACGTACGTACCGAAAATAATCTGATTCTTGATTCGCGCACAGGCGTCGCTGTAAGCGAAGTTCGATAGCGGAAACCAGAGATGATACGTCTCCGCTATCTGATCCAGCATCGCGTCAATCGAATCCGGCACATTGAGAGTGGCGTACATCAATCGTTGAGGGTCGAACAGCGTCAATGTATTCTTCTGATACCAGAGCTCCTTGGCGCCGAGATCGCTATGGTAATCGATTACCATTTCGTCGGGTCGCTGGAGAGCAAGATCGATCGCTCCGGCGAATTGAATCTTCACCGCGTGTGGCAGTACCTGGTCGAATAGTACTTCGGCGTGAAAGCTGAATGCGTCGGCGGATCCCAGGACCGCGCAAGTCTTGGTCAAAAGTTGATCGGCGAGCGGGTCAATCTTGGGAACCGAGGCGGCCTGAGCCGGCGCAGCCACCGCTGGAGTGGGTGCCGACGACGGTCCGGCGGCCGAGGCGACGCCTATGGCCAACGCCAGTCCCATCACGGTCGCGCAAACGGCGGCGAAGAGTTTGGAGGTCATTTTTGCACCCGCTTTGTTACTGGCTGGATTGAGCAGTTCATCTGTTTCGATTTCGCTGCGGGATGATTAGGGTATCATTCCGCATTCGAACAACTTGTTGGCGATCGGTGCCGCCACGCGATCTATAAAGGCCCGGCGCATCTTTGGATCGTTGTGCAGAAACTGAATAGCTTCCTGTTCTTTCTGAGTTTTCGGCTGTCCTCTCTGTTGCCATAACTGTTCGCAGGACGAGTTCTGGTATTTCTCAATTACCCGGTTGGACACGTCATCCAGCAGCGGATGCTGAGCCGGTTGTCCGTACTGGCCTTGACCATATTGGCCCTGGCCGTACTGTGCTCCAGCTACGCCCGCGTATAACGGTACCGCGGCTATCACGGCCAACATGTACAGTAGTTTTCTCATTGCTCTTCACTCCCCCTGAAGAACTTCTAGTCGGCAACGGTTAACGCACTCACATCGAGGTCAGGATTGCGCCGCCAAACACTTTTACGATCCCGATTAATTTCCAGCTTTTATTCGCGTCAAGTGCATTGGCCTTTTCTTCGGCGTGCGTATCTTTCTGTAAAACTGGCGTTCTTGTCAACGCGGCATGATTGTAGGCTATCGTCGCCCTTGTGGACTGAATTGAACCTTCGGTTTGGACATTCACCCGGAAGTATTGGACGGCGATGGGGCGATAGCAGCCGATGCCAGTCGGCGGCGGATGTCGGAAGAATGTCAGACAGTCGATGGGGCAGCGGGCTGACGTCGAAATGACGATTTAAACTGGCAGCAATCGAAGTCCGGCAATTTGCCGCCGGGACTTTCTTATCGATTATATGGTGGTGGCGGCATTCCAACTGCCGGGGGCTTCAGTACGTAGGGTGCCGATTGGGCCGCCATCTGAACTGGTGCGCTAGTCGGGGGGGTGCGCGCGGAACACCCCGCCGTAAGACAGACGCAGATGCTCGCTACGATCATGGACAACAGGTGGCTTTGCGGCTTGGAAGGATCGACACTGTTCGCCATACCAGCCCCCTCGGCGTGACCAAATCACAGTCCAGTCACATACATAAACGGCTATCGTCGCGATGCTTCCAAGGTCAATGAAACTCCTCGCACGGCGAGGTCGTTTGGTCCCGAGCGGAACAATAGAAGATGCAATCGCGATGTCTCGCGCTTCGGCTTGATCGTGGATAAACGCGTAAGCCGATGCCTGGGGTAATTCAGGGCATTCTCTTTGAGGGCGAATCGCGATATTACGCCAGTTGGGACGTTGCGCCGCTTTCACTGGCTGACCAACAGAAGTTCAGGTTTTTCTCATCCGGAGGTACGCGCCGGTGCGAACATTTGAAGTACCCGTGCTGATATGCGGTGGCGGCGGCGCGGGGTTGAGCGCTTCAATATTTCTGTCGGCGCTCGGCGTCGAATCGATGCTCGTCGAGCGGCACCCGACTACCTCGCATTTGCCGAAAGCTCATTATCTGAACCAGCGCACGATGGAGATTTTCCGCGAGCACGGTATCGCGGAGCTGGTGTATTCCCGCGGCTCGCAGGCCGAGAATATGAAGGCAGTGGCGTGGTACACCTCGCTCGCCGGCGATGGCCCGCTCGATCGCAAACGGATTTACAAGATGGACGCGTTTGGCGGCGGCCAGATGCACGAGACTTATGCGCGCGACAGCGCCTGCCGCGCCGGCAATCTGCCGCAGTTGCGCCTCGAGCCGCTGCTGCGCGAAACGGCCGAAGCGAATCCGATCGCGCAGGTCCGTTTCAATTGCGAACTGATTAGCTTCGAGCAGGACGATCGCGGCGTTACGTCGACGATTCACGATCACGCCACCGGCCAAGACTACAATGTCCGCTCACAATATCTGATCGGTGCCGATCGCGGTCGAACCGTCGGCCCGGCGTTGGGTATCGAGTTTGAGGGACCGACCGGTTTGGTCGACATGGTCAGCACTCACTTTTCGGCTGATCTTTCGTCTTATATCGAAGACAGCGACCCGCTGATCCGATGGTTTATCAATCCGGAAGGCGGCGGTTCATGGGGCAGTGGCGCGATTGTGCCGATGGGTCCGGAAAGCTACGACCCGCGCTCGAAGGAATGGGTGCTGCACTTCTCGTTCCGTCCCGGCGACGCCGATTTCGATGAAGCCAAGGTCGTCCCGCGGATGCGCGAGCTGTTCCGGATTCCCGACCTCGAACCGGTCGTGCATAAGGTCAGCCACTGGATCGTCGAGGCGATCGTTGCGAAGAGGTATCGTTTCGGACGCGCGATGGTAATCGGTGACGCGGCGCATCGTCATCCACCGACCAGCGGCCTCGGCCTCAACTCGGGCATCCAGGATGCGCACAATCTCGCGTGGAAGCTGGCCGCGGTATTGCGCGGACCGGCGGCCGACAAGTTGCTCGATTCGTACGAGGCCGAGCGCCGGCCGATCGCCATTCGTAATACGCGTTGGGCCTTGTTCACGTTCATGAACCATTTCGTCCTCGATGCGGGCCTGGGAATGATCCCTGGTGCTCCGCCGGAGGCCAATTTAGAGGCGTTCGTGACTCTTCTTTCGGACACCGAGGAAGGCGAAACGGCGCGGGCGCGAGCGCATGAAGTATTCCAGACTCAGCGCACGGAATTCAGAGCGCACGACATGGAAATCGGCTTCCATTATGGTGCCGGAGCGCTCGTCCCCGATGGGACCGCGCCGCCGCCGCGCGCTCCGATGGGCGACATTTATTATCCGACGACGCGCCCCGGCCATCGTCTTCCGCACGCATGGCTGGAACGCAACGGCGAGCGATGCTCGACTCACGATCTCTGTGGCCGCGGACATTTCACTGTGTTTACCGGTATTGCGGGAAAAGCATGGCTTGAAGCGGCGGCGGCCGCGCGCCGAGTCGGCGTACCGCTCGAGGTTTACCGGGTCGGCTGGCTGGGTGACTTTGTCGATCCGACCGGCGCCTGGGCGCAGCTCAGAGAGATTGACGACGACGGCGCGATCCTGGTGCGGCCTGACGCGCATGTCGGTTGGCGCGCGCGCCAGATGGTTGATAATCCGTCGGTGGCATTGGCCTCGGCGCTCAACATCATCCTGGGACGCTGAGTCGTATACCAGCCAGCTACTCACATCCCGAGACTTATAGCAGGACAGTAGATTCCTTCGGGCTGGCGCACCCACCAGGCGCCGGTGGCCTCACGTTCCGCGCGACTCGTATAGCGGTAGTCGTAGAGCAGGGCTCGCACGTATAACGGCGGCTTATGAGGAAATGGATTATCGCCGAGCAGAGCATTAACGTCGGGCGAAGGTTCGAGTAAGCGCTGCATGAATCGCATCACCCAGGGGTTTTGCGACGCCGGCTCCATTGCCGCAAACCATAGCTGCCAATCGAGGCGCGGCTGATACGGAGCGTTCCATCGCGGCCGCCGCATCACGTCGCCGGGCTTGTACCTAAAGGCGTACTCCCGCCAGTGGACGCCATCGTCCGAGCCCTCGAATATGATTTCCGGCCGCGTGGTCGTCATCACCGCAAACAACCCATAGGTGTTGACGAGATGAAGGGGCGAAATTTCTTCGTCGACCAACATCGCCGCAGATGAGATTCGACCGCCGAAGATCGCGTGAAGCTGCGCAATACTCACGAACACGATCAGAAGCGCGAACGCCTCTGCGGCGTAAGATGCGACCACTCGTGGCTTGCTAGTCCCGACATGGCGTTGCAACACTCGCGCTAAGCGTAGCGGAGTAACTTTGCGCAGCGCGGCGTCGTCAAACAGCACAATGCATAAAGCCATCGCCAGCAGATTCATAAATGCGTAGTTGCCAGTGATAAAGATCAGCACCTGCAGCAATAGGATGCCAAACGCCGCAACGAACCTCAGCCGCCGCGGGCAAAATATAAAAAACGGCAGTATCAGTTCGATGACAAAGGTCGCCGCCGTCGAGGCAGTGAGTATGGCCCACGGCAGATGATGCGCATACCAGGCGATCGGAGTCGGTAATGGCTGAGTCTGAAAATGAAACGACAGCGCGGAGAGGTTGGACCAGGTCGGATCTCCGCTGAGGAGCTTGACCGCGCCCGAAAGAAACATAAAGCGGAATACTAGCCATCGTAGCAGCCAGATGCCGGGTTTCATCGCGATACTCAGTATGAATGCGAGGAAGCCGGCCTCGAGCAAAAGCATGTCCCACTGGAAGCCCATGAAAATCTGACCCGCGTTGAAGAGCGAAAGATAAAGCACGTAGAGAAGCAATACACTGACGCGCGGCATCGCGTTGAAGATCAGAAGGATCGACAGCGCCACCCCAGCCCAGCAGACGGCCTGGATGGCGAGATCGCTGTGATCGAACCAGAAGATCATCGGAAACCACCAATAGCGTTCCGGGCCAACCTGGCTTCGAATAGCGTCCATGAACTCGGATAGCGGCAGGATACCGTGGCTGCCGATCAATCCCAGCGCCTGCATGCCAAACGACGCAAATGCGGCGAGGTAGATCACCCCCATCGCGCGCAAGAACAGCCACGAAACCAGATCGAAACGCGGCGGCTCATAGTCGCGGCCCCATAGCCATACGCTCGGACGGTAGAACGCCGAACGATGTGACGCGACCAACGCGTACACGCCCTCGGTAGTCGCCGCGAAGCCGGGAAGATGCCGATAAAGCGTCAGCCAGAGGCCTTTGCCCTCTGCATCACTTAAGGTGAGGAAACAGGCTTCGGCGCCGCTCGCGATCTTCCCGTCGGGAGCGACGTATTGGACGGCGCGCTGGAACGCTTCTACGGGAATTTCAGGATACTGCCTGGCGACTTCCTGGTACGGCGCGTATGCGACCCGATCTCCTGTGAGCCGTTGCCAGTGGTGCATCCAGTACACGCAAAATTTGCAATCGCCGTCATAGATCAGGAGCGGCTCGTCACGCTTGGCGATTGTGGTTTGCATGCGGCCAGATTATGCCTGAAGACTGCTACGTTGCAGTAGAGAAAG
>Ga0302325_10003340_pt1 | contig 37926 bp, 37 predicted proteins | sample Palsa_T0_2_FD_201948 | JGI IMG/M metagenome (GOLD analysis project Ga0302325, IMG submission 201948) | Peat permafrost microbial communities from Stordalen Mire near Abisko, Sweden - Palsa_T0_2 | ecosystem: Environmental > Terrestrial > Soil > Palsa > Peat permafrost | place: Sweden: Abisko...
AGAGGATCCCCGAGATCTCGAAAGCGGGCGTATACGACCCCGCTTGGGTGCGAATCGCGCCGGCCGCAAACGCGATCGCGCCTGCACCGAGCTGATGGGCGGAGCCGATCCAGCCGTACACGACGGGGCCGTCGTCGGTTCCGAAGGCCTGGGTCGCCAGGCGTACGGTCGGCGGAATGGTCGCGATCCAATCGAGCCCGTAGAAGATCGCGAACAGTGATATTCCCGCAAACGATGCGTCGAGTGCTACGGGCAAGAGCAAGAGCGACACGCCGCGCAACCCGTAGTAGGCGAACAGCAGCCAGCGGCTGTCGACGCGATCGGAGAGCCAGCCGGACGCCGTCGTTCCGATAAGATCGAACACGCCCATCGCGGCCAGCAGTCCGGCCGCGTGGAGTTCGGGAATGCCGTGATCGCCGCAGGCCGGAATGAAGTGCGTTCCGATCAAGCCGTTCGTGCTCGCGCCGCAGATGAAGAACGATCCGGCCAGCAACCAAAACACCCCCGACCGCGACGCGCGGCGCAACCCTCCGAAGGCGATCGCGAGCACGTTGCGCGCGGCCGGTGCGGCGACGACTGCATCCGGCGGCGCGCCGTAGGCGGTCAGACCGAGCGCTTCGGGGCGGTCGCGCACCAGCAGCACGACCGGCACGATCGCAACGGCAGCTGCGGCCGCGACGGTCCAGGTTGCGTGGCGCCAGCCGAAGGTTTCCGCGACGCTTGCGAGCAGCGGCAGGAAGATCAGTTGCCCGGTCGCGGTTGCCGCGGTGAGCGCCCCGGTCACCAAGCCTCGCTGCGCGAAGAACCAACGGTTTGCGACGCTTGCCGCGAGCACCGTCGCAAGCATTCCGACACCGACGCCCGCGAGCAGGCCCCACGAGACGATCAGTTGCCAACTTTCGCGCGAAAAGCCCGCGCAAAAGACCGCTGCGGCGATGATGCACAAACCCAGCACCATCGTGTTCCGCAACCCGTACGTCTGCATCAGCGCGGCCGCGAACGGGCCGACCGCTCCGTAAAGCACGATGTTGAGCGCGGCGGCGGCCGAGATCGTCTGCGCGCTCCAGCCGGTGTCGTGCTCGATCGGCACCATCAGCACGCCCGGCGTAGCACGAATCCCGGCGACGACGATCAGCACCAGGAACGTCGTCGCGGCGACGACCCATGCGTAGTGAAGCGAACCGAGGCGCAGTGGGGGGCGAGTCACCGGCGTGCGTACACTAGGCTTGTTGGGCAAGGCTGAACGCGGGCACCTGGCCGCCTCCGTTAGAAAAATGCACGCCGCACGGCATCAGTGCCGACGAATACGCTGCTAGACCGCCGCGATACGAACGAAGTTTCGCGCCGCCCGTCAAGATGGTCCCGGCGCCGCCGTAGTGGGCCGCCCGCCAGAATTCCCAGCGTGCCCCGCCCCCGGGCCGCCGGAAGCGCCGGCCCGAAAACCGCCCCAAGACGGATTGACAGCCGCGCGCACGTGGTGCTACGGTGAACTCCCGATGTCGAACCGCACATTTGCTTACTGGTATTCCTTTTTTGCCGCACGATCGGTGCCGGTGAGGTAAGCACGCGCGCAGAACGGCAACGTTCGCTACGAGCCACCCTCACCGGGTGGCTTTTTCATTGCTCGAGGAGATCATGTCCGCCAATTACCGTCTGGCCCAACGTCTCGGGAGACCCACCAGTATCGTGCGCGCGGGCACGGCCTCGTTCGGGGGCGGCGGCTTCACGCTGGTCGGCGGCCCGTGCGCGATCGAAGGCGCGGACCAGATCGGCCTGGCGGCGCGCGGCGTTCGCGCGGCCGGCGGCGCGATGCTGCGCGGCGGCGCCTACAAGCCGCGTACCTCGCCCTATGACTTTCAAGGCCTAGGAGACGAGGGGTTGCCGCTGATCGCGGAGGCCGGGGCGCGGCACGGCCTGCCGGTGGTGGTCGAGGTACTGGCGGTCGCACAGGTCCCGCTCGTAGCAGAGTACGCCGACATGATTCAAATCGGGGCTCGCAACATGCAGAACGTGCCCTTGTTGCGAGCGGCAGCCGCGACCGGGCGGCCGATCCTGCTCAAACGCGGCCCCTCGGCGACGCTCGACGAGCTGCTGCTGGCGGCCGAGTACATCTTGCTCGAGGGCAACGACCGGGTGGTGCTGTGCGAGCGCGGCATTCGCGCTTTCGACCCCAACACGCGCAACGTGTGCGACCTCGGCGGGGCCCTGCGCTTGCGCGAGCTGACGCACCTGCCGGTGATCCTCGATCCCTCGCACGCCAGCGGCCGGCAGAGTCTGATCGAGCCGCTGACGCTGGCGGCGGCCGCCGCCGGCCTCGACGGGGCGATCGTCGAGACCCACCCGAACCCGCGCCAGGCGCGCTGCGACGCGGACCAGGCGATCGACCTGGCCGACTTTGCCCGCCTTGCCGCGCGAGTGCGAGCGGTCCGGGCGGCCCTGGACGATGCGCTGGAACCGGCGGCGGCAGCTTCATAAAAGAGGGTCTTGAATATTACCGATATATCGAATATACTCCGCGTATGTTCAGATATAGAGATTCAGGCGCCACCGAGTCGATCGGTCTCGGCGACCTCCTACACGGTTTACACGGCCACCGGGGCGGGTTCCACCGGCACCACTTCGGGCGCCGATTCGGCCGCCGCTTCGGCCGCGGGGGCGGTCGCGGCAACATCAAGTTCGAGATCCTCGCGGTGATCGCGGAACAGCCCCGGCATGGCTACGACGTGATGCTGGAACTCGAAAAGCGCCGGGGCGGCTTTCGCCCGAGCCCAGGCTCGATCTATCCGGCCTTGCAGATGCTCGAGGAAGGCGGCTTCATTTCCGCCCGCGACGTCGAGGGAAAGCGCGTCTTCGAGATCACCGAGAGCGGTCGAGCGGCGCTTGCGGAGCACGTCGTGCACGGCGGTTTCGAGCGCGACGAAGATGAAGAAGCCGAGCGCGACCTCTTCATCGGCGGGGCGACCTCGTTGCGCGCGCTGGTCGAAGCGGCCAAACAAGTGGCTCGCCTCGGCAACCCGCCCGTAATCAAAGCCACGATCGACATCCTCGACAAAGCGCGCCGCGACATCTACAAACTCCTTGCCGACGTCGAATGACGGCCCGGCGAATTTAGAGGAACCGCTCGAGCTTCACGCGCTTGGTCTTGGCGAGCAGTGGCGACCAGAGATCGCCCGTGCGCGCGAAGCGCTCGCGAACGTTGTCGAGTCGAAAGTCCGCAATCTCGATGCCGGCGGCGATTTCGTTCCAGCCCACCGGCGTCGAGACGGTCGCTCGGGGCGTCGGCCGCACCGAATACACGGACGCGAGCGTCCGGCCCCAAGCGTTTTGATTGTAGTCGACGAGCACTCGGCCTTTGGGGCGTTTCGCGATCGCATACTCGGCCGTTAGGATGTCGGGGCGTTGCGCGGTGACCGTCAACGCCAGCGCCTTTGCGAAGCGCCATACGTCGTGTTGCAGCGGGCCGCGCGCGATCGGCACGTAGACGTGAATGCCGTTCGAACCCGAAGTTTTCGCGAACGCCGGCATGCGCAGCGCCGCGAGCGCCTCGTTGAGCACGAGGGCGGCCTCGCGCACCGTTGCAAACGGCGTCGCACCTGCCTTGGGGTCCTTCACCGGGTCCAAATCGAAGTGCAGGTAGTCGGGCCGATCGGGATCGTCGCAGCGCGCGTACCATTGGTTGAGGTCGATGCAGCCGAGGTTTACGACCCACAGCAACGCCGCCAGATCGTCGACCACCGGGAAGTCGATGACTTTACCCGAGTCGTGCTCGACCGGACAGGTTCGCAACCACGCCGGTGCGCCGGCCGGCGTGCGCTTCATGAAGAAGAACTCGCCCTCGGCGCCGCCCGGATAGCGCTTCATGACCATCGCGCGGTCGCGCACGTGCGGCAGCAGCAGCCAGGAGACGTCGGCGTAGTACTGCAGCAAGTCTCCCTTGGTCAAACCCAGCTGCGGAAAGAAGACCTTGCGCAGGTTGGTCAGCGCGACGCTGCGGCCGCCGACCTGCAGCGCGGCGTCCGCGACGCCGGCGGGGACCGCAAAGCGCGTCCGCGGCGCTTTCAAGAAAAGGCGGTTTGCTGATCGCGGAAGGCGGCCCAGCGGCCGGCCGCGATCGCGTCGCGTGCCTCGGACATCAATTGCGAGAGCACCGCGAGGTTGTGGTACGACAACAGGCGCGCGCCGAGCATCTCATCGGCCCGCACGAGGTGCGACAGGTAGGCCCGGCTGTACGTCGCGCAGACGACGCAGGCGCAGTGGTCGTCCAGCGGCCGGGGATCGCGCGCGAAGGCCGCGTTTTTGATGTTGAGGTCCTCGCGCCGGCCGAGCGCACGGCCGTTGCGTCCGCAGCGCGTCGGATAGACGCAGTCGAATAGGTCGATCCCGCCGTCGATCGCGGCGATGAGGTCCCTAACGGTCCCGACGCCCATCAGGTAGCGCGGCTTGTCCTCGGGCAGGAGCGCAGCGCTGAAGCGCGAGAGGCGGTAGAGTTCCCGGCGCGACTCGCCGACCGAGAGTCCGCCGATCGCGTAGCCCGGCAGGTCGAGCCGCACGAGATCGCAGGCGCTGCGTTCGCGCGCGCGCTCGTCGAGACCGCCTTGAACGATGCCGAAGAGCGCCGTTGCGGCGCGCGCGCGCGCCGCCGCGCTGCGCTCGGCCCAGGCCGAGGTCAGGCGCACGGCTTCGTCGACTACGGCGCGCTCCGCCGGCAGCTTCACGCAGACGTCGAGCGCCATCGCAACGTCGACGCCGAGCGCCTCTTGAAAAGCCACGACGTTCTCGGGCGTGAACTCGTGTTCGCTGCCGTCGAGATGGGAGCGAAAGCGGACGCCGCGCTCCGAGAGTTCACGCCGCGATTCGAGCGAGAAGACTTGGAAGCCGCCGCTGTCGGTCAGGATGTTGCGGTCCCAGCTCATGAAGGCGTGCAAGCCGCCGAGCGACTCGATCGTCTCGCGGCCTGGCCGCAGCCACAAGTGATACGTGTTCGCGAGCAAGATGCGCGCGTCCAGCTCGCGCAGGTCGGCCGGTGTCAGGCCTTTGACGGTGGCCGCCGTTCCGACCGGCATGAACGCCGGCGTTTCGACCCTGCCGTGCGCGAGCGTAAGGGTTCCGCGGCGCGCGGTACCGTCGCGTGCCTGCAACACGAAGCAGCCGGAAGCCGCGATCACGGCCGGCGCAATGCCTCGCGCGCGGCCTGATAGTCGGCCGGCGGCGACGCTTCGAATTCCAGCGGTACGTTCGTGAACGGGTGCTGGAACCGGAGGCGCCATGCGTGCAGCGCTTGGCCCGGCAGATCGACCCGCGCGTCGATGCGTCCGTAGACGGGATCGTTGACGATCGGGTGGCCGAAGGCGGCCATGTGAACGCGAATCTGGTGCGTGCGGCCCGTTTCCAACACGAACTGCAACTCGCTGTGGCCGGCCAGTTTTTCGCGCAGCTGGTAGTGCGTCACCGCGGGCTTGCCGTCGGCGCGGATCGCATACTTGAGCCGGTTGTGCGGGTCGCGCCCGAGCGCTCCGTCGATCGTACCGGCGCGATGCTCGGGAATTCCGACCACCAGGCCCAGATAGATCCGCTCGATCGCGCGGCGCTCCATCGCCTTCCCGAGCGCGCGCAACCCGGCCTCGGTTTTGGCAACCAGCAGCAAGCCCGACGTGTCGCGGTCGAGCCGGTGAACGAGACCGGCCTTGAGCGGATCCCCGGGCAGGGATTGCGCGTGCGCGAGCAGCGCGTTCGCGAGCGTCCCGTCGCGCGCGCCGTGGGCTGGGTGGCTGACCATGCCGGCCGGCTTGTCGACGACCAGCAGAACGTCATCCTCGAACACGATGTCGAGCGCGATATCCTCGGGTTGCGCGTCGAGAACGGGAACCTCCGCGATCGAGAACTCCAGCCGGTCGCCGTCGGCGACCGGCGTCGCCCCTTTGGGGATCTCGCCGTTCAAACGCACGGCGCCGCTGCGTATGGCGGCCGCCACGCGTGCCCGCGACGCGCCTGACAAGCGCGCGACGGCGATATCGCAGCGCGCTCCCGCCTCCGTTGCGGTGACCGTGTGCGAACCGGCCTCGGGCAAGCTCAGTGCGGCGATTCTGCCGGCGTCACGGCTCGCGAGCGGGCAAGCGACGAGAGCACGAGCAGCACGACGCCGACCGTGATGCACGAGTCTGCGACGTTGAAGACGGGCCACCAATGCAGGTCGATGAAGTCGACGACGAAGCCGTAGTGGAAGCGGTCGACGATGTTGCCGATCGCGCCGCCGACGATCGCCCCGAAAGCGACCGCGACGAGCACCGAATGCGCCGCGGCGTCGCGAAATGCGAACCAAAACACGGCCAGCACCGCGATCGCCAGCGCCACCAGCAGCCACGCCTGCGACCCGAACAGGCCGAACGCGCCGCGGTGGTTCTGCACGTACGTCCACCACAGCAGATGCGGGATTGCGATCCGGCTCTCGCCCGGAAAAAAGCCCGTCGCCACCGCGTGTTTGGTCAGCTGGTCGAGAACGAACGCTGCTACGGCAGCCAGCCACAGGCGAAGCATCAGAGGCTCGGTGGTTTGACGTACTGGTAGAAGAAGCCCGCGATGCGGGTGAACTGATCGGTCGCCACGATGATTCCGGTCGCGACCAAGACGGCGCCGGAAACTCCTTCGATGACGGGCAGGAAGCGTTTGACGCGGTTGAGCGCCCCCAGCGACTGCGTGATCGCGGCGGCCGTGATCAGGAACGGGATCGCGAGCCCCATCGAGTAGACGAAGAGCAGAAACGTCGCTTCGCCGACCGTCCTGGTCGAAGCCGCGAGCAGGATGATGCCCGAGAGGATCGGTCCGATGCACGGCGACCAGCCGGCTGCAAAGCCCAAACCAACCAAGAACGACACCCAGAACGACGGCTTGTGGACCGTCACGCGCCGGCGCTTGTCCATCATCAAAGCCGGGATGCGCAGCACGCCCATCATCTGCAGTCCGAGCACCACGATCACGATGCCGCCGAAGATCTCGACGATGCGCTTGTTGTTCACAAAGATCGCACCGATCGTGCTCGCCGAAAGCCCGATCGCGACGAAGATGACGGTGAACCCCGCGACGAAGCAGAGCGCGTGGGCGAAGACGTGAAATTTGGCTTCGGCGCTCGTTTCCGCTTTGAGGTCTTCGAGGCTGGTACCGGTGAGAAACGAGAGATAGCTCGGGACGAGCGGCAGCACGCACGGCGAGACGAACGAGACGAGCCCGGCGAGAAACGCGGTTACGAGGTTGACCTGGTGCACGGCTTTAGGTTCTACGACGCGTTTCGCTGCGTGCCTGTGACCGGCTTGCCTGGCGGCTCGTCCGCTGCGCGGCTTCGCCGAGCCGGGCGACCAGTTTGGGTGGGGCGATCGTCCGATACGCATCGTCGATAAGAGCGGCCACGAGCTTCCAATCCGGGCGCTTGAGCCGGACGCCGATCCAGCCGCGAACGCCGACATAGGGCGGCCGGAAGAATAACTCGGGATCGGCCGCCACGAGCACCGCTTGCGCGCCCTCCGGCGCCGCGCACCAGATGCCGCGACGCCCGTCGCCGTGATGGTTGTCGACGAACATGACAAACGTCGACTTTTCCCGGACGAAAAAGCAGGGCGCCCCATGACTTAGCCGCTCGCTCGCTTCGGGGTAGGCGAGGCACAGGCGCCGCACGCGCTCGAGGGTTTTCGCCGGCTCGGTACCGCTCATGGTGAGTTTTTTCGCCGCGCGGCAATCCGGGCGCTGCCGGCGTGCATATACTATGGCATGACCGACGACGAGCTGGCTCGGAACTTCGTCGCTCGACGCCCGCAAGCGCTCGAGGACGCCTACCGCGCCTTCGCTTCGGCGCTGTACTCGGTCGCGCGTCACGTGCTCGGCAACGACAGCGATGCGCAGGACTGCGTGCACGACGCGTTGCTGCGCGTTTGGGCCCGGCCGGGAACGTACCGGCCCGAGCGCGGAAGTCTGCGGACGTTTCTGGCGGTCTGCGTCCGCAATGAAGCGATCGGGCGCAAGCGCCGGGCCGCGCGCCACTTCCAGATCGAACGGCAATTGGCCGAGGCCGAACCCGCCCAGCCCTACGAATTCGAAGTCGGCGACCACGTCGAGCGAGCGCACCTGCGCGAGGCGCTCGCGGCGCTGCCGGGCGAGCAGCGCGAGGCCCTGGAACTTGCCTACTTCCGTTACCTCTCACATACGCAGATTGCAGAAGCGCTCGGCGTCCCGCTCGGCACGATCAAGAGCCGGCTCGCGCTCGGCCTTCGCAAATTACAGCACGCGCTTCCCGCGCAAGCGACCGGAACATGATGAACGATAACCACCCGGGCGATGCCCTCGAACTCCACGCCCTCGGCGCGCTCGAGCGCGACGAAGCGCAAGCCGTTGAAGATCACGTCGCGAACTGTAGCGAGTGCGCGCGCCGGCTCGGCGCAGCCGAACAGGCGGTAGCCGCACTCGACGACATGACCGTCCCGAAAATCGAGGCGCCGCCCGAACTCGCGACCCGGATCGCAAACGCCGGGGATACGGTCGTCCCGCTGCGAGCGCGCCGCGCAGTGCCGCGCCTTTCGACCTGGGGCGTACTGGCTGCGTGTCTGATCGCGCTGCCGGTCGGGGTCACCGGCACGCGCGAGGTCGCAAAGGACCGCGCGACGATCGCCGCCGACGACCGCGCGTTTGCGGCGATTGCGGCCTCGCACTTCGCGCATACGACCTTGACCAAGACGGTGGCCGGCGCTCCGACGGCCAAAGTGCTCTGGGGTAAGGACCCGCTGTGGCTGTACGTGATCGTGGATAGCGCGACGTGCGCTTGCGACGTCATCGCGTTGACGCCGGCCGGCGAACGCGACCTCGGATCGCCCGAGCCGCGCGGATCGACCGCGACCCTGTTCGTTCCCGACGCTCCTGAGGTATCGTCGATCGAATTGCGCAGCGGCGAACGCGTCCTCGAGACGGCGAAGCACCCTTAGCGTCCGAACGTCGCCGACAAGCTCCTAGGCGGCGGCGGGGGCGACGTCGGTTCGGCGGTTGCGGCGCAGCGCCATCACGACGAGGCCGATGCCGATGGCGATCATCGGTAGCGCGAGCAGTTGGCCGCCGGTGAAGGGGCCGACGGCGAGGTCGGTCTGGCGCCAGATTTCGGCCAGCGAGCGGGTGATGCCGTAACATGTGAACCACGTCCAAGCGACGACGCCGTCGGGCGGCTTGCGGCGATAGACGAAGTAAACGATCGGCAATACGGCAATGTCGAGCAGCGCTTCGAAGATCTGCGAGGGGTAGCGATAGCCGCCGCCGGGTGCGTTCGGAAAATCGATGCACCACGGTTGGTCGGGGTTGCAGACGTTGCCCCACAACTCGTCGTTGATGAAATTGACGACGCGCGTCAGCGCGAGCCCGACCGGCAGCATCACCACCAGCTCGTCGGTGAGGACACTGAAGGTGAGGCCGGGGTGCTTGCGCACAAACAGGGTCGCCGCCACGATGACGCCGATGAGGCCACCGAAGAAACCCATGCCGCCGTTCCAGACCGCGATCAGGTTGAGTAAGCTGCGCGGCATGTCACCGAAGTAAAGGCTCGCGTCGTGCTTGGTAACGATATCGGCCAGCACGAAAAAGGCTCGCCCGCCGACCAGCACGCCGGCGAGGGCGTAGACGAGAAAATCCTGCACCCCGTCGACCGTCAGCCCCAGGCGCCGCCGCCCTGCCGGGCGCGCCATCCAGAGGCCCACCGCGATGAACCCCGCCAAGTACGACAGTCCGTACCAGTGGATGCTCAGGGGCCCTAAGTGAAGAGCGACCGGATCGATGTTCGGATAGCTGAACCAGTGTTGCACGGGCGTTCGTTTGCCGGGTCCGAGGGCGCTGCCCTGCCTGGCTCGCGCGGCACTCATCGGGCCGGGGCGCTCGTGCGTACTGGGGGTAGCGGACGATCTGACCGCGCCTGCCCCTGCCGAGGAGTTTTTGCTTGAACGCCCTACTCTCTGCCGCGATTCTCGCGACAATTACCGCCGCCAGCCCTATCCCCGGCGTCTCGCCGCCGGCGTACGTCGTGCACATCAAGGATTTCGCGTACGCGCCGGCGCCGCTGCGCATTCACGCCGGCGACAGCGTGCGTTTCGTCAACGATGACGAGGAGCCGCACACCGTGACGGCCACCGACAAGAGCTTCGATTCGGAGGCGCTCGACACGAGCGGATCCTGGACGCACACCTTCACGAAGACCGGCACCTACTCGTACTTCTGCGAGCTCCACCCCTATATGAAGGCGACCGTGATCGTCACCGGAGCGACGAAATGAAGCGCACCGATTTCCTCGAACACGTCGGCTGGACCGGCGCAGGCATCGCCTGGAGCCTCTCCGCTTCGGGCTTGATGACGTCCGTTGCCGACGCGCGCGGCACCAAAAGCGTCCTGAGCTTCGTGCAGATCAGCGACAGCCACATCGGTTTCTCGCACCCTGAGAATCCCGACGTCACGGCTACCCTGCAGAAGACGATCGACGACATCAACGCATTGCCGCTTGCGCCGGCCTTCGTCGTGCATACGGGCGACCTCACGCACCTTTCGAAGCCGGAGCAGTTCGACATGGTCAAGAACATGCTTGGGACGTTGAAGGCGCCGCTGGTCGTCATGCCCGGCGAACACGACGTGATCGGCAGCCCGGCCGCCTACAACGCGGCCTTCGCGAGCAAGGACGCGCCGAACGGCTGGTATTCGTTCGACCAGAGCGGCGTCCACTTCGTCGTGCTCGTCAACGTGTTCAATTTCGAGATCGACGGTAAGCTCGGCGCCGACCAGATCGATTGGGTCACGAAGGACCTGGCGGCGCAGAAGGCTTCGACGCCGATCGTCGTATTCGGTCACGTCCCGCTCTACGCGCTGTACCCGCAGTGGGGTTGGACGACCGAGGACGGGGCAACCGTGCTCGCGCAGTTGCAGCGCTTCGACGCGGTGACCGTACTCAACGGACACATCCATCAAGTCATCCAGCACACCGAAGCCAACATCCGCTTCGCGACCGCAGCGTCCACTGCATACCCGCAACCCGCGCCGGGAGCCGCGGCAAAGCCCGGCCCGCTGCTGGTTCCGGGCGGTGGATTACTGGGTGCCATCGGCTATCGTTCGGTCGAACTCGCGCTCGGCGCGCCGGCCAACCTCAACGATCGCACGCTGGCCGCCGGCTAGCCCAGCGCCACCCTAGGAAAGGGTGGCGCCGTAAAGGAAGATGCTGCTCCCATGAAGCTTGAGGTCGGAGGCGGGCCGGACGGCGCTCCGAATTCGCTTGCGGGCCGCATCGCGTTGATGCGCGAGCGCATTGCAGAAGCCGCGCACCGCTCGGGGCGCGGACCGTCCGAGATCGCCCTGGTCGGCGTCACCAAACGCCAGTCACGCGAGACGGTTGCGTCGGCGCTCGAAGCCGGCTTGACCGACATCGGTGAGAACTACGTCCAGGAAGCGCGTGCGAAATACGCCGGTATGCGGGGCGTGCGCCGGCATTTCTTGGGCCACGTGCAGACGAACAAGGCCAAGGCGATCGTCGAGACCTTCGACGTCGTTCAGACGATCGACCGGCTCGACGCCGGGCGCGCCATCGCCAAGGCCGCGCGTACGCTCGGCAAACCGGTGCGGGCGCTGGTGCAGATCAACATCTCGCCGGTCGACCGGTTCGGCATCGAACCGGGCGACGCGCCGGCGCTGGCCGCCCGGCTGCGCGACGACGAGGGGCTGGCGGTCGACGGCGTCATGGCGATCGGCCCGCACACGCGGGACCGCGCGGAAATCGCGCGCGCGTTCCGGAAGGCTGCCGAAGCCTTTGCGGCCGTCGGCGGCGACACGTTATCGATCGGCATGTCGACGGATTGGGAAGAAGCGGTCGGCTGCGGTTCCACGATGCTGCGCATCGGGACCGCGATCTTTGGGGAGCGGCTATGAACGGAACGGCAGACGAGGACGAGGCCCTGCGCGAGCAGCGAAACAACCGGGTGAGCGTGCTGCATCGGATCGGCTCGTTTTTCTCTCTTCACGAGGACGAGGACGACGTCGAGTACGAGGAAGAACCACTGGCGCCAAAGCGCAACGTGGTGGCGTTTTCGTCGCGCGAACGTCGCGGCGGCCAGGGGCACGTGAGCCTGTTCGCACCGCGGGCGTTCGCGGACGTCACGCAGATCGCTGACGCCCTGCGCTCGCGCCAGGTCGTCATCGTCAACCTCCAAGGCGTCGACCGCGGGCTATTGCAGCGGGTCGTCGATTTCACCAGCGGCGTCGCCTACACGCTCGACGGGAAGATCCAGAAGCTCGCCGACGCGATGTACCTGATCGTTCCGCCCGGAACGAACGTCAACTCCGACGGAATCCGCGAGACGCTGGCCTCCGACCCCTCGTTCGATTTCATGACGAATCGGGGTTAGGTCTGCCATGCCCAAGATCACGATCGTCGACATCCAGCACAAGCAGTTTCGCAAGAAGCTCAACGGTTACGACCCCTCCGACGTCGACCAGTTCCTCGACGAGCTGATCGAGACGCTCGAGGACGAGGCGCAGCAGCGCGCCGCCCTCGAGGCCGAGATCGGCGACCTGCGCGAGCGGATCAGCCACTTCAAAGCGATGGAGGATTCGCTCCAGAACACGCTGCTGCTCGCGCAGCGCACCGCGGACGAGGTCAAAGCCAACGCGCACAAAGAGGCGGACTTGATCCGCCACGAAGCGCGCATCAGCGTCGAGCGAGAGATCGCCTCGCTCGCCGATCGCGCGAACGACGCGCGGCGCGAGCACCAGCGCGCGCTCGAAACGGCGGAACAGGCCAGGGGCGAACTGCGCAGCCTGCTGATGACTCATCTCTCGTTGCTCGAACGCTCGTCCGTCGCGCCCGCCGCAAGCACGGCGCCGCCGGAAGCGCCGCTCGCGAACGGGTCAACGCCTCCCGCGCTGGTTTCCGCGCACCTGGATCTGTAACGCGCAGGGCTCGTCTTTACGAAGTGTGAAACGGCGCCGTGATGGCGAGCGGAGCAGCCTCACGCCGTATTCCAGCCGTTCGACCGCGCGTGTATCCGGCGGGGCGCGCAGTCGTGTTGCTTGCCGTCTGCGCGCCGGAAGTCGCCGGACGACGCTTGGTGATCGAAGGCCGCCGCGTTCAAGCCGTACCGTACGGGCGGCTCGCACTGTTGCTGTCGTTCGTCGCGCAAAGCGCTTACTCGGCCCAGGAGATTGCCCGGCGTCGCGCTGAGCCGGCGTGGTTAGCGGGCGAGGCGCGCTTCTTGGAACAGGCGGTCGAGCGCGCGCGGGCCAGCGGCGCCGTGCTGCCGATGCGCTTGTTGACGGTGTTCCCACATTCGGGCGCGCTCGAAGAGACTGCGCGCGAGTACTATGCGCGCTGGTCGCGCGCGCTGACGCGGTTAGGCCCCAAACGCGAGTGCGCCGTCCACTTGTACGCTGGGCCGCACACTGCGCCCGGCGGCGAGCCTTACGTCGTGCGGGTCAGCCAGCGCGCATTGCGCACCGCGCGCGCGCCGGGCATCAAGGCCGAAGCCGCGGTCGCAGCCCACGCCCAACAGCTCTGGCAGGCCTGCGTCAAGGTTGCGACGGCCGCTCGCCGCGTGCAGACGACCGGCCGGCGCGGCGCGCTCTGGTCGGCGGCGCTGCTCGTCAACGAGCGCGACGTCGCAGTGCTTTCGGCGCTCGTCGAAGTGTCGGCCGAGGCCGGCGCGCGTTTGGGGGTCAGCGCGTACCTCGAAATGCCGCACGCACCGTTCACGTTCGTCTAGTGCTGCCGTAGCGTGCCCACGATCGCCGTCTTACCGGGCGACGGAATCGGCGTCGAGGTCACGGCCGTCGCCGAACGCGTGCTGCGCTCGGTGCGCCCGGACCTCGACTACGTGCGGGGCGACGTGGGGGTCGTTCCGCTCGAGCGCGACGGAACGGCGTATCCCGCGGCCACCCACGCCCTCTGCGAGCGCAGCGCCGCGATCCTATTCGGCGCGGTCGGCGATCCGAAATACGATGCCGCGGCCCCCGATGCGCGTCCGGAGTACGCGATTTTTCAGCTCCGCAAGCGCTTCGATCTGTTTGCGAACCTGCGGCCGGTCAAGACGATCGCGGGCCTCGAAGACGCCTCGAGCCTGAAGCCGGAGTTCGTGCGAGACCTCGATTTGGTCGTCGTGCGCGAGACGACCTCGGGCCTTTATTTCGGCGAGCCGAAATACACCCGCGTCGAAGCCGGCGTCGAGACGGCGGTCGATACGATGGTCTACCGTGCGCCGGAGATCGAGCGCGTGGCGCGGGTGGCATTCGAGTTCGCGCGCAAGCGCCGCGGTGCGGTGACCTCGGTCGACAAGCAGAACGTGCTCGAAACCAGCCGCCTCTGGCGCCGGATCGTGATCGCGTTACACGCGAGCGACTATCCCGACGTGGCGCTCGACCACCTGCTGGTCGACAACGCGGCGATGCAGCTCGTACGCGACCCGCGGCGTTTCGACGTGATCCTGACCGAGAACACCTTTGGAGATATCTTGAGCGACCAGGCGGGCATGCTGACCGGGTCGCTCGGAAACTTGCCCAGCGCGACGCTCGGCACGCGCGGGGACGCCAAGCGCCGCTTCGGGTTATACGAGCCGATCAGCGGCACCGCACCCGACATCGCGGGCCGCGGCATCGCAAACCCGGTTGCCGCGATCCTTTCCGCGGCGCTGCTCTGCCGCTACAGCCTCGCCGACGAAGCGAGCGCGACCCGTATCGAAGCGGCGATCGAACGGGCAGTTGCCGGCGGCGCCCGAACGCGCGATCTGGCGCGCGGCGGCGAGGCCGCGCTCGACACGGCCGCCTTCGGCGATCGCGTCCTCGCCGCGCTCTGATCGAATCAGTAACCGAGATACGATCTGCGAACCGAGTCGTCGCGATTGAGATCTGCGCTCGAGCCGGAAACTGCGATGCGACCGGTTTCGAGGACATAGGCCTGGCCCGCGGCCTCCAGAGCCAACTTCGCGTTCTGTTCGGCGACGAGGATCGTGACGCCGTCGTCGCGGTTGATCCGTTCCAGCAAGGCGAAGATCTCGCGCACGATCAGCGGCGCGAGGCCCAGCGACGGTTCGTCCAGCAGCATGAGGCGCGGCTCCATCATGAGTCCGCGTCCGATCGCCAGCATCTGCTGTTCGCCGCCGCTGAGGGTCCCGGCCGCTTGATTGGAGCGCTCCGCCAAGCGCGGGAAGTAGCCGACGACGCGCTCGTAGGCGGCGCGAGTGCGCTTGGAATCCTTCTGCGTGTACGCCCCCAGCGTCAGGTTCTCGCGCACGGTCAGCGTCGAAAGCGTGCCGCGGCCCTCCGGAACGTGCGCGATCCCGAGGTGCGCGGCCGCTTCCGGCGAGTTGCCTTTGATCGGACGGCCGTCGAAGCGCACCGCTCCGCTGGTCGCGATGGCACCCGTGATCGCGCGAAACGTCGTGGTCTTACCGGCACCGTTCGCGCCCAGGAGCGCGACGATCGCGCCCTGTTCGACCGAAAGCGTGAGCCCGTGCAGGACGTCGGTCTCGCCGTAGCGCGCTCGCAGCCCGTCGAGTTCGAGCAGTGCCACTACGTGGTGCCGAGGTAGGCTTCGATGACGGCCGGATCGCGTTGGATCGCTTGCGGCGGACCGTCGGCCAGCTTGCGGCCCGAATCGAGCACGACGATATGGTTGGAAATGCCCATCACCAGACCCATGTGGTGTTCGACCATCAAAATCGTGGTTCCGAAATCGCGGCTGATACGAGCGATCCGTTCACCCAACGCCTCGACCTCGGTGTGATTGAGACCCGCCGCCGGCTCGTCGAGCAGCAGCAGCTCCGGTTTTGCGACCAGCGCCCGCGCAAGCTCGACCGCTTTGCGCGTGCCGAACGGCAGGCCGAGCACCGGCCGGGCGCTCACCGCCCCGAGTTCGAGATACTCTAGGATTGCGGTCGCTTCGAGCCGCGCCTGGGCTTCACTCAGGCGCGCCCCGGCCCTCCCGCGCAGGCGGCAGTGGAATCCAACCAGGACGTTGTCGAGCACCGACATGTGCGCGAACAGTGCGACGTTTTGGAAGGTGCGCGCGATGCCTCGGCGCGCGATCGTGTGCGCGGGATAGCTCAGCAGATCGTCGCCGCCGAGGGCTACCGAACCCGACGTCGGCTGATAGAGCCGGGTGATGCAGTTGAAGCAGGTGGTCTTGCCGGCCCCATTGGGGCCGATCAGACCGGTGATGCCGCCTTGCGCGACGTCGAAGGACACCTCCGCGAGCGCGCAGATGCCGCCGAACCGCATCGTCAATCCCTTGACGACGAGGAACGGAGCGTCGAGCGTCGCGCCGTCACGCAAAGCGGTCATCGCTTACTTCCGCGCGTCGATCACCGAGCCGACCGGGACCCAGAGCCCTTTGTCGTAGCGTTCCAACTGTTCTTCCCGGATCGTGAAGTGATCGGCCGGCGAGGTCGTCAGCTCGACACCCGGCCACAGGAACGGATTCTTCTCGTTCAAGTGGAGCGCGGCATCCATCAACTTGTCGCGGGTCAGATCCTTACCGGCCTTCTGCAGCGCGTCGACCATCGTGTACGCCGCAGCCATCCCATAGAGAACGAAGCCGTTGTTCGGGTCGAGCCCCGGGCCGTATTTGGCGAGAATGTCGCGGTACAGCTTCATGCCGGGCGTATTCGCGAGCGATACGTTGGTCGGGTCGAGCGTGTAGGCATCCGAAATGATGCCGTCGGTCGTCGCCTCGCCGCCGCCCGCCGCGGTAGCGGCATGCATCATGGTCTGCGAAGCCGAGACGTTGCTGAGGTACGTCGTCCCCTTCCAGGAAAGCTGGCTGAGCGCGACCATTGCTCCAACGGCGAATTTCGGCGTTGCCGCGATGACGACCGTGTCCGCTCCGCTGCCCTGGAGCGTCGCCATCTGCGAGCGCACGTCGGGATCGGTCACTTCGTACGAAGCCATCTTTACGATCTGGGAGGCCTTTGCGCCAAGCCCCTTTTGCAGCCCGGTCACGTAGTCTTGGCCAAAGTCGTCGTTCTGATAGAGGATTGCGATCTTTGCGTTGGGTTGGTGTGCGACGATGTCCTTACCGAAAATGATCGCCTCGGCTTGGTAATCGAGATTGAATCCAAGCGTCCAGGGGTATTTCGCGTAGTCGGCGCCCCACGTCGTGGCGCCGGTCGAGATGAACAGCTGCGGAATTTTCTGATCGTTGAGGTATTGACGGATGGCGAGGTTGGGCGGCGTGCCGAGCGTGTTGAAGAACGCGAAGACGTGATCTTGCTCCACCATTCCCTTGACGAGCTGGACGGTCTGGGCGGGATTGTAACCGTCGTCCATGTCCTTGTAGGTGATCTTGCGTCCGTTGACGCCGCCGCGATCGTTGACGTAGGCGAAGTAGGCGGCGATGCCTTTGCCGATCACGCCGTAGGCGGAGGCGGGCCCGCTGTACGGATGGGTGCCGCCCAACAGGATTTCGGTGGGCGTGACGCCCGGGGCGTCGGCGGCGGCGCGACCGAGCGACCCGGCGACGATGCCGAGTGCGACGATCGGCACGAGCACCGCGAGCAGAATGGGACGATGTTTGAACATAGGCTAAGACCTCTCTAATTGGCCCTCGGACTGAGGGCGGGTGATGATAAGGGCAACGCGCCGGACCGCGCCGGCGATTCCTCCGGGCATTGCGATCATCACGAGGATGAGCGAAATCCCATATATGAGGGAAGATGCGGCGGTGTTGATCGTCTGCGCCCAGAGCGGGAGGAACTCGACGACGATGCCGCCGATGATCGCGCCCCACATGCTCCCGAGGCCGCCGAGGACGGCCCCGATCAAGAGCGTGATGGACAAGTTCAGGGCGTAGGTGTCGGGGCTCACGTACGCGGTCGCGCTGGCAATCAAGGCGCCCGCGATGCCCGCATAGGCCGCGCTCCAGGCGAACGCCAGCGACTTGTAGACGAACGGATTGATACCGAAAGAAACGGCGGCGATTTCGTTGTCGCGCAGCGCCCGCAGGGCGCGTCCCAGCCGGCCTTGCAGGGCGAACCAGGATGCGGCGAACAGCACCCCGACGATCAGCCACGACTCGTAGTACAGCCAGCGCTCCGAATCGAGCACGCCGGCCAACGGACCGGGCGCGTGCGCGGCCGGGAACGTCAATCCTTGGGCGCCGCCGGTCAGATCTTTGAAGCGCTTGAGGATCGGCGCGACCGATACGGCCAGAGCGAAGGTGGCCAGCGCCAGGTAGGCGCCCGATAGGCGCAAGGCGACGACCCCGACCACGCCGCCGAAGAGCGCGCACAGCACCGCTGCGAGCAGCATCGCGGCTTCGGGTGGCCAGCCGGCGCGCGTGATCGCAATCGCGACCGTGTACCCGCCGACGGCCATGAACGCGCCGTGTCCGAGCGAGATTTGCCCGTTAATGCCGGTCAGGATGATCAGCCCGAGAATGGCGATCGCGTACGCGCCGGCGTAGGCCAGTTCGAACGAGATGTATGGCGGCAGCACCCAGGGCACGATCGCCACGACCAAAGCCGCGAGCCCAAAGGACACGAGGTTACCGGCCGGCACGCGCGCCGCGGCCATCATACCCGCGTCATCTGTCGGTGCCCGAACATCCCGGAAGGACGCAGGACGAGCACGCCGACGATGATCGCGAACGCGACCGGCAGCCGCAGGTCCGTCCCGATGAAATCGACATAGGTACCCATCAGGTTCAACGCCACGCCGAGAACGAGGCCGCCGACCACCGCGCCCAGGGGGCTATCGATGCCGCCCAGCACGGCGGCCGCGAACGCGTACACGACGATGCTCTGCATCATGTTCGGATCGAGGTACACGATCGGCGCGACCATCAGGCCGGAGAGCGTGCCCATGACAGCCGCGAGACCCCAGCCGAGCGCGAGCATCCAGCCGTGCGGGACGCCGAGCACGCGGGATTCGGCCGGATAAAGCGCGGCGGCCCGCATCGCGAGGCCTAGCTTCGTGCGAGCGAAGAAGAGATAGATCAGGAGCAGTGCCGCGAGCGAAACCCCGATCACGCCCAGGTCTTGGCTGCTGAACGAAACACCGCCGATGCGAAACGGCGCCGACGGGAACGGGCTTGGAAAGGCCTTGATTTCGTAACCCCAAATCCATCCCGCCAAGCCGTTGAACGTGATCAGCAAGCCCAGCGTTACGATCACGACCGTCAATTGCGGCGCGCGTTCGATCGGCCGAATCACCGTGCGCTCGAGAGCCACGGCCCCCGCGAACGAGATGACGATCGTTGCCCCGAACGCCGCCCACAGCGGCAACCCCTGTTGGGTGAGCTGCCAGGCGATGAAGGTCGTAAACATCGCCAGCTCTCCTTGTGCGAAGTTGATCACACCCATCGAGCGATAGATGATGACGAGCGCCAGCGCCATGCTCGCAAAGATCGAGCCTGTCGCGAGTCCACTGACGACTTGTTGCGCTAGCTCCTGAATGTGGAATTCCTCTTGCTTGGAGAAAGCTTGCATGCCATCGGTCCGATGGCCGCAGGTCCTTTGCGCCCCCGGGGTCCCGGCCGCCTTTCCTCGCCCTGCCCGCGCCGGGCACGCGGCGAGAAACGCATTTTCATAGTTGCGCCAAAAAACTGAAGGTTACATCCTTTAATTGGCGATTAAGCGAATCCGGCCGGAACCCCCTACGGCGCTCCCTCGCTCGGCGTGAGCGGCTGCACCGCAGACCCGAGCGAGCCGCCGAAGACCGCTACCTAGGAATGCGGCGGTGCTCTTTGCGCGCCGGTCCAGCGGGCTTCGATGCGCGCCAGCGTGCCGTCCGCCTTCACGAGGGCGAGCCCGGCGTCGAGGCGCTTTAGGAGATCTGAATGCCGCCCTTTCGGCACGGCGAGGGCGAGCGCAAAACTCTTGAACATCGTCGTGGGCACGGTAATCTTGCCCGCGTATGAGGCTGCTACGACCCTCGCACCCTCCTGGATATTCAGCGCAGCTGCATCCGCTCGACCACTAACGACGGCACTCAGGCTCTGGGCGTACTCGTCACTCATCGCCGCCCCCGCGGCCCGCACGGTCGTGACGCGCGGAAAGTTCTGTGCGATGAAGGCCACGAACGGTCCGTCCTTCGGAGTGATCACCGTCTTACCGGAGAGGGCGGCGAGGCCAGCGGGCGCCGAATTCGGTGCGCGCACGAATAGCGCGCCGCCGGTGACCACGAACGGCGTCGTGAAGTCGTATTTCGGCGATCCGATCGGCATCGGCGCGATCGCTTCGGGGCTGCCGTTCGACAATGTCTCCTGGAGCTGCGCCGGCGACTCCGGCACGAAAACGATCTCGATGCCCTCACGCGCCGCGGCGGCGCGAAGAATGTCCGCCACGAGGCCGACCGTCTTTCCGTTCTGGACGTAGGTGAACGGCGCGAGAAGGGGGTGCGCGACGCGCACGGTTTCCGCGGCGGCTCGCAGCGGCGATAGCCAAAGGAAGGCCAGCGCCAGCCCGATCACTCGAAACCTCATTGCCCGCGGTACCGACCTACACATCGCTTGACCTCCCTTTATCCATGCTGTTGGCTCGAAGAACACGTTAGTTTGTCGAGTATTCCGCAAGTTCTAGTGCGCCGGAGCGGATGAGGGCCCGTGCGGCGGCGATGTCGGTTGCGAAGACGCGGTCGGTTTCGACCGGAGCGATCGACGAGCGAGCGCGGTCGTAGGCGATTTGAGTGCCGGCGCCGCTACGTAGCGGGCGCCGGAAGTCGGTGGCGGCGAGCGCGCACAGCAATTCGCAGGCCAAGGCGCCTTCGACGTTGTCGAGGATGTTGTCGAGCGTGCGCGCGGCGATCGTTCCCATCGAGACGTGATCCTCTTGCCCGGCTGAGGTCGGAATCGAATCGACCGACGACGGCGCCGCCAGCGCCTTGCTTTCGCTGACCAGACCGGCGGCGCAGTACTGCACGATCATGAGGCCGGATTCGAGGCCGGGTTTGCGCGAGAGGAACAGCGGCAGCCCGCGTTCCTCGCCGTTGAGTAACAGGTACGAGCGCCGCTCGCTGATCGAAGCCACCTCGACCATCACGGCCTTCAGAAAGTCGCACACCACGCCGACCGGCTGGCCGTGAAAGTTGCCCCCGGTCAAGAATTCGTCCTGGTCCGGGAAGATGAGCGGGTTGTCCGTGACCGAAACCGCTTCGATCTCGAGCACGCCGCGCACGTGCCCGGCCGCGTCGCGCGCGGCACCGTGTACGACCGGAATGCAGCGGAACGAGTACGGATCTTGCACGCGGCCGCAGTCGCGATGCGACTGCATCACTTCCGAACCCGCGACCAGCGCGCGCAAACGATCGGCGACCATCATTTGGCCTGGATGCGGACGCAGCGCGTTGATGCGCCGGTCGAAGACGTTGTCGGTCGCAAGGAAGGCCTCGATCGAGAGCGCACCGATCGTATCGGCGGCGGCAAGCAACCGCTCCGCGCGCAGGAGCGCGAGCGCGGCGATGCCGGTCATCACTTCCGTGCCGTTGATGAGCGAAAGCCCTTCCTTCGCGCCGAGTACGATCGGCTGCAAGCCGGCCCGGGCTAGCGCCAGCGCGCTCGGCAAGCGCTCGCCGCGATACGTCGCTTCGCCCTCGCCGATCAACGTGAGCGTCATGTGGGCGAGCGGAGCGAGGTCGCCGCTGGCGCCGACGGAGCCTTGGCACGGCACGACCGGCGTCACGCCGCGGTTGAGAATCTCGACCAGCAAGTCGAGCGTTTGAGTACGAATACCGGAGTGTCCGGCGGCCAGCGAACTGACGCGCAGCACGCCCGCGGCGCGGACGAACGCTTCGGCGAGCGGCTCGCCCGTGCCGGAGGAGTGGCTGCGCACGAGGTTTTGCTGCAGCACGTCGACGTCGGCTCGCTCGATCACGACGTTGGCCATCCGTCCGAAACCCGTCGTGACGCCGTAGATCACCGCGCCGCTTTGGAATTGCCGCTCCACGCACGCCCGTGCGGCGGCCACCCGCTCGCGCGCGGACGGCGTTACGCCAACCGGCGCGCCCCCGACCGCGATCGCCTCGATCGCTTCGAGGCTAAGGGTCCGGCCGTCGAGTTCGATTCGTTGCATCGTGGCTTGCTGGTCAGCGAGAGCCGAAGAACCCTGCTCTCGACCGGCGGGCGGCCGCTCGGCTCACCGCCGGGCCTGCGCTCGGCGCCGGGCTCATCTCGAGCGCAGTCGCGACTCTACGACGACGTGCTTGCCGCCGACGACGGCATCGGTGACGTTCCAGGCACCGCTGCGGAACAGCGCGACGCCGAGCGCCGTGTCGGCGTCCTCGCCGTCCTCGCAGCGGACCGCGATGGCGTCGGCGCGCAAGCCGGGCGCGAGAGCGCCGATCGCGCCGCCGGAAGCCTGCGCTCCGCCGCGCAATGCCGCTTCGTACAGCGCGCGCCCGACGAACGGCACGCCGTCCGTCTGCATGAGGTTACGTTCTTGCGCCGCCAGGCGTTGCACGTATTCGAGCCAGCGCAGTTCCTCCGCAACGTCAATCGAGACGTTGCTGTCGGTGCCGATCGCGATCCGGCCGCCGTCGCGCACGAACCGCGCGGCCGGGAAGATGCCGTCGCCCAAACTCGCTTCGGTCGTCGGACAGAGGCCGGCTACGGCGCCGCTCTCCGCCACCGTGCGCCGTTCGTCGCCGGTTGCGTGCGTGCAGTGCACGAGGCACCAGCTCGGATCGAGCCGCACCGTGCGCGCCAGCAACGCGATCGGCGTCGTGCCGTGCGTGGCCAGACACGCTTCGACTTCGCGCACTTGCTCGCTCGCGTGCATGTGCAGCGGCACGCGGTCACCCCCCAGCCCGCGCACCAGCGCCACCAAGCGCGGCACGTCGCCGACGCCGACCGCCCGCAGCGAATGCGGCGCAGCGCCGAGCACGATTTGCGGGTCCCCGCCGTACGCGTCGTAGAGGTCGCGCCAGAGTTCCGCGAACGTATCGAACGAAAGCACGAACCGCATCTGCCGCGCTGCGGGCGGCGCTTCGCCGAAATCTGAATACCGGTAGAGCACGGGAACGAGCGTCAAGCCGATGCCCGTGCGGCGGGCCGCGGACACGATCCGATCCGCCAGTTCCGTGCGCCGCGCGTAGGGCACGCCGCCCCGTGCGTTGTGAACGTAGTGGAACTCGCAGACGTTGGTGTAGCCCGCTTCGAGCATGCTCGCGTATGCGTCCGCTGCGATCGCTTCGAACTCGTCGGGCTCGATGCGCTCGAGCATCTCGTACATCGCCTCGCGCCAGGTCCAGAAGGAATCGCCGCCAGGCCCGGCGCGCTCGGTCTTCCCTGCGAATGCGCGCTGAAATGCGTGCGAGTGGACGTTCGGCATGCCCGAAAGTACCAAACCATTCAACGGCGTTGCGCCGTCGGGCGCCGAACCGGGTGTTACCGACGCAAATCGGCCGGAGGTATCCGTCTCGAACCGCACGTCAACCGCCCAGCCCCCGGGCAAAAGCGCATGCCGAGCGAAATAAGCGCTCATACGATCTGGTCGAACGCGCGCGTCGCAACGATGGACGCGCGCCTCTCCACGCCGTACGGGCTGATCGAGGACGGCGCGCTGGCCGTCGATACGGATGGCGTGATTGCCTGGCTCGGCCGCAGCGCCGAGGTACCGGCGGGGCTTCTCGAGCTGGCGACGGCGCACCACGATCTCGGCGGCAGGCTCGTGTTACCGGGCTTCATCGATTGTCACACGCACCTCGTGTACGCGGGCGACCGTTCGCAGGATTTCGAAATGCGTGTGGCCGGTGCACGGTACGACGAGATTGCGCGAGCCGGCGGCGGCATCCTATCGACCGTCCGCGCGACGCGGGCCGCTTCCGCCGGCGCACTCGAAGCCGAGTCGCAGCGGCGCTTGGCGGCCCTCGCCCGGAGCGGCGTAACGACGGTTGAGATCAAGTCGGGCTACGGCCTCGACCGGGACACGGAACTCCGTATGCTGCGCACTGCGCGCGCGCTCGGCAAGCGCAACACCGTCAGCGTCCGCACCACGTACCTCGGCTTGCATGCACGCCCGCCCGAGTTCGCGACAGCGGACGAGTACGTCGACTACGTGATCGGCGACGTGCTGCCCGCGATCGCGGCTGAGGGACTCGCGGACGCGGCCGACGCGTTCTGCGAAACGATCGCCTTCACGCCGGCGCAGACGGCACGCTACTTCGATGCCGCGCGCGAATGCGGCCTCGCACTCAAGCTGCACGCCGATCAACTGAGCGACAGCGGCGGCGCGGCGCTGGCGGCACGCTACGGCGCGCTCTGCGCGGATCACCTCGAGCACGCCTCGCCGCAAGGGCTGGCCGCGATGGCGGCGGCGGGGACGGTCGCGGTGCTGTTGCCCGGCGCGACCTATTTCTTGCGCGAAACTAAGCTGCCGCCGCTCGACGAGATGCGCCGCCTCGGCGTGGCCTTTGCGATCGCGACCGACTGCAACCCCGGCACTTCGCCGCTGGTCTCGATGCCGCTCGCGCTCAACCTGGCCTGCACGCTCTTGCGCGTCACGCCGGAGGAAGCGCTGGCCGGAGCGACGCGCAATGCCGCTCGGGCACTCGGGATTGCGGACCGGGTCGGGACCCTTTCGCCCGGCCGGCTCGCAGACTTCACCGTTTGGGACGTCGAACGTCCGGCCCAACTCGCGTACGCGATCGGTGCGAACCCGCTGCACCTGGTGTCGCGCGGCGGCAGAATCTTTGGAGGTTGACGATGACGACGCTCGCTCGAGGAATTCGTGCACCGCGCGGCACCACGCTTTCGGCCAAGAGTTGGCAGACCGAAGCGCCGCTGCGCATGTTGATGAACAACCTCGATCCCGAGGTCGCCGAGCGCCCCGACGACCTGGTCGTGTACGGCGGCAAAGGCAAGGCCGCGCGGGATTGGCCGAGCTACGAAAAGATCGTCGAGGTGCTGCGCCGCTTGGAGAACGATCAAACGCTGCTGGTGCAGTCGGGCAAGCCGGTCGGCGTGTTCCCGACCCATGCCGACGCGCCGCGCGTCCTGATCGCCAACTCCAACCTCGTGCCGCACTGGGCGACCTGGGAACACTTCGATGAACTCGATCGCAAGGGGTTGATGATGTTCGGCCAAATGACGGCCGGCTCGTGGATCTACATCGGCTCACAGGGCATCGTGCAGGGCACCTACGAGACGTTTGCCGAGATGGGACGCCGGCACTACGGCGGCGACCTTGCAGGGCGTTGGATCCTTACGGCGGGGTTGGGCGGCATGGGCGGCGCGCAACCGCTTGCCGGAACGGCGGCCGGCGCGTCGGTGCTGGCCGTGGAGTGCGATCCGAGCCGGATCGCGCGGCGCCTCGAGACGCGCTACCTCGACGTTAGCGCGGACTCGCTCGACGAAGCGCTGGCGCTCGTGCGTGCGTCGTGCGAGCGCAAGACGCCGCTTTCCGTCGGCCTGCTCGGCAATGCCGCCGACGTGTTTGGGGAACTGGTGAGGCTCGGCGTGCGGCCCGACATCGTGACCGATCAAACGAGCGCGCACGATCCCTCGACCGGCTACTTGCCCCAGGGCTGGACGCTCGAACGCGCCGCAGAGATGCGGCGCAGCGATCCGGCTGCCGTCGTCGCGGCCGCGAAGCGATCGATCGCCGAGCAGGTGCGCGCGATGCTGGCGTTCCACCGCGCGGGCATTCCGACCGTCGACTACGGGAACAACATCCGGCAGATGGCATACGACGAGGGCGTCCTCGACGCGTTCGAATTCTCGGGCTTCGTCCCGGCCTACATTCGCCCGCTGTTCTGCCGCGGGATCGGGCCGTTCCGCTGGGCGGCCCTGTCCGGCGATCCCGACGACATCGCCAAGACCGACGCGAAGGTGAAGGCGCTGCTGCCGGACGATGCGTCGCTGCACCATTGGCTCGACCTAGCGCGCGAACGGATCGCATATCAGGGGTTGCCGGCGCGCATCTGCTGGATCGGCCTCGGCGAGCGCGCGCGGGTTGGCCTTGCCTTCAACGAGATGGTGGCGAGCGGCGAATTGGCCGCGCCGGTCGTAATCGGTCGCGACCACTTGGATTCCGGCTCCGTCGCGAGCCCGAACCGCGAGACGGAAGCGATGCGTGACGGCAGCGACGCCGTCAGCGACTGGCCGCTACTGAACGCCTTGCTCAACACCGCGAGCGGCGCGACCTGGGTCTCGCTGCATCATGGCGGTGGCGTGGGCATGGGTTATTCGCAGCATGCCGGCATGGTGATCGTCTGCGACGGTACCGCCGCAGCTGCGAAGCGAATTGCTCGCGTGCTTCACAACGATCCGGCGACCGGCGTGATGCGGCACGCCGACGCCGGCTACGACCTAGCAATAGCCTGCGCTCGCGAACACGCCCTCGATCTCCCCATGATCTAACTCATACTCGCGACCCGCGGCGCCAAGCGGCGCGCAGCGTGCGCCGCTCTTAAAAAGAATTCGGGGGCTCGGGTTGAAGAGATAGGCGGATGCTCGAAACGGCGACGGGTGCGGCGCACGAATTTTTTCTCGACAACGGGTTGAAAGTGGTCTTCGTGCCGCAGGCCGCTGCGCCGGTTGCGACGCTGCTGGTCGCGTACCGAATCGGCTCGCGCAACGAAGCGGTCGGATACACCGGCTCGGCGCACTTGCTCGAGCACATGTTGTTCAAGGGCACGCCCAACAACAACCGCCGGCGCGGGCGCGCGTTCGCGGACATCATGAACGAGATCGGCGCCAATAAGAACGCAACGACCTGGCACGACCGCACGCTCTATTTCGAAACCGTCCCGACCGGCTTCCTCGAATATGCGATCGAACTGGAAGCCGATCGGATGCGCAACGCTCTGATCGCGGACGTCGACCGCCGCTCGGAAATGACGGTCGTGCGCAACGAGCTGGAGCGAAACGACGGAAACTCGATGCGCGTGCTGCACATGACGCTGGTCGCGACCGCCTTCCGCGAACACCCCTACCACCATCCGACGATCGGCTGGCGCGCCGACGTCGAGGGCGTTTCGACCGAGCGCCTGCGCGAGCTTTACGATACGTTCTACCATCCCGACAACGCGACCGTATTTGTGGTCGGGGCTTTCGACGAAGCGCGAACGCGCGCTGCGATCGAACGAACCTTCGGTGAGTTGCCGCGCGCCACGCGGCCGATTCCAGAGGTTTACACCGAGGAGCCGCCGCAGGCCGGCGAACGCAGCGTGACCGTCAAGCGGCCGGGCGACACGACGCTCGTGGCGCTGGCCTTTCATACACCCGCCGCGTTCGGTCAAATGCACGTCCTGCCGAACGCGGAGCTACGCGAGATCGCGGCGGCCGGCGTGCCTGCGAACGACGATTCCGACGCCCTCGAGGTATTGGCGCGCGTCCTCGGGCACGGGCGCACCAGCCGGCTCTCGCGCGCGCTCGTCGATACGGGGCTCGCGCTCGACGCGTCGGCGTCCGATTGGGGCTCGCGCGACCCGGGCCTCTTTCAAATCGCGGCGACGGTACGGCCGGGCGTTGAGCCCGGCCGCGTGCGCGGCGAAATCGAACGGGTGCTGGCGGCGCTCGCGCAGGACGGTCCCGATGCGAGCGAACTCGAGCGCGCCCGCAGCCAGATCGCCGTCGCGCGCGCATTCTCGCGCGACGGCTCGTTGCCGCTCGCTCAGCGGCTGGCGGAGTTCGAGATGGTCGGCAGCTGGCGCCTCGACGAAAGCTATCTCGAGCGCGTCGCGGCCCTCTCCCCGGAGCGGGTTCGCGACGCCGCGCGAGCGTATCTGCACGACGACAACCGCACGCTCGGCGTGCTCGTGCCGGGAACGCCGAAGACGTTCGATCGCGTGCCGTTCGAAGTCGTGGAGGCGAAGCCGCCGGCCGGAGCTGCATCCGAAATCGCGCCGCTGCCCCAACCGCGCTCGATCGAACGCTCGCGTTTCGCCGACCGCGTTGCCGGCGCGTCGCTAGCGAACGGGGTGATTTGGCGCTACGTTGAGTCCGCGCATAACCCGACGATCCACCTGCGGGGATTGTTCGAGGCGGGCCCGGCGCGTACGCCCGATCGCCCGCTGCTTGCGACGATCGTCGCAGCGATGCTGGCGCGCGGAACGCGTACGCACGATCGCCAGGCGCTCGAGGAACGCTTGGAGCGGGCAGGTATCAGACGCACGTACTACGTCGACGACGAGCGCTCGCACAGCTATAACGCGCTGGCGTTCCGCTTCTCGGCTGCCTGCCGCGCCGACGACCTGCTGCCGATGCTGGCGACGATTGCCGAAGAACTGCGCGAGCCGGCGTTCGACGAGGCCGAACTCGAGCTGGTCAAGGCAGACCTCAGCGGCTCGCTGCGCATCGCGCGCACGAACACGGCTTGGCGCGCGATGCAACGCTTTACCGAGCTGTGCTACGAGCCGGGAGATCCAAACGAGGAGCACGACGTCGACGCCCTGCTCGCGGAGATCGCGGCGACCACGGCCGACGACGTGCGCGCCTTCCATCGGGAGGTCGTGCTCTCGACGTCGCCGATCGTGTCGGGTTCGGGCCTGGGCGGGGCGGAACACTTCGCGGCCCTGCTCGAGGAAACGATCGGCAGCGTTCCCTTCGTGCCGGGCCGTCCGCTGGCCGTGACGGTGCGGCCGCGTCGGGCCGCCGAGCGGCGCGAAAACGTGGCGCTCGAGCGCAAGGCCAACGTCGACCTCGTGATCGGCCGGGCCGTGCCGCTCGTGCGTGCCGACGCGGACTATCTGGCGGCCACGCTCGCCAACGGCATCCTCGGCCAGTCGACGCTCAGCTCGCGTTTGGGCCTGCGGTTGCGCGATCGCGAGGGCCTGACCTACGGCGTGACGAGTGCGTTCCTGTCGGCCGCGCGGCTGCCCGGCCCTTGGCGTGCGACGGTCAGCGTCAACCCGGCCAACGTCGAGCGTGCCGTCGACCTCGTTTGCGAGGTCTTGCGCGAGTATGCCGAAGCGGGACCGGGCGAGCGGGAACTGACGGCGCAACGCAATTCGATGGCCGGCCAGCACGCGGTGGCGCTGGCCACGAGCGGCGGGATCACGGCGCAGCTCGAGCGGATGAGCTACTACGCACTCGCCGACGATGAGGTCGACACGTACCGGGCGCGGCTCGAAGCCGTCTCGCACGCGGACGTGCTGGCGGCCGTCCAGCGCTACCTGTGCGAGCGTAACCTCGTCGTGGTCGCCGCGGGGACGTTCGCTTCATAACAGAAGAGGGGTCCCCGTGAAGCGCCGTTTCTTTCTCGCAGCGGGATCGGCAGCGCTTGCCGCGGGCGCCGCTCGCGCCCGAGCGTTCGGCCCGGAACCTTCGCTGCGAGAAAAGCTCACGACGCGTGCCGAGGCGAGCAACTACCAGCAGACCTCGAGCTACGCGGACGTCCAGAGGTTCCTGAACGACCTCGACGAGCGCGGCGCACCGATCTTTCGCGGTTCGCTCGGCCGCAGCGCCCAGGGGCGCGAGATCCCGTTTGTAATCGCCTCGCGGCCGCGCGTGGTGTCGCCCGAGAAAGCGCGCGCGCTGAACCGGCCGATCGTCTACGTTCAAGCCTGCCTGCACGGCAACGAGGTCGACGGCAAGGAGGCGATCCTCGCACTGCTGCGCGACCTTTGCGTTTCGACCGACAAGACGCTGCTGGAGGATGTCGTGTTCGCGATCGTCCCGATCGCCAACCCCGACGGCCACGAATCCTACGGTCCCGCGGCGCAGAACGCTCCCGAGCAAAACGGTCCGTTGCTGATCGGCACGGCGCATAACGGGGACGGCATCGATCTCGACCACGACTTCGTCAAGCTCGAAGCACCCGAGACGCGGGCGATCCTGGATTTCGTCAAGCTCTGGCAGCCCGACGTCTTCCTCGACCTGCGCGCCGATGCCGGAAGCTTTCACGATTTCGGTTCGACCCACGCGCCGCCGATGCACCCGGCCGCGTTCTTCGGCGGCGCCTTCGCGCGCGAACGGTTGCTGCCCGCGGTCCACAAGGAACTCCGCGACAAGTTCGGCATCCGTACGTTCGTCTGCGGCCAGTTCGGGCGGGCGCAGCCGCTCCCGGCGCCCCCGCCTCCCAGCGACACGACGAATTATGGCTGGTTCGGACCGGACTACCGCACGCGCCATGCGACGAATTACTTCGGTTTGCGCGGTTCGATCGCGGCGCTGGTCGAGTCGTACTGCCACGACGACTTCGGGCGGCGCGTGTTCACGACCCGAGCGTCGATCGAATCGCTAGTTGGCTACTGCTCCGACAGCGACGACGACGTGCTCGCCAACAGCAAGATGGTTACGCACTGGCTGGGCGGCCGAGTGCCGCTGCGCGCGGCATATCCGGCGCGGCCGCCGGTCGCAACCGTCGGTTGGGAGAACCTCGCGGTCACTTCGGATTCGGACTCCACTGAGCCGGGCGTGCCCAAGGGGCTCAAGCGCACCGATACCTTCTCGAGCGCAGCGCTGCCCATCTACGATCACTTCGTGCCGACGCTGAGTGCCGACCAGACCAAGGGCTATCTCATACCTTACGAGTACGCGGCGCTCGCCCGGCGCTTGCTCGATCGGCACGGTATCGCGTATACGGTCGCGACCACTAGCGAGACGACGAGCACGCAGCAATTCGTCGTCGAGCGCGTGGATGGTGACGCGAGCGAGCCGGACGAGCAACGTACGATCGTGGTCAACGGGAATTGGACCGGCCCAATCTCCTTCGCGGCAAAGCTCGGGGCGGTATTCGTGCCGACGGTGCAAACGCTCGGGCCGCTGGTCTCGGTGCTGCTCGAACCGGAAAGCGACGACTCGTTCTTCACCTGGAACATCTTTGAAGGTTCGCTGACGCCGGGGTCCTCGGCTCCGGTTTTTCGCGTCTTGTAGTCGCCGCGCGGCGGCGAGTTGGGTGCGTCGCGGAATGCAGCGAGGGGCCGGTTTTACCGGCCCCTCGCGCTTCACACACACTGCCCACTGTCCGCTAGAGGTCACACTCTTTTGAAATCTGTGTCCCGCTTCACTTAGCGCGGCGGAAAAAACTGTCGTATAGTCTTGTTAGTTCGCTCGACGCCGGCCGCGGTTATATGTTAACCGCTCTTTACACATTAGAGCACCCCCAAAGGTCAAATAGTGACGGTGCTCACGACGGACCGTGCCGCTTGTGTCGAACGTAGTTTGTGTGCCGATAGCCTTAAAGAGATGACGATGCGCCGTTTACGCCTCCGAGAGTTACTCATTGATGAAGCTGGTGCGGAGATCGTCGAGTTTGCGATCATTCTCGCGAGCTTCACGATCATCACGATGTCGGCAGTTTCGTATCTTGGGGCCGCCGCAGCGGGCCAGGTGGGCAACGACTCCAACGGCCTGTCCAACGGAGCTTTGAACCCACCGTGACCGAGCGCGCGCGCGGAGCCGTTATGGTCGAGACAGCGTTGTTCGTTTCCGCAACGCTCATTTTCATGCTCGGAATCATCCAGATCGGCGTCCTCGGTTTCTTACAGTTGACGACCGACGCCGCAGCGTACTACGACGCGCGCGCCAACGTTCTGACCGTGAGCAGCTATTCGAGCCCCGAGCAAGCGACGCACGCCGCATTTCCCCAAATCCCGGTCAGCGACATCTCTCCGACCGCCGTTCCCGCGCCCACCCCGACGATCCCGGTCGACTACGGCTACAACGGTACCGCGTCTCAACAGGCGAGCGCGCAGGTGGAGCGTCACGGCGGCGCTTCGATGATGCAACCCGAACAGCTGCAGGTCACCGTGACCCTACCCAACGTTTCGCGCGTATTGGGGCAGGCGCTCGGGACCAACGGCGTCGCGATCGAACCGAAATGGGTCGAGTGCGGTACGCACGACGACATCTCCGGCGAGGCCTGCAGCCTGGCGAGCCCGGGACCCGACAGCCAGAACAACTACTTCACGCAAGGCGAAAACACGCCGCCGTATTTTGTCGGTTTCAACTACCTGCAGCAGTGCAGCACGACGCAACCCTGGGGTATTTACACCGGATCGAATCCGGCCTGGGAATGGGGCTTTGTTTCCTTGAACGGCGGTTCCGGCTGGCCGGGAGCAGTGGCACCGTGGACCTCGTCCAGCCCGTGTTCCAACGGCGCGAACTACAGTGATTCGCAAATCAGTTTCATCGCGCTCGGTGTAGCCGAGTTTCTCGACAGCTCGAACTGGGGCGATACGAGCGCCGGCGTCAGCGGGGCGTGCGACTCGTCGGGCGGCACGAGTCAAGCCGTCTTCGAGGCTGCCGCCTACCATCAGCGCATGTATGCCTTGATCGCTCAGTACTTGTCGGAGTATCCGTACCAGTTCGAGGTCGAGGAGCAGTCGCAATACGCCGATTCCGTAGCCAACCCGAACAACCAATTCACCTATATGGGTTGGGGCGGAGCCGGGGCGTACGGCAATACGGGCGACGCGGGAAACATCGCCATCCCCGAAGCCATCAGCTCGTTCAAGAATTGGGAAGGCTTCGACGACTGGGGCAATTTCAACAACGGCTCGGCGCCCTCAGCTACCAACGACAAGTTCAACTGGGCCGTGCAGACGGTCTATTCGTGGGACATTTCGGTCGGTCAAGGCAACGGCGCAGCCGATCCCACCTACAACAACCCGACCCATCCGGAAGTGGGCTGCACGTGAGACACGGCGAGCGCGGCCAAGTCCTCCCGCTGTGGATCGGAGCGACCATCACGACGCTGATGTTCGCCTTTCTTGCGGCCAACTATGGCAACACGTTGCGCTACCAGATCCGCGCCCAAAATGCGGCGGACTCGTACGCCCAGGTCCTCATGTCCGTTCAGGCCGAGCGGTACAACATGATGACGGAGGCACTCTACGGAACGGCCGTCGAGGAATATCGCCTGCGTCACTTGCTCGACGGCATACTGCTGGCGGCAAACGACTCCGGCGGTTGTCAAGACATGTACGGCGGCTACATCCAAAATAGCGTTACCGGCGCGCTTGCATTCCCTCCCGGAACCTGCTCCGAAGTGTATGCCGATCTGTCGAACGAGTATTTCGCCTCGCTCAACCGGTACACCGTCGACATCAAGCTCCTCAACGACTACTCGAACGGCACGAACTGGAATAACTGGCTGCTTGACACGGCGTCGTTGACGACGCACCTCAACAACAACTGTAACCAGCCAGGGGCGATCGCTCCCAATCCGGCCGGCGACGACTGCGCGTTCGGCACGCCGGGTACGTACCATATCCTGGCCCAGACACAGCGCACCGGACTGCTAGCCGTGCAGGAGGACGCCCAAGACATCCTGGTCCCGAGCCTGGGACACGACTCGACCCTCCCGAACGACACCGAAAACCAAACCCTTTTCGATCCGGGCCAGGTCGACGTCACGACCTGCTTGCTGATCCCGCCGGTCGTTCCGAACTTCGGGCCGCTCCATCTCCCGTCGAGCTACGCCATCGGGCGCGCGGCCGCGACGACCGTCATGTTCGAGGAAGATTGGCTGCAGCCGGGCGCGATCTACGATCCGGCCAACCGGCCGGCGGACACCGCTTTCCAGCCCTGGGAGAACTACACCGACTTCACCACTTCGGACACGACCGAAACCTACAACTGGTACGGCGTGGATTTCGGCGGTAACGCCGCGGTCGCGTACGTGAACTACAACGACTTCGACCAGCCGACGTACGACAACGAGTTCAGCGTGAAGCTGGGCTGGTGGAGTGCGCTCGCGATCAAGCCCTTCGCGACCGCTCCGACACCCGCACAGGCCTGCAAATGAGAAGCTCGTTCTTTCGCAGCGACCGCGGCCAAGCGCTCTTCGAAACGGCGATCTCGTTGCCGCTGTTCATCCTTGCGATGTACGGGCTATTCTGGGCGGTTCGGACCGCAACGCTGAGCGAACGGCTTCAAATCGGGGCCCGCTACGGCGGCCTCGTCAGCTCTCTCAAGAACCCCTACCTGAGTTATTCGCTCTATAACCTGTACGCCACGCTCGACAACGATGCGCCAAACACGAAGGCGCCTTGCGGCCCTCCGGCCCAGGCGGCAGCGTTCGGAGGCGTCGAGGGATTCTATTCGGCAATCGCACCGATCCCGACCCCAACTTGCCTCTGGACCTTCACCCAGTTTGACGCGCCCGAGTCGTACACGCAGCCGATCATGCTGGTATCGGAATACGTGTCGCTGACCGCTGCGGCGCCCGTCAGCGGGCTCACGTGGTCGACGCCGCCGACCACGACCGCGTCCATGAATTTCTTCCGAACGCCCGACGTCGGCGAGGTAAGCGCCTGCTCGTCGCTGGGCTTCCCGATCAAAAAATCGCTCGAACCCGCGAGCGACACGGCGCCCGCCACGAGCCCCGCGACGGCGCTCCCGGAAACGATTCCGACCGACCCCCCGGGCCAGCAAAACTGCGTCGCGTTCGCCCCGCCGCCTGTGGCCCCCTCGGGTCCGATTCCCTCGCCCTGGCCGTCGCCGTCACCGTCGCCGGTGCCGACAGCTACGCCCGTCCCGACCGCGACGCCGACGCCAACGCCGATTCCGACCCCAACGCCGTTGCCGACGCCGACTCCGACGGCATCGCCGAAGCCGACGCCAACCCCGATCCCGACCGCGTCGCCGGTTCCGACCGCATCGCCGACCCCGACGCCAACGCCGAAGCCGACCGCGCTGCCGACCTCGACACCGGTTCCGAGCGCCACCCCGATCCCAACGGGCACGCCGTCACCAACGCCGGTTCCGACCAAGACGCCGGTTCCGACGCCGACGCCGCTCCCGACTGCGACGCCGACACCCGCGCCGACCGCGACGCCGGTTCCGACCGCGACGCCGACGCCCAACATCAACGGCACCCCACCGGGCAACTCGAACTCCTAAGGGTCAGCCCGCAAAGAAGAAGCCCGCTGCTCCGGCAGCGGGCTTCTCACGTTCGCGCCGCCTGGTCGCCGGCGCGAACGGCGCGATCGCGCGGTTCGTCGAAAGAGCGGTGATGGAAGCTTACGTGGACGCTCGGCTCGATCGAGTCGAAAAAGTACTGACGCTGCCGACGCTGCTCACGGTCGGCGCGCTGCTGCTGCTGCTGCTGCTGCCGCTGCTGGTGGTCCTCAACCGGGCGCAGGAAGCGCTGCTTTGGAAGGCTCAGATCGCGACGGGCTTCGTGTTCGTCGTCGAGTACTCGATCCGGCTCGGAGTCGCGCGCCGCAAAGGGCATTTCGTTCGCACGAACGTCATCGACACGATTGTGGCGGTCAGCTCGATCACGTTGCCGCTGCTACCCGATTTGCGCTTCTTGCTCGTGCTGAGAGTCGTGAGCGCCATCAGCATGATCTTGGAAGTCGGCAAGGACGTCCAGCATCTGTTTCGGGTCAAGAACATCCCGTATGCTTTGATCGGCGCGACGCTGGTCGTGATCGCCTGCGGGGCGCTCGAGTTCCACTACGAGAACCCGGCCAAAGGCAGCAACATCAACTCGACGCAGGACGGCCTCTGGTGGGCAATCGTCACGATGTCGACGGTGGGCTACGGCGACAAGTATCCGATTACGTCCGAGGGCCGTGCGATCGCGGTCGTGCTGATGATGCTCGGCCCGGTCTTTCTCGGCATCCTCTACGCCGGCCTGACGACGACGTTCATGCGCCCGACCGAGCAGGAGCTGGCCGAGCAGCACCGCGCCGACGACGAGCGCCTCGCCCGAGTCGTCGAACAGACCGTGATCGACCGCCTGCGGCCGATCAGCGAAAAACTCGATCGCGCACTCAGCCTGATCGAGGCCGCAAAGCCGCAGGCTCCGGAGAGCTGAGGCCCTCAGCAAATAGGCGCTCGAGTTCATCGACGCCGGCGCGAATCGCCTCGGGCGTCGCGATCGCGTGCCCCAGAATCAGACCGTTCCTGCGCTGCATGCCCGCATAGGTCGACGACAGCGCGACCGATTCGAAGCCGGCCTCGGCCAGCGATCGCACGATGGCCGCGTCGTCTCGGCCGGCCGTCAACTGAGCTACGCTGAAGGTTCCCGCGAACGCGGGCAAGATCGAGAGCGCCCCGCTCAGCTTGGTTTCGACGCGCGCGCGAAGGAGGTCGTGCCGTTCGGCGTAGGCCTGCTGCATGCGGCGAACGTGCTTCGCATAGAGGCCGGAGTCCATGAATTCGGCCAGCGCAATTTGAGCCACCGTGTTCGGAAAGCGATCGAGTACCGAGCGACCGGCGGTGAACGCGTCGATCAGGTCGGGCGGCACGACGGCGTAGCCGATGCGAAGCCCCGGGAAGAAGGCCTTGCTGAAGGTGCCGACGTGGATGACGCGCTGCGACTCGTCGAGGCTTTGCAGCGCCGCGTAGCTCTTTCCGTCGAAGCGCAGATCTCCATCGTAGTCGTCTTCGACGATCCAGGCGCCGCAGGCGGTCGCAAACTCGAGCAACGCGAGACGACGCTGCACGGGCATTTGCGAACCCAGAGGCCATTGGTGTTGCGGCGTCGTGTAGATGATCCGCGGCTTAGGCGACAGCCGTTTACCGGCCGCGATGTCGATGCCGGACTGGTCGACGGGCACGGGAATGAAGCGGCGCGTGATCATGCCGTACGCGAGGCGCCCCTCAGGATAGCCCGGCTCCTCGTACCAAACGGCGTCGCTCGGATCGATCAGCAACATGGCGCATAAAGCGAGGGCCAACTGGCCCCCCGTCGTGATGATCACTTGCTCATATGAGCAGCGGCACGAGCGGGAGACCCTCAAATGCTCCGCGACCCGTTCGCGGAGCGGACGATACCCGGCGACGTCGCCGTCCGTCATGTCGCCGGGGCCGCCGACGCGCAGTGCGCGGGAAAGCATTCGCGACCACGCGGTCGCCGGAAACAGGTCGACCGCCGGCGACGAAGGCCGGAACGCGCGAGCGGGGTTGGACGCACTTGGGGCTCGCCGCACGCGCAGCTCGTCGGCCAGCGCGGACAGGGCCCGCGGCTCGGGGGGCGCAGCTTCTTGCCTGATTGGTTCTTGCCGTATCGCATCCGGCGAGACGAACGTGCCGGCGCCGCCGTGGCTAACCACGAAGCCTTCGCCGAGCAGCAGTTCGTAAGCCGCAAGCACGGTATTACGCGAGACCCCCAGTTCGCTTGCGAGCTGCCGGGTGGAGGGCAGGGGCGAATGGGCCGCCATGCTGCCGTTCAGGATCGCGTCCCGGAGCGCGACGTAGACTTGCCGATGCTTTGGCAGCTGAGATCTCGCATCGAGCGAGGAGCCGCTGCCGAGCGCTTCGCTCCGTGATCTTCGGGCCAATGGACCTCCTTATCTCGCCGAGATTGGCCCTTGCGGAACAGCCAGTACACTGACAAGATACCACCAAGCACCGTTGTGGCGCTAGGGACGAGGCGCCGATAAATGTATCTCCTTCGCAATAAAGCGCGAATCGCACCCCAAGGCACTGAGGCCGTTCGGGCCATGCACGCATACGTCGAGAGCAGTTCAATAGAACCGCAGCTACGGTGCTTGATAACGGTTCGCGTTTCCCGACTGCTTCTAGGCCGCGCCGAATGCGCCCACGCGCTGGATCGCGCGATGATCTGCGGGCTATCGCCCGAGAAGGTATTAAGTATTGCCTCGTGGCGAGACTCATATATCTTCGACGAACGGGAGAAGGCGGCGTTGGCTTGGACCGAACTCGTGACGTCGTTCGAGCTTGCCAACGTCGATTCGGTCTTCGACGGCGTCAGTTGTTACTTCACGGATGGTGAATTGATCGACTTGACGTTGGCGATCGCGAGCGCCAACTTCGACTGTTGCTTGGCGCTCGTGGTGCAGCCATGATGCACCGGCGTACCTTCGCACCGATGACGGTCAGCATCGACGATGCGATGCGCCGCCGCCTCGCGAACATCGCAAGCGAAGCCAAGGCCTCCCGGACGGCCGTCGTCCAGTTGGCGCTCGAGGAGTTCTTCGGCCGCCGCCACGACGCAACCATCGCCCTGGAACTTCGCCGCCGCGGCGCGGCCAAACGTCGCGTCGTCCGGCGGGAGATGCTCTAGGGCCCACTGCCGGCAGCGCCGCGCG
>Ga0302325_10003341_pt1 | contig 37924 bp, 29 predicted proteins | sample Palsa_T0_2_FD_201948 | JGI IMG/M metagenome (GOLD analysis project Ga0302325, IMG submission 201948) | Peat permafrost microbial communities from Stordalen Mire near Abisko, Sweden - Palsa_T0_2 | ecosystem: Environmental > Terrestrial > Soil > Palsa > Peat permafrost | place: Sweden: Abisko...
CCGCGGAAGGCCGCTACCTCAGCGCCAACCCTGCGCTCGCGCGTCTCTTCGGTTACAGCTCGCCCGCGGAAATGATGGCGTCGATTGAAAATATCGGAAACCAGCTATATGCCGACCCGTGGCGCCGTGAAGAATTCAAGCGAATCATGGAGGAGCAGGATCACGTCGAAGGGTTCGAATATGAATTGATCCGTCGCGATGGCAAGCGCGTCTGGATCAACGAAAATGCGCACGCCGTTCGCGACGAACAGGGAAAGCTGCTGTATTACGAAGGAACGGTGGAGGACATCACCGAACGAAAGCGCGCCGAGGCCGAACGTCAGGCCTCGATGGAAATCATTCGCAGCGTCAACATGACGGACAATCTGGATGACTTGCTGCGCGGTATCCACGTTGCGCTCAAAAAAGTTCTGTACGCCGAGAACTGTTTCGTAGCGCTGCACGAACCTGCCACGGACATGTTCCATTTTCCGTTTCTCGCGGACCAGTTCGATGCGGCGCCGCCGCCGCAGAAGGTCGGCCAAAGTTGCACGGCTTACGTTTTTCGAACCGGCAAGGCGATGCTGATTCCACAGTCTGTGTTCGATAGGCTTGTGGAACAGGGAAAAGTTGAACTTGTAGGCACGCCTTCGCCCTCGTGGCTCGGGGTCCCGTTGCGGTCTCCATCGGCAACGATTGGTGTTTTGGTGGTCCAGCATTATCAGGATCCGGGCGCATATACACAGCGCGACCTTGAGTTTCTCTCGTCGGTTGGGGGCCAGATAGCGCTGGCGATTGAGCGGAAACGCCACGAAGTGGCGTTGCGCGAGAGTGAAGCGCGTCTCCGCGTTCTCATCGAACAGCTGCCCGCCATACTGTGGACGATTGACAAGAATCTCCGGTTTACATCCGCTATGGGCGCGGGACTCACGCGTGTGGGCCTGCATGCCAATGAAATCGTCGGTAAGACGTTGTCGGAATTCTTCGAAACCAGCGACGCTAATTTCCTGCCGATCACCTCGCACCGCCGCGCCGTGATGGGCGAGCCCAACACATTTCACATGGAATGGCGCAACGGTTCCTATGCGTGTCACGCTGAACCGCTCCGCAACGAAAACGGCCGCTGCGAAGGCGCGATTTGCATGGCGCTAGATGTCAGCGACCGCAAGAAGCTCGAGGAGCAGCTGCGTCAGGCTCAGAAAATGGAAGCGGTGGGGCGCCTGGCTGGCGGAATCGCGCACGATTTCAACAATCTCCTCATGGTGATCCAGGGCCATGCGGAATTGCTTACCGATCGCATGAAGCCGGGCGAGTCCCTGCGCCGCAACGCGGAACAGATTCAGGAAGCCTCGCAGCGCGCAACTTCGCTCACGCGCCAGCTTCTGGCCTTCAGCCGCAAGCAGATGCTCGCGCCGGTGGTCTTGAATGTTCAGGCGGTCGTGTCCGACATGGGCAAGATTCTCCGCCGCTTAATCGGCGAAGACGTCGAACTCGTCACCGTGAACGCACCCGATCTCAAGCGCGTCAAAGCCGATCGAAGCCAGATCGAGCAGGTGATCATGAATTTGGCGGTCAATGCGCGCGACGCCATGCCGCGCGGCGGCAAGCTCACCATCGAAACCACGAACGTCGAGTTTGACGATAGCTATTCGCGGGCGCCCGTGGTCCTTATGCCCGGCCGGTACGTCATGCTCGCGGTCACTGACAACGGCTGCGGCATGGATGCTGACACGCAGGCGCACATTTTCGAGCCGTTCTACACCACCAAGGAAAAGGGGAAGGGAACGGGACTCGGACTCGCGACCGTCTATGGCATCGTGAAACAGAGCGGCGGCTACGTCTGGGTTTACAGCGAAATCGGAAGAGGCACGACGTTCAAGATTTATCTCCCGTCCGTGGAAGAGGAAGTCGCCCCACGAGAAATACGGCAGGCAGTGGCTTCGCTTCCGCGCGGCACAGAAACGGTGCTCCTCGTCGAGGACGAAGAAGGCGTCCGCGAACTTGCCAAGGAATATCTGGAAAGTTGCGGCTACAAAGTACTGGTCGCCCAAAACGGCCAGGCCGCTATCGATCTCGTATCAAAGCATTCCGGCCCGATCGATCTCATCATGACGGACATCGTCATGCCGGGCCTCAGCGGCAGCGACCTCGCTAAGAAGGTACAGTCCCTGCGGCCGGATATCCGCGTCGTGTATATGTCCGGCTACACCGATCAGGCTATTATCCATCACGGCATTCTTTCCTCAGACGTCCTGCTCCTGCAAAAACCATTCACGATGAGCACGCTCGCGCACAAGTTGCGCGAGGCGCTCTCCGCGAAGCGCATAAAATCTTAGCCACGGCCAGAGCCCTCCGAAGCACGCAGCCAGCACCCGATTGTTCCGGAATGGAATAGTTTCCCAAGTTGGCAATTCCACAGGCCGCACTCGCGAGGCCGCTAAGTTCCCGAAGTGTAGGCAGATGTTCAACTTGGGACAGTACATGACTGTTCCAAGATATCTCCATGATTGGCTTCCATCGTGCACCTCTCCGCCTCGCGCAAAAGTATTCGTTGTCAGCGGGCGCGTTTGCGGGGGAGCGATGGCGGGCACAACAGCAGTAATTGAACCGAACGATCAAATAGAAAATCAAATTTCGGAACGCGAGGAAGGTCCCGATCCCGAGCGCAGGCTCTGGGCCGCGGTGCTGCTTCTGGCCGTGGACGAATGGCGGTCAAACAACATGAGAGCCCATCGCGACGCTGAAGTATTTCTATTTGAAGGCGGCAAGGATTTTGAGACCGTCTGCCAAGGCGCAGGCCTCGAACCCTCGACACTGAGATCGAAACTAATGCGGCTTCGAAACGGTCCCCTCCCGGAAACGCGCCAAAGATTGCATATTATTGCTTGATATCACGTGGCGAGCACAGCAGTGGTCTCCTGGCCTGCCCTTGATTTAATATGCAAGTGTGGATTTGTCCCTCAGATATCGCCGGACCAGCGGAAGCTCTTCGTCGTGCCGAAACGCGAGACTTCCGGAGCGAGCGGGCTCCACGTGACTCCAGGGCGCCGAGACGAACTACGTCCTGAAATTCAACTCGTGCTCTGCTGCGCCCGGACGCGATTGAGCGCGGCTTACATTGACCGCATTCGCCTCCTGGTGCGGCCGGATCTGAACTGGGCTGCTGTAATTGCCGCTGCGGATCGGATGGGGCTGACTCCGCTCGTTTTCGAGCACCTTAGAAAATTCGGGACTCGCGTCCCGCCGCTATGGCTCGGGCGTCTCGAAAAATCTTATCGAACGAACGCCACTCGCTCGCTCTACCTCACCACCGAATTGCTTCGAGTTCTGGAACTTTTCGATTCCCGCGATATTAATGCCATTCCGTACAAAGGCCCCGTCCTCGCGGCTCAGGCCTACGGCGATCTCGCGTACCGGCAATTCCACGACATCGACATCATCGTGCCCCAGCAGAGCATGGCCGAGGCAAACTCAGCGCTTCTATCCTCCGGCTTTCGCGCGCGTTTCCCGTGGCCTCACGAAGCGGGCATGCCGGTCGTGCGCATTCCGGGCGAGTACACCTACCGCGGTGAAGATAGCGAGTGCCTGCTCGAGCTGCATACCGAGTTCACCATGCGGCATTTTCCGGCGCGCCCCAATCTCGACACTTTTGGGGAGAGGCTCGTTAATGTTTCCGTCGGGGGCACGAATGTCCGCACCTTCTGCCCTGAGGACGCTCTCGTTGTGCTCTGCGTGCATGGCGCCAAGGATTTTTGGAGCAAGCTGGCCTGGGTCGCGGATCTATCCGAATTAATCAGTTCAGCGGGCCGTGTGAATTGGGACCTTGTTTTCGATACGGCTGAATCGCTGAACGCCGAGCGAATGCTGCTTCTCGGGCTTTCACTGGCGCACGATATGCTCGACACGCGGCTTCCAGTGCCCGTATCTGAGAGAATACAGGCCGACCGCACGGTAGGCTCCCTCACGCAGCACGTAGAGCGAAAGCTTCTCTCCGCGCGCCTTGAAGGATGGAATCTGTTGCAACGCGCCTGGTTCCGCGTGCGATTGGTTCCACAGCCCTTCGAAGGAATGAAATACGTTTGGCGCGTCGCGACGCAACCTGCTGAAGACGAATGGACCGCCGCGCATGGAAGCGTCTGGTCGGCGGCCATGCAGTCTCTATTGAGGCCGTTGCGTCTCGTTCGAAAGCAGCCTGGGGTTGAGATCCCGCCGAATCGCGACGCGGACTGACTGAGCAGGTTGCGGCCAACGCATCGTGGCCGGCGAATCCCCGCCGGTGATCCACTCGCATCGACACGATAACTTCAGAGCCCGGCGGCCCCCGCCTCCGGGTTCTGGTGATGAGCTTCGCGCCTCTGGCTCGTCCACAATTTCGAAAAAGAGCCACACCCTTCCGCGTTTATTAAACGCCGCGACCATCTCTTCCATTGCTTCGTTCCTATCTCGCGGGTACAATGGCGCGCCTCAGTTTAAGAAATGGCCACCGTCTCCAACCCGCACCTGACTCGCGGCTTCGGTCTGCTCCAAGCCACAGCGCTCAACATCACAAATATGGTTGGCGTCGGCCCGTTCATCACCATTCCTCTCCTGATGGCGACCATGAACGGCCCGCAGGCGATGCTCGGCTGGCTCACCGGCGCGCTAATCGTGGTGGCAGACGGCATGATCTGGAGCGAACTCGGCGCTGCTTTGCCCGGTTCAGGCGGCACCTACCATTTCTTACGCGAAGCCTACGGGCGTCAGACGTGGGGCCGCCTGATGGCTTTCCTCTTCATTTGGCAATTCGTGATCAGCGGGCCGCTCGAAATTGCGTCGGGAATGATCGGCTTCGGAAATTACACGGCGTATCTTTGGCCCGGGCTCACCATGCGCGGCCAGCAGTTTGTGGCGGCGGGAATCGGCGTCGTCGCCGTCATTCTGTTGAGCAGGCGAATCAATTTCCTCGGCAAAGTCACGGTGACGCTCTGGATCGGAACTCTTGCGACCATGGCGGCCGTACTTATCGTTGGCTTTCCCCATTTCAACGCCAAACTCGCGTTTGATTTTCCGCCCGGAGCATTCGCATTCCAGCGCGGATTTTTCCTGGGTCTCGGCGGCGCGACGCTCGTCGCGGTGTACAACTACATGGGCTATTACGACGTATGCTACATCGGCGACGAAGTCCGCGATCCCGGCCGGGTGATTCCGCGCTCGATCCTGTATTCGATTGCCGTTTGCGCCGTCGGATATATCCTCATCCACCTCGCGTTGATAGGGGTCGTGCCGTGGCGCGAAGCGATGAATTCGACGTTCCTCGTCTCGGACTTTATGCAGCGGCTGTACGGCCGCGGCGCCGCCATCGTCATCACAGTGATGATTCTCTGGACGGCGTTCGGCTCGGTCTTCGCGCTTCTTCTCGGATATTCGCGGATCCCCTACGCGGCGGCGAACGACGGCTATTTCTTTCGCGTTTTCGGAAAGCTTCACCCTACGAAGAATTATCCGTATGTGTCGCTGCTCGTTCTTGGCGCCGTTTCCATCGGCGCTGCATTTTTCAAACTCGATCAGGTGATCAGCGCGCTTATCACCACGCGAATTCTCGTGCAGTTTCTTGGACAGGTGTTTGCAATACCGCTGTTGCGCAAGAAATTCCCGGACTCGGCTCGGCCCTTCAAGATGTGGCTCTATCCGCTGCCGGCCGTAATTGCGTTTTTCGGATGGGCGTTCGTGTTTACTACGTCAGGATGGGGCTATGTCGGCGTGGGGATACTGACGCTGGCCGTAGGCGTGGTGGTGTTTCTGATTCGCGCCAAGCTTTCGGAAACGTGGCCATTCCGCACCGTCACCGCGGAATAACACCAAGCTCAACGCAACGGTCGAGATCGACTCAATTCGGCGCGGCGCTCGTTACGTTCCATCCGCTCACTTCAAGCTCGGGTTCGTCCTTGCCAAGATCTCGCAACCAGTAGCTCGCTTTGACGTAGCGCGATTCCCCAGGCAGCAGCTCGAAATAATTGTCATCCCACAAAACCGGCAATATTTCGTGGCCGCCGGCTCCACGGGTGAGGCGCAAGTGAACGAGGAACGCCAGATGCTCGCTCGGATTGGAAACGTGAACCGTCGTCGTGCCCTCGTCCTTTTCGTTCTGAGTATCAATCGAATATTTCAGCGTCACGGGCGTAAGCCGTGCGAGATCGCGCAAATCGGCAAACGATCTCTGCGGCGTCGTGTACCAGGTATAGGCGTCCGATGCGAGGACGTCGGGCTTGGTCGAGAGCCAATAGAAATTCGAGCTCACGGCCGCGCCCGTGGAGTCTTCTAGCGTCAGATTGAGGAAATAGGTCGTCGTAATCCCGCGCACGTCGGGCACTTTCAGAGCTGTGGTCACGCTGCCGGCGGGCGAATCAATGGTCTCGCTGTGCGTAAATTTCTCTGTTGCGTTGATGTCGTAAACTTTCGCGGTCACTTTCAATCCGGTGAAAGAAGTCAGTTCATCGTTCACCACGACAACGGACTGATTGTCGTAGGAATACTGAACGTGCAGCGGCTCGCAAGCTTTCTTCGTTCCGAAGTATCCGCCGCCAGGCCGCATGTAAAAATCGTACAGGTGCCAGATGGTCGAAGGCCAAGCGTTGTTCAGCATCCATTGGATAACGCCGGTTGCCGTGCCTTTGTTTCTCCCGAACGCCTCGAACATCGCGCGTTCGCCCTCGTACGCCGTCGCTTGCGATTTCCATTCGTAATCCGCCAGATTTTTCGGAGGGCCGTAGCGCTTGTCGAGAGCTAGATTATATAAGCCGAGGTTTTTAAATTGCCCGCCGCCCGCGTGATAATCCCAGACATCATTGATCGGCCATAGTTCTTTTTCCGGCAGCATGCGTTTCAAGCTGTCCACCGTCGGAATCGCGGGGCCAGGGCTCGTCTCGGTGTTGAATCCAAAGGCTCCGCCATGCTCGTGGTCTTCGAGCCAATAATTCGGCGGAACGTAGTCGTACGGTCCCGTCATCTTCGCACCGGACGGGCCTGTCACCGAAGTTCGTTTCTCCGACGCCGAAGAAAGCACCGGCTTCGGCCAGTGTTCCTGCTTCAGCACTTCGAGATAGGCTTTTTCGATCTCAGCGGGCGGCGGATTGTCGCTGCCGTTGAGCCACACAAAAACGCTCGGATGATTCCGCAGCCGCGCGATCTGATCGTGCAACGATGCCGTGGCCACTTTGCGATCTTCCGGTTTCCACTTGGCCCACTTTTCCCAGTGATCGCAGCAGCACCAGCCCGGCATCACTAAAATTCCGTACCGGTCAGCCAGATCAAAAAAATCGTCGGACATCAACTTGCCTTCGAGCCGTACCGTGTTCAAGTTCATCCCGCGAACGTAGCGCAAATCGTCTTCCCAGCGCGTGGGATCCTGGTGAAGAAACATGTCCGGCGTCCAGCCGCCGCCGCGAATCAGGACGTCTTTTCCATTCACGCTGAATTGAGTGCCGCCTTTCGAAGTAAGCCTCGACGTGATTTGATCGATGCCGAACCTGAGCCCGATGCGATCCGAAGTTCTCTTGCCGACATTGAATTCCAGTTGAAGGTAATACATTTCCTGCTTGCCCATGCCGTACGGCCACCAAATGTGCGGCGCGGCGAGATTCAATTGCGCGAATTGCTCGGGCGTAAAGGTAATCTCTTTTGTTTCGTTGGCGGCAAGCGAAACGCTCTGCTCGAATTTCACATCGCCCAATGTTCCGCGCAGAACTCCTTCGACGGGCTGTGGCGTCGAATTGTGGGCCTCCGCGCGAACCGTCAAGTGCGCGTCGTCGAGACTCGGCAGATCGAGCTTGGTTTCCACCTGCGCGTTGCGGACGGCCACAGGGCCGCTGGCCACCAGAAACACATCGCCCCAGAGGCCCATGTCCTTGTCCGGCGGCAGCGGATTCCAATCGACGAACGTAATCGCGAGATCGTGCGAAGTTGGCGGAAAGATTTCCACGGCGAGCGCGTTCGCTTTGCCGATCGCCAGCGCCGAGCTGACTTCGAATTCGTAACGGCGAAATGCGCCAGCCACATCGTTCGAGTTGGCGATTTGCCGCCCGTTCAACCAGATGTTCGCACGGTAATTAATCCCGCGAAAGTTCAGCCACATGCTCTTGCCGCGCCAGTCCGCCGGAACTTGAAATTCCGTCCGATACCACCATGACACGCGGAATGGACTGTCCTTACGCATTTCCTCCCACGAAAAATTTTCGCCGATCTTGTAGCTCATTCCCGGATACGTGCGAAGATTCATGCCGTAGTTTGGGTCCGGGTATATTTTGTCGTCGACGAGCGCAGCCACCACGGTATTCGGCACCGTCGCCGGATACCAATCTGGAGCAGGGAAGCCCGGTTGAGAAATTGCGGTGCCGCCTCCGCCGAAGATTCGCGCCGAAGATTGAACTTTCCAATCTGATTTGAGTGCAAGAGTCGGGGTCTTAAAGGTTTGCGCGGCGGCAGGACCTGCCCATAGGGTCACAGCCCCGAAAGCCACAGCAGCCACCAAAAAACATCTTGAAATGGTTCCGATCGCGCGATGAAACACGTCCTGGGCAGCGTGCAGGCGTGTTTCGAGTCTCAGTGAGAGTTTCGGCATGCAATCCCTCGAGTCGAAATGAGAAAAGCGTCCGCGCATTCTACCACGCCGCTTGATGCTCGCACCGTTTAATAAACGGAACAGCACTAAACGACGACGAAAGCGCGCGAGTATCAGTCGCCGGTTTCCGGATGTGTAGCGGGCGTAGCGGCATGGCGTTCCGGCATCAAGCGTTCCTGCAAACCCTTCACGATCACGTACAGCACGGGAATAAATAGAAGATTGAGCGACGTCGCCGCGATCATTCCGCCGAACACGGTCGTTCCCACTGATTGCCGCCCTACTCGTCCCGCGCCTCGCGCCAGCACGAGCGGAAGAACGCCGAAAATAAACGCGAGCGAAGTCATCAGAATCGGCCGCAGCCGGATTCGCGCCGCTTCGATCGACGCCTCCACGATGCTGAGTCCGTACTTGCCGCGCAACTGCTCCGCGAATTCGACAATCAGAATCGCGTTCTTGCTTGAAAGTCCGATCAGCATGACCAGGCCGATTTGGCAGTACACATCATTTTCCAGACCGCGCAGCGATTGAGCGGCGAGCGCTCCAAGCAGCGCCATCGGCACCGCAAAGAGAACGATCAACGGCAGAGAAAAGCTTTCATATTGCGCGGCAAGCGTCAGATACACCACGAGCAAGCCGAGACTGAATAAAACCACGGTCGTGCTGCCGGATTGCAATTCTTCGAGAGACAGCCCCGTCCATTCATATGCAAATCCTCGCGGGAGCACGCGAGTCGCCAGCGAATCCATCGCCGCGATGGCATCGCCCGAACTGCGCCCGGGCGCTGCCGAGCCATCAATTTCAGCGGAGCGGAATAAATTGTAGTGGCTGATCACTTGCGGCGAGGCCACCGTCTCGACGCGAATCACGCTTTGCAACGGCACCATCGCGCCCGACGCCGCGCGCACGTAATATTGCTGCAAGTCTTGCGGCGACGACCGGAATTGTTTATCCGCCTGGATGTAGACACGATACGACCGATTGTTGAAGTCAAAATCATTCACGTAAATTGACCCCATGTAGACTTGCAGCGCATCGGTGATCTGATTCAACGGCACGCCGAGGCCCTTCGCTTTTTCGCGATCGAACGTCACGACAAACTGCGGATCGTTTGCCGTGAAGCTCGTAAAGAGACCCCGCAAATCGCTGCTCGCATTTCCCTGGGCCGCCAGCGCGTTTGTTGCTTGCGAGAGCGCTTGCACCGTATTCCCGCCCAAATCTTCCACAATGAATTGGAAGCCGCCGAAATTTCCGAGTCCCTGCACGGCTGGTGGAGAGAAGGGGACCACGATCGCTCCGGAAATGTGGCTCAACGGTTCACGAAGCCGGTTGATGACCGATGCCACCGAGTGTTCCTCGCCCGGCCGCTGATCGAAGGGCTTGAGGCTCCCGAACGCAATGCCGAGATTCGGCGCGCCGCCGTTGAAACTGAATCCCGCGATGCTGAAGGCGCCATCTATTTCCGGAATCTTGCCGAGCGCCGCTTCTACCTGTCCAAGAATATTCGTGGTATAGCCGAGCGACGCGCCCTGCGGCGCTTGCACCGCGATGATGAAATAGCCGGCGTCCTCGTCAGGAATGAAGCCGCGCGGAACTTTTTGGTAAAGGAAATAAGTGAGTCCGAGCCCGCAGAGAAACACGATGAGCGCGGCAACTTGCCATCGCAGGATGTGATGGAGCGTTGTTCGATAAGCCTGCGTCATTCCCGCCACGCCGCGATTAAACGCCCTCCAAATTGCGCCCGTCTCCCCGCGCGCGTGGCCGAGCAATAGCGCGGCAAGCGCGGGAGTCAACGTCAATGCGTTGAACGCCGAGATCGTGACGGAGAACGCGATCGTCAGCGCAAACTGGCGGAAAAGAATGCCCGTAGTTCCGGGAAAAAATGCGACGGGAACGAACACGGCCACGAGCACGAGCGATGTCGCCACCACGGCGCCGGCAACTTCATCCATCGCGACCGACGCAGCGTCGTGCGCGTCTGCAACGCCTTCGGCGATATGCCGTTCGACGTTTTCGATCACCACGATGGCGTCGTCAACGACGAGTCCGGTGGCCAGCGTAATTCCGAAGAGTGTCAGCGTGTTGATCGAAAATCCCAGCATCTTCACGAACACAAACGTTCCAACGAGCGAAACGGGAATCGTCACTGCCGGAATAATCGTCGTGCGCCAATCCTGCAGGAAAATGTAAATGACCGCGATGACCAGAAGAATAGCCTCGAGCAGCGTGTAAAGAACGTCGCGGATGGATTCGCCGATCACCGTCGTCGAATCAAACGCAACCGCGGCCTTCAATCCCGGCGGGAATCGCTTCGAAAGGCGCAACAATTCGGCTTTCACTTCGCGATCCACATCGAGCGCATTGGCGCCAGGAAGCTGCGTGACGCCGAACCCAATGGCGTCGTGGCCGTTATATCGCAGATTCGACGCGTAGCTTTCGGCGCCAAGCTCCGCTCGCCCAACATCCTTCAAGCGAATCAGCGTCCCGTCATTTCCCGTCTTCAAAATAATGTTGTCGAACTCGGAAGGTTCGGTGAGCCGCCCGACGGCGCGAACGCTGATCTGATACATCTGGCCGGGAATGGACGGCGGCTGCCCGACCTGGCCGGCCGCCACCTGAACATTTTGTTCCGTGAGCGCGCTGACGACATCCGTGGCCGTCAGCCCGCGGCTCGCGAGCCGCGTCGGGTCCAGCCATAGGCGCATCGAGTATTCGCGCGGCGAAAAATTAAATACGTCGGCGACCCCCTTCACGCGCTTTAGAGCGTCGCGAACGTAAATGTCCACGTAGTTGCTGATAAATAGGCTGTCGTACTCGCCGTTCTCGGCATAAACGCCCGCGCCGAGAACGAAGCCGCTCGCCGCTTTCGTGATCGTGATGCCAGTGGTCTTAACCTCGTTCGGCATGCGCCCGAGCGCGGTATTGACGCGATTCTGCACGTCCACCGCCGCAAGGTCCACGTTGCGCGACACGTCGAACGTCACCGTAATTCCACACGAGCCATCGTTTCCGCTTGTCGAAGTCATATACTTCATGCCTTCGACGCCGTTGATTTGCTGCTCGAGCGGAATCGTGACGGAAGTCTCCACCGCCTGCGCGCTCGCGCCGTTGTAGGAAGCCGATACGGTGACTTGCGGAGGGGCGAGATTGGGGAACTGCGCAACGGGCAGCGTCGGAATCGAAACGGCTCCTGCGAGAATAATCAGCAGCGCGCAAACCGTCGCAAAGATTGGCCGCTTGATGAAGAAGTCAACGAGCATGAATTCGTTTTAGACTCGTCTCAGGATTGCGGTGCTCCGGCGGCAGGCCCGGGTGAAGCTTCGGCCGGAGACTCGACGATTGGAGAGCCATCGCCAAGAATTTGCGTTCCCTCGACGATGATGTGATCGCCCGGCTTGATTCCGTCGAGCACAGCGTAGCTATTACCGATGAGATCGCCGACGTGCAGCAAACGCTGTTTCGCGACTGTTGCGGCGCCGGACCTCTCGGCGACGAATGCGAAATATTGGCCGTTGATCCGCGAAACTGCGAGCACCGGAATCAGCGTTCCCTGATGTGTTCCCCAGATTATCCGCGCTCGCGCGAATTGGGCCGTGCGCAAGATGTCTTTCGGATTGCTGACCGTGGCTTTCGCCAGCACGGACTGCGTCGAGGAATCGGTTTGCGGCGAAATGAAATCAATCCGCGTCTCATCGGTCACTGCCCCAGCAGGATTGAGCAACTCCACAGGCAGCCCCATCTTCAGATTTCTTGCGTTTTCGACAGGAACAGAAATGTACGCTTCGAGGCTCCCTGGTTCATCCACTGTCGTCAGCATCGTCGTCGTCGTGACGCGATCCCCCACGCGCACCGGCACGTCGCCGATAATTCCGCTCGACGGCGCGACGACGCTGTAATAATGCAGCTCGACCTGCTGTTCGTTTTCCTGCGCTTGCAGTGATTCGAGTTGTTTTTCGGCGGCGTCGTATGTGGTTTGTGCCTGGTCGAGTTCCTGCTTCGCGACGATGCCCGCATCGTAAAGTTTCTTTTCTCGATCGAGTTGCACTTTCGCGTAGGAGAGAGTTGCCTCTTGCGCAGACCGTGCCGCCGTCTGGCTCTGCAACGTCGCCTGCTGTTTGATCGGATCAATTTCCATCAGCGATTTGCCCGCCGCAACGCGGTCACCCGATTTGACGAAGATTTTCGTGATGGACCCTTCGACCTGCGGATTGATCGTGGCCGAGTGCCGCGACTTCAGCGTCGCAAGATACTCCGATTCATCCGGGATCGTGGCGTTCTGCGCGACGATCGTTTTCACTGCGACAGCAGGCGGCGGTCCTTCCGCCGAAGCGTCCTTCTTCGCGCAACCGGCGCAGCCCCCTAAGACAATGATGAGGAGCACAACCGCAACGCTCAGCGCGCGGACATCCGCCAACCTCGCTCGCTTCTTGCGATCCGCGGGACGCACGTGCAACTCCGAGCGTTTACGTGGTGTAACACACATACAGGGCGAAAATTCTCCTGAAGGACAGACCGAACATCTTAGGACACTTCAACTCCAAACTCCACATTAGACGCTTCGATGTTGGACTCCGATTCGGACTTAAAGTGAGCCGATTCGGACACTAACGATGTCCGGTCGAACGTTAAAATAGAGTCAGAGCCCGGAGGCCCCAGCCTCCGCGAATACACGTAATCGACATCCATCGCCCTACGTCTGAGCATCCCGACTCTAAAAACTGGATTGTCTTTGAATGATTCGGAATGCGGAAAGGGCGGCGCGGGCTTAGTGGCTAGATACTGGCGATACGTCCCAAAATTGCGGAGACGGCTTGATGAATTCCACTCCTACTTCCGTTTTCCCCATGAAGCTCGGCCCAAGTGAGGTCACCCGCGAAAGCAGTTCGTCCCCGGTCTTCAGATTCACCACAGTAACCAGCTGATCTGGCACAACTTTCATCGAGAGAAGGATCAGCCCCCCGTGAGCGTTGATGATTAACGCTTCGGTTTTTTCCGTAGCGCTCTGCTTTTCCGCGGTTTGAGCCCGCACCTCAATCGTTACGCGGGCCTTCAAACGCTGACTTCGGCGGCGTTTTTGCGACTTCGTGTCCGGGCTCAGCTGAATTGCCATCTAACCAACGTACCAATATCCTGCAGTTTTCACAATCGCGCGCCGTTCGCCGTGTTTACGAAAGAGAACATGAGGCCAGTCGCGGGTTAGCGGCCCTGTTCCATCATGGCCGTGATTCGCCACGGTACGCAGGCGGCCGCAAGATGACGCCACGTTTACGCGGAAATAAGAAACACAGGAGCGCCCAATTTCCCGGCATAACGCGGCCGGTAGCGCTTGGTGTTGTAAAGTTTCTCGATGTCCACCGTGCGCGGCCCGAGCGCGTGGTCGGGAAGTGGCGCGTGGGAGTATAGCCCTTCCCGAATGGCCATCATTCGTCCGTAAACTTTGTCTCCAATCAGATCGAACGCCACGTTCGCAAATGTCGTTGCCACCACCTGATCCACGGCATCAGGGTCGCCGCTTCGCAAATCGTAAGTCAGGTCGCTCGTCATGGTTTCTTCGCCGGTCCGCTGGCGCAGGATTTCGGCCAGCGCGTGGCCGATGTCCACTTTCTTGCGATGCCCGTACGCGTCGGCTTCTCCGTAATCCTCCGCCTTCTGCCCAGTCCACACCGCGCCTTCCGACGCGATAATGAAAGCGTAGTTGCTGGGATTGTTGCGCTTGTCATCGACGAGAAGTTTCACAAGAAGATCGAGGTCGAACGGATATTCAGGAATCACGCAGCGCGCCGAAGTCACGTAAGCCGTGTAGAGCGCCGTGAATCCCGCATCCCGTCCGAAAATCCGGAAAATTCCGATGCGCTCGTGCGAGCCCAGCGTGGTCCGCTGCCGGTTGATCAATTCCTTGGCCCGCGTAATCGCCGTCGAGAAGCCAATGCAATACTCAGTGCCCTGGACGTCGTTGTCCATCGTTTTCGGAATCGCCATCAGCGGGACGCCGAGTTTATCGAGCGCCGCCGCGAATCCCAGCGTATCGTCGCCGCCGATTACGATCAGGCAGCCGATGCCCAGCCGTTCGAGATTGCGAAGCACAATCGGCGTGAAGTTATACGTCTTCCCATCGGTCGTAAGTTTATCCAGTTCCGGCTGCGGAATGTTTGCGGGCAGCCGGCTTTTCGAGATGCGCATGGGATTCGTTCGCGAAGCGTGCAACACGGTGCCGCCGCTGCGATCGATCGCCCGCGTGCTCTCGCGCGTCAGATGCCGGATGTAGCGCGCATCCACTTCCTGCGATGCGTCAAGATGCGTGAGCCCTTCCCACCCTCTGCGAATGCCGATCACCTCGCGGCCCATCTCGCTCGCGCGGTACACGGCTGACTTGATCACCGAATTAAGCCCGGGAACGTCGCCGCCGCCCGTCAGGATGCCAATCTTTCCGCCGGATGCCATCTGTACCCTCTCGAGAGCCGCTTGAAACATTCAAGGATTGGACAAAACGCGGAAGATGTCAATTCCGCGCGCAACGAATTTCTTAATCTTTACCGGGCTTGGTGGGAGCCCCCGCATTTATGCGGGGGAGGAGCGCTTCAGCGCTCCGAAAAGATCTGCACTTCGATCTCTTCGGCTTTAGCCGCGGAAGATTGGAGTGAACCCCTCAGCCTGCCCCGAGCGGAGCCGAAGGGCCCGGCGCTATAACTGTAGAATTCGCAATCATGAAGTGTATGTACCATGGTATATTGGTACCCATGGCACAACGAAACGTCAAAGAGCGATTTGTAGAGGTTGACCGGGTTCAAACCGGGGTGCGCATCGAGAAGCGGCTGCTCAAAGTCCTGAAGGCCGTCGCCGAACTCAAGGACATGAGCCTCGGAGACTTGCTCGAAGGTATCGTCCTGCATGCCTTCGAAGGCAAAACTCCATTCTCCGCGCAAACGCTGAAGGACATCAACCAGTTCAGAAACCTCTACGGAATGACTCTTCGTGCATCCGATAGCCATCATTTAAAGGAGCGCAAATGACACTGCACATGGTAGTCCTTGCCTTGGGAATTCTCGTTGTGAACACCCCACAATCGCTTAAGCCGGCCGATTCGCCCGCTGAATTGGTCCATGTCACCAACACTTTTCATTTCGACATCGCTGCCCCGGTTGCTCGCCTGGCCCCGCTCTTTGGCCCTGAAGCCGAGCGCAGCTGGGCTGGCAAGCACTGGAATCCTGAACTCCTCTATCCGCAGCCTGCGAAGGACACCGAAGGAGCCGTATTCCGGATCCAGCACGGCCAGCACACCAGCGTTTGGGTCAATACGCTCTTCGATCTTTCCGGCGGAAGGATGCAATACGTCGCTTTTATCGACGACGTGGTAGTAACCACCGTCGATGTGAAATTGACTTCTACCGATCCATCCCATACCACCGTCCAGGTCACCTACACTCGAACGGCTCTGCAACCCGATGCCAACGATGATGTGCGTGCGCTTGGAAGTGATGACCGCGATAGCGGCCCCGACTGGCAGAAGAGCATCGAAAAGTGTCTGGGAATCGCCCCGAACTAATTCTAGAGATCCAGAAACTTGATCTTCACCTGTAGCGCCGCACCGATTTTCGTGCGGCATCTTCACGGGGAGAATCGTGCAATCGAGCAGACGTGCGGGGACGCAAGCCAGATATTTTCTATTCTGGGCTTTTGCAGAAGCCCTGACCAGCATCGGCTAGATTCGTGCGCTTGCGTTGCTCCGAGGTCTCGCCTGTGCTCTAATACGCGCGATTCGCGCCCCGCAATCACAAGCTCATGCAAGGTGAATCGTTAGCATACTTCGCGTTGGGACTCGTAATACTCGCGCTCGTTCTCGGGCCGATTCTCGCGATTTCCGCATTTGTGCGCGTCCGCCGCCTCGAAAACCGCCGGCAGCCTGACCAGCGAGCTGCGCAGCAGCCGAACCGGCAATCCGAGCAGCAATTTGAGCATCAATTAGCAAATCTCACAGCCCGGCTCTATGCCGTCGAGACGCGACTCTCCGAACTTGCCTCTAGGTTGAGCGGATCTCCAGCCGCCCCAGCTTCATCAGCGACGATACCGCCACCCGCGATTCCATCCGCAACTCCCCATCTCGAGCAGCCAGCGATTCCGCCGTCAACATTCCCGATCACCTCACAGCCGCCCCTTTCGAGCGCGTCAGGCCCAACGCCCAGTGAGCCTACACGCATGCCGAGGCCCGACTCCGCGCGAGTCTCCGCAGCCACTTCCGGCGTGGCCGCCCCCGATTTCGAATCCGTCGTCGCTGGAAGATGGCTCAACTACGCTGGTGTTCTCGCGGTTCTTTGCGCGGTCGTGTTCTTCCTCAAATATGCGTTCGACAACAACTGGGTCGGCCCTCACGGCCGCATCGCCATCGGCCTTCTCTTCGGCGCCGGCTTATTGATGTGGAGCGATCGCTTACTGAAACGCGGCTACAGCTACTTCTCCGAAGGCATCGCGGGTCTCGGCGCAGCCGTCTTGTACCTGTCGTTGTGGGGCGGCTGGCGCTATTACCGTCTGTTCGACCAAAGCGTCGCGTTCGCCGCGATGATCGTTGTCACCGCTGCGATGATCACCATCGCCGTGGGCCGCGATTCGCAACGAATCGCAGTGACGGCCCTCCTCGGCGGTTTTCTCACGCCGCAACTTCTGAGCACCGGCAAGAACGCGGAGATCACGCTCTTCACCTACGTTCTCGTCCTCGTTTTCGGCCTGCTAATTTTGCAGCGCGTGCGGAAGTGGGAGTGGCTCGCGCCTCTCGCTTTTGTCGGCACACAAATCTATTTCTGGGGATGGTTCGGCGAATTTTATCGCGATGACGAGCTGGGCATCACGCTGCTCTTTGCGACGCTATTCTTCTTCGCGTTCGCCGCGCTGCCCGTCGTCCGCAGCCGCGAGGCAGGCGGCCTTTCGCCCGAAGAAGTCGTGATCGGGCCCGCGAACGCGCTCATCTACCTGATCGCGCTGCACCAAATGCTTTGGCCCGGATATCGCTGGACGATTACCTTCGCGGTTCTTGCTCTCGCAGCGGCGCATCTCGTCGTTCTTCGCGCGCTGCCGGCTCCCCGCGAAAAAGAGCCGCCCACCGCTCGGTTGCTATTCGCCGGTCTCGCCCTGATGTACGCCACGCTGGCGATCCCATTGCGCCTCGACGGCAAGTGGATCACCGTCGCGCTGGCCATCGAAGGCGCAATTCTTATCTGGAGCGGATTCCGCATGCGTCTTTGGTATCTACGCGCATTCGGCCTGCTTCTATTTGGAATCACAGCGTTTCGACTATTGCTGTTTGATATTCCCGCGACAACATTCATCTTCAATCCAAGATTCGCCACATTCGCCATCGCCGTGGCGTGCTATTCAGCCGCATGCCTTTTCGCCGCCCGCGCCGGCGATGAATTGGGCCAAGCCGAAATCGTCCCATTCACAATTCTCGCTGTAGCCGCCAACGGATTTGCCCTCCTCGCGCTCTCTCTCGAAGCGTGGGATGCGCTTGGGCGAACACAAACGATCAATCTCGAGCGCGGCCTCGCTCAATCATTGGGCCTATCTATTCTCTGGACATGCTATGCCACAGGCCTGATCGTCGTCGGCCTCGCACGAAAGTCGGCGCTACTCCGCTGGCAGGCGCTGGCGCTTTTCGGCGTAGTAGTCGCCAAAGTCTTTCTCTTTGATCTGTCTTTCCTCGAGCGCTTCTATCGCATCCTGTCGTTTCTTGTGCTGGGATTGCTGCTTCTCCTCGTTTCGTTTCTGTACCAGCGCAAGCTCGCGGCACAGAAACAGGAGGCGAAAACGTGACGAGATCATCGCGATTCGCAGAGCCGCTGCTCCGATCGAATTCGCCGCTGATTTCCGTTTGCGCGTGCGTCCTTGCAATCGGAATTCTTTTCGGAAGCGCGAGTTTGCGAGCAGGCATCGCAACCGCGTGGCCCCAGGCGTGGCGAAGCTGGCGCTACTCGCGTGAAATAAAACCTTTCGCCGAAAATGCATCGGGTCTCGCTGCCATAGTCGTCCCCGAGGATGTCTACGCGCATTCTGCGAATCAATTGGCCGACCTCCGGATCGTCGATGACCAGGGCAGGGAAGTTCCGTTTGTGCTGGCGGTTCCGTCGGGCCACACGCACACCGACCGCCGCCCGGTGCGCACCCATGAGCAAAGTTTCACGCCAGGTGAATTCACCCAATTCGTGCTCGACGTTGGCGCGAATGCACAATTTCACAACGCGATTCAAGTGAACACGCCCGAAACTGACTTCATCGCTTGGGCCGAGGTCGCCGTCAGCGACGACGCGCGCCAGTGGCGCATTGTCTGCGATCGCGCTCCGCTATTTCACTTTAACAAGCAAAACTTGCAAGGAGTTCAGACGCTCTACTATTCGGAGACCAACGCGCGTTACATTCGCCTGCGCATTCTCGAGGGCTCCCATCGCTTCCCGATGACGAGTGTCGAGGTTCTGTACGAAGTGACAACGCCGGCGGAGCGCGTTTCTATCTCTATCCCGCTCGCTGCCGCGCAATCGACGAATTCGCAAGAGAGTCTGTGGCGCGCCGATCTCCCCGCTGAGTTGCCGGTAAACGAAGCTCTTTTCGAAACGGATGAGCCCGAATTTTCGCGCTCGGTCTCAGTGGAATCGAGCGCAGACGGCGAAGATTGGTCGAACGCGGGCGCCGGAGAAATCTACCGGTTCCATCACGATGATGTTTTGCGTGAATGGCTTCGCGTCAGCTTCAGCGGCGGATGGTCGCCGCACTGGCGTGTCCGTGTCTCGAACGGAAGCAACTCGCCACTCGCCGGAGCGCGAGTGACTCTTTACATGACGCCGCGCCGCCTACTCTTTCGCGCCTTTCCCGCGCGCCGCTATTTGCTTCTCTACGGCCAAAGCGAAGCAAAGGCGCCGCAATACGACCTCGAGCGCACTGTCCGGGTGGAAACCGTCCTGAAACATCCAGACGCAACTCTTGGCGCTGAGCAAATCAACAACGACTATCAGGACCCGCGACCTTGGAGCGAACGCCATCCCGCGGTTCTGTGGATTGCGGTGAGCGTTGCAGCCGCGCTTCTCGGCTTGGCAGCGTTGCGTTCGCTAGCGAATCCCCGGCCCGCCACATAGTTTGAACAGTGAATCAATTAATCCCGAATCGGTAGTGCAACGCGAATCGCACCTGGAACGGTTCGGTGGGGTGGAAAACGTTTGTGAATTCCGGCGCAGCGATTGGCGTTATTCGGGAGACATAGGCGTAGGTAATGTCGTCAGCGCGGCGATTTGTCAAATTCAAAAGATCGGCCGCGATGCCCCAGTGCTTGTTGAATTGATAACCGAGTCCCATATTCAGCAATAACGTAGACGCTGAGCGATTTATTCCGTCGGACGTCAAATCGCGCGGGCCAAAATAGCGCAAGCGGAGAGTCGACGTAATCCCTTTGTAATCGTGCAGTGTCATGCCCGATGAAATCACCACCCTAACCGCTTCGGGAACAAGCTTGCCACCCGGCCCTTGCACAGGGTACTGGCCGCCACCGACGTTGGTAAACGCCGCATCATCGGGGTCTATCTGGATAAATTGGGCGCGAGAGTCCGCCATGTCTAAATCAAATACCAAATGTTCCGTTGGCGTGTAGTAGTTCGCCCATTCGATGCCATAGCGGTTGCTCGCCGATGCCGAAGCGACTGTGGCTCCAGTGTCGCCATCCTGCTGAAGTTCGGAATGACTGTATAGATACCAGAATGAAAGCGTGCTTTGCAGATGTGGGACGGCCGAAGTGCGCAGACCGAATTCCCCGCCTTTGGTTTGGACTAGAGCGGGAATTGGGGTGCTGGACGTTGGGAAAGGATGGTCCGGCGAAATCGGTTCAATTCTTTGCGTTGCGCCGCGCGCGTCGTTACTGTGAAAACTAAATCCACCCTGTACATAGAACTCAGTCTTCGCCCACGGTCCGAAAACCAAAGTCCCTTTTGGGCTGGGCAGAAACTTGGTGGCCGTGCCGGAATTCGCGGCCGCAAAGTTGACCACCGGACTGCCAGGCAATTCGGTGGCGACATAAGTGGGAGTCAGGCTGGTGACGTTATATATTGCCTCGTCGCCGCGGAACGCCAGCACCGAGCGGAATTTTTCCGACCACTGGATTTTGTTTTCCGCATAAAAACCCAGCATCGTGTCGCTGAAGTTATTCAAATCCGTGTCCGCGGGCAATTTGGCTGTCAGATTCGGATTGGTAACGCACTCGGGGATCGGTTCGTCATTGCAGGCGTTAATGTCATTCTTATCCGTGCGCACACGATCTTCCGTCCGGTAAAGCCCGTTGTGGACCCAATCGTTGCGGACCTGCAGGCCGAACGTATTTTCCACCCTCCGGCCAAACCATTGGCTGAAAATCGTGTGGTGTGCGTCCAGACCAGCCACCCAGCGCCTGTCCTGCTGTTCGAACTGATCGCCCTTAGTGGGGTCATCCAGGTAGTAAGTGAAATCGGAGAACAAATTGAGATCGTAATAAAATCCGTAGGCCGTAATTTTCGTTTCGGAATTTTCGTTCTGGCGATGCCATTCACCCTGCAAGCTGTAACGCTGGGACTCGCCACCGTCCGCCGGATTCAGTGTGCCGAAGTAACCAATGAGGGGAATGGCGTCAACGGGGAGTTGATCGCTCGAGTGCCATGTTCCACGATATGCGCGGGCCGTGATGCTGAAACCATTGGCGTCTCCTCCCCGGTTATAGGTTAGAAGGCCGTTGAATTTGTAATAGTTGTCCGGATGCACCCAGGGGCCGTCCTCGTGATACGCTTCTCCGCCGTAAAGCAAATTGCCCTTGCCGAGCTTTTGCGATGCGCCGAAAGCGATCCGCCCAAAGCCATACATCCCGCCTTCCACCTGGACGAAGTTCTCGGGTAGCGTCTTGAAGAATTCCAGATGGGCCGATCCAGCTGAGCCAAAGTTGCCGACATCCGCGTAATAAGGACCTTTCTCGTAGTTCACTCGCTGCACAAACTCCGGGATGACGGTGTTCATATCCGAGTACCCCTCGCCATGCGCGTGCGACGGCAGGTTAAGCGGCATATCGTCGAGGAAAACGGCGAAATCTGTGCCGTGGTCGAGATTAAAGCCGCGAAGAAAATATTGGTTGGCCTTGCCGCCGCCGGCGTGTTGCGTGATGATGAGACCGGGAACCGCCTCCAAAATTTCTCCCGAACGAAGAATCGGGCGATCTTCGATCTCCGTCGCGCCCACCGTTCCTTGGGTGGCGGACTCGGCAATTCCGACAAGGTTATCCTCACGGCCCTGCACGTTTACGGTGGTGCTCACCGAGCTCACGGCCAGAGAGATGCGCAGCGGGGCCGCCTCGGTGGTCCCTATGGTGACGGGGATTTCTTTGGTTTCAAAACCAGGATTAGATACCACGAGTCGATAATTACCTGCCGTGAGTCCAGAAATAGTGCCAGAAATAATAAAAGATCCGTTCGTGTCCGACTGTGTCGTCGCTTGTACAGTACCGTTCGCGCTTCGAAGCTGCACCGTAGCCCCGGCAATCACCGCGCCAGACGTGTCGACGACAGTTCCTGATAGCTGAGTGATTCCTTGCGCGAATAGAAGCAGATTGTTCGGAACAAGATGGCTGCCCACCCGGATAGGATCGGTAAGCGTCCCTGAGAAGCTGCCGTTGGCCGCTGCCCTCAAAGAGCTTGTCGAAGCGACGAAAAGTACAAGACCCGCCATACCGGTGTTCAGGCCGCCCGTTCTGCGCGTCCGTCGCATAGGCTCTCCGCATACGACTCTGAAAAACGTGTTACCAGCTGTGAGAGCTTGAGTATCACGTTCTATAAAATCGTGCTATAGATAAATGCTTGCTGTTCGGCCGCCTGCTTCAGTTGAGCGGAGAGAAAGGAACGCGCTATGGCACAGCTGGCTCGTACGGGATTGTCGCTTGATCGGGAATTGCTGGCGGCGTTCGACCGCGTGATCGTAAAGAAGGGCTACAACAACCGGTCCGAAGCGGTTCGCGATTTGATTCGCGACCATTTGGTCTCTGAGGCCGCCGACAAGAACGAAGTGGTCGTCGGCACATTGACTATCGTGTACGACCATCATCGCCCGAATTTGACCGAGAAATTGGTTGACGCGCAGCACCACGCCGGAAGCAAAGTTCTCGCGGCCACTCATGTGCATCTCGATCATCATAATTGTCTCGAGGTGGTGATCATGAAGGGCCGCAGCGGCGCGCTCCGGGACCTTGCGAATCATATTCTCAGTCTGCGCGGAGTGAAGCACGGACAGTTGGTGGTAACGAGCACCGGCAAGGATCTGAAGTAGTCTTTCTTCGCAAACTCGCCCGACGAAGCCTGGGTTCGGCGCCACAAAGGAATTTTGCATTACGGGTTAGCCCGAAAGTTTTTCGATTTGTTGCTGGACTTGGCTGCGAAATTCGAGTGGATGAGCCATTTTGTGGAATGGCTCGGGTGTGCCGCCCGTTCCGATTACGACGATTGAGCCGTAGCCCAGCATTCGGCCGGCGGCCGGCTCGCTGACTTCGATGCTCTCCACTTTGTTCAGCATCATTTCAATCGTCTTGCGGCTGGCGAGGCCCGTCTTGATCACGACGCGGCGATTCGTCACCGCCATTTCCGTCGCGCTCCGCCGCACCATACCGACGAGAATCACGATCACACCGCCAACGATTAACGCGACGCCGCCGATTTTCATGATTTGCAAAGATCTCGGATCAATTTCAGTGTGCGCGAAAGCGTAATAAAGCAGAACCGCTCCGGGCAGAGCGAGCAGAAAGATTCCCACAATCATGTGGCCCAGCATCACGATCCAATGGAGGCGCGTCTGGTAAATTACGGTTTCGCCGGGAACTAAGTTCGATTCGACGTAGCTCATGTGATCTTTCGAGTGAATTGGCGGCAAAGCGTGCGGCGCTGTTTCGGGAAATTCGCTGACTGATTCGCCGTTACCATCTCCTGATTCTACAAAGGGAACTGTCGCAATCACAGTAGTTCCTTTTCCGTCGCCAGATTTCCGAATTACCCCCACCCGCGTCACCCTCTCGCGCATTCCGCGCAAACCGGAGCCGGCCGGCGCCTCATGAAACTCGGCCAATCGCGCGTCGTAAGACCCCCTCTTTTTCATACGATTAGAAATGACTCGTGATGATTGTTTTCTTTGAGTTGCGGCGATTTCTAATCGTTTTGGTCTATCGATTAGAAATCGGTTTGAGATCGAGTACTGGACTCCGCAAATTTGCGGGGCCAGCGTTCCTCGCGAGTCGCGCGCCGTTGCCCGTTCGGCCGCCTGAGGGTAAAGCTGTGCCCATCGGCGGTAGGTGCCTAGCACTCTGCATGTTAACTCTCGCATTATCATATTTTCCGAGTAATTATATCACGCACCCCGTGGGTACCAGCAAATCCACAGGGTACTAGCGCTAGAGGGAAGTGTCGGGGAATCAGCAGGATTCGAGCGCGAAAGAATTACGAAATTGTGCTTTTGAATTTGGGGAAGAAGCGAACATGGCTTACGACCCAAGGTGGGACTGAGAAGTCCCAGGGCTGAAAGCCCGTTACATGAGAGGAGCTTTCTTCCGCTGGACTAAAGTCCAGCTTCCCCCTGCTGAACCAGGAGGCTCCCACCGAAATGCAGGACGGCAGAATTCGCATCGGTGGCTTGTCCGCATTGGGAGTGCCCGCATTGATATGGAAGAACGAGCCCTTCAAGTGCGATGGGTCTTGAGATTGGAAAGTGTTCCCGGAGGCAGGAGCCTCCGGGCTCTGAATGGTGTTTTTAGCTTGGCGCAGAAGACAACCGCAGATCCCTCACTTCGTTCGGGATGGCAACGTTTTGGAGGGTCGCAGTGGCTGTGGTGATCAGCACCCGTGTCCGATGATCAGCCTACGTGTGCTTTGGCTAGCTCGTAGGTGCCATCCCAGGTGCATTCGAGCTCGGTCTCTGATTTCATCGTTGTCTTGAACTTCCCGCCGCCTTTCATGCCGCTGTATACGCCAACGCCGCCAGTGAACTCGTACGTGCCTTCAACGGTCATCCCGCTGGCCGTAGCCGCGGCCTTGCCCTCAAACGATCCGAAGTCGCGGTCTCCATCCGGGTGGATGTTATTGAAGTAGCCGCGCTGCGAGCCCTTGCCGTCGAGCAAGTCGGTCACACCCCAATAGGTGATCTTCGAGTTGTTCCAGAGCGCGTCGGCCGATTGCTGAGTGCCGGAAACCTCGGCAATGTTCATATCGTGGGCGGGTTGGTCCGTGAGTGACATCGTGGTTTGCTTCGTGATTTTACCCGAGAATGATCCTTTGATGGAAGGCATAAAGTCTCTTTTCCTTTCTTTTGGCGAATGTCTCGCCAAGCGTGCGGAGTGTGAGCCCCGCCTTGGTCTGTGTCAAGGCAATCAAGCCGAATGCGCGTTCGGCCTGGGCTTGTGGAAAGGCGGGAATTTCTAAGTCGGCTTAGTTATTGAAGTTATCCAGTCGCGGATTGTAGGGAAGCGGAATTCCTGCCGCTCTATCGCTTCGGTGATGAATTTGTGGGCATCGGATGGCTCTACATCCAGGAAATATCCGTTGGCTCGAAGCATGGCGTCAGTCATGACAAAGCTGAGTCGTTTATTCCCGTCAATGAAAGGGTGATTATTTGCGAGCGATTCTATCAAGGCAGATGCTTCTTCGATGAGGCCGGTGTAGTAGCCGCTTCGAGGGCGGAAAACGGCGGATTCCAGTAATCCTCGATCGCGAATGCCGTGGGGCCCGCCGAATTCGTCGATTAGCAAACGCTGAGTTTCGATCACCTCAGCGACAGTGGGGTAAATGCGGAAAGGCATTTACTGCGAGGAGCTTTTCTCTGCGATCTTCTCTTTCGCCAAAAGCTGAAGCAGCTTTCGGTTCTTGTCTACTGACTGCCGGACATGGGTCATGATTTCAGGACGCACGACACTCTCTTTGGGGGCGACAAACTGAATGTAGTGTTCCGCTGCGCGCTCCAAGACATATGTCGTGGTCTGACCGTTGTCCTTGGCCAGTTTGGACAAGTCATCGTAGAGAGCGGCCCGCATATTGAGCCCGACTTTTTTGCGAGCTTCCTTGGTCATGTGTGGATCCTTGAAGCCAGATGATTATAGGGGTCAAATCTAGCTGAGTCAAGATGAATCTAGATGTGTATGGACAGATGATGAAAGGCGGCCGGATTGCTCCGGCGCCGACTCAGGCTGGCAATCCTTCTGCTTACTGCTTGTTCCAGTCTGCGAGGATGAGGGTGCAGGCGCTCTTTACGCCGCCCCTGATGCTGCCGCCCTCTTTTGTTTTTAGGATATCGCCGTTTTTGTCGGCTACCTGGATCTGGTTGTCGCGGGAAAAGCCGGCCTCGATGTGGTTCAGGAGTACTGTGTAGTCGGCGTTCTGTTGATTGATCGTCAGCTTCACATCGGGGCACGATTTCGTGAAGTCCTTGGACATTTCCATTGATTGGTCCCGGCGAGCGTTCCAATTGTTGCCGTGGCTGGCCGATTGTAAGAACACGCGAGGCGGTTGTCGTGTGTCGCCCGGTGCGTTCTGCGTTGGCTGCTGGGTAGGGGATGGTTCAGGCGCTGCGGCCGGCGCGGTCTGTGCAAAGGCCGGAACTGCAAACAGCAAGATAAGCAACGATAGTCGCATCATGTTTATTCCTCTCATTCGCCGATTGAGAACGCCACGATGGGGGTAAGGCATCCTTCATTTCAGTTTGAGGGTTTTGCGAGCGACAGAGACCTGTCCAGAGGGTCAGTTGTAACGGAAGAGGAACGTGCATCGACGGGTAGTGAGGTTAGCTTCCGTCGGATCGTCCTCGGAGTGACAGCTCAGGCATCGGGAGCGGCAGACGACCAAGCTGCAACGAGCTTGGGGTCGAGGAGTTCCCGGAGGCGGGGGCCTCCGGGCTCTGGTGAAATTGGGAGATGCTTTTGCGGAGCGGGGCCTTCGCGGCCGAGGGAGCGGCCCGCGGCGTCAGCAGATTGTGAGATCTTCGTTAGGCTGTGCGGCTAAGGTGCGCGGTGGAGGAGTACTTGGCGACCTCGGATTCGGCGCTGCGGTAGAGGCTCTCGCGCATGACCATCACGGTCAAGAAGGTGCTCAAGATGCGCCGCTTCAGCTCGTCGGATAAGCGCTGCGTGCCGGTTCCCACGCTCGCTAGCGTTGCGGCATAGCCCCCTAAGCCGCGTGTGATATGAGCCTGGCGCGCGGAAGTCAACCTGCCTGAGGCAGCCTCGCGACGCATCTCGGAGCAGCTGCGCTCGACACACAGGGTGAAATGCAAGACGCACATTCGTTCGGTGGCAAGCTCCGGGGGCACCGGCGCGCCGCACGGAAAAACACAGGTCGTGGATGGGGTAGTGTCACTCATGATACTTCGGATGGAAGGCAAGTTTCTTGCCAGATTTGTGAAAAAGTAGCGGCGGTCGGGATGAGGCCCCGGGAAGGACGCAGAACCACACTGCTTTCGGGCTTTGCGTAAACCGCTGAATATCAATGGGTTCGTGGCGACACTCGAAATGCGCGATTTGAGCTAGGTCCTAGATCTACGAATGAAGAATCACAGGAGCGGGAAAAACATTTCTCGAAATAGCCTGAAGCCGGGCGGAACCAGGAAAACGGAAGAATGGGCGTCCCGAATTGGGAAAGATGTCGAGGGCTGCCCTCCGGTAGACGGATCAAGCTGCAAACAGCTGGGGGTCGAGGAGTTCCCGGAGGCGGGGGCCTCCGGGCGCTGATGGGAGTGGGAGATGCTTTTGCTGAGTGGGGCCTTCGCGGCGAAGAAAGGGAAAGTCAAAACCTGCAAATAGCTTGGGGGTCGAGAAGTTCCCGGAGGCGGGGCCCCTGGGCTCTGATGGAAATGGGAGATGCTCTTGCGGAGTGGACGCTTCGCGGCGAAGGCGCTATACCCTATGGGCGTACTAGCCTAGCTACTTTGAATTCAGTACTTTACTCCGCCACGATTGCATCTATGATGCGCGTACTAAACGGCGCCGGTCGTTCCTGGTGTCGTTTCCTTTTCTGAACTCTGATTATTCTTTGGATCGCAGGGAGAATGAAATGTTCTTCTTTTTTATCCTAATCGAAATCGCCCTGCTTTGCGTCCTTGTGCTTCTTATTCGCATCGCGATACGGCGCGGGATCGCGCGCGTCTTCCAGGGGGATGACGATTTTGGAGATGAATTCCAACCGGCGGGCGCCGGCACCCGCAGAAGTAGCTCAGTGGAAGCCACCATTCAAGCAGTTGCTGAACACCAAGAGAAGCGGAGTAAGGCTAGCTAGCGCGTTAGTTAATTTGCTTTATTGCGCAAGGCGATCCGACGGCGGAGCCTCGGCTCTGCGGGCTGAACGAGAAGCTGCCGGATTCGCGATTTGATTATGCTGACGGATGCTTCAGGATATCCGCCAAAGCATGCAAGCGTTTCGAGTCAGCCGGACTTTTCGCCGTGGCGGCGCTCTGTTCCAACGACGGCGCCATGCTCCCCAACTTCGCGAGTTTGCTCTTGCTCAGGTGCGAACTCTGCGCGCTTTGGATCGCCTTACGCAGAGCTGCGATTTCTTTCGTGGGCAGAGCCTGCGAGCGCTCCAACTGATCCACATACGCCTTGGCCACGACCAACCCCGGAGGCCAGTCGAGCTTCTGCTGATCCTGCACATTCAGCTCTGACACCTGAACCGTCTTCGCCGCGTCAATTTCGTTCTGCGTCAGGAACTTGGTGGGCGCCAGTTCGAACACGTCCAGGCCGCGCGCGATTTCCGAACCGTAGATGTAGCCGTTGTACCAATATGCCGACCAGTCGCCGCCCAGAATCAGCATGTGCGGATCAATGGGCCCGCGGTCGAAGTAAGCAATCTCAAAAGGGTGGGCTGCGTCGGTGAAGTCCATTACGGAGACGCCGCCCTGATACCAGGCCTGAACTTCGATGTCCCTGCCGGGGACTGGAATCAGCGAGCCGTTGTGCGCCACGCAGTTCTCCGTGTCGCCCTGGGCGGCTGGCAACTTGTAATAACTGGCGAAGGTCAACTTGTCGTCGTTGAGCCGGAAGATGGCATCCGCGCCCCACTTGTTCGGGTCGTTCGGACGGCACCGCGCGCCCAGGCCGCCGCCCCACTCGTCGGTAAATACGACTTTGGTCCCATCGTTCGAGAATGAAGCCGAGTGCCAGTACGAGTAGTTCGGATCGTTCACTGCATCCACGCGCTTCGGATGAACTGGGTCCTTGATGTCGAGGATAATCCCGTTGCCCGAGCACGCGCCCGCGGCCAGCCCGATTGCGGAGTAGACTGTGATGTCGTGGCACTGATTCGTATCCACTGGCTTCGCTTCATCCTTGTCATGGCTGCCGCCGTTGCTCAGGCCATTTAGCGCGCCCGTTCGCGCATCGATAAACACGCGAGGGGTCGAGACGATCTTCGCGTCCTGCGGCGCTGCGACCGGAACCTTGATCACTTCGATACGAAACAGCGCCGTGTTGGGATCCTTATCTGGCGCCTCTCTAGAGCACCCAGCCAATTCCTCCGGTTGGCGCACGAACGATGTCCCCGAGACGTAGATGTAAACGTCGTCCTTGTCGTTGGGATCGACCACCAGCGTGTGCGTATGCGAGCCGCGGCAGGTCTGCACCGCTGCCACTTGCTTCGGGTTCTTGATGTCGGAGATGTCGAAGATCCTCACGCCGCGGAAGCGGTCTTTTTGCGCTACCGGCAAGCGGCGTTCCTTCTCATGGCCTGGAGCCGGCGGAGGCTCTGGTGGAAACCCCTGGTCGCCGCAATCCAGGCGGCCGTTGGGCATCTCCACCGACATGAACAGCAGGTTTTTGTATACCGACACATCGCCTTGCCCGCCCGGGCAAACCATCGATGTTACCAGCGCGGTCTGCGCCGGATTGGAGATGTCATAGATATTGACGCCGTAAAAGTTCCCGAGGAACAGGTGATTACCCTGGAACGCGATGTCCGAGTTCGCGAAAGCCAGTTGCGCGATCACCAGCAGCAGCGGTTTCGGAATCTTCGTGATATCACTCATACCGATACCGAGCTGCTGCACCGCCTTCTCCACCTTCGGATCGTCAGGCTGATCGCTCCCGAGTTGAAATGCACCAGGCTTCTTGAGCAGCAGGAGGTGCTTCATGCCCATCGACGCTTCGCCCGCGTCATACATTCCGGGAGTCAGTTTGAAGCGTGGATCGTTCGTATCCGATCCCGTCATTCCCGGAGGCAGGGGCGGAGCCGGCTGCGGCGCAAACGGATTCTGCGGCATCTGCGGCGCTTGAGGCGGCGTCGCGGGCGCCTGTCCGGAGGGCGGGGTCGCGGGCGGAGGTGTTGGGGATGCGGGCGTCTGCGCCTGAATCGCGCTCACACTGAAACACAAAACAATCGCGGCCACGGCGGCTAGACGTAGAGCAACACGGTGCACTCGGTTCATCGTTTATCCTTTGACGGTTTCTTTTCCAACATAGATTGCATAATTCTGATTTCGGCCCGCTGCGTGTTGTCGGCATCGGTCGCGAAGTTGAAGATGTCGGCGTCCTGCCCCGCGCCGGCCGTGTCGAACAAATCCTTGACCATAATCAGCGCGCCATTGTGATGCTGAATCATACCGGTCAAAAAGAGGTGGTCGAACTCCGCGCCTTTGGCGTTCCGCAGCGCGTCCATTTGCTCCGGCGTCAGCATACCGGGCATGAGAGTCATCGGTTGACCAGACATCTTCATGTCCGGCATTCCCGGCATCGCCATGGAAACTGGCTCTCCTCGGGCCGCCAGCCACCGCTGCATGAACTTTATCTCGTCCGACTGCGAGCTGCTGATTCGCGCCCCTAGCGAGCGCAGATCTTTGTTGTCCGTGTGCGAAGAAATCAGCGCCGTCATCTCCACGGCCTGCGAATGATGCATGATCATGCCCTGCATGAACTCCACATCTGCTTGCGACCGTTGGGGCAGCGTGCCCCTCATCGATGATGGCAGCGTTCTGCTCGGCTGACCCGGCGCGCCCGGTTGCACGACAACAGGAGCTGCAGGATCACTCTGCTGTGCGCGCGCGGGAGAGGAAACGAAGGCTGCGGGAGCGCTCGCGACGAGGAGCATGCTACACAGCATCACAGATCCCCTTGCAGAATGGAGCTTGCGCTTCCGGCATGGGCGGTGAAGCTTTAACCTCGGTCCTTCGCTATACATTTTTTTTGGTGCTCGCACACGTGAAAGAAGCTGCGATACCTTAGACGGAGAAGTGCGGCTCACGTCTTAAGTTTCACTCGAATCTTTGCCGATTCCGGACAGGCGGGCGCACTTCAAGGAGCCACACGTGACCGCGCGCTGAATTTCATCTGTTGCGTCTTTCGCCGATGCGTTCGATCGGATTTTCTCGTTGAGTAAGAGCTAGTATCCGACGCTCGGATATACGCCGGCGATCACGCCAAACTGGGAGAATAAACCAAATGTGCGGGTAATGGCAACGCCAAGAAAGGGCATGACGCCGCATAAACCCAATCGTTCACGTACTGTTCTAGCACGCGAGCTTCACCGTTTGGCGCCGCGGATTTTCGGAAAAGGCCAGCTCCGGATGGGAGTTGGCAAAAGAGGAAGATCAAAGGCCGGGGCAGTCCGCCACGGCGGGCGCCGCTACGAACTCTTATTGCCTCGCGGCGCGATGGCGCGGCGTAACGCGAGGCCAACCGGCATCGCACATTGCCTGCTTCCATGGAAGCACCAAAAACGACTTCCATGGAATATTAACGGTGCTTCGTGCGTTTGCGGCTATCGCCCGTTGTGCAATTTCGTGAAATGAGCCTTTCTGGCAGGGGTGACGTTGTGGCTTTCTTTGACCGGCTTGGCGCTGGCGATCGCGGGAAGAGTGAGAATGCCAAGCATCACAACGAAGAGTGCCTTTTTGAGAGCCATTTTATTTTGCATTTGTCTTTCCTTCTCTGCGGTCTTCCGGATGCCACGTGCGCCCCGGTAAGAAGTACAACTCACTGAATCCATGATCGAGCGAGCGTCCATTTCGGGCAATGGAGCACGCGTACCGAAATGAGTAGAACGAAAGGTTAGGTTGATTGGCGGAGTGAGTGCGACGCGACGGGAATCGCCTGAAGGCTGCGGCAGGCGGATCAAGCTGCAGATGGCTTGGGGTCGAGGAGTTCCCGGCGGGGGGGCATCCGGGCTCTGATGAAATTGGGATGAATGTGCGCAGAAGCGAAACTCAAGACCCGCACCTTCGCTGTTATCGAGCGGCATCAGGCCGATGCGAGTGGTTGCGAGAGGGTGCCGGAATGGGGCTGATGCGTAAGACCAAAAACGTCTGGAATCTCGTTGTATCGAGTGGTACAAGTCGAGTTGCCAATGCCATCCGAACGAAATGGCCTCGCAAAGCACGCGGTCACTTTGCTTTAGCAGGGTCGACGCGAATTCATGCGACTAGCGGAGCTGATGGCGGAGGACGTGCAGATATAGCCTGTGGCACCCCGCCAGGGAGCCCGATATCAAGATCCGAATTAGTCATAATCTCAAGGAGAGATGGAAAAACATGAAGAAGAATCAGAAGGGTTTCTCACTTATCGAACTGTTGATCGTCGTAGCGATCATTTTGATCATCGCGGCGATCGCCATTCCGAACTTGCTCCGCGCCCGCATCGCGGCCAATGAGGCCTCGGCTGTGGGTTCAGCCCGCACGATGAATACCGCTGCGGTAACATTTGCTTCGACGTACGGCAACGGCTTTCCTCCGGGAATCGCGAACATGGGCACTGCGGCAGCTGGCGACACGACGGCAAGCTGCGGCGAAGCGCTCTTGATCGATAACCAGTTGACGACCGGAATTAAGAGCGGTTACAGCTTCACGTACAAGGATGGAACTGGTGACACACCGAACGCGGCCCCGACAGGCGGTTGCGCTGGCTGGAACCTGTACTCCATCACTGCTCAGCCGGTTACGCCGGGCACCACTGGTCAACGCTACTTCTACACCGACCAGACGGGTGTGATCCGCTTCAACGCGACTGGTGCGGCATCAGCGACGTCCGCGCCGTTGCAGTAACAATTCATTCGGCGCCGGGATAGCTCGGCAGCTGAACGAGATCGAGAGACGGGGCCGGCGGCTTGTATCAGCGCCGGCCCCGTTCTCGTTTGAGCAAGACACGCCGCTAATAAGCGCCTTCAGATTGCGACCCGACTGGAATTTCTGCGAAAGAAAATAAAATCAAAGGCAACGCGGTGCGCCACGCCGGAGAAAATCAGGTGGCGACGCTGCGAATAGCTTGGGGTCGAGGGGTTCCCGGAGGCGGGGGCCTCCGGGCTCTGATGGGATTTGGAGATGCTTTTGCGGGGCGGGCCCTTCGCGGCGAAGAAAGAGAAAGTCAAAACCCGCACCCTTCGCAGAGTTCGTCCAGCGCATGGAATTATTGAAGAGAGGCGCGGTGGAGTAGGGATTGGAATTTGGGGTCGGGGCGGAGCGGGGACCAGGTTGAGTCTACTTTTAGGAAGGTCATGATTTCTTCGCGGTCGTCGAAGGATTTTTCCAGCAGCTCGATAGCTTTATCTTTATCGCCGAGGCCGACGTAGACGATCGCGATTTGATAGAGCGGGACGTAGGATTGCTTTGAGCTTTGCTCCATTTGTTGCACGACTTCGCGGGCCTTTGCGGTTTGGCCGGAGAGAGCGTGGGCATAGCCGAGGTAGCCTTGGGCGTAGGGGCTGGCGCCGAGGCGGATGGCTTCGTTCAGCGATTTGATCGCGTCGTCATATTTTCCTTCGCGCGCAAGGGCCCATCCGAGAAAGAAATGGCCGAACCAGAAATTGGGGTCGGCTTGGATCATCTTGCGGGAGTGCTCGATGGCGCGATCGAATTGGTCGGAGAAGACGTAGTTGAGACCGTAGACGATGTCAACTGTGTCGGAGAGCGGATCGAGTTCCTTGGCGCGCTTTAATTCGGCCAGAGCTTCGTCGTTGCGGCCCATGGCGGTGAGATAGTAGGCGTACCACTGGTGGACGAAGGGCGATCCGGGATTGAGTTCGACGCCGCGCTTGAATTCCTGCTCGGCAGCGGGATAGTCGTGATCGTAGGCGGCGCCGGCCATGCCCATCAGCGTGTGGGCCTCGGCGAGGGAATCATCAAGGCTCAGCGCTTTCGATGCCGCGGCTTTCAACTTGGGCATGGCTTCGGTTGGCGGAACGAATTGGCTCGATACCTCGAAGTAAGCTTCGGCGATTCCTGCGTAGGCGAGCGCGTAATTCGGATCCTTGGCGATGGCCTGCTCGAAATAGTTGATGCCTTTGTTCACGCCTTCTTGAGTGAACTGCTCCGTGTTGTACCGGCCTTGCAGATATAGCTGATAGGCTTCGTTGTTGTCAGTGTAGTGCTTCAAAAGGCGCTTCTCCTCATCCCCGCCCAGATGCGAGCGCAAATTCGCCATAATTTCATTCGAAATATTTTCCTGGATGGCGAGGAGATCGGAAGTTTTTTCGTTGTACTGTTCGCCCCAAATGTGGCGATCGTTTTTGGAGTCCATTAACTCGGCGCTAACGAAGAGCGTGTCGCCGCGCTCGAGGACGCGCCCGGTAAGGATGGCGCGGGCGGAAAGTTCGCGGCTGACGGCTTGCGGATCGAAGGGGCGGCCTTTGTAGCGGAAGACGGAACTGTGGGCGATGACCTTGAGATGGGGCAGATTCGAGGCGCTGTTGATTAGGCTTTCGGTGAGGCCGTCGCTGAGGTATTCGGTGTCTTTGTTGTTGCTGGCGTTTTCGAAGGGCATGATGGCGAGGGAATCGATGGCTGTATCGCGATTACGAAGGAAATAGAAGGCGGTGAAGGCGAGCGCGGCGATGATGATGAGCGCTCCGGTTGCTGCGGCTGCGGGGACAAGCCAGCTCTTGCGCTCTGTGACGGGTACGGATGTGGCGCTGGCGGATTTGGGGGAGTCGCTAGCCGGGTAGACGTCACGCGGCACGTCGGGAGCAGCGGCGTGCGTCGCTGCGGAGATGCTCATGGCGACGGTGTCGCGTTTTAGGCGCTGGAGATCGGAGCGCATGTCGGCGGCGTGTTGGTAGCGGAGGCGCGGATCTTTCTCGAGAGCTTTGTTGATGACCTCTTCGAGTTTGGCGGGGACATCGTGATTGAGGCGCACGGGCGCGACGGGCACTTTGTGCAAGATTGAATCGAGTAGGGCGGCGTTGGTGTCGCCGCGGAATGGCTGCTTGCCTGTGGCCATTTCAAAGAGCACCACGCCGAAGGAGAAGAGGTCGGTGCGCGAATCGAGTTCTTTGCCGAGGGCTTGCTCGGGAGACATGTAGGAGAGCGTGCCGAGAGCGGTGCCTGGTTTGGTCAACTCCTTTGCGGCCAAAGTTGGGGCGTCGCCTGTCGCGGAGATGTTTGCGGCGTCGGAGGGACGCGGCAATTGTTTCGCCAAGCCGAAATCGAGAACTTTTGCGTGGCCGCGCTCGGTGACGAAGATATTGGCGGGCTTGATATCGCGATGGATGATGCCTTTAGAGTGGGCGGCCTCGAGGGCTTCGGTAATTTCCGTGGCGAGATCGAGGAGGGTGTCGATCTCGAGTGGCTGGCCGTCAATCAGATGCTTCAGAGTTTTGCCTTCGAGGAATTCCATGGCGATGAAGGCGCGGCCTTTGTCTTCGCCAATGTCGTAAATGGTGCAGATGTTCGGATGGTTGAGCGCGGAGGCGGCTTCGGCCTCGCGTCGAAAGCGCTCGAGAGCGTGTTCGTCGTGCGCGAGATCGTCGGGAAGAAATTTCAGGGCGACGGGGCGGCGGAGGCGCGTATCTTCCGCCTTGTAAACCACACCCATTCCGCCGCCACCAAGCATTTCGAGCACGCGATAGTGGGAAATGGTCTCGCCAGAAATTGGGCGGGAGTCAGGCACTCGAGAGAATCTTAGGGCGCGCTCGCCGGCAAGTCAACGCGGAGCCGCGATTTCGGTTCGTTTCGTTGTGCGCAGACGATCGTTGTGGCACCGTCCGTCGCTTTCTTAACTTCCCAGAACCCGTTTTTCCGGGCCTGGCCAAGCCATCTCCGCGATAGCTTCAAGTGATTGCGTCGCGTGGTTGCTTACCGTAGAATCTGCGCGCTCCTGACATTCGTCGAACCATCACGCAGCGATTGTTGGCGCGGCTATCATTCGGACAATCCGGCGCGCACGGATTGAAGCCTGGCAGAAGGGCCTTGAAGGAGGCCGATCATGAAATACTGCATTTCCTGGCGCGAGCGACCGGCAGCATCCGCAAAGGACTATGAAGCCGCGCATGAGCGCGTATTGCAGATCTTTAACAAAGATTACAAGCTGCCCGCGAGTTTTAAGGTGCACCAGTTCGTCGTCCGCGTTGGCGATTACGGCGGCTACATCATCGTCGAGACAGACAGCCCCACCGACATTCATTTTTTCACGAGCACTTTTGCGGTACTCGAATTCAAGGTTGAGCCAGTCGTCGATGTGATGGACGCGGTGGCGGTAGAGCTCAAAGCCATCGAATTCCGCAAGAAACACGCCTCCTGAGTAGCGACCGTGGTCACTTCATGAGACGTCGGTATTTCGCACGAAAGTCTTGAGCTGGCTTACCACGCTTGTACTAAAGAGGTGGAGCACCTAACAAAGGGGATGTGGGTGAAATCCCCTTTGCCAGGTGCGAGATACGCAGTTTCGGATTGGGGCGGTCAATCTACTGTGATGCGCGTAGCGGCGATTGTCCCGGTCACCTCCGCGATCGGGATCCCGACGCCGATAGCAGCAAAGCTGGGAGGCCAGAGTTTGAAATCGAAGGTACCGGTGTAGGTTTGCCCGTTGGATCCAACCGAATCTTTTTCGTCGACAGTGAACGTGTTCGAGATCGCACCCGTCGTCGCGTCAAACATTAGACCGATATGGTGCAGCTTGACGTGGCCGCCTCCGACTTCCTTCCAGACTCCGAAGCAGATGTTTCCACCCGCGGGCGCCAGAAACGCGTTTTCAAATTCAGTTCCATCCGCGTGCCAAGTCTTAAAAGATTCGAGGAACGCGAAGGGAGCCGGAGGGAAAATAGGGGCGCCAGATTCGGCCTCGGCAGTGTAGTTCACGTGCCACAAACCGACGATGGTGTGCCCTAAAAAATCTTCGCCCAGTTGAAGATTGCCGCCGTGCGGACTGACGAAGGGAGCTGGGGTAGCGACTGCGACTTTGGAAGTACTAACGCCGCAACCACCGGCCTTGGCGCCGGAAGCGGTAAGCAAAAGTCCCAGTGCTATCAACGCAACAAGAGCGGAGAAGCGCCCGCCCCGAAGTCCCGTGAAGATATTCATTCGATTCATTGTTCCTCTCCTTGAAGTTTAGGTTGAATGTTTGTCAGTGTGATACTTAGATTGAGCGTAAATTGCAAGTGGAAATGACGACGCATTGTGTTGACGTGCAGGGCCGCTATACGTCAAGGTTTCCACTTTCGATACCTAGAGCCGAAGTAGACGGTTAGTACATGTTGGTTTCATTTGTCAAATAATTAACGGAAGTATGTACTTAACGCAACCCATTCGATAACCGTCCTGTAATCTTGCATTTAACGACACATTATTGGCGGTGGCTCTCTTCGCTTGAGTTTCGCCCGGTAAATTGCTAGAATGCGCCGTGTAAGACCGTTTCAGCTGTCTCTACGTTCTCTGTAGGGTTATACCAGATTGTCACTAAAGTTTCCGTCATAACAAATAGAACATTCGAATTGGGTCATAAATGACTTTGCAGGTCTTTTCACTTGGGATAGAGTTGCGGTCGCGGACGGGCGAAACAAAGGGAAAAAAAGCGTGGCTCACGATTCCCAAAAAGTAGCAAAATATATTCTTTGGTATTCTCGGCAGACTCCGATTACGCCAATGCAATTGCTCAAATTGGCTTATATATCCCACGGCTGGATGCTCGGGTTATATGGGAAGCCCTTGCTCGCGGAAAGCGCTGAAGCGTGGAGATACGGCCCAGTTATTCCGTCCATCTATCATTGCTATAAGAAATTCGGCGGAAATTTTATAACAGATACGCCTCAGGCCGAGCCAGAAGGTTTGTCCGATCAGGAAAAGAACCTGATACAGCAGGTTTGGGATATATACGGCAAATATTCGGGTTTGCAGTTGTCTGCACTTACGCATAAGCCCGATACGCCGTGGGACATTACTCGCAAATGTGTCGGAAATGGGGCCGCAATCTCAAACGATTTAATTGAAGAACACTATCGTAGCTTAGCTGCTAAAGCGTGAATGCTGTAGTGCTCCCTACTAATTTAGACAGTCAGGGCCTCGTTTTTTAGTACAGCTGCGAAAGCCAAGAAGGCCTCGTGCGGAGTGCGATTTTGGACTCCGCGATGAGGTCGGTCGTGATTGTACTCT
>Ga0302325_10003343_pt1 | contig 37921 bp, 33 predicted proteins | sample Palsa_T0_2_FD_201948 | JGI IMG/M metagenome (GOLD analysis project Ga0302325, IMG submission 201948) | Peat permafrost microbial communities from Stordalen Mire near Abisko, Sweden - Palsa_T0_2 | ecosystem: Environmental > Terrestrial > Soil > Palsa > Peat permafrost | place: Sweden: Abisko...
AAAGGAATTCGTTCTTGTACCAATAGCCGTAGTCCTGGTGCCATTCCCAGGCGCCGCCGACGCGAGGCTCTTTCTGCATGAGTTTGCTATGGAAGTGGCAAACGGGGGTGTCGCCGTCGAGCAGCAGATCCACGGCATCGACGATGCGTTTGCTGCGGGTGAGCAGGCCATAGGCGTCATCGCCGGGATTGTACCAGAGGGTCAGTTTTGTTTTTTTGCCAGTCTGATCGTTGAGGTCGAAGGCGTGTTTGCGCAGGGTGGCGTCGCCGGTGGCGATCCCATATAGCTTTTCGATCTCGGGAGCGGACAGTAAGTCCCGTACGATAATATAGCCGTCTCTTTCGTAGGCGGAACCCTGTTGCCGCGTGAGGTTAAAGTTGTCCATATCGTTAATTTTTTGTTGCCGTGTTTATCCAGGGGCTTTGGAAGTCCAGTTTTCGCAGGCCGTCCTTTACTTCCGGGCAGCTCATGAAGAGCCGCCACAGCAGGGCGCTTCGGTAATTTTCGATCATCGCCACCTGAGGCCCCTGATCGATGGCGAGATAATGCGGCGTAAACCACTGGGCCTGCTGGCTAAATGCATCGTAAAAACCGTACTTCCCCCAAAGCTTCCCATACAGGCTATCATACCAGTACCGGATAGCCGCCATGGACTGCCCGGGTGTATACGGCATGGCCGAAATAGCAGCGGTCGGCGAGATCACACCCAGATCGTTTTTGTCGTCGGGTGCATGCGCCGCATAGCCGACGACCGAGTAGCTGGCGGTCAGTCCCCAGTTGTCTTCCCCATAACCTGTAAAATGTTTAGGGTTATCGACGCACCAGGTGTAGTTGATCAGCGTTTGGGTGAGGTTCTCTTTCCAGTAATCGGCGTACCGATCTTTTAGTCCGCGAGGGTCCAGACCCAGATATGAATACTGCGACCAAAAAAGCGGCCCGCCATGTGGCGGGTTACCTTGCATATGCAGGCGCAGTGTATCCTGCTTATAGGCGGTGATGCTGTCGATCCAACCATTTTGCGCCCAGCCCTCCTGGTATACGGCAGGTGGAGTCGGATGCGTCGGCGAGCATGCGGCCAGCACATATAAAATCAGACATTCATTATAGCCGTGGACCGGGAAGTTCATTTTCCAGCCGTGCGTCGGGCTCCAATGCCAGAACAGTACATTTTGGCCGCCATTCCGGTACCAGTCAAAATCGACCCCGCCCCAAAGGGTTCCGATACGGGATGCCAGCGCTTTCTCTTCGGCATTCCCTTCGCTGAAATATTGCCGCACGCACAACAAGCCCTGCAACAGATAACAAGTCTCTACAAGGTCGCCGCCGTCGTCATCGCGCCCAAAAGGTTTGACATGACCGGTCTCATCATTCAGCCAGTGCGGCCAGGCGCCATGAAAACGATCGGCCTTTTCCAAAAAAGAAACGATCTTCTCGAAACGCCCAAACCCTTGCTCCCGGGTGATATAATTCCTGTGGATGGCGGCAAGGATGGCCATCAGGCCAAAACCGCTGCCGCCCGTTGCAATGGTCCGCTGATCGTGTTCGGGATAATCGTTGTCCATATGAACGCGCTCCGCGGCCATCCCGCTATTGGGTTCCGCTCCATCCCAGAAATATTCGAATGTTTGTCTCTCCACCAGGTCCAGTAAGGCAGAGTCCGGCAAATGGGCCGGAGGGCCTTGCTGGGTTATTGCGGCGTGTTGACCACAGGCATTCAGGCCGGCGAGGAGGAAAAGGAATATGATGGGTCGCGCAGTCATCTTTTTGCTTTTTAAAAATGGGGGCTTGTAAAGCCGAGTTTTTTCATTCCGTTCTGTACTTCGGGGCAGCTCATGAAGAGGTTCCATAGGAGGTTGCTGCGATAATTTTCTATCATGACGATCTCGGGTCCCTGGTCGATCGCCAGATAAGATGTTGCGAACCAGGGCTTCGTGAGATTGAAGGCGTCGGTAAGTCCGTATTGTCCCCAGATCTTGTCCCCTAATTTATAATAAAAGAACCGAAGCGCATTCATGGACTGTGTCGGGGCGTAGGGGAGGGAAGAGACGGCGGCCGTAGGAGAAATAATCCCCAGGTCGTTCGTGGGTGAATGCGCAGCGTAGCCGCTTATATTGTCATCGCTGGCGGTGAGCCCCCAGCACTGGCTGCTATAGCCGTTGTAATTGTCGGGGTTGTTGACGCAATAGGAATAGTTGATGAGGGTATGGGCGGTATTCTGCGTCCAGTAGTTGGCGTAGGCGTCCGCGAGTCCATTCGGGTCGATGCCCAAAAAAGAGTAGTGCGCGAAGAAGAGCGGTCCTCCCAGGGTTGGTCCGAGAGGCAGGACGGTGCCATAATAGGTGTTGCCGTTGCGCATCGATCCACTGCCGGCCCAGCCGCTGTCGTAAGTGGTCTTTGGAATAGAATCCACGGGTGCCGAGGCTGCGAGGATGTAAGCGATCAAGGCCTCATTCCAGCCTTGTACGGGGGCGTTGACGGCCCACGCATAGTCGGGGCTCCAATTCCAGTAGAGGACGTTGAGACCATTCTTGCGGTACCAGCCCCAATCTACACCGGTGTAGAGGAGGTTGATGGTATTGCGCAGATTTGTTTCATTGGCGTCGGTTGTGCTGTTGAAATACTGTCTTGCGCAAAGCAGGCCCTGCATCATATAGGCCGTCTCGACGATGTCGCCGCCATCGTCCTGGGTGCTGAAGGGAACGGTAGCGCCGCTGGACCCGTTTATCCAGTGGGAGAAGGCGCCGTGGTAGCGGGTGGTCTGGTTGGCAAGGAAAGAGGTGATGGTGGTCAGGCGAGTTAGCCCCTGCTGCCTGGTGATGAAACCGCGTTGTGTAGCGGCGAGCATGGCCATGATGCCGAAGCCGCTGCCGCCTGTTGTGACCACGTCGCCGGAAGTATTGCGTTCGCGGGCCATGCCGCAGACGGGATGTCCAAAGCTCCAGAAGTATTGGAAGGTCTGCGACTCTACGAGGTCGAGCAAAGCGCTGTCTGTGATGCGCGGGTATTTGTCCGTCGTGTCGATCGACGTCGTAAGATTGATGTTGAGCGCCGATTCCAGGGCGCCCTTGGCCTGCGACTCCAGGCTGGTGGACACGGAGACGGTGTATTGGGTGATGGGCTGCAGCGCCGGTGATGGTTGGATCGTGACGGTGCTGTCGTTGTTGGTAAAAGCAGTAGTAAAGCCGACGCCGGCGCCGGCGCCGGCGGCCGTTTTAATGGAGATGGCGCTGTTTACCGAAGCCTCGTCCAGCGGGGCCGTAAATGACAGCTGGACCGAGGGGGTAGTATTGACATTGTAATAGGTGAATCCATTATAAGAGCCGTTGACCTTGAGGGTATTGAAGCTAAAGGAGGGCGGCACGGTGGTCGTGGTAGCCGGAGCTGACTGGTTCTTTTTGCAGGCGATCAGCAGGCTGATCGCAATGAGCAAAGGGCTGAGTAGCGTTCTCATGATAAAAAGAGAGCGAGGCGGCGGGGGCCGCCTCGCTCCGGGAGATTTTATTGACCTAGATTCTCTAGCTGATATAGAGATCGGACTTCCGTGCCGCTGAGCGCCGTGCTGTAGATACGGAGTTCGTCCATCACGCCCAGGACATAACTAGCCCAGGACTGGGAAGTGGCGCCGCTCGTGAGACTCGGTGTCGTCTCGAATTGACTGGTGCCAAAGACGATAGCCGGGAAGTTGCTGAAATTGAGGTTGCCGAAATTCGCCTGCGTGGTGGTGCCGATTTGGGTGCCATTCACGTAGAAGGTGAAGGTATTGGAGGTCGCGTCATAGGTGAGGGCGATATGTGTCCAGACTCCCCAGGGGCTGGTGAGGTTCCAGCTGGTGAGCCAGGCTTCCTGGGTACCCGCGCTGCCGTAGCAGTGGATCTTGAATACGCAGCCGCTGGAGGTCTGACCATCGAGGAACATGTCGAGGTTACTCCAGAACTGGTTGCTATCCACGAAGTCCACGAGCTCCTGGGTACCCAAAGTGTCCTGGGTCGTATTCATCCAGAAGGCGACGGTCATACTCTGGAGACCGGTGAGGCCTGCAGTGGGGGTAAAGATCGCGTAGTTGTTGAGGCCGACCTGCAGGCCCTGGCCTTTGAGACCGGGGGTGAAGGTGGTACCATAATTAGTGGCCGAGGTCTTGCTAACGCTGTCGATCAGGGTATTTTCAAACGCGAAATGGGCTACGAGACTGCTCGGCTCGATCGCGTCGGAAGACGCAAAGCCGCCGAAGGATTCCGCCGGCGCGTAGCTGGCCGGGTCGAATTTCTTTTGGCAGGAGAGCATGAACAGGGAGAAGGCGAGAGCGCCCACGGCCATTCTCATTGATAATTTTATAGTGTGCATGATGGATCGATTTTTAAGATGAAGGATCAGTACCCGGGATTTTGGACAAGTTTGTTACCGCTGAGATCGATCTCGGATTGGGGGATCGGCCACCAGGTGTTTTTCGATGTCCAGCCACGGGGACCGAAGACGGCTGCTCCCCTACCCTGGCGGATGACGTCGAAATAGCGGTCAAATTCCATGGCCAGTTCGACGCGTCTTTCGTGGTAGATAGCGGTCCGGAGCTGACCCTGGTCGGTCGTAGTTACCGGGGGTATGTCCGTCGTGGGGTCGGTACTTTGGGCGCGGGCTCGTGCTCTTACCATTTCGAGGGAGGTCAGGGCATCGGCGCTGTTGCCCATTTCGTTATTGGCTTCTGCGTTTATGAGCAGGACGTCGGCATATCGGATCACGCGGACGTTCTGTCCGCAGCCCTGGTTGGGGCTAAGCGCCGCAGTGGCGAAGGGGACATAGGATTTCATGTCGTACATGGTTGGGGCGCCGGCGGAAGCCACGGGTACCGCGTCGCCGCTCGGGGTCGTAGTGCCCTGGACCATGACGGTTGAGGTAAGACGGTAGTCGCCAGTCTCGAATTCGTTGACCAGGTTCTGGGTAGGCACGTTGAAACCCCAGCCGACTGAGGGGCTTACGTCCCTGTCGCCTTGTACCTGCGAGTACTGGCTGCTATTGATGTCATCGTTGTTGGGTACGTAATCGCACTGGATCTCGAAGATGGATTCGGAGCAGTTCTCGCCGGCGTAGCGGAACATCTGGTAGTAGTCGGGATAGAGGGAATAGACGCCCAGCGCCATGACCTGACCTGAATAGTTCACGGCGTCGCTCCAATTCTTCAGGTACAGCGACACTTTTGCGTGGAGGGCCAGGGCAGCGCCTTGTGTCGCGCGGCCCACGTCGGCAGCATCATAGGTGGCAGGTAATGCCGCGGCTGCGTCGGTGAGGTCCTGTTCGATGGCAGCCCAGACCTGGGCGGGGGTGCTCTGCGCGATGTTCTGCTGGGCGGCGGTGAGGGGAACGCTTAAGAGCAAAGGAATATTACCCCAGGCTCTTTCCAGCCGGAAATAAGACAGGGCGCGGAGGAATTTTGCTTCGCCTGCATACCGGGTCTTTAGATTGGAAGGCACAGCGGCCATAGTGTCGACATGGTCCAGCACCTGGTTGGCGAAGAGGATATTCTGGTATTGTCCCTGCCAGAACCCCTGCAACTGACTTTCAGAAGGGTCGATGGTGAAGGTGTTGTATTCATTCATGAAGGTGGCATCACTGGCTACGCTGCCCTTGATAACGTCGTCCGACCCCATGCTCTCGACTGCGATAGCTGGGAAGGCGGTGTTGTTGTACGTACGGAGGTTGCCATAGATAGAGTTGACGGCACTGGCGGCATCGCTGGCCGTATTCCAGAACTGGGTGGCGGAGGGTTGACCGAGCAGCGTATCGTTGGAATTCGTAAAGCTTTTGGAGCAGCCGCTCATTAGCATACTGCCAGCGGCGATATATATGGCAAAGCCACGCAAGTGTTTTGTGGGACTTTTTTTATGATTGTAGAATGACATAGCAAAAGAATTTTTTGATTAGAAGGTAACGTTCAGGCCACAGTTATAGATAGCCGAGATCGGGTATACGTTGTTGTCGATGCCGATGCTGCCGGGGTTTCCGCCTACTTCGGGTGTGAAGCCCTTGTATTTGGTGAAGATGGCCGGGTTCTGGGCATTGACAAAGATCCTGACCTTCTGGATGCCGGCCTTGCCAGCGTAGACATTGGGAAGCGTCCAACCCAGTTGTACGTTCCGGATGCGGAAGTAGGATCCGCTTTCCACGTACCAGGAGTTGATGTAATAGTTCTGATCGCCGCCTATGTTAACGGAGGGATTGGTATTCGATGTACCCGCTCCATGCCAGCGATGGTCATAGAAATCCTGTGTCCAGTTCTCGTTGCCGTAGCGAAGGCCTTTGTTCGCGTTGTAGAGTTGCACGCCGGCCACGCCGCTGAAATCGACGGCCAGGTCAAAGTCCTTATAGGTCCAGAAAGTATTGATACCGTAGATATATTTCGGATTGGGGTTACCAAGGATAACGCGATCGTCGCCGCCGATCGCGCCGATCCCGCTATTGGAGGTCTTGGCGTAGATAAAGTCTCCGGGTAGGGCGTTTGGCTGATACGCGGTACCGTTCTTGTCGGTATATCCGGCTACCTGGGCGGCAGTCTGGAAGATGCCGATGACCTTGTAGCCATAGAATTGACCGAGCGGTTGCCCCACTGTGGTGACGGTGCCAAGCTGGCCACCGGTGGAAGCAGTGCCGCCGTCATAGAGTTTCTGATCGCCGGCCTTGCTCTTGGTGAACATGTTCTGGTTATAGGCTACATTACCGCCGATGCTGAAGGTGAAGTCCTTGTTGATCTTCTGGCGCCAGGTCGCGGTGACTTCTACGCCGCGGTTGCGCAGGGTACCGACGTTCTCAGGCAGCGAGGTTTGCTGATAGCCAAGGTAATCCTCGAAGATGACGGGAAAGATGAAGTTGAGGGTGTTCCTGTTATAGTAATCGGCTTCGAGGTTCAGGTGGTTGTTGATAAGGGTGGCTTCGAAGCCGGCGTCGGTGCCTTCGCTTTTTTCCCAGTTGAGCGTGGGGGGTATGGCGGTAGCAACGCTTTGACTGCTGGAGATGGTTCCGGTGTTATTGTAGATGATGCTGCCACCGGTATAGGTCGTCTGGGTGGCCACATAGATGGGCACGCCGCTATTACCTACGCGACCCCAGCTGCCTTTCAATTTAAGGTAGTTGAAGACGTTCTGATTTTTCATGAATGCTTCGTTGCTCACTATCCAGGCAGCACCGACGGAGGGCAGCAAGGCCCGGCCATATGTGTTCGTGAATTTGGAGTCGGCATCCGAGCGGAGCGTACCGGTAACGGTATAGCGGTCGGCGAAGGAGTAGGTGACACGACCGAAATAGGAGCTGACGCGTTCCAGGGCAGGATAACCCTGAAAGCCTATAGTCGATGGGGTGACATCATAAACACTACCGACATTACCGGTGCCAAGCCCCAGGTACCAGGTGTTCGGGTTGGAAGTGATGGCGCCATCCTGAGCCGTAGAATGGGTCTCATCATAGTAGTTGCGGTAGGCTGTTTGGCCTGCCAGGGCGGTCACCTTATGGTCGCCCCATTGGTTGGCAAAGGTGAGGGTGTTCTCCAGGATCCAGTTCCGGGTTTCGAGCTCCGCTTCTGTAAGGGTATTGTGTGTGCTCGATTGCGTGGCAGTGGCGTTGTAAATGGGGGTAAAGCTTTGCTGTTCGTCCTGCTCATAGATCCCGCCTACCGAGCTGTGCAGGGTAAAATGCTGGAGGAACTTGATATCGATATAGCCATTCCCGTTCAGGTGGTAAGCCTTGGTGGTAGCATCATTGTAGTCGAGGGCGACCTGCGGGTTGCTGATCGATTGGCCGAGACCGTAATAGCCAGGATCGCCGTACCGTCCATTGGCGAATTTTACGGGGAGCACATCCGGAGCCGTGTACAGGTCACGCCAGATGCCGCCGGGGGGATCGAAGGATTTGCTATAGGTGCCGATGACCGTATAGCCTGCTTTTACGAAGCGCGAGACCTGAACGTCATTGCTAAAATTGGCGGTATAGCGTTGGTATTTATTCGTCTTGAGGATGCCCTGTTGGTCGAGATAACCAAGGGACAAATTGTAGGTCGATTTATCGGTGCCGCCGCTTACGCCGACCTGGTGGTTGGTGATGAGGGCATTGCGGAGGGCCTGGTCGAACCAGTTGGTGCCGGCGCCAAACTGAGAAGAATCCAGGAAGCTGGTGCCATCAGTGATGCGGGCCAGTTCATTGAACATGATCGCATATTCATGGGCGTCGGCCATTTTCGGGATATGGTTGGCGACCTGCCAGCCAACGGTACCATTGTAAGTGATCGAGGTCTTGCCTTTGCCCTTCTTGGTGGTGATGAGCACGACGCCGTTGGCGCCGCGTACGCCATATATCGCGGAGCTGGAGGCATCCTTGAGAACGCTGATATTGTCGATATCGGCTGGGTTCAGGAAACTGACATCATTGAGCCAGACGCCATCGACTACATAGAGTGGGCTCGCGTTTGAGGAATAAGTTCCAAGGCCACGGATCTGGATTGTCGGAGCGGAACCGGGCTGGCCGACGTTGGTGATCTGGACACCGGCTAATTTACCCTGAAGGCCGCTGATGGGATTGGGGGATGCCTGTTTGGCGATCTCGTCACCTTTGATTTGTCCTACTGCGCCGGTTACGTCGATCTTTCGCTGGGTACCGTAACCGACAACTACTACCTGGTCCATCTGCAGGCTGGACCGTGTCAGCTTTATGTCGACGACGGACTGGTTGTTGACGACTATTTCCTGTGCCGTATACCCAATATAGGAGACGATCAGGGTGGCGTTCTGCGGAACCAGCAGGGTGTAGGTCCCCGAGTAGTCCGTAGTCGTTCCGCGATCGGACCCTTTTACGATTACCGAGACGTTGGCGAGCGCCTCGCCGCTTTCGCCGGTGATCTTGCCGGTGATCTTGATATCTGCTTGGGGCTGGTTGGTCGCCAATACGACGATCAGGTTGTTTTCCAGCATTTTATACGTCAGTTCTGTGCCTGCCAGGAGGCGGTCCATCACATTGCTGATCTCGGAATTGCTGACGTCGATGCTTATTCTGCGGCTGATGGAGCTGAGCCGGCTATTGTAAAGAAACCGGTAGGTGCCTTGCTTTTCGATCGAATTCAGTGCTTTAGATATTTCTACTTCGTTCAGTTTTAGTGAGACCTTATCCTGCCCGTTGACATGGGCCGATACTTGTAGCGCCGCTACAAACACCAGTAGAAAGGTTAACTTCATAATTAAAAGAACTTTTTTTACGGCATGGGGACATCCTCCCCCCATCGTTAGAATTTTTTTCATTACTTTGGAATTGTGGGTTGTTTAAATTCGAAACTCGCGCTCCACCTCAGAAGTGACGCTCGTTTCCTGGATAACCTCGCGGGAAATGTTGGCGCATTTCCCGTTTTTTTTAGCCTTTTTTACACATTGGGTTTATTTCTCATAAATGTTGATTTGGGTTCCTGAAATGGTATAGTTGAAGGCGGCTGTAAGCGTCAGCGCATCCAGGGCCTGTTGTATCGTTTCCTGCCGGAAGCTGCCGGTAAACTGCAGCATCCGGAGTTCAGGTTTTGCAAAGTTTATGGTCACCCCATACCAGCGTTCCATCTGCCGGGCGAGTTCGCCGAAAGTCTCTTCCTGGAAGATCAGCCTGTCATTCACCCAGGAAGTCTCCACCATCGCCCCGGTCGTGTGTTCATAGGTAGGCTTTTGGATGACCACCGGCGGATGTTCCTCCAAATTGGTTGCCGGATGGGCGCTGATATGGCGTTGAAGCGTGGCGCTATCCTCGTTGTCGACAACAAGTTTTTCGTTAGGCCGGAGGATGATCTTTTTGTTGGCCTTATTGCGTATGGCTACTTCGATGCTGCCGTGGATGAGGATGGTTTCCGTTGTTTTGTCGCTGGGATAGGACTTTACATTGAAGCTCGTTCCCAGCACCTTTATATCGATGCGCCGGGTATGGATAATGAAAGGCCTGGCGGGGTTGTGGGCGACGTCGAAAAAGGCTTCACCGGTAAGATTGACCTCGCGGCTGGCAGAAGCGCCGGAACCTTTATTAGACTCGCCGAAGTCTTTATTATAGGTTATGCGGCTGCCGGCGTTTAGCCAGACACGGGTGCCGTCGGGCAAGTAGAGATTGGTGCGACTGCCGTTGCGGGTGACGACTTCGCTGACCTGGGCGGTTGCAGCGGATACTTTGCCGGAGGCGGCGGGAGACCGATAGAGGAGCAGACCAGTAATCGCGGCGGCGGCAAGCGCCGATCCGATTATGGTGATCAGGCGGCGGTTTCTTTTGGGGGGCGCTTTTTGCCCGCCAGGATCATTGGTGCCATAGTCGATGGAAAGCGCGGCCATGCGATCCAGGTGACGGGAGAAGGCTTCCTCCGCCCTTTTTTGTTCGTCGGGATCGCTTTGACGCCAGAGGCCCGTGATGGTTTGGAGGGGATAGTGCAGGTCGGGGTTGTTGCGCAGCAAATTACCGAGCTCTTCGAGCTCCTGTTCGGTGGCTTCGCCGGCAAGCATTTTGGCGACTAATTGCCAGGTATATTCTTTTTGTTCTTGTCCCATTTCTCTGGTTACGGGTCTATAGACAGGTAAACCAGGAAAAAACCCCCAAAGGAATTTTAAGAAAATTTTAATAATTGCCGACTAAAACGATTTAACAAGACTTGACAGGAATGGGAAGGGTTCTTTTTATATCGAAATCCACTGCGTTGCCCAGCTTATGCAAAGCGATGGCCAATTGGTTCTCTACCGTTTTTACGGAGATGCCGAGGATCTCGGCTACTTCTTTGTATTTGAGCCCGTCTTCTTTTACCAGTTTGAAGATGACCTTACATTTTGGCGGGAGCTGATCGACGGCTTTTCGGAGCAGGGCCATCATATCGGCGGTTATGAGTAGTTGTTCGGGGTCAAGGTGAACGCTGATCAGTTCGGCGTGCTGGAAGTAGTCGATGGCGTTGGTGGGTTTGCGTTTTTCTTTTTCCAGATAGTTGAGTGCGATATGGCGGGTGGCTACATAAAGGTAGAGCTTCAGGTTATCGACCTTGTCGAGCTCTTTTCGTTTTTCCCACACTTTTATAAATACATCGGATACGATCTCTTCGGCAGGTTCTTTTGTTTTTACGAGGGCCCGGGCAAATGGATACAAATAGGGATATAGTGCCGTAAAAAGCAGCTTATACGCCTGCTGGTCGTCGTAATGCGCGATCCGCTGCTGTAAATATTGAATTTGCTCGGCAGTTATCATATTGGCAAGACAATGTTATGCGAATATACTGACTTCAAAGATTTGACAGTTTGTTTTGCTAAAATGCTGCCTGAGGGCTGATAACACATTGGATTTCCGGTGAAACTGATTTTTCGCTAATTTTGCACCGCTGTTGGGACACCCTGGTGTCTCAATCAGTCAGGACCCTTAGCTCAGTTGGTTAGAGCAGCTGACTCATAATCAGCGGGTCGTTGGTTCAAATCCGACAGGGTCCACTGGAAATCAAGCACTTAGGAGCAGTTTGCGACTAAGTGCTTTTTCATTTGATACATGATTTGATACATGTTTTTAAAGCTGATTTTGGTGGAAAAATTTCAGATTTTTTTGTCGGCCTCCTTCTCTTTCGGCTATTTCTTACCTTACAATGCAACTTCTTAAACGTTAGCCTTATCAATGACCCGCCAAAAGAAGATAAGCTTCTCTGCAAAATGGCTTTCCATCCGCCACTACCTTAACGAAGTTTCGGTGGAAGGACAAAGGACGGATTCTACTCAACGAAGATTGGGCAATTACGACAAGTACGTAGCCCAGGTTATTCGGGCGGGCAATTGCATTACCTTCCTCCGGGAATCCTACCCGATTGGCGTCAAATCTTTCTGGAACATCAATCATTTTGAAAAATTCGCCAAGTCCGTATTTTGGACTTTCAACAAGAGCTTCCTCTTAAAACTTCTCGACCAGGTAGATACTGAAAAGCCCTTGGTTCTGTATCGATGTCGGGAACTCCTCCAGGAATATCCCGTTGCCTACCCTGATCCGATGCCAGAGGATGCGGACGACGAGTTACAAGTTTGCTACTTGAAAAGCTCCAACCTTAAAATAGACGTCAGGTTCCATTCCCTTTATTCCCTCGACGAGCAAAACAGAAAGACCTTTTTAGAGGCGGTTGAAAAAAGAATTGCTGCCCTCTCTCCCTCCCCTTCGGCCACTTCTGATTCCGCCGCTGTCGATGATCCGGCTGTCAAACCGGAACCGCCTGCGCCGATTTCGTTCCTTAGTCTGGTCCGCCCTATCAACGGTAGCACAGACGAAACTATACAATTCATCACCGACCAGGTCAAACTAGCGGGATTCCCTTTTGCGCTTTTTTCGAAGGTTGACCGTCTTCCCAACGGCAAAAACCGCTACGGACTCAACGGAGCAATGGCCGCTATGGTCAGGTTCTTTTATGACCGGAACTACTTTAATAAGGAGTACGAATTTGTCGATGTGTTCACATCCTACCTCCATTTTACCGGCAACAGCGTCGGCAAACTCCCGACTTTTTTGGAAAATTATCAGGAAGACGGACATTTCCAGAAATATTTTGATAAACTCAAGGACCTGAAAATTAGTAAGCTCTCCTAACAAATTAGGCATGTCTTTTACTCCCGCCTGATCCGCCTGATTATCGCTCGGATTCCCCCGTAATTGCAGTCAGTTGGACACTACAAAACACTACTGATATGCAAACGAATAATCCTTTTGACCTGATCCTTTCTAAACTGGATCAATTGCAAACCATCGTCAATGGACTGGCGGAGAACACCCAAAAAACCACTTCTCCTGCCGTTCCCTCTCCTGAAAGGCTGCTCGACCTGGCGGAGGCCGCCCAGGTAGTCAGGCGCCCCGTCGGTACTGTACGATATTATATTCATAACCGTGGGCTTCCAGCAACCAAGATTGGCAAGGGGTATTTGGTCAAAATGGGTGAGCTTCTAGCCTGGGTAGAAGAATTCAACAAGGCAGGGGAAAAGGTTGGCCCCGTCGATCGGATGCGTGAAAATCGAAAACGGTATAAGAAGACCTAACCGCGCAAAATGTCATGCAAATCCCTATTTCGAACTTTTTTCCTTTCAACCGCACACTTGTTATGAATTTTAATAAACAATCCTACCAGGAAGCCAGACGAATCGATTTGGTGGAGTACCTGGCACACTTGGGGCATCATCCCCGGTATATTCGCGGGTCTAAGTATTGGTACATTTCTCCACTCCGGGAAGAAAACACGCCTTCTTTTAAAGTGGATAAGGCCTTAAACCTTTGGTACGATCACGGAATAGGCAATGGCGGCAATTTCATCGACTTTGGAATTCTCTATCACCATTGTACCGTCCTGGAACTACTGGAACGGCTTTCCCATTCAAAGACCGATCCCCTTTTTTCGCGTCAACCACCTGTGGCTTTGGGGCTGGCTGGGGCGGGTGAAAAAGAAAAGTCATCCGGTGGTAAGATCGTGATCCTGGATGCACGCCCCCTAGCGGCGCAACCGCTGATCGATTACCTCCGAAGCAGGAAGATCCCAGTGGAAATTGCCGCGCGATCCTGCAAGGAGGTGGATTTCTCCCTGCACGGCAAGCAGCAAACCGTTATCGGCTTTGCCAACCGATCCGGTGGGTATGAGCTGCGGAGCGAACATTTCAAGGGTAGCAGTTCCCCCAAAGACATTACTTTTTTTGACAACCGTACCGAAGATATAGCCGTATTCGAAGGTTTTTTTAATTACCTGTCTTTCCAGACGATCAACCGGAACGGGCAAGCTCCCTTAACCAATTGCCTTGTCTTGAACTCCCTAGCCTTTCTGGAAAAGAGCCGCCCATTGATGGAGCAATATAGCCGGATTCATCTTATCCTGGACCGGGATCCTGCTGGCAGGAACTTCACGGCCAAAGCCCTGGAATGGGATCGTGACAGGTACATTGACCGAAGTGATTTCTACGAGGGTCGAAAAGACTTGAACGAATGGCTCATCCATCAAATTCCCCAAGCCCCCAGGCAAAACCAAGGTCGAAGACCAGGGAGGTCTATTTAGATGAAGGACCCAAACAGACACAATTTTTCCTAATAATATAATACCAGAATTATGGCAGACTTGAAAAGAAGAACCCTGCAATTGAGCAGCGGAAAGCAAATTAAACTCTTTGGTAACAGTGTAGCGATCAGCAAGACGCTGGAGATTGGAGAAGGGTACGCCCCGAACATTTTGTCCTTGATCGAGGAACAATCCGAAGCTAAAACTTCCGGTGGTTTGTCCAACCCGCATAAGTTGACCGTGGACGAACTGATGGAATTGGCCGATTTCAATATCCAATTATGGATGGATTTGAAGGCGGGACTTCGCCGGTACGGACAAGTTGAACTTAGGATTTTTGGTCAGGATGCGGCAAAGACTCCCGCTACCGGCCAGGAAAAGCCGGATACCGGCCGGAAGCGGAAAAACCCCGAGAAGGAAAGCCTATAGGATAGGAAGGTTTCTCGGGGTTTTAGGGCAAGCGGTGTTGTTGTCGAACAACAATACCCCCGACAACAACGCTTGCTTTTTGCTCCCGTTGGTCGCAAAAAGAGACCGGCCAATGGCCGGTAAAAAACAGCCAATAAAACAACCGTTATGACAACACTCAAAGAAAGAAAAAAGAGGGCGGGCCGGCCGGCCAAAACCGTCAAAAAAGACGTACGAGCCGCCGTGAGATTCACCCGTCCTGAGTACTTTATCCTGAAAGAAAAGGCAGCCAAAGCCGGGATGACGCCCTCCTCTTACATCCGGCAAATCGCTATTCACGCCCTGGTCAGCCCCCGGCTAACGGACGAAGAAAGGCATTTTGTCCGGCAATTGATCGGGATGGCGAACAACCTTAACCAGCTTGCAAAAAGCTGCCACCAGGAAGGCGCATTCAAGGCTATGAGGTATTTTCGGGGTTTTCTGGAACAGTTGGACGCCCTGCTGAAAAAACTGCAAGCGTGATCAGTAAGATATTAAAAGCTAATTCCTTTTACCATACTGCCAGGTATGTTTTGCAAAAAGAGGGAGCGCAAGTATTAGTTGTCGAGGGGGTGAGAGGCCACAACTTTAAACTGATGGCGGGAGATTTTGCCACCCAACAGCAGATGCGTCCCGATAAAGAAACGGCGGGAGCGCACTTTATTCTAAGTTTTCATCCGGACGAAAAACCTTCGGATGAACTGATGAAAACATTGGCACAGGAATATCTAAACCGGTTGGGCATCGTCAATACCCAATTTGCCGTCGTCAAGCATACAGACAAAAAGCATCTGCATATGCATATCCTTGCCAATATGGTGGACAATGATGGAAAGGCCATTTCCGATAGCTGGATCGGCCTGCGGGGTAAGAAAATTGCCCAACAGTTGACCCAAGAATATAAGCTTATTCCCGCTTTAGAAAAGAAGTTAAAGCCGGAGCATTTGGAGGCGCTAAATGAGGCGGAAGCCGTTAAATACCAAATTTACGAGGCCATTGCCGAAAGTGTTCCGCTTTGCAGGACATTCGAGGAATTGCAGGTCCGCCTTTTGAAGCAAGGAATAGAAACGCAATACAAGTACAAGGGCAAGACCGATGAAATACAGGGGATCAGTTTTAAAAAAGGAGAACTTTATTTTAAGGGCAGCGAGATTGACCGTAAATTTTCCTATTCCAACCTTAAAATGGTGCTGGATATGCAGCAGCGCGAAGAACTGTCAAACCAGATAAAAGCGCCAAGCCGGCCTGTGCCTGCCCAGCTATCTCCGCGCCAGAAAAAGATAATTACCCGGTCGGCATTCTCAGCCCAATCAGGTCCTCAAAGTCACTCTTCCGGAAACATCCTTGGAAAATTAGTTGAAGAGCTATTAAAACCTGTACATAGCGACGGCGGATCTGCACCCTATGAGCTTTCCCAGGAAGCAGAGATAAGGAGGCGGAAAAAGAAAAAACGGCCATCCCTCTAATTTATTAAAGAATAAACGTCGAATATGATTGAGCAGAACGATAATGCGAAAGAAATCCTTATGGATACGGTGATTGCCAAAATAGACCGGCAAGACGAAAAATCCCAGGATCAGGATAAAAGGATCGCCGTCGTCGAATATGGACTCGGCGAAACCGCCCACCTTGCCAGCGATATACAGGAAATAAAGGCCGACGTCCGGTCCATATCGGATAACGGAAAACAAGTAAAATTCACCGAGGGAAGGCTCCAAGAACTAAATAGGCGGCTAGATAGCATCCTGGTTTTTCTTAGCAAACCGCTGCAATCCGAGGTCCGACACCATCATCATTTCCCGGCCATTGCCTGGGCGACGGCGGGTTTCTTCCTGGCCCTGTGCCTTGCTTCGACCGGCTGGTTCATGGCCGGTCAAAGAACGGAGCAGTTTAAAGCCAATGACTTCAAGTATAGGTATTTAAAGGTTTTCGTGGATTCTGCCGCAACCGTGTACCTTTTCAGTCTTGACAGCGGCTATGCCGCGAATCCTGACGGCTTCCAAAATATCGTGGTTACCCGGGAGCGGCTAAAGCAACGCCGGCTGGAATTATTGTATCAGATTCACAACTTGGATAGCCAATTCGAAGGAGGGCAGTATAAGGCGGGTGAAAAGAAAAAGAGCCAAAAGTAGTGGGCGTAGCCACAAGTTGCCGCAGCCGATGAGCAGGGGAACAAAGCCCGACTCCCTGAGCCGTTTTACGGGTTTAGACTATTCATGTGACAAACAAGCTTCCCTATATCCCCAACGCTGTTCTCGTTCGCCCTGGTCCAACCAGTCCTTGATAGGCTGGTAAGATACATGTTCGGGAACATCAAAAGCCATTAGATGTTTGTCTTCTCCGCGTCGCCATATACATCCGAATTGCTCCAGGTCCTTTTCAATATTCTTGATCTGTCGCCTCTTAAAAACGATCATCTGAATGACATTGCGTTCGGAGCTTTCAATGATCTCCTTAAAATAGAGAACGCCTTCCCGTTTGCTAACACTGATGAGGTCATATAAGGCGATCTTCGAAGCATGGATCGGAATGCTTTTTATTCTATAATAGTTGCCTTCCCTTGTTGCCATCGCCGTTTCGCCGCGGATAACCCCCTCGTCATCCTTATAGGGCAATATGAGTTTACCATCAAGCATGTTGATATTTCCATTTACCGGGTAGAAATAATTATTCGCCTTTGGGCAAAAGGGTTAGCTTCAGCCGTGAAGTTTTTTATTTCTGTTTTGGAGCAGTCCTGCGAACGGTATAAATGTTAATGCTTTGAAGCTGCGGATTGGCTTCGATGAGCTTCTTTTCAATCTTTCCGCTGGGTTTTAAGAAGGTCACCATTTGCAAATCGCCTCTTTTGAGCGCTCGGATTATGCCGGCTTTAAGGTCGCGATCACCCAGTTCCCGAATGGGATACCGATTTAAAATACCACTGAAATCATAGCCGCTATAGGTCCGAAATTTCACGATCCTATAATTGCCATCCAGTTTTTTTTCGCCGAAGTTGAGTTTGATCCAGGCAGTATAGTTATCACCGTCTGCCGGCGCTATCTCCTTAAAAACCGCTCTCCCTCGCAGAAGATTAAAAGCTTCCCTGGCGTTGATTCGCGTGTCTTTGGTCATATAAAATACGTGAGTCTTGTTATTTTCCGGATCATCGGGAAAATGCAGCGTCGCTTGATATTTTTCCAAAAAATAGGCTTCTTTGTCGGGGGCCTTACGAAAATATAGTTTGGCTTGCAAAATGGTTTCATCCTCAAAACCCAATTCTGTCGAAAGGTCGAAGAGCGAACGGCATCCGGAAATGTTTTCCAAAAAGGTCTCCTCAAGGACCAAATTTGGCCCGAATCCCAGCGACTGTAGGTCTTCTTGTAATTGCAATATTGCTATGTTGGACATAATCTTTATTTTAAAAGTGGTTGAAAATGCATGTAAAATTGCCGGTACTTTCTGCCAAACGGATCTACCCTTCCTTCATTTGTTTTCATAGGTGGCAGATTTCCCGGCAACAGTTATTTGCTACTATGATCACTTGTCAAGGGTGATAATGAGCTTTTCATTCTCCAATTGGATAAGGACCTGGCCACCTTCTTCAAAGCCCAACTGCCGTAGCCACTGGCCTTGTAAGCGGATCAATGGAATACTTCGGACGGGCACACTATTTAATCCGGGCGCGCTTGGGGTATACACGGAATACCCTGTTGAATAAATCTTAAGTTTGCGGATTGTCTGTTCCATAAGTTCAAATTTTGTCTTTTATTGATGCAATGAAAGGTCCTGCCGGGCCATGCAATCGATCAATACATGGAAATAATCGCAGATGATAACCAAGTGCGAAGGAGTTACATTCAGCCGGCCGGCCTCCAATTTTTTCAGTTGGGCAATGGGGATTTTGGTGGCTTCCGCCACCTGTTCGATAGTTAATCCGTGATAATCCCGTAGAGTTTTGAGGTTCTTCCCAATGAGTTTCCGGAGCACTCTTGCGCGCTCGTTACGGTGCTGTTGGCGGCTCATATTGATGAAAATGGGATACCTTTCCTTTCGCCGGTGGCGGAAAAAGAATCTGAACTCTTGGGACAGGAGATATCCCAGGGGGTGAAGAAAACAGCCAATGATTGGACGCGATCGCGCCCTGGCCAGGGCAAAAGGACGCCTCGGCTGTTGGTCAGAATACAGCAGCATGACACTTACATTTTAGGTTTAAAAAATGTAAGTCCAGATGTAAGAGAAGGGCCGAAGAAAGGGAAATAAAGGGCGGGCCCCGTCTTACCGCGTAGAGGCACCGCGAAGAGCCCGAAGCCGATAAGCTGATAGAGGCCCACCCTATAAGTTATAGAATGGGCTGTCACTATCATCTTGGCTTCTTGAAAATTCGCGGTTTTCTACGCCAGACTTATAGTGCGTCCTAATTTCGACAATAGAAGGACTGCAAGAATAAATTAAATATTTACTACAATACAAAAATAAGGGAAATATCAATTTGACATACAATTGTATGTCAAATTATTTTTGGAAATATATCAGCTTTCATGTACTATGAGTGGACAAACAAAAGCTGAAAAACAAGCTATAAAGCTTCGTTATGCGACGGCATTATACAAGGCATTTAAAAAAAGCTCTTTTAAAAGCTTTAGACAGATGGCTGAATCCGGCGACATGGAACCATCCCACATTCAAAAGATCTCCGTCGGCAAAGTCAATGTAACACTAACTGTCAATGTTGCGATTGCAAATGCCTTGGGTATCACTTATTCTGAATTGGCTGAATATTTTGATGGTGTCACGGAAAAGGATACCAAAGAATTCCTCGAATATTTAGCGAAACAGAAATCGATCCGGGGAAACAAAAAATCATAGACAGCTTTTTGAAACTTTTAGAAATGCCTGGCCGTCAGCGAGTGGCAACACCCAGAATCCGATCCTCCCTTCCGGTTAAATCCGTCCGGCTGGGGGTGGGTCAACATGGAACAGAATCTACATGGAGCGAGGGCTATATCATGGAATAAAATGCAACATTCAAGAAGGCCTCACTACCCCGTGCTCACATACCGGGCTTCAGAGACTACCACAAATTAATCATCGGCAATCATTAAACAATTTTGCCAGGAAATCACTCCATTTGGGTTGGCTGTCAGGTACAATCCAATTCCTGAAGTTCCTTCAAGAAGACCGTATTTTTTAATCCAGATTTTATTTACAAGGTCATAATAATTATAGTCGCCCGGTGAATGGTAGTTGCCTATATACAAACTCTTTTTAAGCCAATAAATGGAGGATTCCTTAAATACTGCCATTTTTGTCTCCAAATAAAAGTAGTCGAAGATCGACGCAATCCCAGCTGTTCCATGACAAAGGCATGCGTCGTAGACGTGATTGGTGGACATGTCTATCCTGGTGCTGTTGAATTTCATTATTTCGATTATATCCATCTTAAGACCATCATCATTCAAATATTTTCCTGCTTTCCAAAGGGCGACACAAATTCCAAGGTCTCCGTAACACCAGGCAAACCGAGATGGGAAGACCTCTTCTACCTGTCGGTCAACGTCAATAAATGATCCAAAATAACAGTTGTTTACATCGGGATCAAGTTTAGACCACCTGAAAAATGATATCAGTCCTTGAATCAGTATGTCAGTATTTTCTTTGCAAATACTCCTCTCTCCAATTTGCACCAACAAAATTAGCAAGGATGCCATGCCATGAGAAAGTCCAAGATTAAATCTTTCAGCTTTTTCATTCTTTAACAGGTCGAAACCCTGCCAAACTATGAACTTTGGATTACTAAAAATTGATGCCTTCTCGTTTAATATCCGCAGAAATTCCTTGAGGTACGTATTTTTTTCGATCCGTTTAGATAAAAAATAATGTACAGCGCCAGCCGCCCCATATAAAAAGTCGAAGTTTTCTCTATTCATCTCTGCAATCATCCATTCGAAAATAACTTCGTCCACATCCTTAAGAATGTCCTTTGTGTCTATTTCCACGAAATCATTTCTATCAAGATGTTCGATCAGCCAACCTATGCCAGCAAGGCCATCGCTATAAGCAACAGACGAAATATCAGCTATATTTTCAAATATATCTTCTAAAATTTCAGCACCCACAGATGAATGTTCCCTGGAGTCTATTGCTCGCCCATAATAAAATAAAAACAAGCAAATGCCCGCTTTTCCTGACAATAAACCTAAATCGGTTCTCCGCCAATTTTCGAGCAGTTCTGCTGATATTCGCTCTAAAGAGTTGTCAATTGTCACTTTAAGATCGCCGCCTTCCATTTGATGTATTTTTTTACTAATAAAATAAAATTTCAAGCTTAGCAAAGACATCCATCCCATCCGCTACTAGGACTATCCAAGTAGTCCATTAAAACAAGACCGGTGCCGCAAATACCCGACAGAAAGCCGAAATCGTTAACAGATGCACTTTGGCCTGGGAAGCATTTATTGATTGAAAGACCATTTCCGTTCAGAAATCCTTTTATGGTGAGTTCAATTAAAGAATTAGCTCTTTCTAAATAAACGGGGTTTCGATCGCGCAAAAAGAGGCGTTTGTATTTATGCGCTGCGCCGGCTGACCCCAGATAGAGAGATGTGTCAAGGGCCTCCGTTTCAAAGACGGCAAAATTCCAATCGGGTTTGAAAAAAAGCTCGTATACTTCGGCTCGACTTTTTTTATCGTCATTTGAGACTCGAACTTTTGAGATTGTCTGTAAAATTGGCAAGAGCAAATTAAGGTAGACTAATTTGAGCCGCAAATTAGCAGCTTTTACCTGGTCAATCAGTAGAACGCTTAGCTTTTCCATAAAGCCTATCAACACACTAACATATTCTTCTGTTAGCAAAGAAACAGTAGAGTCGAAATGGGCAATATTTCGCAGACGATTGAGGCTATTTGTTAATGCCGTGAGATCGTAGGCCAACTCTAGTCTGATAATATTCAACCTTATGTTATCATCGTATGGCATTAATGCCAAAGTGTCCCACCTCATTCTAAATTCTTCGGCAACCTTAAAGCCTTTCAATGTTTTGAGGAACTGGTTTAGGTATCCAAATGATTGTCGATCAGGCAATCTATTGGCCGCATATACAATTCCTGCTGGGGATCCATTCCAATACCCGTAATTTCCCTTCATTAAACTTCTTAAAGACCCGATATATATATTTTTGTCAATATCTGAAAAGAAGGTTTTCGAATTAATTACGATAACCCTATTTCTCTTATAAAAATCGAACATCCATGCAATACCCAAATATCCGGAACTCATTGACGCATTTAATTCAGTAGTCGATAAGTTCTGAGAAATTTGTTGAATTAGCTTCTGACAGTATTTAAGATATCTACCTTCTTTGGTAAGCTTATAAAACTGATAATAGAATAGGCTTATTCCCGAAACTCCGTCGCCAAGACTTAGATCGTTAAGGTCAGCTCCGGCGAGAACCTGCTCTATTTTAACAAGAACGTTGTATGCCTCTATTTTTGCTTGCATTCCAGAATCTTGATTAGATTTTCAGATGGATTCTCTAGATCGAATATCCTGAATCGCTGCTCTATGTCACTCCATCCAGCACGCTGCCACGCTAAATAGGGATATATAGCGTAGCATGAATGTGTGCTTTGAAATTGCGCGTAATATCGATCCACCGGCCATTCACATTTTTCGATTATTTCAATTAGCTCATCGTAGAAATTGCCATTGATAGCAATTGCATGGGTCATGAGCATGTTTGAAATTCGAATTACGTTATCCGATACCTTAATTGGATTCCCTAATTCGTTTCCGCCAAAATATAGTAATGACCAGTCGTCTGGGATTTCACCGCACATTCCCGCGAACCGTTGTTGGACGCCCGACACAAATTGGACATCGTCCTCCAATATTAATATTTTAGAGAGTTTTCTCTTCCTCGCATCCTTGATAATTTTAAGATGTGATAAAAGACATCCTACTGTTCCTGAAAGTTTTTCCTTGAAATTAAAATTTGCCTTGTCTATACCCAGCGTGCCAACGACCTTGACCGATTTTGGTATGCCCGAAACAGCATTGAACTTGAACACACCGTCGATTTGATGCTTTTTAAATTCAATTTGACACTCTTCCCACCGATCTTCTCTTGACTTTAGATTGATACAGTAGATTTGATCGAAATAAGATTGAAGGTCCATAAGGAAGTTTTAAAAGCTTGATTGGGTTTGCTCACACGGATACATTGTTTTAATATAAAATACACCATCATAAATATTTGTCCACAGAGCCTTGATATTCGCATGATCAGGGTTACACATATTAAAAGCAGTTGCCCGCGAGGAATATTGTGAATATTTTCTAAAATCAACAAACGCATAATCCAACTTCTCATCGATCCAATTTTCGAATCCGAATTTACTAGGTTCCGGTAGTTGGTATTGCTGCTGAAAAACGCGCCCGCTTCGGCCTTTCCGAGAAGCCATCGCTAGACAATAAATGTCATTACCGTTTACAATCTGCGTTAGATATTCCCCCATCGATCGATAAATTCCAAATTGCTTTTCGAAACCTTTGCTGGAATTTTTTTCAATATGGGCATTCGCGGACCAAATTATTACTTTCGAGTTCCGATACTTATTATTCAAAAGCCAGCCAATATTCGATGCCATTTGCCTTTCTCGAATTTCCATGGCGCTATCTGGATAGCTATCAATAATAGCCACTTCTTGTGCATGCGCCAATAACGTCCTGATCGCCGGTATCCAAAAACTGTTAGGTTGGTACTCAGCGAAAAAGGACACAGCTTTACTCAAGAGTTTCTCTAGATCTACTAAAGACGGCCCGGATAGTTTTTGCGAACTACGTATTGAATACAGAACAGTGTCGATGATTTTTGATTCATTTGTGTCCAAGGCAATTGAAATACTTTCCAGTCGCTGTTTTAGTTGCTCTTTAAAAGATTCGGCGGAGTATTTTCCATTGAATTCTACGTCAAATCCTGACACCGAAATTGGATTATTTTGATCTTTGCATTGCTTTATGTACAGCAAGATTGGTTCGAACTGTTTGCAATATGTCCAGACCGGGTAAATATTGTCAGATAAGAACTCTTCTTCATCGGTTACGCCAACATCGCTATCAGACATTGACCGGTTTAGTCCGTAGAAGTCCGACTCAAAAAATAAGGTATTAAAACCAAGCTTCGTGTGTAAATATTTGATTAACCTTATTTTGGCAAGTATTGAGGCGGCGTCGCCGTGGTCTTGTTCGCCAAGCATCACGATGCCCGAATGTCCTATTGAGTTTCCAATAACACTTAAGTCAGTAAAACTCGTATCGTCCGGATTTATAGACCTGATTGCCTTTACATTTTTGATTACATACTCTTTTATTGGAATCACATATTTGTGACCTTTATTCAGGGCCATAAAAAATAAACCCGTCAGCGCAATTAAAAGTTGCTTTACTTGCATGAAAATTTATTTTCAATAAAAGAATATGATATTGTTGCGATCGAATAATGTCCGCCTTATCATTTAAGCATTTTTAATTCGGACATTCATTTTTATACGCCACTAACTGGAGCTTTGAAAAAATCAACCTAAATTAGCCAAAAAAGATTTACAAAATAAATATATTTGAATGACCTCGATACGGTCGTCAAATCTCTTGGCACCGATTTTGTGAATTTCTTAAACACCTATTCTAATGAAAGATGCCGTCCTTCAAAGCAAACTTCAAGCATTCGAACATTTTTTGATTCGCATTCCGAGCTTTCCCGCTAATAAGATTGATGAACTGCGTAATTGCAAGGACCTTAAATTGTTATTAAGAAACTATTTTGAACACTCTGAATTCAATCTAGCAGTACAAATAGCATCACCTATATTGCATCAGGAAGCAAATAAACTTTTCTTGACCGGCAATTATGATTCTAGGGATGCGACCAAAGTATTTAAAAGCCTATTAAAATACTTTATCCGAATGGCAACAAGAAGCACACCTTTTGGCGTATTTGCCGGTGTGTCGATAGGCTCTATCTCAGATAATACAAATCTTACTCCTGAAACTTTTCTCGAAGCAGAAGGCCACTTTAGAATAGACGCCCAATATTCATGCGAACTAGGCGAGATCGTAGCCGGCGACGCTGTATTAAGTAACTATCTAAAATATTACACTAATAACACTCTCTATAAGATACATGACCAGTTCCGGTACGTTAAATCCACAAAGATGAACGGATATAGAGATTACAAATTGTCATCTGTTCAATTAACCACTGTTCTAAAGAGTATAATCAAAATAGCAACTAATGGAAAAGATAAACCGTTGCTCATTGACTACCTGGTCGGCTTAGGCATCGCCCGTCAAGATGCAACAGGATTTGTTGATGAACTCATTTCCGAAAAAATCTTGACGAGCGAATTGGACCCGAAACTCACTGGAGATAATATGCATGTAGAACAAATCCGAATGCTTTCTGACCTACTATCCCGTTCACATTTGGACGACCGCCAATATATTTTGGAAATCGTTGAAAAGTTCCGTATTCTACAGCAAAGTCTCGACCGTCTGAACAATCTATCGATAAAACTTGTCGAGCAAAACTGGATTAGGCAACTCCAGGACGACGCCTTGAAGATTATTCCGAATTATAATGGCAAAAACGTACTTCAAGTTGATCTTAGGCGAAAATTTAAATCTGTTGTGCTGGATAGAAAAATCATCTCTGCAGTGGCGGAGGGGATTGAAATAATGTCAAGGTTTACCGTCCGAATGAAGGACGACGAAATTGCGAATTTCAAAAAGGCATTTCTGGAGAGATTTGAGTCGCAAGAAGTTCCACTGACAATTGCCTTGGACCCTGAATCAGGCATTGGCTTTCCACCACGGCCAGCCTCTCAAAACATTACTGGACAATTTTTAGATGACATCATTATTCCCGATCGACATTTTAGTGATGAACCACCCAATTGGCACAACTCGCTTCACACGTTTTGGTATGATACCATAACAGCCGCAAATTTTTCTAAGATGTATGAAGTAAATTTGCAAGAGGTTGACATTAGTAGATTTCCTCCAACTTTGGACAAGTTACCAATTACTATTTCAGTGATGCTAAGCTTACTTGACGCATCTGAAAGGCTTATTTCTTTAAATTCCATCTCTGGCAGCAGCGCTTTGAACATCCAATCGAGGTTTTCAATGGTGGAAAAAGGAATGATTCCGTTTTTAAAAACAATTTCTGACACAGAAGCGGAAAAATTTAGCGGAGCCGTCATCGCAGAAATAATTCATTTACCGCTCGACCGTCTTGGCAATGTTACGCTTAGGCCTGTTATTAGAGAGTACGAAATACCGTTAGTTTCACAGTCGAGCGTCCAGCCCGACCATCAGATTCGTATCGACGATATCATGATCTCCGTAAAACATAACAGGCTCGTGCTAAGGTCGAAATCATTAAAAAAGGAGATTGTTCCGAGATTATCCAATGCGCACAACTATACTTCCGCCAACTTGCCTATTTATTATTTTCTTTGCAAAATGCAGACACAAGGTTTACAGCAATCTCTAAATATAGACATGGGCCTTATTGCTGGTCTTACGGATTTTATTCCACGTATCAGGCACAAGAATATTATAATTTCACCTGCGATTTGGAATTTGAAAAGAGCGGATTACGAGCATTTATTGGAATTAAAAGGCGCCGAGCTGCTGCAAAGTTTGACCCACTACAGAGAACGTTTTCACATACCAAGGTATTTTATATGTCCAGAGAATGATAACGAATTACTAATTGATTCAAGCGAAGACTTATCTGCTGAGATATTTGTTAGTATATTGAAAAAGGCGCAACTGACTAAAATAATGGAATTTCTTTTTGACACCAGAGTAGCTCCCGTACGAAATGGCGCTGATGTATTTACAAATCAAATCATACTTTCATTTAAAAACATCAGTTCTCCAGATTTGCCAATAGAAAAAGACAAATTTGAAATTCACGAAATGGCAAACTCCAAGACCCGAAAAGCTATAATAGGTGATGAATGGGCCTATTTCAAAATTTACGTCGGCTTCGCGACTGCAGATAAAATCCTAATAGAAGATATTTTTCCTCTCGCACTAAAGCTTTCTCAGCAAGGAGCAATAAAAAAATGGTTTTTTATACGCTTTAGCGATCCTGGATTTCATCTGAGAATTCGCTTTCAACTTAGCGACACTTACTTACTAGGGCAGCTAATTTCTTCTATTAACAGAAGGCTAAAAAAATATGTCATCTCAAATATGATTTCGACAATACAAATGGAAACTTATAACCGAGAAATCGAGCGTTATGGCCCAAACACAATGGAACTTGCGGAAGAACTATTTCATTATGACACTGAAATGTGTATAGAAGTAATTAAGTTAACTAATGCAATACCCAGCCCATACTTACGGTGGGCTGCTGCGATAGTTTCAATCGACAGTTATCTCAACTTGTTTGCAATCGACTTAGACACAAAACTTTCTGTATGCGTTGAGCAGGTGGACGCATTTAGCACAGAATTTGGAGCGTCAAAATCTTTGACCCAGCAGTTCGAAAAAAAATACAAGGATAACGAGTCAGATATTATATCTCTTCTCGAAAATGCGCCAAAAGACAAATTAGCGGCGAAAGTCCTTAAATCAATTGAAAAAAGAAATCGGAAAATCAAATCCCTCGTGCCGAAGATTGTTGCAAGTGGCAAGCCAATCGGAATTTTACGCCTTGTAGTTAGTTATATTCACATGGATATAAATCGGCTTTTCACATCCAAAAATCGCAGTAACGAATACTTCGCATACTATTTTTTAGAAAAGGTCTACAAAAAGAAAAAGAACAAAACATCTAGGGAGATTTTGAAAAGCAACGCAGATATCAAAGGCTAATCAATTGACATATTTGGGTTTATAGATTTTTAGTCTAAGAGTTTTCATGGATCAGCCCGACATTTTGTCGGCGTATTTAGGTAAAAACCTATATATTCAATTAAACTAAATCTTTTTTATGGAAAAAATCAAAATTACAAAGGCTCTTCGGCTTACAAAGTCAGACTTAATGAGTTTAAACTCAACAGTTAGATCCATCAAGCAGGGGCAAGTCAACAACGGTCCTTCACCGGATGTTGCGCCCACTATAACTCTTATTTTTACCAACTGTCCTACGTGTTCGCTGATTCACACGGGAAGCGGATGTTATCCCAATACGGTAAGTGCATGTACCGCCTAATTGTAAAATTATTTTCATTATTAGAGCCGAATTTGATTTATCAATTTCGGCATCTTTTTTTTAAGATTAAATAAAGTATTTACGGCATTACTGTTGTGAACATGGGAAAATATGAAAACATTTCCTTTTTGCCAGCAAACTAGTAAAGTTGGTCCTTCGATAGCGTGTCTTCAAATGTTAGGAAAGTTTTATGGAAGGCCGATCACTGATGAACAGTTAAGACAGTTGACCGATCAATCCCGGGAAGGTGTCGGAGTCATAAGCCTAAGCAAAATGGCCGAAGGATTGGGCTACCGGACCCAAGCCGTAAATTGTTTTTATGAAGAGATAGTAGAAAATCTGTCTCCGCCATGCATTATCATGTTAGCCGATTCCCAACCTGCGGTTTTATATCGAATTATGCCTGGTAAGAAATTGCTTTTGGCTGATCCAAGAAATAAACTTAGTTCCGTTTCTGAAGAGGATCTACTACATGGTTCAGATGGTTTCGGGTTAGATTTAAAAAGCAGGTATGATGTCTTATTAATTACCCTTTCTTTGGAATTTTACGAAGATAACGATGGTGTAGCTGAGAGACTTACCTGGACATCAATGTTAAAATATCTAACGAGTAGCAGACGACAGATCGTGCAAGTGTTTTTGGCATTGTTAATTAGTTCGTTGTTTCAATTGATTTTCCCACTCTTAACTCAAAGTATTGTCGACATTGGCATTAATACAAAAAACGTTAGGTTTATCACGATCATTTTAGTTGCTCAATTAATACTTGTATTTAGTCGTGCATTGGTCGATTTTATCAGAAGCCGCCTATTGCTAGCAATATCCGCTATAATGAGTTTGTCGATTTTATCCGATTTCTGGCGAAAGGTGATGAAATTACCAATGTCATATTTTGATACGCACCCGACTGGCGATACTTTACAACGGGTAAATGATAATAGGCAAGTTCAAACTTTTTTGACAGGCACTGCATTTAGCACTCTTTTTTCATTGTTTAACCTGATCATATTCTCAATTTTGCTTCTTTTTTACAGCGCCAACTTATTTATTATTTTTTGTTTTGGAAGCGTTTTATATTTTCTTTGGATTTGGCTTTTTTTAAAAGTTCGCCGTAAGATAAATTATGAAACCTTTTTGCTATCCTCAAAAAATAATACTTCTACATTGCAATTGATTCAGGGAATGCAAGAAATTAAACTTCACAACGCCGAACAACTGAAACGCTGGGAGTGGGAAAACATTCAATCCCGTGTATTAAGACTTGGCTTTAAAAGCTTATCTATCTCGCAAATTCAACAAGCGGGAGCTCTTTTTATAAATCAAGGAACAGACGCCATTGTCACTTTCCTCGTTGCCAAAGCCGTGATTGACGGCCAACTTACATTTGGATCCATGCTCGCTATTCAATATGTACTAGGTCAGGTGAATAGCCCTATCGAGCAGCTAATAGTTTTCATACAAAACGCGCAGGACGCAAAGAACAGTTTGGAACGGCTCAATGAAATAAATCAGTACCCCGGCGAGGAAGCTTCAAAACATTCACAAAAATATCGTCTACCTGAGAACAAATCTATTTCTATAAAAAATTTGTCATTTTCATACCCGGATGCCAGAAGCACTGCGGTTTTAAACGATATCTGTTTTGATGTTCCCGAAGGCAAGGTGACTGCAATTATCGGCTTGAGCGGGAGTGGCAAAACAACATTACTCAAACTCCTATTACGGTTTTATGAGAACTATGCAGGGCAAATCATAGTTGGCGAAGTCGATTTAAGAAATATCAATATAGAGTTTTGGCGTTCCCAATGCGGTGTTGTACTTCAAGACGGATTTATTTTTAATGATACGGTTCTTAAAAATATTGCTGTGGGCGTCGAGCACGCAGATATTGATCAGTTGAAAGACTCTTGCAAGAAAGCAAATATTTTGTCGTTCATCGAGACGCTTCCCAAGGGATTTGACACTAAAATTGGCGCGACCGGAGTAGGAATAAGCCAAGGGCAAAAGCAGAGAATTCTAATTGCGAGGGCTATCTATAAGGAACCGAAATATCTTTTTTTTGATGAGGCCACAAATTCGCTTGACGGCAATAATGAAAAAGAAATAATGCAAAATCTACGACAGACTTTTGAGAGAAGAACCGTAATTGTTGTCGCACATAGGTTAAGTACTGTGCGGGATGCAGATAACATTTTAGTTTTCAACCAAGGTAAAATAGAGGAATGTGGCACGCACGATGAACTTTCTGCTTTGAAAGGCAGGTATTTTGAATTAGTTCGAAACCAACTTGAACTCAGTAAATGAATATGATTTAAGATTTGAAGCACATGATAGAGAAGATCAGCGATAGTTTGTCAAACTCTGAAGGGATGAATGAATTGTTATCCCGCAAGCGGGGGTTTATCGAAAAATGGGCACTTTCGTTATTCCTGGCTCTACTGATTCTTTTAATTATCGGAACTTGGTTTATTCATTACCCTGATATTATCAGGGCTAGGGCAAATCTGATAGCGACAAATACGCCGAAAGAGATCGTCACGAGACAAGATGGAAAGATTATTAAACTATTTTTTAAAAATGGCGATTCGGTAGAAGAAGGGCAGACTATCGCTTGGATTGAAAGTAGTGCAAATCATTCCCATGTTGAGGATATATTACGGAAAGTTGATACGTGCTTAGACTATCTGAAACAAAATCGACTAAGCGAAATCAAATCTATTTTTTCGGGTGAGGAACGAAATTTAGGTGAGTTGCAGGCTGGCTTCGAGGAATTCATGAAAAGTTACAGGGAGTTTAGCGATTACTGGATTAATAGATTTTACCTTAATCGAAAAAAAATCCTTGTAGATGAAAAGCGATTAATGGAGAGGAAGAATCAAAGTCTTCAAGAAGAGATAGATTTGCTAAATCGAGATCTTAAATTATCCAAAGATGAATTTGACGCAACCGACACCTTATATTTAGGTAAAGTGGTCTCAAAACAGGAGCTTAGAAACAATGAAAGCAAAGTAATAAGCAAAATGTTAAATATACCGCAACTGAATGTTGCTCGATTTGATAATCAAGAGACTGAAATACAAAAGGAAAAAGAACTACAAGAGTTAGATCATGCATATTCGCAGTCCATCTATATCTTTGAACAAGCTGCTGAGACTTTTAGGAGTTCCATCTATTCGTGGGAAAAAAGGTTTTTTTTGATGTCTCCGGCAAAGGGAAAAGTTGTTTTTCTAACGCCTATTCAAATAAATCAATATGTTAAGGAGGGAAAAGTTTTAGGTTTCGTAAATCCGCAAGAAAGGAATTTCTATGCCGAATTGAATTTACAACAAAATAATTTCGGCAAGATTGACTTAAGCAAAGAAATACAGTTAAGATTTGACGCATATCCTTTCACGGAGTTTGGTTCGGTAAAAGGCGAGTTCCGCTATATCTCTTCCATTGCTACTGATAGCGGATTTATTGCTCAGGTGACATTGCCGAACGGGTTAATTACAGATCATGGTAGGGAAATTCAATTCAAGCCCGGTCTTACCGCGGAGGCAATCATTGTTACTAAAGACCTTCGGTTGCTTCAAAAGTTTTATCAAACAATTTTAAAAACTACCAAGCAATAGTAAAGTCTCATTTTTTATGAATTGGAAAAATAATCTACTGATTCCAGAGTCTGAAGGTTATTCGAAAGGAATTAGCCATCTCGTTGCTCAAATGAAATATGTCAGAAAAAAAACCGTTGACAGTGTGCTAAATTTGTCAATTGAGCAGCTTGATTTCAGGGCGATGACGCCTAGAAATTCTATAGGAGGTCTTTTAAAACATTTGGCAGCCAACGAACGGTTGTATCAAGTTAGATATTTCGAGGACAGAATTTTTACCAATTCCGAATTTGAGTTTTGGAATGGATCTCTACAGAGTGCAAGCGGACTATCAACCGTTTCTTGTAAAGGGGTGGAATACTACCTTGAATTACTTGGTAGCATTAGGGACGGAACGTTTTTCAATTTAAAAACCAAAGACGATGCTTGGCTCACTACGGTAAACGTTTTTCATGATGTGCAATTGAAAGAAAACAACTACTTCAGGATGTTTCATCTTATAGAAGATGAGATTAATCATGCTGGACAAATTAAATTAATAAAAAAGCAATTTATCTAGTCTCTTAAATTAAGTTTCCAAGCTAAGATCCTTGATGGATATGCCGGCCACTTAGTATTTCCAAAAGTTCGGTCTGCTTTTGTTCAGAAATTAACCAACGCCTTTGCATATTCCGCTTGCGCCGCCAGGTCAAAACCCGCAAAATACTTCTCCGTTGTCGCAATACTAGCGTGTCCCAGGGTTTGCTTAGCCATGGCCAGCGGAGCGCCGCTTCGGACCAAAATTGTCGCAAAGGAATGCCGGGCGACATAAGTAGTCAGGTTAAGGTCGAAGCCCAAATCTTTCCCCAAACCCTTCATCCATTCATTGACGAAATGTGTAAACAGCTCCACTTTCAGCCGAGCCGGTTCCGCTTGATCGGTCAACTCTAGGATGTCGAACAGATAGCCGTTATAGGTTTTGGCCTCGGCCCTACCCCACTTTGCAATCAGCGTATTAATTTGAGGATTCCGCACCACCATGATCGTAATCGGATTGTCCCTTTTCGTCCGTTTTGTCTTTTCTCGTTGAAAGCTGATTGTTTCCGGAGACACATTGGACCATCTCAACCTGGCAATGTCTGCCATATTCATCCCATTGCACAAATAACTGAACATCCAGAAGTCCTTTGCTTTCTCTAAAGATGACCCTGCCTCCGCTTGATAATGGAAGATCTTTCGAATTTGATCGATATTCAATGCCCGCTTCATATTGCGTCCCGTAGGTATGATGTATTTACGCCGCCCAAATGGGTACAACTCAGGCCGGATCGATCCGCGTTCGATAGCGAGATTGAAAATGGTCCGTAAAGGCCGCAAATAAATGCCTACGGTAGAAAGCGACCTGCCTTTCCCAATCATCCATTTCTCGAAGTCATTCAAGAATTCCTTGGTGACTTCTTCAAACCGGAGCTTGCCGGAATGAAATCTTTTTAAGGCATTACAACTATCCGAATAAGACTTAGCTGTTCCGTATTGCTCATTCCCTTTAAGCTCTTCGATGTAGCTTTCATAGGCCAACTCTACGGTTTGTTCCGTCGAAAGCGACCGGAAAAATTCCCGTTCGAACGTCAGAAAGGAAAAGGGAACTATTGATGCTACACAATTCAATGCCCTCCGTTCGATCTCAGCCATCTCTAACCTCATTTTTTGGAATTTGCCTTTCACCTCGGCACTATTAATAGCTTCCCATTGCTCCGGGGAGGCATCCAGACCGGTGGCGTAATACTTCCGTTCGCCTTTGTAGGTGATCCGTAATTTGAGGGGGAATTTGGCGGCAGTCTTGATCCGGCGGATATCCGGAACAGTCTTCACATTTACACGATCCTGCTTCATAAAAATAAGGTTGAAATTTGATACATAATTTGATACATGTTTTTGGAAAATGACCGCAAACATGTAGTAGCAAGTTAGCATTCTAAATGAATCAACAAAATAAAGATGAGCACATTACGCGTAACTAGAAACAACCATAAGTAACCAGAAATGTTAAAAAATCAACTCATAATCAGCGGGTCGTTGGTTCAAATCCGACAGGGTCCACTGTAAATCAAGCACTTGAACGGCGTAGCCAATTGAGTGCTTTTTTTGTTTTTACGGCTTTGATCTGGGTGTCAGCGTGGGAATTTCACGGACAATTGACAGCCTTTCCCCAGGCTGCTTTGGAGGGAGAATTCGCCGTTAAAGGACTCGATCCGGTTCATAATGTTGGTGATGCCGACACCTTTTCTGGTGTTCGCCGTTTCGAAGCCCTTCCCGTCATCAGTCAGGTCTACTCCTATAAAATGCTCGTCCGAGTGAACGCGGATATGAACGGAGGAGGCGCCGGCGTGTTTGAGAATATTGGTGATCTGCTCCTGTACGATGCGATAAATATTCAGCTTCAGATCGGTGTCGACGGGTTGCGCAGGCATGCAATAGTCGAATTTTGTCTTTATGACGGCGTGCTCATTGAGGTTATCGACCAGCGGCTGGATCAACTGCCGCAGGTCCAGTCGGCCCTGGGGCGTGATCTCGTTCCTTGCGAGGAGCCGTAGTTCCTGGATGGCACTATCGATCAGCGCGATCGATTCATTGACCATGGCAGCTTTGTTATCCCGGTTCTTTTCGCATGATGCCGAGAGATAGATCCTCGCGCTGGCCAGGATCTGGTTGACATTGTCGTGTAATTCCTGGCCGATCTTTGTTCGCTCTTTCTCCTGGGCCTTTATCACCGCGCGGGTGATCTTTTTTTGTTCCTGTACCTTTTGGGTCAGGATCTCCAGCTCAAGCAATTTCTTCTGGGTGATGTCCTGGACGGCCGTTACAATACCCAGCACCTTTTTCTCTTTGTTGAAGACGGGGAACATCTTTACGCTATACCAGGTAAAAGAAGATCCTGGTTTGGGATAGGAGGTCTCATAATCGACGCCTCGCCTGCGATGACCTTGTTCATCCATTTTGTAATGGCAGTCCGGCGGCGAGCGGGAAAATAATCCAGGAAATGATCGCTGCTCACCATGTGATGTCCGAGCTCCGATGCCGCGAAATCAAGCGCACGCTGGTTATAGGAGAGGATGGTGAGGCCCGTGTCGAGCAGCACATATACGGTGTCGGTATTATCCAGGATGGTATGAAGATTGGCTTCCAATAATTCCTGAATGATTTCGTTGGAGAGGTTCCTGAACTTTATTTCCGCCTCGCGAAGTTCCCGCTCTACCGCCCTTTGCCGGGTAACATCGCGGCAGACGCCGAGCACGAGGTCGTCGGACATTTTCCTGAGGTTAGCTTCGATCTCGACAATGCTCCCATCCTTGCACACGCAACGCCATTCAGAGAAGATAGATCTCCCTTTTTTTAGTTCTTCGCGGGTGTACCCCAACCTGTTAAAGAGGCTATCATTGGCGTTTACGATAGCACCATCCAAATCGTGGATGACAATCAAATCACTCGCTTGCTCAAAAAGGCAGCGATACCATTCTTCACTTTCGGAATATTGCATTTTTACACTAAACTTTCTCCAGTTACTTGATCGACAAGCAATCGTCCATCATCCAATATTCATAAGGGAACCGAAAAGGGGGGTAGAAATTTTAAAAGAGCGGCGAATCTATGATAATCTTATGGCCCGTAAGGGTATATTTAGACCCTTGCAGCTTGCAAATCCAAAATCGGGCTATTACTTTTGATCCATAGTACCCAATCTCCCTGAAAGATCTCTCTTATAAATCCCATCTCCGCACTATTCCTTCTCCACGTATCCTCTGCAAGGACCGTTTGTTGCCAATCGCCTATGGAGTTCCTGTTGTAATTCCTAATCCGTAACACGCGCAAATCTCCTTTATGAAAACATTAAGTGTTTCCCCTGGTAAACTTTTCTGTCTATCCCTCGCAATTTTAATGTTGCCGCTGCTGGCAGCTGCAAAAAAGAAAAATCCTGGTTTTTATTCCGCCGCACGGAATTCCGAGCGCCGGATAGTCGCACTCGAAGCGGCGGACATGTATGACCAGATGCTGCTGAAAGATTCCGGGTTAAACGAAAATGCTTTGCTGTATGCTTTGCTTGGCTATCACAAGCTGTTAAGAAAACACGCATTAAAGAAGACCGATGTCTTGTCCGTCTGTGACTTCAGTCAGTCTTCCGCCTCGAAAAGAATGTATATCATCGACCTGAGAAATCGCCGGTTGTTATACCGGACCTATGTGGCACATGGCATGGGTTCAGGCCGGGACTATGCCAATTCCTTTTCCAACACCCCCGAATCCTATAAGAGCAGCCTGGGATTTTTTGTGACCCGGAATGCATATATAGGCTGCAATGGTCTCTCGCTTCGTCTCGATGGAATTGACAGGGGCTTTAATGACAAGGCCAGGGAACGGAATATCGTCATCCATGGCGCCAACTACGTCAGCGAGCGCGTCCTGCACAAATATGGCCTGATGGGAACGACCCTTGGATGTCCGGCGATCCCTGAGGACATGGCAGGACAGGTCATCCCGGTGCTGAAGAATGGGACCTGTCTTTTTATATACTACCCGTCAAGGCGGTATTTATCCACGTCCAGGCTGCTCAACAGTTAGCAAAACTGAAGAGATGATAGTACCTTCATGTCAAAGCTTGTTGTATGGTTACAAAAGTCGATTGGCCGGAGGAGATGCGTCCGCTGCTAAAAAAGTACAAGAATAAAAAGCACCCGCTGAATTATGGCAATGTTTACCAGCTGGTGGTGATGGTGGTGCTAAGTGCGCAGTCCACCGACGAAGCAGTAAATAAGATTGCGCCAAAACTGTTCGCCGACATTCCGGACATGGCGGCTCTCGCCAGGTTTACCCCGGAGCAGTTGTTTCCTTACCTTACCGGTATCCGGAATTTTGCACATAAGGCTAACTGGCTGGTGGGCATTGCGCAAAAGATAGGTACGGACAAGGCTATCCCGCTTTCGCAGGAGGCATTGACCGAACTCCCGGGTATTGGCAGAAAGTCGGCAAATGTGATCTTGCGGGGGGCCGGGTGCCCGCCGGAAGGTGTGATCGTAGACCTGCATGTGGTGCGGGTCGCACCGAGGCTGGGCATTGTAAAAGAGGACGATCCGAAGAAGATGGAGCAGGGGCTCATGAGGATCCTTCCGAAGGACGAATGGGATGCCGGGATGGCGATGTCGTTTTTGGGGCGGGAGATCTGCCGGCCCAAACCGGAGTGTGGCCGATGCCTGATGAATACAGTATGCGGATACTATATGAAGTTACTGAGGACCGGAAAGCCCAATCCGGCAAAGCCAAAGCCCAGGGCGCCCGTTAACAAGAAGAAGGCAAAATAGATTATTAATACATGGGGGTTTGTTTATATTTGTAAACACCCAAACCCACAAACCATGAAACAACCTGAACCCCCAGGGTTAGGTCAGGAGCGCGAGCAGCCTCCCGACATAGATCCTCTGCTCACTGTACTCGGACTTTTACATCCCGTCAGTCCCGGTATTGCACTTTATCTGAGAGACCACATCACTACGCTTTCAGTCCGAAAAAGAAAACTGCTGCTGCGGGAAGAGGGCATTTGCCAGCATGTTTATTTTATCAGGAAAGGCGCGATCCGTGGTTTTACCCGCGAGGGACACAAGGAGATTACCACCTGGATCAATGTTGAAAATCAGCTGGTCTCTTCCATTTTCGGCCTCAACAACAAGGCCCCATCCACCGAAAACATCCAGGCCCTTGAAAACTGCGAATTGCTGATCATGACCTATGACGACCTTGAGAAACTTTATGAACAAATCCCGGAGTCCAATGTGCTTGCGAGGAAATTGCTACAGGTCTACTACCAGGATGCCGAAAGACGCGCCTTTATTGCACGGCTGACCAAGGCGGAGAACAAATACCGCCACTACCTTGTCCACCACCAACACCTTGCCAACCGGATACCGTTGAAGTACATCGCCTCTTACCTGGGTATGACACTGGAGACGCTGAGCCGGGTCCGGAAGAAATTCTCCTCCAAGCCCTGACCATTATCCCTCTACATTCAGACCTTTACATTTAGACCTAGCCGCCTGGAGATGTTCGAGCTGAACCTGTTGTCAGGGTCGTATTTGCGCTTGATGGCCATCCATTCCTTGTGCTGTGGATACATGGCCTTGAAGGTGCTTTCGTGCAAAAGCGCGTCCTTGCCCAGGTAGAGGCGGCCACCGGCTGCCAAAACCTTTCCATCCAGTTTGGGAGTGAAGGCAAGCAGTTCTTTTGTCACGGGAAAATCGATGGCCAGGGTATAGCCTTTGAAAGGAAAGGACAGGATCCCCTGACCTTCGCCCATGCGTTTGAATACGTTGAGAAAAGGCGTGCACCCGCTTCCGGCGATGAGTTCGAGTATCTCCGTGAGATTCTTCTTACCGTTGTCCTCGGGGATGACGAACTGGTATTGGATAAAGCCGCGCTTGCCGTAGCCCTTATTCCAGTTGTTGATGGCATCGAGGGGGAAAAAGAACTTCTCATAGTGCACGAATTCTTTGGGGGAGTTTTGGACGAAAGCGATGACCCTGTTGAGCATCCTTACGGTCAGACCATTCAGGGCAAAAGACGGGAGGAAGAAAGGCACGGCCAGCTTGCTGGTTTTATGGAGTTTTAGTGGCTCG
>Ga0302325_10003344_pt1 | contig 37917 bp, 28 predicted proteins | sample Palsa_T0_2_FD_201948 | JGI IMG/M metagenome (GOLD analysis project Ga0302325, IMG submission 201948) | Peat permafrost microbial communities from Stordalen Mire near Abisko, Sweden - Palsa_T0_2 | ecosystem: Environmental > Terrestrial > Soil > Palsa > Peat permafrost | place: Sweden: Abisko...
CGCCGCTGAAGATCGTGGTGGTGCCTGGCGCGCCCTGCTGGGCCGAGTACTGGGCGCCGGTGCTGGCGGGGCTGCCGCAGGACCGCGAGATGATCGTGGTCGACCGCCCGGGCTTCGCGGCCAGCGAGCCGGCGACCTGCGTCCTCGACATCCGCCTGCAGGCGCTGGCGCTCTCGCCGCTGCTGCAGGCCGCGCCGGGACAGAAGATCCTGTTGGTCGGGCAAAGCTACGGCGCGGCGATCGCGACGGTGCTGGCGACCAAGAACCCCAAGCCGCTGGCTGGGGTGGTGCTGCTCTCCAGCTTCCTCGGCGAGACCGGCCCGACGGCGCGCTGGCTGGTCGACACCGGCCTGCGCATCCTGAACATGATCCCGCGCGACCTGCGCCACGCGATCCTGGAGGTCAGCGGCCAGTCGGCCCAGCTGACGCATATGCGCCAGGCGCTGCGGCGGCTGAACGTGCCGGTGCACGTGATCCACGGCGACGCCGACGACTTCGCCCCAATCGAGCTGGCCGAGCGGCTGGTGAGGGAGACGCGTTCGCGCGCGCCGATGCGCTTCATCCGCGTGCCGGGCGCGAACCACTTCCTCAACGACGGCCCGGTCGAGGTGCTGATGAGCGCGCTGGAAGGCTGCATCCCGGCGCCGGCGCCGGCGAGGGCGCCGCTGTTCAAGCTGCCGACGCTCCCGCCATTGCCGGCCTTGCCGAACCTGGCCTGGCTGGGCCGCAGGCCGCAGGCACCGCCGGAACAGACAGCCGGCGCCTGAGGCAGCGTTTCAACGCAACCTTCTGGATGCTCCGCCGGCGCGCCGGTATGGTCCGCCGCGCTTGGACGGAGCGGATTGGTGAGCGACTTCGATCTTCCACAGACCCCTGCCGGCGCCTGGCTGGCCTGGTGGATCGGCATGCTGAACCGCGGCGGCGAGGGCGCTCAGCCCTCCGACTGGGACCGCTATGCGCCGGCGGTGAAGGCGCGCGTGGGCGCGCCGCTGACCGCCGAGACCTTGCGCGCCAACTGGCAGGGCAACCTCGGCCGCATGGGGGAGATCACGAGCGTCACGCTGGAGACGAATGAGTTCCTGGCGTTGATTGCGGTCGTCGTCACTACCAAGGATCGGCGCTGGGTGCTGAAGGTCGACGTCGAACCCGAGCCGCCGCACGCGGTGAGCCGCTTCGAGATCGAGCGCCGGCACGACTTCCAGCTCGGCTTCCGCGAGGCGACGGCCGCCGACGCCGCGATCCTGGCCGACATCGAGCGGCGCTGCCCGATCGTGATGGGCGAGACTTCAGTCCACTTCGACCGCGGCGACGACTACATGGCCGCGACGCGGCTGATGGAGGACTGCAGCATTGGCCTGGCCTCGGTCGACGGCGTGCCCGCGGCGGTGAGCTGCGGGGCAGAGCACGTTGTTCGCGTCGGCGGCGTGCTGAAGAAGATGATCACGGTCTCGCATCTGCGCGTGCTGCCCGAGCACCAGCGCAAGGGCCTGTGGGGCGCGGCCAACAAGGTGCTCGACAAGTATTGGGACCACGTCGACGGCTCCAACGCCTACATTTCTGTCGACAATCTCGGCATGCAGCACGGCTTCGAGGGCACGCCCAACAAGTGGCCGCAGGTGGTGCACCGGATTCCGCTGGACTGCGCCGCGCTGGCCGGTCCGGCGGCGGGTCGCCGCGCGACGCCGGCCGACGCCCACGAGATCGTCTCGCGGCTGAACGCGTTCCACGACGACGAGGAGATGTTCGTCCCGTACACGGCCGAGAGCTGGACGGATCGGTTGAGCCGCGCGCCGGATCTCTATGCCTGGGACCAGGTCTGGTTGACCGATCGCGCCGTCGTCGGCGCCTGGGCGTTCGGCAATGCGCTGCGGGCGATCACCGAGACCGGTGGCGCGCGCACCGTCTCGCGGTCTGGCGTGGTGCTGGACTACGCCTTCGAGCCGGGCGCGGAAGCCGAGCTAGAGAGCCTGCTGCGGGCCTGGTGCGGCCAACTGGCCCGCGAAGGCTTCGACACCCTGGTGATCTACACCTCGCCGGCGTCGCCCGGCGCGTCGCTGCTGGCGCGGCTGGGCCGAGAGACCGAGCGCTTCTTCATGTGGACGCCGGGTATCGCGGTCCCTGAAGGCGCCGAAGGCCGGGGCCTATACGTGGATGCCACCTACTTCTGAGGTTTCCCCCGAAGCGAGCGGTGCGCGACCTCAGCCCTCGTCGACTTCCACCGGCGCGGCCTGACCGGGTTCGAAGGTGCGCGGCGCGCGCCGCCGGCGCGGACGCTTGGCCTCGGCGGGCTCGTCCCCATTCGCGTCGGGGGTCGTTTCGGCGCGGGGCGCGGAGTGCAGGAAAGCCGGCGCGTGGCTCATCGTCCCGTCCTCCCCGCGCAGCACGCCAGTATCGCGTGGCGGTTCGTAGGGAGTCGGCGCGGGCGCCGGCGCGGTGGTCGCGGCCGTGATCGGCGTCGCCTGCGGCTCGATCACGCCAAGCGGATCGCGCTCGGGGCGGTCACGGGGGAAGTCGCGATCCTGGCGTCCTCCCTGCTGGCCTTGCGGCCGATCGTTCTGGTACCGGGCCTGCCGGTCGTCGCGCGGATAGCGGCCGCCCTGGCGGTCGCCCTGATTGCGGTCCCCCTGGTTCTGGCGGTCGCCCTGGTAGCGGTCGCCCTGCTGACGGTCGCCTTGCGGGCGATCACTCTGCTGACGGTCACCCTGCTGGCGGTCGTTCTGGGGCCGATCGTCGCGTTGGCGGTATTCGCCCTGCTGCCGATCCTGCCGATATTCGCCCTGGGGCCGATCGTCGCGCGGACGGTAGTCGTCGCGTTGGGGGCGGTCGTCGCGCTGCTGGGGCCGATCGTCGCGCTGGCGGTATTCGCCCTGCTGCTGGCGGTCGCCCTGCTGCGGACGGTCGTCGCGCTGCCACTGGCCGTCGCGGCGGCCGTCGGCCGCGCCGTCAGCCTCCGCCTCGGCGCTCTCGTCGCCGTTCTGGCCTTCGTCCTCGAAATCGATGTCGTAGCCGGAGACGAACTGGTCGCGGCCCATGATCTCGGAGACCGGACGCTGCGGCTGCATCGCCCGCAGCACCCGGAAATAGTGCTCGGCGTGCTGCAGATAGTTCTCCGCCAGCACCCGGTCACCCGCTGATCCGGCGTCGCGCGCCAGTTGCTGGTATCGCTCGAAAATGTGCTGCGCCGCGCCGCGGACCTTGACGTTGTCGGGGCCGTTGGAGTCGAACGCCCGGTTGGCGTTATGCTGCGGCTTGCCGCCGCCGTTATTGCTGCCACCGCCGCCGCGACCGCGGTTGCGTTGACGCTTCATCCCCTTGAAATCTCTCATATTTAGCCGACCTGTTGAGGATCACCCAGCGCCGCCCGGCTATACGCCTGGGCAGACCGGTGGTTTCCATCGAGTAGCGGGCGATCTTGCCCGGTTGAGTGTTCGAAAACGCGTAAGGTTCCCTGTCTCCAGCGAGCGTCCCGGGCGCGCTAAGCGGCGCCTGCCGGAGCGCCTCTGCGCTAGCCATCTGGGCCAGCGCCTCGACCTCAACTCCGACGGTTCTAGGAGGAGACGCACAGAGATGTAGCGGCTCGACCGCTAGTTTCCAAGGTCTTTCTTGAGACCGGTGACGACCCGGGGGTGAACGGCGAGATCATTGTGCACCGCCAGCGCCTCGGCGCCGGCGGCTTGGAACAGCGCCTTCACGTCCTCGGCCTGGTCGATGCCGACCTCGACCGCGAACATGCCGCCGGGCCGCAGGACGCGGAGGATCTCCGGCGACAGGCGTCGATAGGCGTCCAGGCCATCGCGCCCACCGTCGAGCGCCAGGCGCGGCTCGTGATTTCGCACCTCCGGCTGCAGCGTCTCAATGTCGGCCGTGGGTATGTAAGGCGGGTTGGAGACCACCAGGTCGAACGACGCGTCGGCGAGGCCGGCGGTCCAGTCGGTGCGCAGTAGAGCGACGCGGCGCTCAAGGCCCAACTGCGCGGCATTGTCGCGGGCGACCGCCAGCGCTTCCTCGGAGATATCGACGCCCAGGCCCTTGGCCTTGGGCCGCTCAGCCAGGATCGAAAGCAGAATTGCGCCAGAGCCGACGCCGAGGTCGAGCACACTGAAGGCGCGCTCTGGCGGGAACGCCGGCAGCACCACATCGAGAATGGTCTCGGTCTCGGGCCGCGGCGTCAGTACGCCCGAGTTGACGTTCAGCATCAGGGTCCAGAACCCCTTGCGGCCGATGATCTGGCTCACGGGCTCGCGGCCCTCGCGGCGGGCGACGAACGCCTCCAGCCGCGATTGGGCGTCAGCGTCGAGGGCGCGATGGGGATCGGCGAGGATGTCGGCGCGACTGACCGGCGCGGCAGCCTCGAGCAGTAGCCGCGCATCGATGGTCGGGCTCTCCACGCCGGCCTGGTCAAGCCGCGCGGAGGCGGCCTTCCAGGCGGCGAGGAGAGTCGCCGGAATGGGTTAGGCCCGTTCGCCCGTCAGCGGCGACGAACCGAACGCGCCGGCCTTGACCGAGCCGGTCATCTTGTCGCCGTCGACCGTGACGGTAAATTCGAGGTCGATCGGGAACGGCTGGGTCAGCTTGCTGCCCCAGGTCAGGGTGGCGCCGTCGACCTTGCCTGAGACCGGCTGTTCGCCTTGCGCGCCGGCCATGGTGCCGGTGAAGGTCGCACCTTCGGTCTTGATGGTCAGGGTGGCCTTCTGCGCGCCCATCGGCGAATTGACTGTGGTGTTCCAGGTACCGTCGGCGGACATCGTTTATTGCTCCCTATTGGCGGCGAAACCCTAAGCAGGCAAAGGCGAGCCGCGCAAGAGTGACGGGGGCGTCATTATTCCGTCGTGGACGTTATTCCGCCGCCTGCAGCTTCTTCGCGTCGGCGGCGTCCAGTTCGGCGGCCCTGGCCTCGACCAGCTCGACGATGTGGTCGACCATGTGGTCGTTGTCCAGCTTGTGATCGGCCTTGCCGGCCAGATAGACCATTCCGGCGCCCTTGCCGCCGCCGGTGAAGCCGACGTCGGTCAAGAGCGCTTCGCCCGGGCCGTTGACGACGCAGCCGATGATCGAGAGGCTCATCGGCGTGGCGATGTGGGCCAGGCGCTCCTCGAGCTTGCCGACCGTCTCGATCACGTTGAAGCCCTGCCGCGCGCAGGACGGGCAGGCGATGATGTTGACGCCGCGGTGGCGCAGGCCCAGCGACTTCAGGATGTCGAAGCCGGCCTTGACCTCTTCGACGGGGTCGGCCGCCAGCGAGACGCGGATGGTGTCGCCGATGCCGGCCCAGAGCAGCGAGCCCATGCCGATCGACGACTTGATGGTGCCCGAGCGGGTCGGCCCGGCCTCGGTGATGCCGACGTGCAACGGGCAATCGATCGCCTCGGCCAGCTGCTGGTAGGCGGCGACGGCGAGGAACAGGTCCGACGCCTTCACGCTGATCTTGAACTCGTGGAAGTCGTGGTCCTGCAGGATCTTGGCGTGGTCGAGCGCGCTCTGCACCATCGCCTCGGGGCAGGGCTCGCCATACTGCTCCAGCAGATGCGGCTCCAGCGAGCCGGCATTGACCCCGATCCGCATCGAGCAGCCGTTGTCGCGGGCGGCGTTGATCACTTCGCGCACCCGCTGCGCCGAGCCGATGTTGCCCGGGTTGATGCGCAAGCAGGCCGCGCCGGCCTTGGCCGCCTCGATGCCGCGTTTGTAGTGGAAGTGGATGTCGGCGACGATCGGAACCTTGGACGCCTTGACGATCGCTGGCAGGGCGGCGGTCGCGGCCTCGTCGGGGCAGGAAACGCGCACGATGTCGATGCCGGCCTCCTCCAGCTCGCGAATCTGCCGGATGGTGGCTTCCGCGTCGCCGGTGATGGTGTTGGTCATCGACTGGACGGTGATCGGCGCATCGCCCCCCACCGGGACATTGCCGACATGAATCTGGCGGCTCTTGCGCCGTTCGATCGCGCGCCAGGGGCGCAGGTGGGTGTGGTCTTGTGCAGTCATGACGCCCTAAGGATAGGGCAGGCGCGGCCCGCCCGCCAGTGGCAGGGCGCGATCTAGCCGACCGTCTTCAGCGGCATTTGCGCCGCCGTGAACGCGCCCTTGGAGACGCCGTTCTCGAACAGCTCGGCGCTGGCTGGGTTGGAAACCTCCGCGGTCAGGCTCGGCAGCGCCGGCACGCGGTAGGCTTCGCCGGCAGCGAGTTCGCGGGCGAAATAGACCACGCCGCCGCTCCCGCGGACCTCGAGCGAGATCGATTTTTTGGCCTGGATGATCAGCGACGACGCGCCCTTGGGGTTGCCGTAGATGGTTCCCTGAGGGGCGAACGGCGCGGTGTTCACCGCCTCCGGCTTGGCGATGGCGTTGGTCGCGCCGTCGGCGCCGGCCACGGGGGTGACGTAGGGCGCCGGCGCCGTCGCCTCGGGCGGCGCTGGCAGGGGCGCCTGCAGTGAAAACGGTCCGCCCACGGCGGTGTTGGCCTGCACCAGCGCGGCGGCGTGACTTGCGGCGATAGATGCGCCCTTGGGCGCCGGCCTCGCCATCCAATGCTGCGCCACGTTCCAGCCGACAACGGCGACGACCGCGACGCCTACGGCGGAGGCGATCAGGCCGTTGTAGCTCGACTTCTTCTCGTGACGCACGCCGACAGGCGAGCGCAATTCGTCATCGTCCGGACTCGGATGTTCGGTGCGGAAGCGCGAGGCGGTGGCGTCGGCGTCGAGGCCCAGCGCCTTGGCGTAGGCGCGGACATAGCCGACGGTGAAGGGGCGCGAGGGCAACTGGTCGAACCGGCCCGATTCCAGCGCCTCGAGGTGGCGCACGCGCACCCGGGTCGTCCCTGCAATTTCTTCGAGGGAGAGTCCCAGGCCACGCCGCGCAGCGCCCAGCGCCGGCCCGATCGCCACCGTCGGATCGAGCGATGGCCGCGGACGCTTGAGCTGCTCGGCTTCGGGGCGAGGCCCGTCTGCGAAGACGCCCGTATCGAGAGGCATACCGATTCCGAATCCCCGACTGACCCCACGTTCCGCGCCAAGAATGGCGGAAGTTCGGCACGCTAGGGCGGCGAGAGTTAAAGACGTCTTATACTTATCAATGAAGGCGCGGGATTCCAACGCGGTAGTCTGATTTTCAGACTGCGACATAAAGCTTTCGCGCCAGCGTCTCCAATTCGTTACGCACCGAGCCCTGCGTCGCCTTCAGCAAAGCTTCGACGCCGCGCCGCGCCGCCTCGCGATCGCACGATAGCACCATCTGCTTGACCGGCCCGATCCCCATCGGTGGCATGGACAGCGCCTCGAACCCCAGCGCGACCAGGGCGAACGCTTCCAAGGGCCGGCCGGCCATCTCGCCGCAGACCGACACCGGCGTCCCGGTCTCGACGCAGGCCTCCTGAATGCGCTGCAAAACGCGCAACGCTGGCGGCGAGAGCGGATCGTAGCGGTCGGCTACCCGCGGATTGCCGCGGTCGGCGGCGAACAGGTATTGGAACAGATCGTTGGTGCCGACCGAGACGAAGTCGGTCATCGGCAGCAGCGCGTCCAGGTGCCAGACCAGCGCGGGCGCCTCGATCATCGCCCCAACGTCGAGGCGCGAGGGCGGCGGGCGGCCCCGGCGCTGCGCCCAGTTCACTTCGAAGTCGACCAGGGCGCGGGCGGCGCGGAACTCATCGACCGAGGCGACCAGTGGGAACATCACCTTCAGCGGACGACCGCGGGCGGCGGCGATCAGCGCGCGCAACTGCAGGCGCAGCAGGGCGGGGCGGTCCAGTCCCATGCGGATCGCGCGCCAGCCGAGGGCCGGATTGTCCTCCCGCTCGGCTTCCATATAGGGCAGCACCTTGTCGCCGCCGAGGTCGAGGGTGCGGAAGGTGACGGGCAGGTCGCCGGCGGCCTCCAGCACCCGCGAGTAGAGCGCCGCCTGGGCGTTGAAGCGCGGCAGGTCCTCCGAGACCATGAACTGGAACTCGGTACGAAAGAGGCCGATGCCCTCAGCGCCGGTCTCGCCGAGCGAATCCAGATCGACGGCGAGGCCGGCGTTCATCTGCAGCGTGATCTTGGCGCCGTCGCGGGTGAAGGCGGGGGTGTCGCGCAGCCGGGCGAACTCGGCGCGACGCTGCAGGCGCACGCCCAGCCGCGCCTTTAGGGCGACGATGATGTCCGGCCGCGGCCGCAGGTAAGCCTCGCCGCCCTCGGCGTCGACGATCACCGGATCGCCTTCGCTGACCTTGTCGCGCAGGCCAACCAGCCGGCCAACGCAGGGGATGTCGAGCGCCCTGGCGACAATCGCCGCGTGGCTGGCGGTCGAACCCTCTTCCAGCAGGACGCCCTTCAGCTTGGTGCGGTCGTATTCCAGCAGGTCGGCCGGCCCCAGGCTGCGGGCGATCAGGATCGCATCGTCCGGCAGCACGCGGGCCTTGCCGCCGTCGCCGGCTAGATGGCGCAGCAAGCGGTCGTTGAGATCCTCGAGGTCATGTACCCGCTCGCGCAGGTAGTGGTCGCGCGCCTGGCCGAGGCCGGCTCGATGCTCCGAGCGCACGCGCTCGACGGCCACCTCCGCGGTGACGCCCGAGCGCACCGCCTCGGTCAGTGAGCGGTTCCAGCTGCGGCTGTAGGCGAGCATCTTGTAGGTTTCGAGCAGCTCATAGCTGGGGCCGAGCACCGCCTTGTGGCCCTCCAGCATCTCGTCGATCTGGGCCTGCAGCTCGGTGATCGCCTTGGTCAGGCGCGCCTCTTCGGCCACGGGGTCGTCACTGAGCAGCTTGCCGATCGCCACCGGCGCCTCGTGCAGCACCGCGACGCCGAGCGCGAGGCCGTCAGCCAGCTTCTGTCCGCGCAGCCGCTCCGGCCGCTGCGGCGAAAGCTCGACATCTTTCAGCTGGAGCGGGTCGATCAGGTCGCCGGCGGCGACCATCTCGGCCAGCACCATGGCGATGATCTGCAGATCCTCGACCTCGTCCTCACCATAGACCCGGCTGGTTCGGTTCTGCACCACGATGACGCCGACGGCCCGCCCGCCGCGCAGCAGCGGCACGCCGAGGAAGGAGTGGAACGGGTCCTCGCCGGTCTCCGGCCGGTAGGAGAAGGCCGGGTGCGCCGGGGCGTCGGACAGGTTCAGCGGCCGGCCCAGCCGCATGATCTCGCCGACCAGGCCCTCGCCGGGTTTCATCCGGGTGACGTGGACGGCGCTGGGGTCGAGGCCCTCGGTGGCGAACAGCTCCATCTCGCCGGATTTGCGCGCCAGGTAGAGCGAACAGACCTCGGCCACCATCGAGACGGCGATGATCCGCGCCACCATGTCGAGCTTGGCCTGCGCCGGGCGCGCGCCCGCCATCGCCTCGCGTATCTGGCGAAGCAGGCTGCGGGGTCCGCGGATGGCGATGCCGGGCGCGGGGGGCATGAGCTGGGGCGTTTCTCCCGTTTCTGAGCGCGCTATAGCAGGTTTCCGATAGGGAAAGGCGCCGCCGGACGCGCTGTCCGGTCACGCTTTCGCCTATCCGCCCAAAGACGTGGCGCGAAACGGCTCGCGACGGCTCAACTGGGGCGAAGATCGCCTGGTTCAAGTTTGGGTCGGCCGGAAGGGCGTCGGCGCGGCGACCGCTCTAGTGTCTAAAACCGATTCAGATACAAGGGCTTGTGGGGAACAAAGCTTGAATCGTTGCAGGTGAGTGATTCGGACACGGTTCGTTTCGCCCCCGTTCCGCCTGTTAACCATATGCGTTTAGACCTCGTGAACTTTTTGTTCAGGAGGCCGTCAGAGGCCCCGGATTGCGACTCCAGCGCGGTTAGGCCACATCACGGTGGCTATGAGTGACCGCTCTTCCGGCCAGGCGCCGTCCCGCATCGTCGCAGTGCTCGGGCCGACCAATACCGGCAAGACGCATCTGGCGGTCGAGCGGATGCTGGGCCACGCGTCCGGCATGATCGGCCTGCCGCTGCGACTGCTGGCGCGGGAGATCTACGACCGCGTCGTCGCTCAGCGCGGCGAGCGGGCGGTGGCGCTGATCACCGGCGAGGAGAAGATCGTCCCGCCGCGCGCGACCTACTTCGTTTGCACGGTCGAGGCGATGCCGCTGGCCCGCCAGGTCGAGTTCCTGGCGGTCGACGAGATCCAGCTCTGCGCCGATCCGGAGCGCGGGCACGTCTTCACCCATCGGCTGCTCACCGCCCGGGGCCGGTTCGAGACCATGTTCCTGGGCGCCGCGACCATGGCCCCGCTGATCCGCCGGCTGCTGCCGGGCGTCGAGATCGTGATGCGCGAGCGGTTCTCCAAGCTCAGCTACGAGGGCCCGAAGAAGATCACCCGGCTGCCGCGACGGACGGCCGTGGTCGCCTTCTCAGCGGCCGAGGTCTACGCCATCGCCGAGCTGATCCGCCGCCAGCGCGGCGGGGCGGCGGTGGTGATGGGCAATCTCAGCCCCCGCACCCGCAACGCCCAGGTCGCCCTCTACCAGTCCGGGGAGGTCGACTTCCTGGTGGCGACCGACGCCATCGGCATGGGCCTCAACATGGACCTGGGCCATGTCGCCTTCGCCGGCCTGACCAAGTTCGACGGGCGGCGCACGCGGCTGCTCTATCCGCAGGAGGTGGGCCAGATCGCCGGCCGGGCAGGGCGCTTCCGGCGGGACGGCACGTTCGGCGTCACTGGCGCCTGCGAGCCGATGGACGATGAGTTGGCGGGTCAGGTGGAGGACCATCGGTTCGAGCCGGTCGCGACCGCGCTTTGGCGCAACGCCCAGCTCGATTTCGACTCCCTGCCTGATCTGTTGCGCTCGCTCTCCGAGCCCGCGCCGCGGCAGGGATTGAAGCCGTCGGAGGAGGCGCTCGACGAGACCACCCTGCGCCAGCTCGCGCCCGACGAAGCGATCGCTGTCCGCTGCGAGGGCCGGACGGCGCTCTATCGGCTATGGGACGCCTGCCAGACGCCGGACTTCCGCAAGACCACGCTGGAAGACCATGTGCGGCTGGCCAAAACCCTGTTCGAGCACCTGACCGAGGCCGACGGCCACGTGCCGGACGCCTGGATGGCCGGGCAATACCGCCAGGTCGACCGCACCGACGGCGAGATCGACGCGCTCTCGATGCGGCTCGCCAACGTGCGCACCCTGGCCTACGTCGCCAACCGCCCTGACTGGCTGGGCGATCCGGCGCACTGGCAGGGCGTCACCCGCGCGCTGGAGGACCGGCTCTCGGACACGCTGCACGAGAAGCTGATGGCCCGGTTCATCGATCGGCGCACCAGCGCGCTGATGCGCGGGCTTGGCCAGGCGGAGGAACTGCTGGCTGGCGTGGCCGCGGACGGGACCGTGACGGTCGAGGGGCATTTCGTCGGCCGGCTCCTGGGCCTGGCGTTCGAGGGCGAGAAGGGAGCGACGACGCTGGAGGCCAAGGCGCTGCGCGCGGCCGCCCAGCGCGCCGTCGCCCCGGAGATCGCGCGGCGCCTCGGTCGCATCGCCGCCGAGCCGGACGAGGCCTTCGTGCTCGCGCCGGACGGCCTGGTGCTGTGGCGCGGCGAGGCAGCCGGCGTCCTGGCGGGAGACCGTCCGTTCGCCCCGCGCGTGCGGCTGTTCGGGGAACTCGGCGCGGCCCCGGCGCGGGAGCGGGCGGCGCGCCGGCTGGAGGCCTTCCTCGCCGCCGAGGCCGGCCGGCGGCTGCCGTCGCTGCGCAAGCTGGAGGAAGCGGTGGCCTCCGGCGCGCTGAAGGGGCTACCGCGCGGCCTCGCCTACCGTCTGATCGAGGCGGGCGGGGCGTTGGCGCGCACCGGGCTGGAGGACGAGTTGAAGAGCCTCAGCCAGGCGGAGCGCCGCGCGCTGCGCTCGCTCGGCGTGCGCCTGGGCGCCTTCGCCCTGTTCCTGCCGGAACTGGCCGGACCCGCGCGCGCCTTCGCACGGCCGTTCGCCCTCGCCGCCGCGCCGACCTGGACCCCGCCGGACGCCGCGCTGGTCGCGTTGCCCTCGCCATCGCCGCCGACGCGGGCGCTCGCTCTGCGCGGACTTGCGCCGGTCGGCCGCCACGCCGTGCCGGTCGAACAGCTGGAGCGGCTGGACGAGCTGCTGCGCTCGGCGGCCAGACAGGGCGAAGGGGTGCTGTTCTCCGACCAAGCGCGCGAGGAGCTGGGCTGGAGCGACGCGGATGCGCGGGCGGTGTTGCGCGGCCTGGGTTGGGCGCCGATTGGCCGGGGACCCTCCCAGGTCTGGCGGCGACGGGCCGAGCCGAAGCCGTCGTCCCAGCACCGGCCCGAGCCGATGGCTTCGCCTTTCTCCGCGCTGGCGGCGCTGCGTCCCGCTGTCAACCGCGCCAAGCGCCGGCCAGGTCGCCGCCGGCCGCAACGCCGAGCCGATGGCTGAAGACGCGGTCCGGGCCGACGTCTGGCTCTGGCGCGCGCGCTTTTGCAAGACGCGCACCCTGGCCGCCCGACTGGTCGACGAGGGAAGGGTGCGGCTCACCCGCGCCGGCCAGGAGACCCGGCTCGACAAGGCGGCCCGGACGCTCAGGCCAGGCGATGCGCTGGTGTTCGCCATTGCCGGGCGTGTTCACGCGGTGCGGATCGAGGCGCTGGGGTTTCGCCGCGGCCCGCCGGCGGAAGCGAGGGCGCTCTACTCGGACTTGGACGCATCGCCTCCGTAAGGAAAGCTGCAAGCGCTCGCAGGGCCTCGGCATTGACAACCCGCCCGGCGGCCTGACAAACACGCCCGCCCGATCGTCAGAGTTCCAATGACCTACATCGTCACCGATCCCTGCATCAAATGTAAGTACATGGATTGCGTGGAGGTGTGCCCGGTCGACTGCTTCTATGAGGGCGAGAACTTCCTTGCCATCAATCCTGACGAATGCATCGACTGCGGCGTCTGCGAGCCGGAGTGTCCGGTCGATGCGATCAAGCCGGACACGGAAGACGATCCGGACGGCAAGTGGCTGAAGGTCAACACCGACTTCGCCAAGGTCTGGCCGAACATCACGCTGAAGGGCGTGCCGCCCGCGGACGCTGATGACTTCGAACGCGAAACAGACAAGTTCGAGCGGTATTTCAGCGAGAAGCCGGGCAAGGGCTCCTGATCTCGCTTCCGGCGAGAATAACCGCGCCCCCCGAACCGGCCGTTACAAACCTTTCAATCATCTGACTTTTGTGCTACACCCGGTAGCGACGTGGGGCAGGACCAGCCTTGTTCCCATGTCGCCAGATACAGCCCCAATCCTTCCTCTTCGAGCCCTGAGCGAAGACGAAGGCGTCCCTTTCCCAAGGACGACCCCTAGCCCGTTGCGACGGCACAGCCGCCCCTTCGCGGAGGCAAGGCTATTGCCCTCGGAGGAGAAGAGATTGGACGCCGCCGACGCGCGCGGGCCCGATTTGAAAGGACTTCATGACCATGACCCCCAAGAGCGAACTCGATTTCAAGATTGGCGACTCGGTCGTCTATCCGGCCCACGGCGTTGGCGCGGTGGTCGGAGTCGAGAATCAGGAGGTCGCCGGCCTGTCGCTCGAAGTCTATGTCATCACCTTCGACCACGAGAAGATGACGCTGCGCGTGCCGACCAAGAAGGCCAAGACCGCCGGCCTGCGCTCGCTGGCCGCGACCAACGTGGTCTCGCAGGCGCTGACCACGCTGAAGGGCCGCGCCCGGGTCAAGCGCACCATGTGGAGCCGCCGGGCCCAGGAATACGAAGCCAAGATCAACTCCGGCGACCTGATCTCGATCGCCGAAGTCGTTCGCGACCTGCACCGCTCCGAGAGCCAGCCTGAGCAGTCGTATTCCGAGCGCCAACTCTACGAATCGGCGCTCGACCGCATGGCCCGCGAAGTTGCCGCCATCGAGCGCATCGACCGCGAAGCAGCCATCGGCATCCTGCATAAGAGCCTGCAGAAAGCGGCTTAGCCCTCGCCGGCGAACAGGCGCAGCACCTCTTCCAGGCGCTCGGCGTTGATCGGCTTGCTGAGCAGGGTCGCGTCGCGAAAGCGGGGCTCGTTCAACTGGCCGTAGCCGGTGGTGAAGGCGAACGGCGTGCGGCGCACGTTGAGCGCATCGGCGACCGGCCAGACGGTCTCCCCGCCCATGTTGACATCGAGCAGGGCCGCGTCCGCCTGGCCGCCTTCGCCCAGCCATCGAAGCGCGTCGGAGACGGTCGCGGCCGAGCAAGCCACCTCGCAACCGAGGTCGTCGAGCATGTCCTCGAGCAGCATGGCGACCAGACCCTCGTCTTCCACGACGAGGATGCGCAGGCGTCTCATTGGGCTGGCTCCGACTTGAGCACTGGCCGTCGAGGGTACAGCGCGAGCCCGCCGGCGCAACCGCCTCGGACGTTTTCCGGGGCGGAGCGGCGCAAGCGGCTGACTAAGCCACGTCGCGATCCGCTTCGCCCAGCAGCGCCATCCGACGTCCCACCAGGTCCCAGGCGGTGATCGAGGCGCGCCGCACCTCGCGCGTCAGCGCCTTCGCCTCCTGCTTGTCCGCGGCCTTGGCGGCCTGCTCCAGCCGGTCGGCCAGGTGCTGCAGCCGGCGCGCGCCGAAGTTGCCACAGACGCCTTTCAGATCGTGCGCCTCGCGCGCCATGGCGGCCATGTCGCCCGAGCGGGCGCACGCCTCGACGCGCTGCAGCCGGCCTTGAGCGGCAGTCAGGAAACCCTCGATGATGACGCGCAGGCGGGCCGGCGGCATCAACCGCATCAGTCCGTCGAGCTGAGAGTCGTCCAGGTCGGGGAACTCGGCGGCCGGTTCTCGCGCCCCGCCGGCTTGTTCAGCGTCAGCGTTCCGCGCTCCGGCACGGGCTGCGAAACGGTGCACTGCGGTCAGGAAGTCATCCGGATCGAGCGGCTTGGAGACGAAGTCGTCCATCCCCGCCTCCAGACAGGTGTCCTGGTCGGAGCGCATGGCGTTGGCGGTCAGCGCCACGATCGGGACGCTGGCGGCGTGGCCGCCAAGGGCGCGGATCAGCCGGGTGGCCTGCAGGCCGTCCATCACCGGCATCTGCACATCCATCAGGATCAGATCGAACCCGCCGCGCTTGGCGGCCTCGACGGCCTCGGCGCCGTTGACGACGGCCTCGACGCTGAAACCCGCCTCCTCGAGAATGGTGCTGGCCAGCAGCGCGTTGATCTCGTTGTCCTCGGCGAGGAGAATGCGGCCGCCGGCGCGAGGCTCCAGGTCCAGCTCGGGTCCGGCCGCAACCGGCGGCGCCTCGACCTTCGTCGGCGCCTCCGAGACCAGCTCGCACAGGCAGTCGACCAGGGCCTGGTGGCGCACCGGCTTGGTCAGGTAGGCGTCGAATCCGACGCGGTGGGCGTAGTCCGATGGCGTTGGCGCGCCGATCGAGGAGGCTAGGATCAGCCGAGGCTGCTTCAACGAGCCGTTGCCGCGGATCTTCTCGGCCACCGTGTCGCCGCCCATACCGGGCATCATGTGGTCCATCAGCACGATGTCGAACGGCTCGCCGAGGGCGTCAGCAGTGACGATGGCGGCCAGCGCCTTGGCGCCGTCGGAGGCCTCGGCCGTCACCGCGCCCTCTGCATCCAGCTGGCGGGCGAAGATGCTGCGATTGATCTCGATGTCGTCGACGACCAGAATCTTCTGCCCGGCGAGGCCGCCGCGCGCCTTCGGGCGCTCGAGCGCCACTGTCTCGGAATCGGGCAGCTGGACGTCGATCCAGAATATGCTGCCGCCGCCTTCGCGGTCTTCAACGCCGATGGTCCCGCCCATCAGCTCGACGAGTTGGCGGCAGATGGAGAGGCCAAGGCCGGTGCCGCCGAACTTGCGGGTGATCGAGCCGTCGGCCTGCTGGAACTTCTGGAACATGCGCGGCTTGGCCTCGGCCGGGATGCCGACACCGGTATCGTGCACCTCGAGCCGAAGGCCAGTGCGGCCCGCCCTCGCCGGCGTGGAGCGCACCTCGACCGCGACATAGCCCTGGTCGGTGAACTTGATCGCGTTGGAGAGCAGGTTCAGCACCACCTGGCGCAGCCTGGTCGGGTCGCCCTGGAAGCCGCGGCGCGCGCCGTCGTCGAGGAAAGAGGCGATCTCCAGTCCCTTCTCGGCCGCGCGCGGCGAGAGCAGCTCGACCACGTCCTCGACCACCGAGCCCAGGGTGAAGTCGATCGCCTCAAGTTCGACCTTGCCGGCCTCGAGTTTCGAGATGTCGAGAACGTCGTTGATGATGCCCAGAAGGCAGTCGGCGGAGACGCGCACGGCCTCGGCGTACTTCTTCTGCTCGACGGTCAAGGGCGTGCGCAGCAGCAGCGCGTTCATCCCCATGACGCCGTTCATCGGCGTGCGGATCTCGTGGCTCATGTTGGCCAGGAATTCGCTCTTGGCCCGGTTTGCCGCCTCGGCCTGTTCGAGCGCGCGACCCATCGCGGCTTCGGCGAGCTTGCGGGCGGTGATGTTCTGCAGCGCTCCGACGACGCGGTTCGGACGGCCCTTCTCGTCGTACAGAACGTCGGTCGTGGAGCAGCCCCAGATCTCCTTCCCGTCGGACCGGTTGATCCGATACTCGACGTTGTAGGGAATCTCGGGGTGTTCCTCGTGCTCTTTCCAGGCGTCCATCGCCGCTTCGCGGTCGTCCGGGTGGATGTTGCGGTAGATGTCCTCGGCCAGCAGTTCGAAGGTGTTGGGCGTCTCGTAGAAGTCGTCCTCCGCCCCGAATTTGAACAGCTTCTTGCGCTTGAAATCCATCTCCCAGACGTGGACGTCGGCGAGTCTTGCGGCGAGGTTGAGCCTCTGCTCGGAGGCCTTGCTCTCCTCCAGCGCGTGGGTGAGGTTGGTGACGTCCTGGCTGGAGATCATCGCCCCGCCAACGCCGCCGGCGCTGTCGCGCCAGGGGTGCACCTCGATCTGGAACCAGCCGCGCGCGCCGTCCGGCAGCTTCACCGAGACGCGTTCGGCGTTGATCGTCTCTCCGGCGAGGCAGCGCGCCCAGTTGTCGTCCCAGAGCTTGTCGGAGCCCGGCAGGACGTCGTGCAGCGAGCGGCCGACCACCTCCTCGCGCGGCAGACCCACCGTCTGCAGCCATTTTGGGCTCACCTCGATCAAATCGAGTTTCGTATCCGTCATACAGAGCGCCATCGGCGCCTGCGCCACGAACGCGGCCAATTGCGTGTCAATTTTCGTTGTCGCCGACTTGGAATTGCCGGTCTGCCGAGCCATCCTGGCTCCTCCCCCGATAGACGTACCCTAAATTCGACACTTAAGGTCGCGCCGGTTAACGCGCCGTCATTCTACGCGGCAAAGCTGTGCGTTTCCGGGGACATGCGGTCGGCGTTGCGACCACGCCCTTGTGTCGCGCGTTGCGGTCTGCGAACAAGCACCTCGCAGCCCCCGTCGGAGCCGTCCTTGCGCCCTCGCCTGCTCATTGCGTTCGTCGGGTGCGGCTTGGCGCTTGTCGCCGCCGACGCCCGGGCCCAGACCCCGGACGATCCTTACGAGGGGATGAACCGACACTTCTTCGCCAGCGCGATGCACCTCAATGAGCGGTATTTCGGCCCGCTGGCCAGGCTCTACCACGCGCTTACGCCCGGCCTGATCGGCGTCGCCATCCACAACATGATCACCAACCTCAGTGAGCCGGTGGTGGTCATCAACGATGTGCTCCAGGCGCGCCTGAAAGCCGCCGGCCGGGACACCGTGCGCCTGGCCGCCAACACCTCGCTCGGGATCGGCGGAATGATCGATCTCGCCGGCAAGGAGGGCATGCCCCATCATGACAACGACTTCGGCGTCACCCTCGGCGTATGGGGGGTGAAGCCGGGGCCTTATTTGTTCCTGCCGCTGATGGGCCCCTCAACCGTGCGCGACAGCATCGGCATGGGTGTCGATGTGCTGCTCAGTCCGTTCACCTACCTGCGCTTCCCGGGACGTCTCACGCTGCAATACTCGACCGCCATCGTCGGCACGTTTGACCGGCGGGAGAACTCGCAGGGCCAACTCGAAGCGTTGACCGCCGACGCGGCGGATCCCTACGCCACCCTCCGCTCGGTCTATCTGCAGTCGCGCGAGGCGCAGGTCCGGGGCGAGGACGCCGCGCCAGTGCTGCCGCCGATCGACGAGCCCGCGCCGACCGGCGCGCCTGCGCCATCGGCCCAAGGCCCTACCGGCCTGACCGATCCCGCGGCGCCGGCGACGGAACCGAACATCAGGCCCGTCCAAGAGGCCGCCGCGTCGGATATGGATGCACCCATGGCCACCGCCTTCCCGGGTGACAGCGACCAGTCCGCCTCGCGGCGCTTCGCAGCGGCGAACTGAGACGTCGATGAGCCAAGCCGATCAGCGCGTCTCCGCGATCGCACGCCTGGTGGCGCACGCGACCCGCTGGCCGGCGCTGGCCGCCGTCGCCGGCGTGGCGCTGGCCGCCGCGGCGATGTGGTTCGTCGCCGCCCATTTCTCGATCAACACCAACACCGACGACCTGCTCTCGCCCAAGCTCGCCTACCGCCAGGGCGAAGCGGCCTTCGCGGCGCTGTTTCCGGAGTCGGACACCCAGATCGTGGTGGTGGTCGATGGGGTGACGCCGGAACTGGCCGAGCAGGGCGCGCAGGCGCTCAGCGACAAGCTCTCGGCCGATCCCGCCCACTTCACCTCGGTGCGTCGGCCGGACGGCGGCGCATTCTGGGCCAGGGAAGGTCTGCTCTTCCGCCCGGCCGCGGAGGTGAGGGCCTACAAGGAGCAGTTGATCGCCGCCGAGCCGTTCCTGGGGCCGATGGCCGCCGACCCGACCCTGCGCGGCCTGATGGGCTCGCTCGCCACCGTGCTGCAGGGCGCCGACCAGGGCCAGCGCTTGTCCCTGGGCGCCCCGATGAGCCGGCTGGCGGAAGCCCTGGAGAAGCTGGAAGCCGGCAAGCCGGCGTTCTTCTCCTGGCGCGAGCAGATCGGCGGCGACCAGGTCGACAAGCACGAGCTGCGCAAGATCCTGCTGGTGAATCCCAGGATGGACTACACCCAACTGGAGCCGGGGGCGGCCGCGGGCGATGCGATCCGCGCCGACGCCAAGGCGCTGGCGCTCGACCCTGGCCACGGCGTCACTGTCCGCCTGACCGGGCCGGTCCCGCTCGAGGACGAAGAGTTCGGCAGCCTGGCCGAACGCGCGCTGCCGATCACCATCGTTGCGGTCGCCGCCATCATCCTGATGCTGTGGCTGGCGGTGCGCTCAGCCCGGGTGATCGTGGCGATCCTGGTCACCACCTTCGCCGGCCTCGCCGTGGCCGCCGCGCTGGGATTGCTGATCTTCGGAAAATTCAACGTCATCTCGATCGCCTTCATCCCGCTGTTCGTCGGGCTGGGGATCGACTTCGGTATCCAGCTCAGCGTGCGCTTCCGCGCCGAACACGAGCCGGGCGTCGAGACCGGACCGGCGCTGATCCAGGCGGCGCAGAAGATGGGCCGGCCGCTGTCGCTGGCCGCCTGCGCGATCGCCGCCGGCTTCCTCGCCTTCGCGCCGACCGACTACTACGGCGTCTCACAGCTGGGTGTGATCGCGGGGGCAGGCATGATCATCGCCCTGGCGCTGAACCTGACCCTGCTGCCGGCGCTGATCATGCTGCTGCGGCCGGCCGCCGGGCATCTCGGTCCGCCGCCCGATCAGGTCAGCGAGATCGACACCGTCGTGCTCGGTCATCGCCGCCGCGTGCTGGCCGGCTTCGTGATCGCCGCCGCGGGCTGCGCGGCGCTGCTGCCGCTGCTGCGGTTCGACTTCAACCCGATCCACCTGCGCGATCCGAAGACCGAGTCGGTCTCGACCTTCTACGACCTGATGAGCGACCCCGACTCGACGCCCGACACCCTGGAGGCCGTGCGGCCCAACCTGGCGGCCGCGCAGGCACTGGCCGCGCAGGTGGAAACCGTTCCCGAGGTCGCCGGCGCCCGCACGCTCGCCGACTTCGTGCCGACCGATCAGGGGCCGAAGCTCGCGGACATCGCCGACGCGGCCAATCTGCTCGATATCGCGCTGAACCCGATCGTGGTCGCGCCGGCGCCTGGCGACGCCGAGGTGGTGCGCAGCCTGGTCTCCACGGCGGCGGCGCTGCGCCAGGCTGCGTCCGGCCAGGACGCTGCGTCCGTCCAGGCCCGGCGCCTCGCCACCGCCCTAGACCGTCTCGCCAACGCATCGCCGCAGATGCGCGCGAAGGCCGCCGCGACGCTGATGACGCCATTCACGATCGTGCTCACTCAAATCCAGAGCGCGCTGGCCGCTCAGCCGGTCACCTTGCAGTCGCTGCCGCCCGACCTGGTGCGCGACTGGGTCGCCCCCGATGGCCGCACCCGTGTCTCGATCAGCCCCAAGGGCAACGCCAACGACGACGCCGTGCTGAGCCGCTTCATCGACGCGGTGAGCCGGGTTGCGCCGGACGTCACCGGCACGCCGATCGGCATTCGCGAAGGCGGCCGGGTGGTGGTGCGGGCGTTCCTGGAGGCCGGCGTGCTCTCCTTCGTCGCCATCACCGCCCTGTTGTTCGCGGTGCTGCGGCGAGTGCGGGACGTGGCGATCACCATGGCCCCGATCGTGCTGACGGGGCTGCTGACGCTGGGCAGCTGCGTGCTGATCGGCCAGCCGCTCAACTTCGCCAATATCATCGCCCTGCCGCTGCTGTTCGGCATCGGCGTCGCCTTCCACATCTACTTCGTGATGTCGTGGCGCTCGGGCGGCTCGCACCTCTTGACCTCAAGTCTGGCGCGGGCGGTGTTTTTCTCGGCGCTGACCACGGCGACCGGCTTCGGCAGCCTATGGCTCTCCAGTCATCCAGGCACGGCCAGCATGGGCAAACTCTTGATGATCTCGCTGATCTGGACGCTGGTCTCGGCGCTGATCTTCCAGCCGGCGCTGATGGGCGCGCCGCCGCCAGCCAAACCGGCGCGGAAAGACGACGCCGTTCCGCAACAAAGCTGAGATGTTCGCCCCCTAGACGACAAACCCGTTTCGTCGCGCCATCCAGGCGATTTGCTTGGCGCCCCGGCTTTGAGCCGCTAACCGAACGCCGGTAAGTCACGCATCACGGGGCGCATGTTCCTTTCCCGCCGCTTCTCGGCAGTCTTAATCGCGACCCTGCTCGCCGCCTGCGGCGCGGCGAGGCCGCCTGCGCCGCCACCGCCGCTGGTGATCGTCGCGCCACCACTGCAGCGCCAGGTGGAGGACTGGGACGACTTCGTCGGCCAGTTCGAGTCCCCCGCCAGCGTCGACATCCGCCCCCGCGTCTCCGGCTATGTGACGGCGGTCGACTTCAAAGACGGTCAGGCGGTGGCTAAGGGCCAGCTGCTGTTCCAGATCGACCCGCGCCCCTACATAGCCGCGTTCGACCAGGCCAAGGCGCAGGAAGCCCACGCCGCGGCCGCGCTCGCCGACACCAAGGTGGAGCTGAACCGCTCGCAGCAGCTGCTCGCCGCCCGCGCCACCAGCCAGCAGGACGTCGACACGCGCCTGGCGGCCGAGCACACCGCCGAGGCCGACGTCGCCGCCGCCAAGGCCGCAGAGCAGACCGCGGCGCTGAACCTTTCCTTCACCCGCGTGATCTCGCCGATCTCGGGCCGCGTCTCCGACGCCAAGATCCTGCCGGGCAATTTGGTGACCCAGGACCAGACGGTGCTGACCAGCGTCGTCGCGCTCGATCCGATCCGCTTCCGCTTCACCGGCCCCGAGGCGCAGTTCCTGAAGTACAAGCGCCTGTCGCTGATCGGCGACGGCCTGCAGCCGCCGGTGCAGATCCGGCTGCAGGACGAGGCCGACTACCGCTGGTCGGGCAAGCTCGCCTTCGTCGACAACGCCTTCGACACCTCGTCCGGCGTGATCTCCGCCTATGCCCTGGTGGCCAACCCGGCCGGCTTCCTGGCGCCCGGCATGTTCGGCCACATGCGACTGCAAGGCTCGCATCCCTACACCGGCCTGTTGGTCCCCGACCAGGCGGTGGTCACCGACCAGTCGCGCCAGGTGGTGTTCCTGGTCGGACCCGGCAACCTCGTCATCCAGCGCGGCGTCGAGCTGGGACCGGTGGTCGACGGCCTGCGGGTGATCCGTTCCGGGATCAATTCGGCCGACCGGGTCATCATCGACGGCGTCCAGCACGCCCGGCCCGGCAAGCCGGTGACGGTCAAGTCCGGCCAGATCGCGCCGGAAACCGAGGCCGCGACCGCGCCTGCGTCGGTCGCCGCCTCATCGGCGACCTTCGCCATCTCGCCATGAAGTTCGCACACTTCTTCGTCGACCATCCGGTGTTCGCGGCGGTGGTCTCGATCCTGATCACGCTCTTGGGCGCCATCGCCCTGCCGACTCTGCCGGTGGCGCAGTATCCGCAGATCGCCCCGCCGACGGTGACGATCAACGCCACCTACCCCGGCGCCTCGGCTGAGACCCTGGCTTCGACCGTCGCCCAGCCGATCGAGGAGCAGGTCAACGGGGTGGAGGACATGCTCTACATGTCCTCGCAGTCCACCGGTGACGGCCACCTGTCGATCACGATGACCTTCCGGCTCGGGGCCGACGTCGACAAGGACCTGGTGCTGGTCGAGAACCGCGCGGCGGTGGCGGTGCCGCAGCTGCCGGCGGAGGTGCAGGCCACCGGCCTGGTAGTGCGCAAGGCCTCGCCCGACCTGCTGCTGGCGGTGCACTTCTACTCGCCCGACAACACGCTCGATCAGCAGTACATCTCCAACTACTTCACCCTGCATGTGCGCGACGAGCTGCTGCGGCTGCAGGGCGTCGGCGACCTCGGCGGGCGGGCGGCGCGCGACTATGCGATGCGGATCTGGATCGATCCGGACAAGGCCGCCGCGCGCAACCTGACGGTCGACGATGTGGTCAACGCGCTGCGGGCGGACAACACCCAGGTGGCGGCCGGCTCGATCGGCACGCCGCCGTTCGGCAAGGGCTCCGCAGCCCAGCAGCTCAACATCCAGACCGAGGGGCTGCTGACCACGCCGCAGCAGTTCGGCGACATCATCATCAAGCGCGACGCGGCCGGCCGCTACACCCGCGTCTCGGACGTGGCCCGCGTGGAGCTCGGCGCGGCGGACTACACCACCGACGCCTATCTGATCGAGCGCCAGCCGGACGGGACCATCGCCAACCACCACGCCGCTGCCGTCGGCGTGCTGCAGCTGCCCGGCGCCAACGGGCTGGCGACCGCCGACGAGATCAAGGTGGAGATGAAGCGGCTGGGCGCGGATTTCCCGCCCGGCCTCGGCTGGCAGATCATCTACAACCCGACCGAATACGTCGCCGCCTCGATCACCGAGGTCGAGAAGACGCTGGGCATCGCCATTGTGCTGGTGGTGATCGTGATCGTGGTGTTCCTGCAGACTTGGCGCGCGGCGCTGATCCCGATCCTGGCCATTCCGGTCGCGCTGATCGGCTCGATGACGGTGCTGAAGGCGGCCGGCTTCTCGCTCAACACCCTGACCCTGTTCGCCCTGGTGCTGGCGATCGGCATCGTCGTCGATGACGCCATCGTCGTGGTGGAGAACATCGAGCGCAAGCTCTCGGAGGGCCTGACGCCGCGCGAGGCGGCCCACGCCACCGTCGACGAGGTGGGCGGCGCCCTGATCGCCATCGCGCTGGTGCTGATCGCGGTATTCATGCCGGCGGCCTTGATCACCGGCATCACCGGCCAGTTCTACCGCCAGTTCGCGGTGACCATCGCCGCGGCGACTGTGATCTCGCTGACGGTCTCCCTGACCCTCTCGCCGGCGCTGTGTGTGCTGGTGCTGCGGCCGCACAAGGAGGGCCGCCAGACCCGGGGCCTGTTCGCCCCGTTGGCGGCGCTCGGACACGCGTTCACCACCGGCTTCAACCGGCTGAGCGGCTTCTACTCCCGGGCGACGACGCGGATGGTGCGGATCCCCGCGGTGATGTTCGCCATCTTCGCGGTGCTGCTGGTGCTCACCGTCTTCGTGCTCACCGGCACGCCCACCGGCTTCATCCCCAACCAGGATCAGGGCAATCTGATCGCGGCGATCCAGCTGCCGACCGGCGCCTCGCTAGACCGTGCCGACCAGATCACCCAGCAGGTGACCAAGGTGGCGCTGCAGTCGCCCGGGGTGCTGGCCGGCAGCGCCTACGCCGGCGTCGACGCCACCTCCAACGCCACCCAATCCAACACCGGCCAGATCTATCTGGTGCTCGATCCGTTCGAGCAGCGGATGAAGCGCGGCCTCACCGCCGAGGTCATCGCCGCGGACCTGCGCAAGCGGATGGCCGTCATCCCGGGCGCCGACGTGAAGATCATCGACCCGCCGCCCGTACGCGGCATCGGCACCGCCGGCGGCTTCAAGATGATCATCCAGGACCGCACCCAGCACAGCTACCAAGAGCTGGAAGCGGCGGCGAACGCGGTGGCCGACGAAGCCAACAAAAGTGGCGTGATCCAGAACGCCTTCGTCAGCTTCAACACCCGCAACCCGCGCATCTACGCCGACATCGACCGCACCAAGGCCGAGGTTCTCGGCGTGCCGGACACCAATGTGTTCGACACCCTGCAGACCTATCTGGGTTCGACATTCATCAATACGTTCAACTACTTGAACCACACCTACCAGGTCTACGCTCAGGCCGACTGGCCGTTCCGCAACGACCCGTCGGCGATTGGCCAGCTGAAGACCCGCTCGGCGTCGGGGGCGATGGTGCCGCTGGGCGCCTTCGTCAACCTGAAGCGCACCACCGGCCCCTACCGGGTGCTGCGTTACAACATCTATCCGGGCGCCGAGATCCAGGGCGACGCCGCGCCCGGCAAGTCCAGTGGCCAGGCGATCGAGGCGATGGAGGCCGCCGCGCAGAAGGCCCTCCCGAACGGCTTCGGCTACGAGTGGACCGACCTCGCGCTGCAGCAGAAGCAGGCCCAGAGCCCCGCGCTGGTGTTCGCCATGGCGGTGGTGTTCGCCTTCCTGGTGCTGGCCGCGCTCTACGAGAGTGTGACGCTGCCGTTCTCGGTGATCCTGATCGTGCCAATGTGCCTGCTGGCGGCCATGGCCGGCGTCAACCTGATGCGCCTGGACAACAACATCCTGACCCAGGTCGGGCTGATCGTGCTGATCGGCCTGGCGGCCAAGAACGCCATCCTGATCGTCGAATTCGCCCGCCAGGCCGAGATGGACCAGGGGTTGGAGCGGCACGAGGCGGCCGCCAGCGCAGCCCACACCCGGCTGCGGCCGATCCTGATGACCTCGTTCGCCTTCATCTTCGGCGTCGCCCCGCTCGCCTTCGCCAGCGGCGCCGGGGCGGAGATGCGCCAGGCGTTGGGCGTGGCGGTGTTCTTCGGCATGCTGGGCGTGACCTTCTTCGGTCTGGTCTTCACGCCGACGTTCTACGTCGTGTTCCGCGCCGTCTCCGATCGCATCCCCAAGCCGCCGCGCATCCTGAAGGGCGCCCCGGCGCGCGCGCCGGAGCCGGCGGAGTGAAGGCTCTGGCGCTCCTTCCGCTCGCGCTGGCGGTCTCGGCCTGCGCGGTCGGACCGAACTATCGCGCGCCGCAGACGCCGACCGACGCGGGCGCGCCGTTCGTCTCGGCGACGCCGGCGGTCGCCACGCCCGATCAGCCTCCCGCCGACTGGTGGCGGCTCTACGACGACTCGACCCTCGATGGCCTGGTGCAGCAGGCCCTGACCGAGAACCAGGATCTCAAGGTCGCCGCCGCCAATTTGCTGAAGGCGTCCGGCGTGCTGGCCCAGGCCCGCGCCGGCCTTTTTCCGACCACCGATCTCTCGATCGGCGATCAGTGGGGCAAAAGCGACACGGCCGAACTGGTCGCGTCGCTGACAGGAACCAAAGCCGAGCCGGCATGGCTGGGCGCTGGCGCCTTCAACGTCAGCTACGAGGTCGACATCTTCGGGCGCATCCGCCGCTCGATCGAGGCCGCGCGGGCCGATGCGGCGGCCACGGCCGAGGCCGAGAACGTGGTGCGCATCACCGTCGCCGCCGAGACAGCCCGGGCTTATGCCGACGCCTGCGCCTTCGCCGAGCAGGCCGACACCGCCCGCCGCAGCGCCGACCTGTCGCACCAGGTGTTGGACCTCACCACCCGCATGCGCGACCTCGGCGCCAAATCCGACTTCGATGTCGCCAGCGCCGCGGCGGTCTACGACCAGGCCAGCGCCGCGATTCCCACCTTCGAGGGCGAACGCCGCGCCCAGCTCTACGAGTTGGCGGTGCTGACCGGCCGCCCGCCGGCCGAGATCTCCCAGGCGGCTGCGGCCTGCAAGACGCCGCCGACGATCAGGACGCCGCTGCCGGTGGGCGACGGCGCGGCGCTGCTCAAGCGGCGCCCCGACGTGCGCCAGGCCGAGCGGACCCTGGCCGCCGACACCGCCCGCATCGGCGTCGCCACCGCGGATTTCTACCCGACCGTCTCGCTGACTGGCAGCGCGGCCACCTCGGGAAGCTCGCTGAAGCAGATCGCCTCGGCCAGCAGCTTCACCTACCAGCTGGGTCCGCTGATCACCTGGAGCTTCCCGAACCTGCTGGTGGCCAGGGCCGAGGTGATCCAGGCCAGGGCGCAGGCGTCCGGCTCGATCGCCAGCTTCAACTCGGTGGTGCTGAACGCGCTGAAGGAGACCGAGCAGGCGCTGACCACCTACGACGCTGAGCTGTCCCGCCACACGGCGCTGGTCGCCAATGTCAGCGACAACCAGCGCGCCTTCGATCTGGCCCGGATCCAGCTGCAGCGCGGCTCGATCAGCTTCCCGGATCTGCTGCAGACCGAACGCAATCTGGAGGCCGCCCGCGCCGAACTGGCGGCGTCCGACCAGGCGCTGATCGACGACCAGGTCGCGGTGTTCCAGTCGCTCGGCGGCGGCTGGGAAGACGCGCCGACCGTGGTCCCGCCCAAGGCGCCGTGAGCTACTTCAGCTCCTTGTCCGCCAGCGCGTTCAGGTGCGCGATCAGCGCCGGCGCGCCGCCGTGGGCGAGGGTGGCTGAGAAGTCGGCCCTGCGCGTGGTCAGCTGGCTGATCGAGCCGTTGTAGAGCACGTCGATGATCTTCCAGGCCTCGCCGCTCTGGCGCATCCGGTAGGCGATCACCACCGGCGCCGCCCCAGGTGGGATGATCCGGCTCTGCACCACCTTGTCCGGTCCGCGGGTGAGCACGTTCGGATCGACCACGAACCGCTCGCCGGAATAGCCGTCGAAATTGTGCGCATAGCTGGCGACGGTGAGGCGCTGGAACGCCTCGGTGAGGGCCTGCTGCTGCCCGGCCGGGATGGCGGACCAGGGGGCGGGCCCGACCGCGAACCGGATCATGGTCGGAATGTCGAACGCCCGCGCCACCGCCGGCGCCAGCGTCCGATAGCGCGCCTGCACGCCGGCCGCCTTGCCCGCCTTCATCGCGCTGAGTAGGGCGGCGTCGAACCCATCGACCTGGGCCGCGGCCGGATCGGCGGCGGCCGCCCGCACGGCCGGCGATGATATCGCAACCAGCCCGGCCATCGCCGAGGCGAGAACGCCAAACCTTCTCACACCTAACTCCCTAGCAAAGCCCCAGAGCCTAAGCGGCCACGCTGGCTGGATTGCGGCGTGCGGAACGGCTAAATCCCCGCCGCGCGCTGGCCCGATAGCTCAGCAGGATAGAGCAGCGGTTTCCTAAACCGAAGGTCGGGGGTTCGAGTCCCTTTCGGGCTGCGCGCATCACAGACGGCGAGTATGCGCCGGAGGAGCCATGTTCACGCCGAAGTCGGTCATCCGCGGCGCGATCGAGCGGGCCGGCTATCGGCTGACGCACCGCTCTGTGCTGCCGTTCGGCGTCGGTCCGGTGTGGGACATCGAGCGGCTGGCGGCGCGCCGCGGCGAAGTGGTGCGCTGCGCGTTCGACATCGGCGCCCATGTCGGCGAGACGGCGCAGGCCTATCTGGCGGCGTTTCCCGAGGCGGCGGCGCACGCGTTCGAGCCGCACCCCAACAGCTTCGCCTGCGTCGCCCAGCTCAAGTCCGAGCGGCTGCACGCCCATCGCCTCACGGTCAGCAATCGCTGCGCGCGGCCGAGTTCTTGGTCTTCAGCGAGCTGGCGGCCGACCCCGACGCCCCGGTCCCAGCGTCGATGTACAACAGACTGGTGGCCGAGACCGAGTTCGGTCTGGTGGCCGGCCGCAACCCCACCTCGATCACGGTCGACTGCGTCACGGTCAACCGCTTATGCGCCGACCAGGGCCTGGAGCGGCTGGACCTTCTGAAGATCGATACGGAGGGCCATGAGCGCGAGGTGCTGGAGGGCGCGGCCGAGACGCTGGCGCGGCGCGGCGTGAGGTTCGTCTTCCTCGAGTTCGAGACCCTGGGTCCGATCGCCGGCGCCAGCGGCGGCGCGTTCGCCCCCTGCGCTGAACTGCTGGAGCCGCTCGGATTCCGCCTGGTTGCGACCTATCCGAACTAAATGATCGATCGGCCGCTCTACGCGTCGCTGAACACCCTGTTCGTCGCGCCGGCCAGTCCCTGACCCAGCTGGCGCCTGGCCAGCGAATCGACGGCGGCGGTCGCCAGGGTGAGCACGGCGCGGCGAAGCATCAGCGGACACGCCTGCTCAAGCGCGACTGGGTCGGATGACCGTTTCGCGGATCAGGATCGAGGCGACCAGGCCGACGCAGGAGGCGCCCATCAGGTACCAGGCGATGGCCAGCGGATTGCCGGTGACCTGATCGAGCCAGGCCACGATCGGCTGTGTGGTGCCCCCGAACACGGCGACGGCGGTGGCGTAGATGGTGGCGAGGCCGACGCCGCGGACGTCCTTGCGCAACGACTCGGTGATGATGATGATCGCCGGCACGCCGGAGAGGTTGCCGATGACGCTGAGCCCGGCCATCAGCCCCAAGAGGGCGACCGGCTCATGAATCCTCACCACCAGCATGAAGGTCGGGACGATCGCGGCGATGAACAGGATGCGCGGCCAGATCAGCAGAACTCGCCGACCGAACCGGTCTGAGAGCGCGCCGCCGGCAAGCGAGGCAAAGAAGCCAACCGTGCCGTTGGTCACCGCGATCATGAGACCGGTCTGCAGGCCCATGTGCAGCGTGGCCTGGGCGTAGGTGGTCATGAACGAGAAGACGTAGGTCGAGACGGTGCCGGCGGCGATCAGGCCAAGTCCGCACAACACGACGCGCCATTGGCTGGCGATAACGCGTAGCGGGTGGGCGTCCTCGGCGAGGTCGGAGTGGGACGCGAGCCTCGGTTCGGCGTGTCCGAGCGTCTCAGGCAGGTGGCGGCGGATGATCAGGCCGAACGGCAGCACCAGCACGCCGATCGCCAGGGCGACGCGCCAGCCCCACGCGTGGGCGGCGCTGGCGCCGAGCAGGGCGCTGATCAGGAGGCCCATGCCGCCGCCGGAGATGCTGGCCAGCGATTGGCTGGCGCTCTGCCAGGCGCCGTAGAGCCCCCGCTTGCTCAAGGGCGCGGCCTCGATCAGGTAGGCGGTGGTCGGCCCGACCTCGCCGCCGAGCGCGAAGCCCTGCACCAGGCGGCAGCTCACCGCCAGGATCGGCGCCCACACGCCGATCTGCTTGTAGCCGGGCACACAGACGAAGCCGAGCAAGGCCGCGCCCATCAGGCTGAACGAGAGCAGCATCGCCGGCCTGCGCCCGACGCGGTCGGCGAAACGACCGATCACCACCGCGCCGACCGGCCGGGCTGCGAAACCAACGCCGAAGGTGAACAGCGACAGCATCAGCCGCCCGAAGTCCGAGTGGGTCGGGAAGAAGGCGTCGCCGATCTGCAGGGTGAAGAAGGTGTAGACGACGAAGTCGTAGAACTCGAGCCAGTTGCCGATCACCGCCGCGGCGACATTGCGAACCGAGATCGGGGCGCGAACTCCCTCCAGCGCGGTCGCCTCGGCCGCTGTCACCATCGTCAACTCCGCCCCCGTTACCCGGACCTTATGCAAGGCGAAGGGACAAGCTCACAAGGGGCCGCGTGCGATGGGCGTCCTCCAAGCCCGGCGCTGCTCGGAATCAGTCGGCCGCTTGACAGTCGCGTGAATCGCCGTGCTGCTCGCGACCACGGTGACCGTCGTCGCCGCGCTCTTTCAGATCGTGAATCAGAAAAAAAAGCGGCGCCGGCCTCGAGAACGCGCCGCGAAAGCGCGCCTGTGGCACGGGTCGGGTCGCCGGCCGGTTGACTGTCGCCAGTCGGCATGGCTTCAGACCGACATGGCCGCACCGCAACTCGACGCCTACGCCCGCGCCGTCCATCGCTTCGCCACCGCCGGCAAGCTGGGCGCCGCCCGCAACATGCTCAACTGGGACGCCCAGACTCACATGCCGCCCGGCGGGGCCTGGGCGCGCGGTGAGCAGATGGCGGCGATCACCGAGGTGTCGGCCGAGCTGATCGGCTCGCGCGCCGCCGGCGAGGAACTGGAAGAGGCCGAGGCGATGGCCGCGTCGCTCGAGCCGGACGAGCGCGCCGACCTCTCCGAAATGCGCCGCACCTACGTCCACACGGCCGCCGTGCCGAAGGAGCTGCTGGCGGCCAAGACGCGGGCCTCGCAGGCGCTGCAGGCGGTCTGGCGCACGGCCAAGCCGAACAACGACTGGGCGGCGTTCGAGCCGGGCTTCGCCGAACTGCTGGCGCTGACCCGCGAGATCGCCCAGGCCAAGGCCGAGGCGCTGGGGACCACCCTCTACGGCGGCCTGCTCGACGAGTACGACCCCGGCGTCGGCGAATCCATGATCGATCCGATCTTCGCCGACCTGGCCGCCTTCCTGCCTGGGATCATCGCCGAGGTGCGCGAGCGCCAGGCGTCGTGGCCGGACCCGATCCCGTTCGGCGACACTCCGGTCGAGCTGCAGGCGGCGCTTTCGCACAGGCTGGCGGTCGTGGTCGGGCACGATCCCGACGCGTTCCGGATCGACTCCGCCCCGCACCCGTTTTCGGTGCCGCACAGCCCTGGCGATGTGCGCTTCACCACCCGCTATGATGCCGCCAACCCGCGCTTCGCCATCGGGGCCACGCTGCACGAGGCTGGGCACGCGATGTACGAGTTCAACCTGCCGCGCGCCTTCGCGTTCCGGCCGGGTGGCAATGCGCGCGGGATGACGGCGCACGAGAGCCAATCACTGTCGCTGGAGCGCATGGCCGGGCGCAGCCGCGAGTTCCTCGGCTGGCTCGCGCCGCGGCTGGCGGAGGCGTACGGCGGCGGCGACTTGGCGCGCTGGTCGTTCGCCAATGTGCTGGGCGCCTGGCGCCGGCTCGACGACGGCTACATCCGGGTCGAGGCCGACGAGCTCAGCTATCCGCTGCACGTGATCCTGCGCTACCGGCTGGAGCAGGCGCTGATCGCCGGCGATCTACTACCGGCCGATGTGCCGGGGGCCTGGAGCGAGCTCTTCAACACGCTGTTCGGCCGCACTCCGCCGGATCTGGCGCATGGCTGCCTGCAGGACATCCACTGGGCCGCCGGGCTGATGGGCTACTTCCCCAACTACGCGATGGGCTCGATGCTGGCCGCGCAGCTGTTCGAGCGCGCGACCGCCGACGATCCGGACATCTTGCCGGCGCTGGGCCGCGGCGATTTCAAGCCCTACTTCGCCTGGGCGAAGCCTCGGGTGCATGAGCGCGCCAGCCTGGTCTCGTTCGCCGACCTGGTTCTGGAGGCCACCGGCGCGCCGCTCGGCGCCGAGGCGTTCAAGCGCCACGTCAAGCGGCGGTACCTGGAAGAGGCGCTGGGTTAGCCGCGCGTCAGGCCGGCGATCGCCTGGCGGCAGGCGGCGAGCGACTGGCCGGCGACCATGCCCTTCCAGTCGTCGGCGTCGCCGTAGAAGGCCGCGCGGATCTGGGCCTTGATCGCCTGGCCTTCCGGCGAGCGCGGGTCGCCATAGGCGTGCAGCCAGGCGTCGGCCCGGAGCGCCAGGAACACTTCGGCCAGCGACTGCACGCCGTACTCCAGCGCGATCCCGGTCACCTCGGCGTGGGCGAGCACCTGCGGCGCGGCGGTCAGGTTGTCGCCCGCGGTCTCGGCCGAGGTGGAGGAGCCGTCGAGCGGGGTGGTCACGGTGGCGCCGAACCAGGCGAGGCCCCGGTTGTGCGCCGGACTGCCGACCGGGTCCGACATGATCGGCTCGGCATAGCCCCAGGGGCCAAGGCCGGTGTGGTAGTCGATGATCGCGATCCTGCCGGCCTGGCCGAGGTAGGACGCGTAGATCGCCTCCTGGGTCCGCCTGGCCCAGCTGGGTCCGTCGCCGCCGTAGAAGACGCCCTTGGGATGGCGGTACTGCCCGCCGCTCAGCGCCTGTTGCAGCCCCATCGGCCCGTGCTCGGCGCCGTAGGCCCGCAGCACCCGGTTGGCGTCCCGCTGGCTCTCGTCCGTCCACTGCTCGGGCACGGCGACGGTCGCCAGCTCGTCGTAGCCGCGGTTCTCGGGAACCGGCTGGCTGAAGTCGATCCAGTTGCGGTTGAGGTCGACGTTCTCCTCCGTCACCCGCCGTAGCCAGGCGAAGCCGTAGGGGTTGATCGCATGGATCATCAGCACACTGACGTCGGCCGGCAGCGTGGTGTGCTCGCCGCGCCGCAGCCAGTCGATCTGGGCGCCGGAGCCGCAAAAGCCCTCGCCGCCATGGGTGCCTGAGACCATCACCAGCACCTTCTCAGCGTCCTTCGGCCCGAACCAGGCGATGTCGGTGGTCAGCTCGCCGCCGTCCGGCCCGCGGTTCGGGTTGGCGATGAAGTCCGGCGCGCCGCCCGCGGATTGCACAGTCTCGCGGAACCTGGCCCGCGCCTCCGCATAGTTGGCGCTGAAGCTCTCGGCTGAGTTCACCTTGGTCCTTCCTGGGTTCGCATCATCGGATCGGCGCCGTATGACGCCTGGGCCGCGATTGGAAGGGGATTTGCCGCTGCGCTACGATTTCGCCTCCGACAACGTCGCCGGCGCCATGCCGGAGGCGATCGACGCGTTGGTGGCCGCCAACACCGGCTACGCCGCCGGCTACGGCGCCGACCACGTCGGCCAGCGCGCCGCCGACCTGATCCGGCAGCTGCTGGACGCCGACGCCGAGGTGCGCTTCGTACCCTCCGGCACCGCCGCCAACGCCCTCACCCTCGCCGCGCTGGCCGCGCCGCACGAGGCGGTGATCTGCCACCAGGACAGCCACATCGCCACCGACGAGACCGGCGCGCCAGGCTTCTTCGGCTCGGGCGTCGGGTTGATCAAGCTGGGCGGCGGGTCGGGCCGCATCGACCTGGCTGGGCTGGCCGCGCCGCTGGTGATGGGCGACTCGGCCCACCACCAGTCACCGGCGGCGCTCTCGATCACCAACACCACCGAGTACGGGGCCCTCTATGCCGAGACGACGGTCGCGGCGCTGGTCGGCGCGGCGAAGGCTGCCGGGCTGAAGACCCATCTCGACGGCGCGCGCCTCGCCAACGCCGCGGCCAGCGGGTTCGACCCGAAGGCGCTCGCCAGGTTCGGCTTCGACGTTGCTGTGGTTGGCGGGACCAAGGCCGGCGGCGCGCCCACCGAGGCCATCGTGCTGTTCGACAAGGGCCTGGCGCGCCGCTTCGACGCGCGGATGAAGCACGCTGGCCAGTTGGTCTCGAAAGGTCGGTTCCTCGCCGCGCCCTGGATCGGCATGCTGGAAACCGGCGCCTGGACCCGCCGCGCCGCCCACGCCAACGCCATGGCGACCAAGCTGGCCGCAGCGACACCGTTTCCGATCCTGCACCCGGTCGAGTCCAACGGCGTCTTCGTCGAGATGGACCAGCCGACCCTGAAGCGCCTGCATAAGGCCGGCTGGTTCGTCTATCGCTTCATCGACGGCAGCGTCCGCTTCATGTGCAGCTGGGCGACGACGGGGGAAGCGGTCGAGGAACTCGGGACGGCGCTGAAACAGATCGCCTAGCTCCGCGCCACCCAGGCCAGCCGATCCAGATCCACGTTGCCGCCGGTGAGCACAATCCCGACGCGCTGGCCCCGCACATCGACCTTGCCCTCGAGGATCGCCGCGTAGGGCACGGCCGCGGATGGCTCGACCACCACCTTCAGGGACTCCCAGAGCGCCCGCATCGCCTCGACGATGGCGGCTTCCGAGACTGTCACAATCTGGTCGACCCCTCGGCGGATATGGGCGAAGGTGGCGGGGCTGAGAGAGCCGCGCAGACCGTCGGCGATGGTGCTGGCGCTCTGCAGCGGGATCAGGCGGCCGGTGGCGAACGAGCGAGCCGCGTCGTCCGCGCCGGCGGGCTCGGCGCCAATCACCCGCGCCGCTGGCAGCTTCGCCTTCACCGCCGTTGAGACGCCGCTGATCAGCCCGCCGCCGCCGACCGGGGTCATGACGAGGTCGAGCTCGCCGGCGTCCTCGATCAGCTCCAGCGCCACCGTGCCCTGGCCGGCCATCACCGCGAGATCGTCGTAGGGGTGGACCAGCACCGCGCCGGTCTCGGCCACGACCCTGGCCGCCGCGGCCTCGCGGGCCGGGATGGTCGGCGCGCAGTAGGTGATCTTCGCGCCTAGCCGCTCCACCTGCGCCGCTTTGGGCCGGGCGACACCCTGTGGCATGACGATGTAGGCCGGAATGCCCCGCAGCCGCGCGGCATAGGCGACCGCCGAGCCATGGTTGCCGGACGAGTGGGTGGCGACACCGCGCCCCGCCTCGGCCTCGCTCAGCGAGAACACCGCATTGCTCGCGCCGCGAGCCTTGAAGGCGCCGATCGCCTGCAGGTTCTCGCACTTGAAATAGAGCCGCCCGCCGGTCGCCTCGTCGAGTACGTCGCTGGTGAGCACCGGGGTTCGGCGCACATAGGGGCCAATGCGGGTCCGCGCCGCCTCGATGTCGGCCAGGGTGACGAAGACGTCGTCGGGAAGCACGTGCTGTCTCGCTTGGGTTTGGCGGGAAGCGTCCATCTAGGCTATCGCAGCCCTCCCCGCCACGCTGGCCGCCCAAGTCCCAAGCGCAACAGTTCATGACCGACCCGCTCACGGCGCACGCGCCGACCATCGCGCTTGCGCCGCTCGAAGCAACCGACGCCCGGCGCGTGGCGGCCCTCGCAGAGGCGGTCGGCCGTCTGTCGGCTGACTACGTCCTGGCCACGCCGCCTGATCTGAAGCTGCCGGCCGCGGCGCTGGCGCAGCTGACGGCGGCGACCCTGGCCGATACCAGCGCCGACGCCTTCCGGCTGGCAGTGAAGGGTCTCGCGCCCGATCCGCTGTGGCGCGGCCGGCGTTGCCACTCGCACGAGCGCAACCTCGAGAGCCTCCGCTTCGCCAACCTCGTCCCGTTCGGCGGCCTGCTGGCGCGGCGCGAGGCGTTGCTGGCGGCGTTGGCGGACCTGCCCGCCGGCGCCGGCGACGACTGGTGGCGCATCGTCTGCCGGCGGATCGCCCGGACCGGCCGCATCGTCGATGTCGACGTCACCGTGCGACGATCGAAACGGATGAACGGCGAGCCGGCTGCCCCCGCTTTCGCCGGCCTGGCGCGGTCGACCGCCCGGGTGCTGGTGCTGGGTCAGATCGAGGTCTCGACCAGTCTTTATTTCGACTTCCTCGAAGCCCTGCCCGACCTGTCGGTCGCCTTCCGGCCTTTGACCCGACTGGCCCTCGACGCCCCGGTCTTGGCTGGGGCCGACCTGGTCATCCTGGTCCGCGAACTGCACCGGTTCTGGGACGAGGGGGTGATCGCCTTCCTCGACGCCGCCGGCGTGCCCTACGTCTGGTTCACCGACGACAACTTCCTGGCGCTGCGGGCCGAGGGCGAGGCGCGCGCCTTCTACGCCTTGCCGCGGATGCAGACGGCGCTCGCCAAGGCGGCCGCGATCTGGACTTCGACCGACGTCCTGGCCGCGGCGCACGTTTGGCTGCATCCCAATGTCAGCGTGTGGAAGCCGGTGCTCGACCCGTTCCTAGACGCGCCGCCGACGGCGCCCAACGGGCCGCTCACGGTCGTGCTGCCTGGTGGGGATTTCCGGCTTGCGGGCCTCGCTGGGCCGCCACTCGATCGCTTGCGCCAGATCGCCGAAGGGCCGGGCCTGCGCTTGGTGGTCACGCCAGCCGGCGCTCGGATGCTACGCCCTGCCTTACCCAGAGCCGAGCTCGTAGAGCTGCCGATGGAGCGCTCGTTCCGTCAGCACATCCGCGCCTGGCGCCGGTTCAGCCCCGACATCCTGCTGCACCCGGCGGGGGCGACGGGCAACGCGCCGTTCAAGACCCCCACCGCGGCGATCGTCGCCGCCTACCTCGACGCGGTGCCGGTGGTGGCGGACGAGCCGGCTTACCAGGGCTGGGGCGAGGCGGAGGGGGCGCTGCGGCTCGGCGCTGACGGCGCAGGATTCGCCCTCGCCGCAAGCCAAGCGCGGCAATCCGACTGGCGCGGCGACATGCGGCTTCGGTTGGCGCGGGCGCTGACGGCGCGGTTTGGCGTCGATGATCGGGTTCGCCGGCTGATGGCCCTGGTTCGACCGAGCCCGCGGCGCAACGCGGTCGCCGTCGCGCAGAACGTCCTGGACTCGCCTGGGTTCGCCCGGCGGCAGGCGGCGCGGCGGCTGATCCGCCTGGCGCGGCCGCTCAACGACCGGGTTCGTCCGCCAGGATGAGGTCGGCGGCGCGCTCGAGCCCGCTGTAAAGCTCGTCGCGGCCTGCGTAGGCGAGGGCGTTGGCGGACCAGGCCTCCAACCGCTCGGGCGTGGCCTGCCGCAGCGCCCGGTCAAGGTCGGCAGCATGGAACGGCTCGTCCAGCACGACGCCGGCGTCGGCGCCCACGACGTGCTCGCCGTAGCCGCAGACCGCCGTGGTGACGACCGGCAGGCCGCTCGCCATCGCCTCAAGGATCACCGTGCCGGTGACGTCGGCGCGCGAGGGATGCACCAGCAGGTCGGCCGCCGCCATCGCCTCGCCGAGGCCCTGATCGTCGACGAAGCCGAGCCATCTGACGCGATTTTCCACGCCGAGCCGCGTCGCCAACCTCAGGGCGTCGTGGCCGCCGCGGCTGGCCGGATCGAGGCCGCAGACCAGCAGCCGGGCGTCTTGCGCGGCGGGCAGCGCGTGCAGCACCCGGTCGAGACCCTTGGTGTGGGGCTGCAGGCCCAGCCAGAGCCACATGGGCCCCTCGCCCAACGCCAGCGACCGCCGAGCCGACATCCTGGCTTTGGGCGTCGCGGCCTTCGGATCGGCGCGCAGGCGATCGACGGTCGGGGGCAGCAGCCTGAGCCGGGACCGGGCGCCGGGATGGTTGGTGGCGAAGGCCCCAAGCTGGGCGCTGGAGAGCATCAGCACGGGCCCGGCGCCACTGGTCAGGGCGCGTCGTTCCAGCTCGGCGTAGGTGCGATAGCGCGGCAGCCAACGGCGTGGGCCGAGCGGCGTCGCGCGGGACGGATCAGCGCAGAAGATCGCGTCGAAACCCGCAATGGCGTGGAAGGCGACGCTGCGATCGAAGCGGCCGGCGACGGCGTGGCCGGCGTCCTCGGCGAAGGCGGCCAGACGGCCGTGGTTGGTGCTGCCGCGGGTCGCGACAAGTTCGATCTCGACGCCCTGCGGCGTGGCGGCCGGCGGGCGGGTGGTGATCATCGTCACCCGGCAGCCGCGCCGCACCAGGATGTCCGCCAGGCGCAGCGCATGCTGCTCCAGGCCGCCGGCGGGGGACAGGCGGAACACCGCCAGCGCGATCGGGCGCGGCGGACTAGATGCGGTCATCCAGCCGCGCTTCGGCCGGGAGGTGCCGGAACGCCGGCAGCACGCGCCCGATCACCGCCACGAGATCGGCGGGGCTCGCCGGCCGCTCGCCGGCCACGAACGCCGCCAGCTCCGCCAGCGCCGCCGTCAGCGCCGCGGCGTCGATCGGCGCGGGCGTGACGGCTTCCAGCGCGGTCAGGCCCAGCGGCTCGGCGCTTTCGCCCTCGCCGCGGAACACCTCGATCTCCTTTTCGCCGGCGGTGTCGCGTGGCGTAAGCAGCACCGGATAGTCCGGACCCGGACGACCGGCGCGCTCGGCCGCATCTTGCGCGCTCTCGACGAACACCGCCCGGCGGCCGTGGCTGGCCAAGAACATCGCCGCCGTCTCGGCCAGTTCCACGGCGCCGGACGAT
>Ga0302325_10003345_pt1 | contig 37915 bp, 37 predicted proteins | sample Palsa_T0_2_FD_201948 | JGI IMG/M metagenome (GOLD analysis project Ga0302325, IMG submission 201948) | Peat permafrost microbial communities from Stordalen Mire near Abisko, Sweden - Palsa_T0_2 | ecosystem: Environmental > Terrestrial > Soil > Palsa > Peat permafrost | place: Sweden: Abisko...
GCGCGATACGGCGCGCGGTTTGATCGTGAACATGTCGGATGTACTCTTCGATACCGCGAAGTCTACCTTGCGGCCTCTGGCGCGCGAGAAGCTGGCAAAGGTGGCGGGCATCGTCTCCGGACATCCGGGTCTAAGACTGGATGTGGAAGGTTACACCGACAGCGTCGGCGGGGACGACTATAATCAGCAGCTTTCCGAACAACGCGGCGAGTCTGTGCGCACCTATCTGACCGGCGAGGGAATGGCGGCGAACTCAGTGACGGCGAAGGGTTTCGGCAAGACGCGCCCGGTGGCTTCCAATGACACGGCGGAGGGCCGCCAGCAGAATCGCCGGGTGGAGATCGTGATCTCCGGCGAAGTGATTGGCACTGAGATCGGCACGCCCATCGCGGCCAGGTAATCGATGTCAGTGGGGCGGTCCCCCTTCGAGCGAAGAGCGGGCCAGGGGGACCCGCGCAGACCAGGGGGTCTGCCCCATGCCTGCAAGAAAGGAAGAATAATGAGCACTACACTTGCTAGTCCTACATTCCGCCAAGGCGATGAAGTCGAACAAGCCACTGGTACATACCAGGGTACGCTCACGGAGCGCAACGGCCTTGTCCGCAGCCACCCGGTGGCGTGGCTTGCCCACACATGAACAACGAAGTCACAGCCGGGAGCATTTTGATTGACGAAGGCATCCGTTTGCCAAACTCCATATTGCGCCGGAGTCAGGCTGATTCGAATGGATGGGCCGCGCTCAACGGCGCCCGGTCCGCGTTCGAGAAGGACGTTCAAGAAGCAGGATGGACCTTCTTCTTCATGGCCGGAGAAATCAAAGCCACCGTCTTCGGATTTGATAAACAAAAGACGTTGCGGGCCGCGTTGAAGCGGCTCATCGCGAACGTGAAGTCCCAGCACTGCAACAGTATCGAGATTACCCAGGTGACGGGCAAGTCGTTCCTCAAAGTGCCTTATGTGAGCGTCTCCGCCCACCCGCGGCATCTGCAGAAGGGCTTGGTCTTCTCTCCAAAGTAGAGTCATCAGTTCAATCCAACTAACTGGAGGTTATTAGCATCATGAACATTCGACCCCTATACGACCGCATCGTGGTGAAGCGGATTGAGGAACGGGAAACCACGCACAGAGGCATCATCATTCCAGACTCCGCCAAGGAAAAACCGCAGGAAGGTGAAGTGATGGCCATCGGAAAGGGCAAGCGGCTCGACGACGGCAAAATGGTGGCCCTCGACGTCAAAGCCGGCGACCGCATCCTGTTCGGCAAATATTCCGGCAACGAGATCAAACTGGATGGCGTTGAGTACATCATCATGCGCGAAGACGATGTTCTCGGCGTTCTGGATGCGGCTCCCAAAGCGCTGTTGAAAGCCAGCTAGTTCAAATCGACTCACAAGGAAACCATTTATGGCAAAACAGATTGTTTATAGCGATCATTCCCGCCAGGCGATCCTGCGCGGCGTCAACCAGCTCGCCGACGCGGTGAAGGTGACCCTCGGACCTCGAGGGCGAAACGTCGTTCTCGAAAAGAAATTCGGCGGCCCCACCATCACCAAAGACGGTGTGACGGTGGCCAAAGAGATCGACCTGAAGGATCCATTGGAGAACATGGGCGCGCAGATGGTGCGCGAGGTGGCGTCGAAGACCTCCGACGTTGCCGGAGACGGTACTACCACGGCCACGATTCTGGCACAGGCGATTTACCGCGAAGGCGTGAAAGCGGTCGCGGCGGGCGCCAATCCGATGGCCGTCAAGCGCGGCATCGACAAAGCCGTCCTGGTGGCCGTTGAAGAAATCAAGAAGCTTTCCAAGCCGGTTTCCGGCGACATGATCGCGCAGGTTGGCAGCATTTCCGCCAACAGCGATTCCACCATCGGCAACATCATCGCCGAGTCCATGAAGAAGGTCGGCAAGGACGGCGTGATCACGGTGGAGGAATCCAAGACTATGACCACCGAATTGCAGACGGTGGACGGGATGCAATTCGATCGCGGCTATCTTTCACCCTACTTTGTGACCGATGCCGAACGCATGGAGTGCGTCTTCGAGGACCCGTACATCCTGATTCACGACAAGAAGATTAGCAGCATGAAGGACCTGCTGCCGATTCTCGAGCAGATTGCGCGCGTGGGTAAACCGCTGCTGGTAATCTCCGAAGACGTGGAAGGCGAGGCATTAGCGACTCTGGTAGTCAACAAGCTGCGCGGCACGCTCAGCGCTTGCGCGGTGAAGGCTCCCGGCTTCGGCGACCGCCGCAAGGCCATGCTGGAAGATATTTCCATCCTCACCGGCGGCAAGGCGATCATGGAAGAAACCGGCATCAAGCTGGAGGGCGTCAAGCTGGAGGATTTGGGCCGCGCCAAGCGCGTCACGGTGGACAAGGACACTACCACCATCATCGACGGGGGCGGAGCGCAGAAGAACATCGAGGGCCGCATCAAGCAACTCCGCGCGCAGATCGACGAGACTACCTCGGACTACGATCGCGAAAAGCTGCAGGAGCGCCTGGCGAAGTTGGCCGGCGGCGTGGCGATCATCAAAGTAGGCGCCGCGACCGAGACCGAGATGAAAGAGAAAAAGGCGCGCGTCGAGGACGCCCTGCATGCCACGCGTGCGGCGGTCGAGGAAGGCATCGTGCCGGGCGGAGGCGTGGCGATGTTGCGCGCTGCGATGGCACTCGATAAGCTGAAGCTCGAAGGCGACGAGCAGTTCGGCGTCACCATCGTACGCCGGGCTTGCGAAGAGCCAGTCCGGCAGATCGTGCATAACTGCGGGATCGAGGGCGCGGTGGTCACCGAGACGATCAAGAACCACAAGGATCCCAACTACGGCTTCAACGCCTCCACCGAAAAGTACGAAGACCTGGTGAAGGCCGGCGTTATCGATCCCACCAAGGTGACCCGCACGGCTTTGCAGAATGCCGCTTCCATCGCCTCTCTCATGCTCACGACCGAAGCCATGATCTGCGGCGTTGTGGAGGAATCGGACAACTAGGGATGAATAAGAGATTGCAAAAGCGGCACAATCGCCAGGTTTCGCGCGCGAAAGAACGGGTCAAGCTGTCGGAGCCCGACTTGAGGACGCCGGAGCAATTGCGGGCGGCTCGGGAGGCGAGCCGCCCTCGCACGGGCCCGCACGCATTGTACGCCACGCCGCCAACCCGAAATAATTCGCCTCCGGCCGCGGACAGTATGGCGAAGGCTGACATTTAGAAATGGTGGGCGCGACAGGACTCGAACCTGTGACCTCCTGCGTGTGAAGCAGGCGCTCTAACCAACTGAGCTACGCGCCCGAATTGCGGGGTTCTCTCCGATTCTAAACCAGTGCGCCCTCACTGCGCCACCGGCGGAGCGCGCCGGTCGCACAACGCGGTTTGCGCCTCCTCGAAAACCTGCCCGAAGAAATCCCGCGACGATGGCGAACAACCAATGTGCATCGTCTGTCTGCCGGGCGGCTCCTCAATGAAACCCAGAGAGCCGTTCCACCCCATATCGTCCAGCACAAACTGCAGGCACTCCTGTTCGCCCGGCGGAAGCCCGGACACGGAAAGGTCGAACACCCGTCCGCTAGCGTGGTCCAGTATACGCGCGCCTTGCACTCCGTCGGTGGCCTCCTCCCCGGCCTTGGGAAGAACCAGTGCGGTGGCTTCCAGCGGCACGAATCCTTCCCCCGGACGCAGAGCTCCAAAAAGCCGCCGCGTCTCGAACGCGATGTACGCCAACGTTCCTAAGGTAGAGGGCAGCGCCTTCCCGCGCCAGTCGCCCCTCCCATCATGCCCAATCGGCCGAAAACCGAAGAAGTCCGGGTCGTCCGGCGCGCCGACCAGCTTGCTCCCCGGATCGGTGCGGATGAGATCCCCGCTCTCGTAAATCAGATCTTGCGGCTTCAACCAGGCCGACAGGCGGTCCGGCGCCCTCTGCGCCGGCGCCGCCGAATATCTGTATTCCTCGGCCAAATCCCGGAACTCGGGCGCATCGTCCCGATACATGCGCAGCAACTGTTCCGCCCGCATCACGCGGAACCAATAAGTGGGCGAGTAGTCGCGGTCCATCTGTGTGCGAATGGCTCCACAGAGCTCGCGATTCCATACCGGCGTGCAGCCAAAGAAAACCTTGGCCACGCTGGCGGGAGGATCGTCCAGCCCCTTGGCGTTTTTCGCCATCGCCCGGAAATCGGCGACGCAGCCTTCGCCGCAATGGTACGCCCAGATCGCCCAATCGCGGCCGCCGTAGCGTTGCTCCATTCCGGCCAGGTACATGGCCGCGGCGGGGATGGCCTTCTCGGGCTTCAGCCGATCGTCCCGCACCAAGACGGTGTAGGTTTCTTTATGGCGCACCGTGCGATACACCAGCTTGCCGTGCTTGTTGCGCACCGCGGTTTGGGTCTTGACCACCCTATGGCGCGTCGCGTAGACGATCCGCAATCCCAAGCGTTTGCCGGTGGCTTCGGAAATCTGCAGGATACCGCGCGGGCCGGCCGGACTTTCGGCGTCGGCCACCCCCCAGCTCTCCAGGTAGGCCATCGCTTGCAGCACGGATGACGGGAAACCGCTCTTCCGCTCGGCATCGCGGAACAGACGCTCCAGGCCGGAGCCGTGGATGCGCTCGGCGCCCTGCGCCGCCATTGGTTCGCGCATGATGCCGAAGGTCTGCGATTGGATCATAGCCTCCGTTCGCAGCGCCAGTGTTTCGTCCGTCAAATCCCGGCGATCGATGCCGATGCCCGGCAAACGGTGGAGGGGCATGAAGTACCCGGGTTGAGCAGGTGAAGCGGGCGGCGCGGCGCAAAGAGCCGCGGCCAGCGCGATCAAGCATCTATTGAGGCGGATCAACTACCATTATCGCGCGCTCTTCTATTTGGCTGGCTACTTTGCGGACAGGGGATGCAGCCCAAATTCCATATGCAGCCGCAGACTCTCGATCCAAACCGGCCCGCGGTCGTGGTTGAATGCCAGGTTAGTGTCGTGCTGCAGGTCGAAGGTGGCGAAGAAACTGCGGAACAGCTTGGCGCTGTAGTAGCTTTCCCAAACGTATTCCGGCGCGTAATTGAGCCTCCCGTCGCCGATCAGAAAATCGAGGCCGCCGCGCGCCAGGTAAAGGGCGTGCACGCCGGAAGTGCCGCTGGCGGTGAAGGAAGTAGCGGCCACATCGTCCTTCCGCTTCCACTTCGTGCCCTTCACCGATATGCCGCCGCTGGCCAGGCGATCGATCGCGGTGAAGGCGAAATCCTGGGTTTTGCCGTCGTTCCACCCCAGACGCACAAAGAATCCCGTGTCTTGCGCGATCTGCTGCTCCAGGTTCACGCCCGTTCCATATTTCAACGCTCCGTACTTTTTGACGGCGTCGATATTGGGGGTCGTGCCGGTTTCTTCACCCAACTGTATGGCAGCGGCGTAGCTGCCCGAATGCGTGTGGTTGAAATATTCAAGCACCCGGACGGTCCCCGGATGTTTGCCGAAGGTGTATCGCCGCTCTTGTTCGAAGACGGTGCCGAGATCTACTAACAGGCTCCGGTCGAAGCGCCCCCCGTTGGCGACCGTGGGCTCGGCGGCGCTGGCGTATCGCCACGACCAGTTGCGCGTGTGCAGTTCGTGCACCCAGCCCCAGGTGTAGCCGCGCGTATCCGCCGGATAATCCCAGGCGCCGTTGTACATCACCGCCCACGCCATGAACTGCGAGCGCGGATCGTGCGTGTAGGCATTGTTGTCGAAGAAATCCGTGAGAGAGAAGCGCCCGGCCGTGATGGTATAGCGCACCATCGGACGGTCGCCCGCCAGTTGGTTGTCGTCGCTCTCCACGTGTTCCTTTTCCGATCCGAAGCCGAAGTCGTAGGTGAGATACAGCCGCGCGATGTATGGCTTGGGCGTGGCCGTGGCCACCCGCGGCAACTCGCCGTTGGAAGGGTTCGCAAGACCATCGACGTTGCTGAATCCCCGGCCTCCGGCGATCTCCGGATCGAAGACGAACTGCAGATTATTGGCGAGCCGCGCATCGAAAAACAGCGTGGTGGTCAGGGATACGTCGTCCTCACGATAGTCTTGCAGGCTCAGCGGCCCGGTATAGGGAGCGTTGAAGGTGCCGTGATTCTGTCCGATCGACGTAGCCTGATAATACAGGTTCCAGTTCTCGGAGGCCGGAGCGTCGGACGACTGAGCCATTAGCCGCCCGCTTAATGACAAAACGGTTACAGCGGTTAGAAGCACTCTCATGCGGATCTTCTACTCTAGCAGGAGAGGCTCCGCAACCCTATGGGGCAGACTTGCCTCTGCCCCATAGGGACCGGCGTGCGCCTACTGGTAGGTCACAAAGAGAAGGTCTTCGACGCTCGCCTCCACCACCCCAACGTTCAGGCTCGGCGCGGTGAAAGATACCGGGGCGGCGGCGTTGGACAACAACAGGAAGCCTAAGGGGATTGTGACCCCACCCTCCGAAGTGGTAGAACTTGGAGGCAGCGACAGCAAGACAGTCGGGGGCACGGTAAATGTGCCCACCGAAGCCGGCACCTGGCAGGTGAATAAGCCGGCCAAATAGCTCGAAGCGTTGGTGGTGACGCCCGTAAGTGAGACCCCGGTGATGCCTACGTAGCCGCCGGTCTGCCCGCCGGTCCACTTCACCGTCAGCCCGTTGGACCGCGTCACCGTCGAGATGGACGCCGCGTTCGACCACGTCACCGCGGGCGCGATCTGGATTGCCGGCGTGGTGAAAGCGCCCACGTCCGGGCCGCCCGTGCCGCTAAACGTAAACGAGCCGCCGGAAGCGGGAATGAACGATGCGCCAGCGAGCGGACTGCTGTAAGTGTCCAGGCCGTCCAGGGTCTGGAAAGGCATGGCGAGGACCCCGTCCGGACCGCTGATATCGATGTCGGGGCCGGCGTTCAGAGGAACGAACTGAAATCCCAGAGGCGCTGTTGTCGTACTGGTGCTGGTGGTGGTGAAAAAATCGACGAGGCAACTGCCGATCGAGCTAAATCCCAAGGCTGCGGCGAAAGCTCCTGCGTTGAATTGGGAGGATGTGATCTTCTCGAAACTGGCGGAGCTAGTGTCGATCGTGCTGCCGCCGACAGTCACTCCGTCAACCGTTATACCCGGCGTGGTTAGCTGGCTCAGCGATATGAAGCCGGCGCTAAGACTGCCCGTTGGCCCGAGTTCATTCAGAATGGAGGCCGTGAGCGGATTGTTGGTATCGGTGCAGGTGCGGCCGGTGGCGGTTACCGGAAGCGTTGCGAAGTTGCTCACGTAATCGCCGGTCTGTACCACCACCGAGACATAGCAGCCGGCGATCCCCGCGGGGACCGCGACGTTAATCTGGTCCAGCCCGGTGTATGACGACCGCCCGGCGTAGCTCGGGACGACCAAAATGCCGCCGATGTAGACCTGGGCCTTCGGGGTCACGGCGACGCCCGTGGCATCGCCCGGTACTGGGCCCAGCCCCGATCCCCATAGCTCCAGGATGTCGCCCGGGTTGACAGCCTCCGAAAAGTTGAATAAGACGTATTGATTGGTGGCGTCGACACTGGCGTCATAGCCTTTCGCCGGCCCGGAGCCGTAGTTCGTCGTCAACAGACCAAAGGCGCTTTCCACCACCTGGATGGGAAAGGCCGCGCTGGCGCCGGCGCTGGTGGTCACGGTGATGGTGCCCGTGCCCACCGGCGTCGCCGACGGAAGGACCGCATTAATCTGGCCAGAGCTCAAGAAATAAAGCAACGGGCTCGTAGTAGTGCCGTTCACGGTCACGCTGACGCTCACGCCGCTCAACGTGGTTTGCAGGGGTAGGCTCCCGCCTACCGTCGTTGACGACAGATTCGTGCCGTAAATGGAAAATATCGAACCTTCGGCAATGCCGTAATTAGGCAGCCCTGGCAAGGTGTTGCTGAAGTTGTTCACCAAGCCGCCGACCGTGGGCGTCTGGCCTAGCGCGTTACCTGCGAAAATGCCCGCCAAGGCGAGCGTGAAACCGGCAAATCTCATAATTCCTCCATGCGCATAGTGCGCCCAAACCGCTAATTGTTTCACATTCTCGCATATGCAAGCAATACGCCCAGTGGTAGTCTCTAGAAATGTACTCCAAATCGCAAACTCACTATGGTGCGGCCCTGGTTGCATGCGCCTTGACTCTCCCGGCCGCGGCCCACGCCCAGCCCGCTCCCGCCAGCAAGACCGCCGAGCAGGCTTTCAAGAACATTCAGGCCCTGCAGGGCACGCCTGCCGATCAGGTGCTCCCCGCCATGCAATTCATCGCGGCGTCGCTCGGAGTGGAATGTGAATTCTGTCACGTGGAGCACAAATTCGAGGCCGACGACAAGCCGGCGAAGGCGACCGCGCGCAAGATGATCGCCATGACGCTGGCCATCAATAAAGACAGCTTCAACGGCCGCAAGGAAGTTACGTGCTATACCTGTCATCGCGGCGGCCACGACCCGGTGGGAACGCCGCCGGTCCTTACCAGCGATGCGGAGCCCGAGCACGCCGAAGCCGCCCCGGCGGCTGCAACGGCCCCGGCGCCAACCGTCGAACAGATCCTTGAGAACTACGTCGCGGCGATTGGCGGAGACGCAGCGCTCCACAAGATCTCCAGCCGCGTTTCGAAGGGCAGCATCAACGTCATGGGCCACATAACAGCCATCGAAGTTTTGGCCAAAGCGCCCGATAAGCGCATGTCCGTGACGCATGGGACCACCGAGAGTATCACCGCCTTCGACGGGCAGGGCGGATGGCTCGGCGGGGGAGCGGGGCGCCCGGCGCGCGATATGTCGGGGCAGGAAGCCGAAGCCGCCCGCCTCGACGCCGATTTCTACTTTGCCACGCGCATTAAGGAAATCTTCACCGGTTTTCGCGTGGGACCTCCCGATAAGATCGGCGACCAACCCGTTTATACGGTGGTCTGCACGCGGCAGGGGCAGCCGCCGGTGAGGCTGTATTTCGACCAGTCGTCCGGCTTGCTGTTGCGGCAGGTGCGCTTTACCGACACCCCCATTGGCCGCAACCCTACGCAAATCGACTACGCCGATTATCGCGCGGTGGATGGCTTGGAGGTTGCATTCCGCTGGACGCTGGCGCGGGTCAACGGGCGCTTCACGATTCAGATCCAGGAAGCGAAGCAGAACGTGCCCATCGACGACGCCAAGTTTGCCAAGCCCGCGAACTAGGCCATGCGTGCGCCACGGTATACTCTTGCGTGAATGCTCAATCCAGCCATCTTTCGTGAGTACGATATCCGCGGCATCGCCGATGTGGAACTGCGGGACGTGGATGTCGAGATGCTGGGCCGCGCCGCCGGCACGTATCTGCGGCGGCACGGTGGCGATTTGGTCAATCTGGGCCGCGATTGCCGGCTTAGCTCCGAACGCCTGCGCAATGCTTTGGTGTGCGGTTTGAAGGCCAGCGGCTGCCAGGTCCGCGACATCGGTGTGGCGCCCACGCCGCTGCTTTACTATTCCGTCTTTCACTTGCAGTCGGACGCCGGAGTCATGATCACCGGTAGCCACAATCCGCCCGAGTACAACGGCTTCAAGATCGTGTGCGGGTCTTCCACGATTCATGGCGATGAGATCCAGGAGATCCGGCGCCTGATCGAGCGGCGCGACTTCCTGGCTGGCGCGGGCAGCGAGAGTAGCGTGGATGTGGTCGAGCCGTACGTGAACGAGATTGCGGCGCAGTTCCATTTCGCGCGGCGCATCAAGGTGGTTATCGACGCGGGCAACGGCACAGGCGGTCCGGTGATGCATCGCCTGCTCGAAAAACTCGACTGCCAAGCTACCGAGTTGTTCTTCGAGATGGATGGGCGATTTCCGAATCACCATCCCGATCCTACGGTGCCCGAGAACTTGAACGCCCTCGCCGCGGCCGTGCGCCAACAGGGCGCAGACCTAGGGATCGCATTCGACGGCGACACCGACCGCATTGGAGCGGTGGATGAGAAGGGCCACGTGGTTTACGGCGACCGGCTCATGATCGTTTACGCGCGCGAAATCCTCAGCCGCAAACCCGGCGCCACCTTCATCGGCGAAGTGAAATGCTCGCAGTCGCTCTACGACGACATCCGCAAGCGCGGCGGCAACGCCATCATGTGGCGCACGGGCCATTCGCTAATCAAGGCCAAAATGAAGGAGTCGCACGCCGAACTGGCCGGCGAGATGAGCGGCCACATGTTCTTCGCCGACCGCTATTACGGCTTCGACGACGCCCTTTACGCCGCCTGCCGGCTGATGGAGATCGTGGCGCAATCGGGCCAGCCGCTCTCGGCCCAACTGGCGGACCTGCCGCCCACGTTCACGACTCCTGAAATTCGCGTGGACTGTTCCGACGATGTCAAGTTCGAGGTCGTCAGGCGGGTGACGGAGCGGTTCCGGCGCACGCACTCCATCCTGGACGTGGACGGCGTGCGCGTTCTTTTTCCCGAAGGTTGGGGACTGGTGCGCGCCTCGAACACGCAGCCGGTATTGGTAATGCGCTTTGAAGCCGCCACGCCGGAACTGTTGGACCAATACCGCGCAGAGACCGAAGCAGCCGTCGCGGAGGCGGTAGGGCAGGCTTAGCGTGGGGCACCGTCGAAAACCGTCTCACAATTGGGTTTCATTATATTTGGTGGCCCGCAGGGTCATGAAGACAGGATGGTATCCTGCGCGGCGATTGTTGAATCGGCGCAAATTTGGGCCGATTAGCAATCGGCCCGCAGGTTGCCAACTGTTGCCAACCTGCCCCACAAGCAACTCTACGCGCCAGCCTTCGGTGCACCCCGCCACACCGCGAGTTGACCGGTCAACCGTTGGCGCATGTTCACGAACTTCGGCTCATCTACCTGGTTCTGTTGCTCTTTCGGGTCCGCGGTCTCGTCGTACAATTCGTTAGGGCCCTTGCCCTGATTGCGCAGGATCAACTTATACCGTTCGTCGCGCGCCATCTCCGCATCTCGAATCCGGCCAAACGCCAGACTCGGCCACGTTTCCTTTTTGCCCAAGCGCCGGCCATACACGAACGGCAGATAGCTTGGCCCGTGGCTGCCGGCCGGAGCGGGGACGCCCGCCAGTTCGCACAGCGCCGGCATCAAATCGTAGGAGTTCACCACTTCGTTGCGCACCGTCTGCGGCGGAAACCGGCTCGGACACGTCCAGATCAACGGCGTATGCACGACTTCTTCGAACAGGTTCACCGGATCCGACGCTGTCGCGTCACCCCAGAGTCCGTGCCGGCCCAATAGATACCCGCCATTGCTGGTGAAAACGATGGTCGTGTTGTCCCAAACGCCGCGCTTTTGCAGCTTCGATTGCAGCGTGGAAATTTGGTCGTCCAGCGTGGTCAGGGCCGCCGCGTACTTGCGCAGGTTGCCCGGCACATCGCGCAGCATTTCCTTATGCGTGGCATTGGCCGCCTCGAAATCCCACCCAATAATTTCGAATCCGGTTTTGGCGTAAAGATCCAGGTTGTTCCGCGGCACCGCCACAGCGTTCGGACTGGGCCAGGCGATCGCCAGGAAAAATGGTTTGACGGGCGCCTGCGCATCCAGAAACTCGTCAGCCTGGGTTGCCGAGCTGCTATGGCCGCAGTTGTAGCCCGCGGCGGCGAAGGCGCTTTGGTCCGTCCCCACCGGAGAACAGGAGAAGCTGCTATGAAAGCGCACACCGGTTTGCGCCAGCCGGTCGATATTCGGCGTGCGCACCTCCGAATTCCCATAGCAGCCGAGCATGTAAGCGCCGAGATCCTCTGCCACGATCAAGACAACATTGGGACGCGCCGCAACCGCTTGCTTCTTGGTTGCGGCGAGCACCGGCGCAGTTAGCGTTCCAAATAGAAAATGACGGCGATTCAATAGCATCAACCCAGTATACGCCGGGCGCGCGGATGCACCTTCATCGTGACGCGCGCCATGCGATCTCCGCCCGCAGATTCGCCACACCGGCCGCCGCGCGCGTATCCATCACGTCGAACGGGATTACGTCATCCAGCCAGTCGTGACTGGAGCCGTCGGGGCCTTGGGTAGCCACGGTCAGAGTGTATTGCTGTGGGGTGAGCCAGCAGGCGAAGTGGAAATCCACCTCCAGCTCGTCGCCGGGCTGGTAGCTGCCCAGATGCTTCCGCTCGATGCGCGTGTTGGTGCCGTAGACATCCATGCCGATGCGGTTGCGAATGAGGATGCCCACCATGGGATCGCAGGCAGGATGATGAAAGCGGGTGCGCACGCGCACGGTAACGGTTTCGCCGCCGGCCACGGACGTTACGGGCTGGCCGTTGGCGCTCAGCAGATCGACTCCCAGGATTTCGCTAACTCCGTCACCGTGGCGGTAACTGGCCTCGAAGCGCTGCTGCTTTTCCTGGCGCGCCTGCTGCTTTTCGAGCACTAGGCCGATGTAGCGGTTGATGACGTCGCTGGGCGCGCCTTGCGCCTCGATGCGGCCGTTGAGCAACAGAATGGCGCGGTTGGAAAGCTGTTTGACGAGGCCCAGGTCGTGCGAGACGAACAGCACCGTGATTTTGCGTTCGCGGAGTTCCTCGAACTTGCGCACGCAGCGATTGGCGAAGACCGCATCGCCCACGGCCAGGGCTTCGTCGACGATCAGGATTTCGGGGTCCACGTGGATGGCCGTGGCGAAGGCCAGGCGCACATACATGCCGCTCGAATACTCTTTGACGGGGCGCGCGATGAACTCGCCGATCTCCGCGAAGGCCTCGATGGAGGGCATGGCGCGTTCAATCTCAGCGCGGCTCAGGCCCATGATTTCGCCGTTCAGGAAGACGTTCTCGCGGCCGCTGAATTCGGGGTTGAAGCCCGCGCCCAGCTCGAGTAGCGCCGCGATGCGCCCGCGCGTCACCACGCGCCCTTGCGTGGGCTGCAGGATGCCGGCCACGATTTGGAGCAGCGTGCTCTTGCCGGAGCCGTTCGGCCCCACCAGGGCCAGGGTCTCGCCCTTTTCGACCTGGAAGCCGATATCCCGCAGCGCCCAGAAGTCGGTGTGGAACTTTCGCTTGGTGAAGGGCAACGCCTCGCGCAAGCGGTCGGCGGGGCGGCGGTAGAGCTTGTAGAGCTTGGATACGTTTTGGAGCAGGACCACAGGCTTTCATTCTAGCCGTACTCGCGTTGCTCAACACCAGATGGGAAGCGCCGTTTCCCACCCACCCGATGAGCGCGAGAAAGAGAACGATGAGGTAGGCCAACTGTACTCCCCGGTAGGCTCCCAGTCCCGCCGGCACGAAAGCGGCGAGCCACAACACATTGAGACGTCGCAAAGCGTGCATCGCTCCAATCGTCTCCGAACGGCCCATCCAGCGGGTTTGTGCAGCCGGCACAATCACACGAGGACGGCGCCAACTATCCGGTCGCGCACAGACACTGCGTTTTGGCCAGCCCTGCGCCGCGCTGCCTTCCCGGCTACGAGCCAATATACCTCCGGACGCCCCGCGGGGTGTCATTCCTGACTCTACAGCCAAGTAAGGAGCCGGATATAATGTAAGGGATATGAGCGGCATAGCCGTGAGCACCGTAACAAGCAAGGGACAGATCACCATTCCGAAAGCGATTCGCGATCATTTGCGGCTACAGGCCGGTCACCGTGTGGAGTTCCAAGTCGACCGGCGAGGACACGTAATCATGCGAGCCAAGAACGTGGACATTCGCGAACTCAAAGGCATCATTCGAAGTACACGAAAGACCCCCCTCTCCATTGAGGAAATGAATGAAGCCATCGCTCGCGGCTGGTAGGGAACGTGTGGGGCTTGGACAGGAACGTCCTCGTCCGATACATGGTGGCGGACGATGCCCAGCAGGCTGCCTCGGCCGTCAGGCTCGTGAAACAGTCGCGCGGGACGGGTGGCGTTCTGTACATCTCTATAGTTGTCCTCTGCGAATTAGTCTGGGTCTTGACCAGGGGCTATGGCCACGCCAAAGCGGAAATCGTCGGCCTTCTTGAACTCATCCTAAGGACGAAGCAGTTCCAAGTCGAGAATGATCCGCTTGTGCGCCGCAGCTTGGGTATTTTCCAAGCTGGCAAAGCCGATTTTGCGGACTACTTGATCGGTGAGATCTGCAGGGAGGCCGGGTGTGAGGACTGCATCACATTCGACCGCGGATTGAAAGGCGCCGCGGGTTTCACGCTGCTGCACTAACGCCTGCTCCAATCCACTTGCTCGATGCGGCCGATCACGAACATGTAGAAGAACGCTCCCACCAGCACGATGCCGGTGGCCACCGCAAACGCCCAGAAAAACTGGCCGGTGTGCTGTACTACCAGGCCCGTCAGCTTAGAGGCGGCCACTCCGGCCAGGTTGCCGACTCCGTTCTGCACCGCGGTCCATTTGCCCGCGGCGGGTGGCCCGGCCAGCGTCTGGATGAGGGCCCAATGGTTGGAGCTCCACATCCCGAAGAAAATGCACGCGAGAAATAGAAGGGCCATGGAGAGGTTCTTGCTATCGACCATTACCACCGGCAGGATGATCGTGGACAGCATCAGGCCGCCGACGGTGAAAGTCTTGCGTACCCGCGTGGGGGTGGCGCCCGCGGCGATCCAACGGTCGGAGAGCCACCCGCATAGCGCCGAGGAAAGCCCGATCGCCAGAAACGCCAGCGCGCCCATGGCGGCCATGTGATCCATCGAGAAATGCCGCTCCATCACCATGTACGAAGGCAGCCAGGTGAGCAGGAAATACCAGAAATAGTTGCCGCAAAACAATCCACCGATGGATCCCCAGGCGGAGCGTTGGCGTAGGATATGCAGGACGCCGGGCGGCGGGTGCGCGGCGTGCGCGGTGAGGATGCCTTCTCCGCGCGGCATCCATTTCATCCACGGAATCAGCCAAGCCAGGCTGGCGGCGCCCAACACGAAGAAGAAGGGCCGCCACCCAAATTGCGCCATCAGCAGCCCGCCGAGCAGCGTTCCCAGAGCGGGCCCGAATTTCGATCCGGCGTCGATCAGGGCGTTGGCGAGGCCGCGATGATGCTCCGGGAAATGTGTGGCGAAGATCTTGGAATATGACGGATAGGCCGCCGATTCCCCCATCCCCAGCAGCAGGCGTAATCCGAAAAGTACGACGAAACTGTTGGCCAGACCGGTGGCCGCGGTGGCCGCCGACCACGCCAGGTAGGCGACGGCGTAGACCCATGCGACATCGAAGCGGTCCAGCAAGAAGCCCACAATGCCGAGTAACTGGAACAGCGCATAGGTCCAGAAGAATGCGGATAGCAGGCTCCCCAGGCGGGCAGGGTCCAAGCCCAAGCCGCCCTTCTCGGGCGAGGCCATCAGGAGCGGTCCCGCGATCGAAAGATTGCCGCGATCGACGTAGTTAATGAAGATCGAAACGACCAGTAAGAGAAGCACGGCCCATTGCGACCCTGACAACTTAGTGCGGGCAGCGGGTGGAGTGAACATAGTATTAGTTGGTGGGTTTGTCGCGCGGCGGCGCAACCGTGGCGAAGTCTGTCCTGACGCGCTCGACATACTGGTCGAGCAACTCGGCCACGCGCTCGCGACGCGCGGATTTCACGATCATCCCCACGTGGTGCGGCCGCTGCATGCGCCACACGATCTCCGGATCGTTGTAAGCCGAAGTGTCCGGATGTTCCTGTTTGGCGAGCGACACCAGCAGCGCGGCGTAATCATTGGCGGCCGGCGGAGGCGCATAGGGCAGCTTGCCGCCGGCCATTTCCACCTTGGCCCACTCGCCCCAGAGATTTAGACCCGTGGCGGCTTCCACCAGTTCCGCGATGTGCGCTCCGCCTACGCGAGCCGACGTTTCCAGAAAGTACAGAGCGCCGTCCTCGCCCTTGATGAACTCAGTGTGGGAGACGCCGCGCAGCAGCCCCATGGCCGCCAGCACACTTTGATTTCCGGCCAGCAGCGCCTCCGCATTGGGGGCGCCGCGCTCCAACAGCCGCGTGGTGAAGATGCCGCCGCGGTGCGAAACATCCAGCGGCGGATAGCCATACTGGCTGGCCACGGCGAAGAGAATCCGGTTTTCGTAGACGATGGAATCGACGTGGCAGACGTCGCCCGCGATGTATCGCTCCACCAGGAAGAACGATCGCCGATCGGCGAGCGCGTGGTCGGCCACGCGCAGATCGTCGAGCGAGTGCAGCACTTGGATGCCGATGGCGCCCGCCATTCCGCGCGGCTTCAAAACCCATGGCGGGGGCACGCGATCGGTGAACTCGCGCACCTTCGCGTCGTTGAGGAGGTGTACGAATTCGGGCACGTTCAGGCCTGCCTCAATGGCCTGCATACGCATCGCCAGCTTGTCGCGAAAGTAACGCGTGGTGGTTTCGCCCATGCCCGGAATGCGCAGGTGCTCGCGCAGCGCGGCGGCCATTTCCAGGTCGAAATCGTCCAGCGCCACCACGCGGTCGATGGCTTCGGTGCGGGCCAGGTGGCTGATGGCCAGCAGGGTATCGTTGCGGTTCCAGGATTTGTCCTGGTCCGGCATGTAGAAGATGTCGTCGATGCTTTCGCGCGGCCACTGGGCTTTGTCCCGGAGGCTCAGGGATGTGATCAGGAAAACGCGCGCGCCCTGCCGCTTGGCTTCGCGGAGGAAGTCGTGGCCCTTCTCGTAGCTGGCGAGACAGAGGAAGGTCAGGGGGTCCATGGCAGCATGGCGTTCCGCTGGGAGGCGACGATCAACAGCATGCAGCCGTTTAGCGTGTGGCTGTCGCGATGATCGGTGGATGCCATGGCGCACTGGTAGTCGCCAGCGTGCAAGACCAGATCGCCGAAATGCAGCTCGCCCTGCAGCACGTAGCAATGTTCCACGTCGGCGTGTGAGTGGGGCGGATATTTGGCGCCGGGTTCCATACGTATCAGGAGGGCCACGTTGCCGGCCGGAGACTCGGCATACAGACGCTTGGCAGTGACGCCGGGAAGCAGGGTAAGCCAGGCTCCTTCATTTGCGCGCATGACCTGAACGCCCGGCGGCGGCTCGGGCCGCAACGGTTGCTGAGCCGCGACCGTAAGGGAGCGGATGCCGGCCAGCAGTTTCTCGCGCAGATGCGGCGGGGCATCCGCGCCTTCAAAGGCGAACGGCATCCAACCCGCGGCTACGCGCAACGCCCGTGCTTCGTTGGCGCAGACGCGACAGCTTTTCTCGTGTTCCTGGAACTCCGCCTCTTCGCCCGGCGGGAGGGCGCCAGCGGCGAACAGGCTGGCCAGCTCGCGAATCTCTTCGTTGGCGGTTTGATGTTCCGTCATGGCAGCGCCCCAAGCTGTGAGCGTAATTTCATCATACCCATTCGGATGCGGGTCTTGACGGTGCCCAGCGGCTGGCCCAGCCTCGCGGCCAGCTCCGAATGGCTGTAGCCGTGCCAGTATGCGAGTTCGATAGCCTCGCGCTGTTCGGGCGCGAGCATCTGCAGCGCAGCCTGCACTTCATGTGCGATGCCTGGTTGGACGGGCGCCTGCGCTGCCGCTGGGGTGTTGAGGTCCAGCAGCGGCGCTTCGCGCCGGCTGCGACTCGTGGCCGAGCGGAGCCTGTCGATCGCGCGGCTACGCGCCATGGCCGTGAGCCACGCGACCACCGAACCGCGCCTCTCATCGAAAGTCGAAGCGCTGCGCCAGACTTGGGTGTAGATATCCAATGTCACCTCTTCGGCGTCGGCCGGATTGCCTAGAATGCGCAGGGCCAATCCGTAGATCAATCGGTTCGAAGCGTCGTACAGGGCCGCGATCGCGCCCTGGTCGGCGGCCGCGATCCGTCGCACGTAGCCGCTCCAAGCGCGCTCCAACTCAGTGCGCGAAGCACTCGCTGGCTCGAAGACTGGCATGGCGGAAGACAAGAGAGGTAGTATAGCAGGTGCCATAGGGTGTATAAAAGACTAAGGGGGACTGACTGTGCTTCGTGTACTTTGCTACCTGATGGCCGCCGGCCTGCTGCATGCCGGGACGCCGTTTTTTCGACCCACCGCCGAGCGCGGCGCAGCCGGTTGGACAGCCGAGCGCGGGGTGCTCGCCGTGGATGCCTCCGTATCGCATGAAAGCGTCAAATCGCTGCGGGTGGAGCCCCGCGACTTCGGGGACGCCTGCGTGCGTTCCGCGCCGGTCTCGCTGCGCATCGGCAAGAGCTACGAGCTGAGCGGATGGGTGCGCACCGAAGACGTGCAAGTGCGCGACGTGGACCGCTCGCCCATCGCCATCGGCGCGGTGCTGACCATGGCCTCCATGCCGTTCGATGTACACTCGGCCGCTCTGGGCGGCACGCGGCAGTGGACACGGCTGACGCTGCGCTTCGTGGCGAGCCGCGCGGAGGATCGCATTCTGCTGACCGTGGGCAATGGCGGCGCGTTCACGGGCAGAGCATGGTTCTCGGGCGTCTCCCTGGATGAAGCCGCATCCGCCGGCGACCCGCCCGCCGCCACGGTGCAAACGTTCGGCCCGGCTTATCGCTATCCTTCGGCCGGCTGGATCTATCTGCATATCGAAGGCCAGCCCTACGAGCGCGGCTACCAGCACGGCCATTTGATGGCGCGCGAGATCCCGGAATATCTGGAGCGTTGCGCCGCGGTACTGGGAGGCAAGGCCGAAGCGCAGAGCTGGGACCAAGTCCGCACCACCGCCGATGCACTTTTCCTGCGCGGCTTCGACCGCGAAATCCTGCAAGAAATGAAGGGCATCGCGGAGGGCGCGTCCGACGCCGGCGCGAAGTGGCTGGGGCGGCGCATCGACCTGTTGGATATCGTGGTCGCGAACACCACGGTGGAACTCGGCGAATTGAGCGAGGCGATGCCGGTGACTCCTACCGGACTGGAGGGTCTGCACCTGGATGCACCATCGTACTTCGACCGCAAGCGCGCCGCGGCGATGGATCATTGCAGCGCCTTCGCGGCCACCGGCCCAGCCACGCGCGATGGCAAGATGGTGATCGGGCATGTCACATGGTGGCCGCTGACGCTGGCCGAGCAGACCAACGTGATGCTGGACATCAAGCCGGACAAGGGCCACCGCATCATTATGCAGAGCTATCCCGGTGGCATCGAGAGCGGTACCGATTGGTATCAGAACGACGCGGGAATGGTGCTCACCGAGACCACCATCCGCCAATCGCCATTCAACATTGAGGGCACGCCGGTGGCGTTCCGCGCGCGCGAGGCGATTCAATATGGCGGCAACGTGGATGAAGTGGTGGAGCGGCTGGGGACGCGCAATAACGGCCTCTACACCAACGAGTGGCTGATCGGCGATGGCAAGAACAACGAGATCGCCATGTACGAACTGGGTACTCGGCGCACCAAACTGTGGCGCAGTTCGAGGAACGAATGGTTTGGCGGAACGGAGGGTTTTTATTGGGGCGATAACAACGCCAAGGATCTGCAAGTGCGGCTGGAGTACGTTCCCGATCCGCAGGGCGAGCCTGAATTCGTGCCGTATTACCCGGAGAAGCGCGATGCGGCGTGGCAGGATCTCTACCAGAAGTATCGTGGGCAAATCGACGAGCAGTTCGGATTTCTGGCGTTCCGCACAGCGCCGCTGGTGAGCGCCTCCACCATGGATGCGAAAATCGCCACGGCGGACATGACGCAGAACCTGATGGTGTGGGCGGCGATCGGCAAACCTAACCAGCGCGAATGGGTGGCTGGGGAGCGCGGCCGGCATAGCTATGCGAAAAATGACGGACTGTTCCCGTCCGGCTATCGTCTGTTCCGGGGCGACGCTTCGGACGGATTGCACGCCGCGGTTGAGGCAAATGAGAAGGCCCGTGTTGCGCCCAGTGCCGCGGAGCATAAGGCGGACAAAATCACGCACGCGAAGGCGTTCGATAACGACCGGCTCTGGAAAGGCTGGGTTCTGCCGGCGAGCGATGCGGATGTGTGGTTGGCGGCGGGCGCGGCTGCATATTATCACGATCTCAGGTCGGACGATTCGGATCTGCGGATGAATGTGCGGCGAGCCGCTTACCGGCGCTTGCTGATGGCGGCCGGTCCTGAGGAGCGCCGGTCGCTCGAAACGGCAAAGGGCGTATTAGTCCTGGATGGGCTCCGTCGGCGTATGGGTGACGACGCCTTCCTAAAACTTATGCGCGATTACTTTGCTGCGAATACCACGAAGACGGTGACCGCACAATCGTTCCTGGACCAGGCGGGGGCGACGTTTACCCTGGATGCGGGCGGCGGGCCGGCGTACGTGACGACGGACATCCGGGGCCGGCTGCACTCGGCGATATTGGTTTACGGCACCGTGCGCGAAGCGGGCGCCAACCGGTATGCGGCCGAGCAACTGCAGAAACGTTTCCTGGACATGTATGAGAGCGCGGTCCCGATCCGCAAGGATTTCGAGGTGACGGATGAGGACCTGGGGCAGCGGGATGTGATCTTCGTGGGACGTCCGGAGGCAAATTCGGCGCTGGCCGAGTGGACCGGACGCTTGGGTCTCGACTACAGCGAAAATGTGTTCCGGCTCGATGGCGACACGCACGCATCCGAACGCGATGCGCTGCTATTTGCGGGGAAGAACCCTTTGGACCAGAGTCACATGGTGCTGGTTGTCGCGGGCAATGACGCGCTACGCACCGTGAAACTGACAGCCAGCGTGGGGGATTGGAAGAGCGGCGAATATGAGTTAGTGGAGGATGCCAAAGCGTCGGCGGGATTTGTAAAGTCCCGGTAAGTGAGCCGATTAACAATCGGCTTGCAGGTTGACAACCTGCCCCAATGCGCGGTAGGCCTCGATCAAGGCGCCCATGGCGGGGTCGTACTGCGGCGGACCCGTGAGGTTGCCGTCCTCCAATTCCACCAGGGACCGGTAGCGATCGAGCAGCATGCAGCTCTGGAAGACGCCGCCGATCCAGGCCACGCGCGCTGGTTCGCGGGGTCCCCAAAGCTGCCGCCTGACTGAAAAGGTCAGCATGGCGAGTTGCTGCGCCGCGTTGTGCATTATGTCACGCGCGACTGCGTCTCCCGCCATCGCGGCTTCGTCCACCAGCGGGGCCAGCGTCGCCACGCGCGATCTCGGCCAGTCCGGCGTATAGAAGCGATGCAGGACGCCGTTGGCATCCGCGCTGCCGGTGGCGTCGAGCAGCGCGCGCACCAGCGCGGTAGGCGGACCCCAGCCTTCTTCGGCGCGCAATGCGGCGCGCAAAGCTTGACGCGCGATGTCGAATCCGCTGCCTTCGTCGCCGAAGATATAGCCCCAGCCGCCCACGCGCGCCGTGACGCCCGCCGCATTGCGACCGAATGCGATGGAGCCGGTCCCGGCGATGGTCACGATGCCGGGTTCGCCGGCCGTGGCGCCCGACAGCGCGATGACCGCGTCATCGGTCACCACCACTACATCGGCTGGGAGAATCTCGAGTAAGATGGCTTGCTTATCTTCCGGACCGCCGCTCATGCCGAAACAGGCCGCCGCGAAGCGTACAGCGCGCGCGTCGAGACCGGCTTGAGCGCAGGCCGCGGCCACGGAATCACCCACGGCGCGTTCGAGTTTCCGGCGGCCCTCGGAGGCTTTAGTGTGGTTGCAGGGGCCGCCGCTGCCCGCGCCCAGCGCGCGTCCGGTTTCATCGCCGATCACCGCGGTGGTGCCGGATTGCCCGCCATCCACTCCCAGGAAAAGTCTCATCGGCTGTCTCTCAGACTATACCAATCGGCGCCCACTGGGGCATACTGAGATAAGGTTCCGGATGTTCGAACGGTACACCGAAAAGGCCCGCCGCACCGTATTCTTTGCCCGCTATGAGGCCAGCCAACTCGGCTCGCCCTACATCGAGGCCGAGCACCTGTTGCTGGGCCTGCTGCGCGAAGACCGCGCCTTACTGGACAGGCTGCCCGCCGGAGCTGCAGAGCAGATCCGCAAAGAAATCGAGAAGCGCGTGCCGCAGCCGGTGCAACGCGGCACATCCGTGGATCTGCCGCTGAGCAAGGATTCAAAGATAGCCTTGACATACGCCGCCGAGGAGAGCCAGGCGCTGGCGCACCAGCATATCGATTGCTGCCATCTGCTCCTCGGGATTCTGCACTTCGAGAATTCCATTGCCGCGGAGCTGTTGCGCGAGTTCGGCATCGAGTACGCAAGATATAGCGAAGTGGTGGCCGAGTCTGCGCCGCAGCCCGCAAGCACCGTTCCGCTTGCCGCGGAGGCCGCTGGCCCGCTGGATCAAGCTGCCCGGGTTTTGCGGCGCATGATTGGTCTGGCAGTGCTGATCCAGGAGCAGGGCCCATCGCCTCTGAAGCGGACAGGATGGACGCGCAAGGAGGCATTGGGCCATTTGATCGACTGGGCAGGCGCGCATCAACAGTGGTTCGCGCGCGCTCTCACCGAGCCGAAGCTCACCGCCAGCGGATATCCCGGAGATGGCTGGCTATCCGCGCAGGGCTACGACGAGTTGTCTTGGCAGGAATTGTTGCACTTGTGCATCTCGCTCAATCGCCTGCTGGTTCACGTGATCGCCTGCATCCCGGAAGAGAAGCTGGAAACGCCCTGCCGGATCGGCATCGCCGAACCGATCCCGCTGCACGAACTCGTGCGCCGCTATGTGGCGCATTGCGAGGACGTGATGGGTCAGCTTCTGACGCGCGGGTGAGACACGCGTTCGCGTCAGGCGGTCTTGTCTTTCGCGTAGCAGACCGGGTCCAGTAGACACTCGGCGCAACGCGGCTTGCGGGCCTGGCAGAGGGCCCGGCCATGGTGGATGATCTGGTGCGAAAAAAGGATCCAGCGATCTTGCGGAACGATCTTCATCAAGTCCTGTTCGATCTTGACCGGATCCGTTTGTCTGGTCAGATCCAGGCGCCGGGAGATGCGCTGCACGTGCGTATCCACCACCACCCCCACCGCAATCCCGTACGCTGTGCCCAGCACTACGTTGGCGGTTTTGCGCGCGGCTCCGGGGATGACCAGCATCTGTTCCATGGTTTGCGGAACTTTGCCGCCGAAATCGCGTAGTACTTTTTGGGCTGCGCCCACGATGGACTTCGCCTTGTTGTTGAAGAAACCGGTACTGCGAATATCCTGCGCCAGAACCTCCGAACGAACGGCGGCGAAGTCGCGCGGAATGGGATATTTGGCGAACAAGCCTGGCGTGACTTCGTTGACGCGCTTGTCGGTGCATTGCGCGGACAGTATGGTCGCCACTAATAACTCCCACGCGTTCGCGTGGTGCAGCGCGCACGTCACATTGGGATACATCTCGTCCAGCCCGCGCAAGATCCGCTGCACGCGCGCGCGGCGCTCGGCGGCAGTCTTCGGACGTTTGATCTTGGAGGTCACCGGCTAGACTAAGCTGGTAGCATAGCATGTCATTCCACAGAGCCCTTCTCGCATTTGGATTCTTGAGCGCGGCCGTTCCGGTTCTGCCGTCAGCTTTGTTCGCGGCCACGCCCTTGTGTTTCGCAATGTGCGCGTGTTCGACGGCACGCGCGTGACGGCGCAGGCGGACGTCCTGGTGCGCGATGGACGCATTGCCGCCGTAGGCCCGGGCATTACCATCCCGGAGGGCGCGCAGGTCATCGATGGCAGCGGCAAGACGCTCCTGCCGGGACTGATCGACGCGCATGCGCACGTCTTTACGCGGGACATGCTGAACAGCAACTCGTCCTCGGCGTCACGACGGTGCTGGACATGTTTACGGATGTGCATTTTGCCGCGGAGATGCGCCAGGAGCAAAGCGCGGGCAAGGCTTCGGATCGCGCGGATATGTATTCGGCGGGCACGCTGATCACCGCGCCGGGCGGGCATGGCACGGAGTATGGCATCAAGATTCCGACGCTGAGCAAGGAAACACTGGCCGCCGCGATTGCCGCCGCGCACAAGCGGGGCAAGCTGACCGTGGTACACATCGGCACACTGCAGGATGCGGAGGATGCCATCAACGCAGGGGCGGACGGACTGGCGCATTTGTTCGCAGGCGCAAAATCCGATCCGGACTTCGGACGCTTGGTGGCCGCGCACCACGCTTTTGTGATCCCCACGCTGACGGTGTTGCAAAGCGTGTGCGGCACGGCCGGCGGCGAGCCGCTGATCGGGGACCCACATCTCGCGCCGTATCTGGACCCTTCCGACATCACTAATCTGCAGAAGGCCTTCTCGCTCCCTAACAAGCTGAGTTGCGCAGGCTCCTTCGAGGCGGTCAAACAGTTGAAGGTGGCGGGCGTGCCGATCCTGGTGGGTGACGACGTGCCAAATCCGGGAACCGCGCCGGGCGCGACGGAGCATCGCGAGTTGGAATTGCTGGTGCAGGCCGGGCTGACGCCCACCGAGGCGCTGACTGCCGCCACCTCCGCGCCCGCCCGCATTTTCCATTTGGACGATCGCGGCACCATCGCGGCGGGGCAGCGCGCGGACCTGCTGCTGGTGAATGGCGATCCGTCGAGCGATATTCTGGCCACACGTGACATTGCCGGCGTTTGGAAAGACGGCGTGCCCGCCGATCGCGCCGGCTTCAATGCGGCTGTGGCAAAAGAAAGAGAAGAAGCCAAGGCGCAAGCCGCCGCGCCGCCTCCGGCAGGTTCGGAGAGCGGACTGGTCAGCGATTTCGAGCAGGCGAAACCGGAAACTAAATTCGGCGCGGGATGGATGGTTTCAACCGATAGGATGATCGGCGGAAAGTCCTCGGCGGCAATCAAGATCGCGGCCGGCGGCGCACACGGCAGCCAGGGATGCCTGGATATTTCCGGCGAGGTGGCGGCCGGCAACGCGCCCGCGGCATGGTCGGGCGCGCTATTCTCCCCAGGCAAGGCGATGATGACGGCAGCCAATCTTTCCGCGAAGAAGTCGCTATCGTTTTGGGCCAAAGGCGAAGGGCGATCCTACACCGTGATGATCTTCGCGCAGAGTTTCGGCTATCAGCCCGCGCAGCAGACCTTCACGGCGGATGGGGAGTGGAAACAGTTCACGTTCCCGCTGAAGTCGTTCAACGGCACGGACGGCACGACCTGATGGGCGTCTTCTTTGGCAGTTCGCCCACGCTTGGCAAGTTCGATCTGCTGATCGACGATGTACGGTTCGAGTGACCATCGAGTAACCAAGATGAAGACCGATCCGGTACAATGGGCAACACGGCCCTAGGGCCGCGTACAGGAGGTTTCATGGAGCGCCGCCATTTCCTGAGGACTGCGGGCGCATTAGCCCTGCTCCGTCCCGATTCCAGCCATCGCGCCCGCGCGGCAACGGTGGGAAACAATCGCGCCGCCGAGGATCTGGCGCGCGACGAGGATTTCTGGCGGGAGATTCAATCCGCCTTCACGCTGGACCGTAACATCATCAACCTGAACAACGGCGGCGTGAGCCCCTCACCGCGCGTGGTGCAGGAGTCCATGCGCCGCGCCCTGGAGTTCAGCAACATTGCTCCGGCTCGTACCATGTGGGTAGTGCTGGAGCCGGAGGTGGAAACCGTGCGCCAAAAGCTGGCCGCGGATTTCGGCTGCGATCCGGAAGAGATGGCCATTACGCGCAACGCGTCGGAAGCGCTGGAGAACGTGCAGCAGGGGCTGGATCTGAAAGCCGGCGACGAAGTCCTGACCACCGACCAGGATTATCCTCGCATGATCACGACGTGGAAGCAGCGCGAGCGCCGCGACGGCATCGTGCTGAAGACCATCTCATTCCCGACGCCGCCGCCTTCGCTAGACGATCTCGCGGAACGCTTCGAGCGGGCCGTCACGCCGCGCACACGGGTGATCCACTTCTGCCATATCACGAATCTTACCGGCCAGATCTTTCCGGTGCAGCGCATCTGCCAAATGGCGCGCAGCCGGGGCATCGAAGCCATCGTGGATGGCGCGCACGCCTATGCGCAGTTCCCCTTCAAGCATGCCGACCTGGATTGCGACTACTACGGGACAAGCCTGCACAAATGGCTGCTGGCGCCGCATGGCACAGGCTTCTTGTATGTGCGCAAGTCCAAGATCGCCAAACTGTGGCCGCTGATGGCCGCGCCAGTGGAGATGACGGACAACATTCGCAAGTTCGAGGAAATCGGCACGCATCCGGCGGCCAACCACAACGCCATTTCCGATGCGCTGGAGTTTCATACGGCGATCGGCGTGGAGCGCAAGGCAGCGCGCCTGCGTTATCTGCGCTCACTGTGGACCGAGCGGCTTACGCGCCTGCCGGGCGTGTCGACGCCCACCAGTTCCGATCCGCGCCAAAGCTGCGGCATCGGGTTGCTGTCGGTGCAGGGCAGGGAACCGGGCCCCCTGGCCGACCAACTGTGGGAGAAGTACCGCATCCTTACGGTGGGGATCGTGCATCCGCAGTTCAAGGGTCTGCGGATCACGCCGAATGTTTACACGACGGTGCCGGAGATTGAGACGTTTTGCGGCGCAGTGGAGAAGCTGCTTGGCTAGTTCACGGTTGCGAAGCTTCGCGGCGCATACTGTCGATCACCCACATCCTCACCAGGGTTGAAACCTCGACGGTCTTGCGTTTCGCGAGTTTTTCGATCATGCGCTTGGCGGCCGGCGGGATGCGGATATTCAACTGCTTGGTATTCGCCTCGTTCCAGTATTCGAGCAGCATCCGGTCCAAATCCGCACGATCCCGATCAATCTCGGTGATACCCCGATCCGGCAAGTCAAGGCCGTCGTGACGGTCGAAGAAATCGGCGAGTTCCGGGTAAGTGGCGCTAGCGCGCGGGAGTCGAATCGTGGCTGCCTTCTTCTTCGATCGGGCTTCCTTCATAAGTTCCGGCACCTCCGCTTTTCACGGGACTCATTGCGCGCATGTGGAACACGACCTCCCGGTCCGGCTCCCGGCGGTATGCGATGTGCAAATATTCGCCGGCGTAGTTTCTTCCGTAAAGTTCGTAGATGCCTTTCAGCCCCCTGCCTGGATCGCAGTTTCAGCGGGCGCATGTCCAGCACTTCAAAAAAGTCGTCTTCGTTGTTGTAGCCGTGCTTGAAGGCGCTTTCGACAAACACAACCACTTCGATTTATGTATAGCATATGCTATCACCGACCCGAAGGTCCTTGCATGGCCCATCACCGTCGGGACCGCAAAAGGACAGGCCAGGAGGCCTGTCCTACCGGGACTATGCCACACTGGAAACTGGCACGCATGAGCTTCCTCGACAACCTCGAAAGCAATCTGAGAAGCATGGAATCGCGCGAAGAACGCGGCGACCAGAACGGCCGCGACGCGAAGCTGCGGGATGCCGAACGCGCACGCGTGCAGGCCTCCGCCGCCTTTGCGGAGCAACTCAGAAAAGGTCCGTACGCTGCGGAATTGCTGCGGCAGGCCACCCGGCTGGGCCACGCCATGCGCACCAAGGTCCACCTGGCTTGGCTGGGCACGACTCTGCGCCTCGAAGCGCGCGGATCGAAGCTCGAACTGCGGCCTGCGCCGGACGGCGTAATGGCCGCTTTCGTCGAAAATAATGTCGAGGTGCGCAGCGTGCCTGTGGATCTGGCAGGTAATCCGGAAAGCCTTGCGCGCGAGTGGCTGGAGTCGCTGCCGGCGGTTCCGTCGGTGGTTAAAGAGGAAGTGGAATAGGTGCCGAGACGAGTCTCGCGCCACGGCACGCATGAGTGCGTGCGCTACAGGCTGCGCCAGAGATACCAGGCAGCCACGGTACAGTAGGGATGCCAGCGCTGTCCCAGGGCTTCGATTTCGGCTGGCTTGGGTAGTTCCGGAAGGCCGTACGCTTTGCGAATAGCAGAGCGAATTCCGAGATCGCCGGTGGGCAGCACATTGGTGCGGCGCAGGGCGAAGATCAGGAACATGTGGGCGGTCCAAACACCCACGCCTTTCACCTTCGTCAACCGCTCGATCACTTCGGCGTCCGGCAGGGCGGGGAGTCCAGCGAAGTCGACTGTGCCGGCGCGGGTGTGGCGCGCCAGATCGCGGATGTAGGCGGTCTTCTGTTTCGAGAGGCCCAGCTTGCGCATTTTGGAGGGCCGCAGCGCCAGGACGCTTTCCGGGGTCAGCAGGCCTTCGGGAACCGCGGCTGCCAGGCGTCCGAAGATCACCTGCGCGACGCGTCCGCTAAGCTGCTGATAGACAATGGATTCGACCAACGTTTCAAAGCTCGGATCGCTAAATTTGAGCCGATAAGGGCCGACGCGTGCGATGATGCCGCCCAGAACCGGATCGGCGGCTTGCAGATGGCGGATGGCTTTGCGCATTATGGTAACAGGGCGGCGAGCAGCCGCGTCCGTCATTGTAACCTTATGGCCCTGACCAATGTCCCGCTCAAACTGGCGATCGCAAACATGTGCCGAATGGCGTTCCTGCTGGCGCTCCTGCCGGCGCCCTCCGGGTTGACGCAGGATAAGCCCGCCGAAGACGCGCCGCCTTCGATCAGCGTGGACGTTTCGCTGGTCAACATACTGGCGTCGGTGCATGACAAGCACAACGGCCTGATCGGCAACCTGACGAAGGACGACTTCACGGTCCTCGAAGACGGCAAGCCGCAAACCATCAAATATTTCACGCGCGAAACCGACCTGCCGCTGACCATCGGCTTGCTGATCGATGTGAGCGCCAGCCAGAGAAACCTGCTGGATATCGAGAAGCGTGCCGCGCATCAGTTCTTCGCGCAGGTTCTGCGCAAGAAGGACGAAGCCTTCCTCATCAGCTTTGGCGAGGATTCCGAGTTGTTGCAGGATTACACGAATTCGGCCAAGCTGCTGCAGGCTGGGCTTTCGCAATTGCAGGTAAATTCCGGGGCATCCGGCTTTGGGCCGGGACCCGTGCCGACCATCAGCCAGCCGCGCGGCACGGTGCTCTACGACGCGGTGTATCTGGCGGCGAACGAAAAGCTGCGCGCCGAGGTGGGGCGCAAAGTCATCGTTCTAATAACCGACGGCATGGACGAGGGCAGCAAACTGAAGATCGAGGAAGCCATCGAAGCCGCGCAGAAGTCGGACGTGGTGATCTATAGCATGGATTACGCCGATCCCAGCGCCTATGGCCGGTTTTCGTTCGGCGTCAGCGATTTTGCGCTGCAAAAGATGTCCGGCGAGACGGGCGGCCGGGTGTTTAAAGTGGATCGCAGACTTACCCTGGACGACGCCTTCAAGCAACTGCAGGACGAAATGCGCAGCCAGTACTCCATCGCCTACACGTCGACGCGTACGGAACAGGACGGCACGTTTCGCAAGCTGGTTGTGAAAGTGGCGGACAAGAATATGAAGGTGCAGGTGCGCAAAGGCTACTACGCGATTAAGCCCGAGAAGAGCTGAGAATTACTTCGCCGGCGCCACGAAATCCTCGACGCGTAACATTTCCATCGACCCGATACTCCGAAATTTCTCAAAACTGTCGAGGGTTTGGTTCAGGTCCATGTCGGGATGCACTTTCTTAAAGCGCTCCGCGAAGCCGTCGTTAAGCTTGAAGTCGCATCCCAGCTTGGGTACACGTCCACGGTTGAGGCTTGATACTTCAGGTCGCTCCCGCCCGGCATCACCTGCCCGTTCAGGAACCACCCCCGTGTCACGCCGTCTTTGGCCATCGACTCCGCGAACGGTTGCCACACCTTCTTCTCGAATGCGATCCACTCCGCCATCTTGGGGACCTTCATGTGGTTCACGACGACATAGTCGCCCTTTTGCAGCGCGCCCACCGCGATCGCATTTAGCCACAGCTCGGCTGCCACCAGGTCGCTCAACGAGGCGCGGCGGTCCACGTATTCTCGAGCGGTCGTCGCGAGCCCGGACTTCTTCAGCGCCGCATCCAGTGCGTCCATTCCCATGGGAGCCGGCGGCGCCCCTGGGAAGACGGAAACGCTCAGGTAGTCGCAGGCCGCCGAACTGCCCGCGGGCATCACAGATCCCAGCAGGAACCAGACCGAGATTCGCCCGAATCCGCGTTGGCCTGTTGCCGCTTATGCACGTCCTCCGCGGCCCACTTGCCATATTCGGCGCCTTTGCCCGGCTTCACTTTGATGCAGGCGACGGTGTGGTACCCGCTGGGCGCCTGTTGCGCCGGGAGGGTGACGGGAAATGCCGCGGCAAGCGCGACGCTCAGAAACAAACCAGACTTCATGAAGGTCTCCTCTCGTTCTCGCCGAACGCATCCTGGGCGCGTAGCATGCTCAACCGAAGTGTGCGTACTGCGGCATGTATGGTCTCACGGCACGGCAACATTTGCAACGATTTCCCGAAAACTAATCGAAAAATGAACCTGCTTAGTACTTTCGCACGCGTGTCATCGAGGCGGTATTTCGCGAATCGCGCGGTGGGCTAAGCCCGAGAAGAGTTGAGCAGCTTCTCGCGGGCCGCGAAGTAGAGGCGCAGCGCCTCGCCCAGAGACGGCATCGGTTCGATCCCCAGGCTCTCCATGCGGGCATTCGATAGCGCTGAAAACTTGGGGCGGTGCGCGGCGGTGCGGTATTCGCGCTCGTTGGTCGAGTGCAGTTCCACGGCGTGGTCCGGCAGCGCCGCCGCGAAGATCGATTGGGCGTAGTGAAACCAGGAAGTGGGCGTGCCGCCGGCGACGTGGAAGATGCCGGTCTGGCCGCGCTCCACCAGATCGAGAGTGCGGGCGGCCAGCAATGGCGCATAGGTGGGTGACGCCACGTGGTCCTCGACTACGCGGATGGGCTGCCCGGAACGCGCCAGCCGCAGCATCACTTCGACGAAATTGCCGCGCGCGGTGCGTAGTCCGCCGGGCCCGAAGACGCCGGAGGTGCGCACGATCAGCGGCGCATCCAGGTAAGCCTGCGCGTAGATCTCGCCGGCCAGTTTCGAGACGCCGTAAGCGCCCAGGGGATGTGTGGGATCGTTTTCGACATAAGGCCGGCGGGCGGCGCCGTCGAAGACGTAATCGGTCGAGAAGTGTATGAAGCGGGCATCGAGTTGGTGGCAGGCCAGCGCCAAATTGCGCACTGCGAGCGCATTCACTAGAAGGGCCGCTTGTGGCTCGCTCTCCGCTACGTCAACCTGGTTGTAGGCCGCGGCGTTGAAGACGATCTCGGGATCCCAGGGCGTCAGCACGCTTTCTACTTGGCGGTTATCGGCGATATCCAGTTGGCTGCGATCCCAGCCGACGGTTTGGTATCCGCGCCGGTGCAACTCGCGGACCAGTTCCATCCCGAGTTGTCCGCCGCTTCCGATTACCGCCGCTTTGCGCGCCATTTTGGAATAACGAGGATAGCATCTGGTGTCCTACCGGGATATGCGCGATCCGACGATATGTGATCTGTGAGGTTCGTAAATCTCGACTCGTGGAAAATCGCCCGCGCCGCGCTGTTATTGCTGGGCCTTTCTGGAGGCTGCCCGCTCGCGGGCGAGCCACCGGGAAAGCCACAGGCGACGCTCCCCATTTTGACCACGGCTGCCGCGGTCCACGGGCTCACGCCTTCCGAATCGAAACGGGGCTACCCGGTGCGTCTCCGGGCGGTCTGCGTGGTTTGTTTCCCAACCTGGCACGGCTTTTTCGTCAACGATGGATCGACGGGAGTTTATGTTGAAACTAAGGATCAAGTCCCGCTGACCAGCCGCATCCACACTGGATCGCTGCTCGAAATCGAAGGCTTCACAGGCCCGGGCGACTTTTCGCCGATTGTCGACCGGGCTATTGTGCGCGTACTCGGAGAAGCCGCACTGCCGGCCACCAGGCCCGTGAGCCTAGATCGTCTCTCGACCGGCGCCGAAGACGGGCAGTGGATCGAAATCGAAGGAACCGTACGATGGGCCGACACCAGCAATACGATGGTGACTCTTGTGGTCGCCTCCGGCCAGGCGCAAGTGGACGTGATGACGCCGAATTACGGCAAGAAACAATACCTTCGGCTGATCGACGCGCGCGTCCGGATCCGGGGCACGGCGGGTCCCGTTTTCAACCAGCGGCGCCAGCTTGTCGGAGTCAACATGTACACGCCGAGCCTGGACGACGTTCGAGTACTGGAGCCCGCGCCCGCGGACCCGTTCGCGCTGCCAGTGAAGGCAGTGCGAGACGTATTCGCGTACACTCCCGGCGCCAGTCCCGATCACCGGGTGCGCATCCGGGGCGTGGTGACTGCGCGGTGGCCGGCCAAGGCGTTCTTCATAACCGATGGCATCCAGGGGGCCAGCGTGCTCAGCGAGCAGAAAACCCCAGTTGAGCCGGGCGACATCGTGGATGTGGTAGGATTCCCGTCCTTAGGCGACCACACGCCCAGTATTCACGAGGCGATCTTTCGAAGGCTGGGTTCCGGTCCTTCGCCGGCGTCCCGGCAGGTCACGGCCAAAGAAGCCCTGTCTGGCGATTTCGATGGCGATCTAGTGCGGATCGATGCGCGCCTCATCCAACAAGAAAGGTCGGCGGATCAGTACACGCTCCTACTCGACTCCGGAGGCATTGTCTTTTCGGCCACGCTCCAAGCGGACGGGGCGGACCCCCGATTGGATGCCTTACGGGACGGGGGGTTGCTGCAATTGAGCGGAATCTGTACCATTACCGAAACCCAGGCGGCGCGGCATTTCCGGGTGCCGAAGGCATTCCAGATTTTGCTGCGCTCGTCGCGGGATGCCGTGGTCCTCCAGCAACCATCGTGGTGGACGGGAGGCCGCGTCCTGGTGTTGCTGGCGATTTGCGTGCTGGCTATTCTCGTTGGAACCCTCTGGGTGGCGGCTTTGAAGCGGCGCGTTCGGGAGCGGACGGAAACCATCCGTGCCACGCTGGAGGCAACCGCCGACGCAATTCTTGTGGTGGATCATGCCGGAAGAATTGTCGCGCACAATCAGAAACTCGCAACTATGTGGGGAGTTCCGGAAGCCATCCTGAAGGTGCTCGATCATTACCATATGTTGGACTTCGTTAAATGCCAACTGAAAGACCCGGAAGGATTCATCAACAAGGTCCGGGCTGCGTATGCCAATACCAAGGCCAAGACAGACGACGTGGTCGAGTTCAAAGACGGCCGGGTGTTCGAGCGCCATTCCGAGCCGCAAACTGTGCAGGGCAAGAATGTGGGGCGCGTGTGGGGATATCGAGATGTCACCGAAGTCCGGGAATGGACCCGCCATTTGCAGGAGCTAGCCTGTGTAGACAGCCTGACGGGGATTCGGAACCGCCGGACCATCTTTGAATTTCTGTCGAGCGAACTGGCGCGCGAACAAAGGAGCGGCGATCCGCTTACGGTGATCATGGCCGATCTCGACGGCTTCAAGAAGATCAACGACCACCACGGCCATGCGGCCGGCGATGCTGTGTTGAAGGAGACCGCGCACCGGTTGAGAGCCGCTATGCGTGTATCGGATGCCATCGGCCGCTATGGCGGAGAAGAGTTCTTGATCGTCCTGCCCGGTTGCGACGAAGATTCCGCGAGGTTTCGAGCCGAGGAGTTTCGATGCATCGTCGAGGGCCGGCCGGTTACCTGGGACATGGGAGAACTCGGGGTTACTTGCAGCTTTGGAGTGTCCTGGACAAGAGACGGCATGAGCGACATGGCGCAACTGCTGCAGGAGGCGGATGCCGCACTGTACCGCGCCAAGCAAGCCGGCCGCAATTGCGTGGCGACGTTGGAAACGGGTCCGGCCCGCACATTATCCGGAATTTCAGGTTCCCTTTCCGCGGAGGCAGGCGGGATCGCGCAGCAAACGCAATTGGGGTCCCGTTAATCTGAGAGGATTCAAAACTTCCCACTGCGAGTGGCGGTGCCTCCCGGCGTCCCGCCTAGCTCTTTGAAATCCGCGTGTCGCGGGAGTGCTCCGGTATATAGCTGAAGGGCTTGGGGGTGAAGGGCTATTGGCCCGCGCGCTTAGATCAACTTCCCATAACAGGTAGGTTGTCGGCTTGTGACGCGGCTGGGCCTTGCTGCTCTGGCTGGGGTGCGGGTTGTGGTGGTGCGCTGGTGTTTGCGCTCAAGCGTCTCTCTCCGGGCGGCTCCGGACTGCTGGCAGCCACCATAGCACGCTGAACCCGCTTCGGTCTATGTGGCTTTTTTGCCGCGGTGGTTCGGAAATGCTGGGCGCATTTCTGCCTATTTCGGGTCGGTGGGCGTGTCTTTTCGGCGTTTCAGGCTTCTGATAACAGAAGATTATCGGGAGTGTGAGGGTGAGTTTGAGTGACTCAACCCCGCGCCGATTCATGTCGTGTTTTTGCGACACAATCTATTGGGGTGCGGTGGAAGGCCCGTTTTTGCGGGCCACAAGTGACTTCGCAGAATCTTCGCCGGGTGTCTCGACAGTGACACAGTCGCCTGTTACGCTGGGGTCAATCGGCATCTTTCCCGCGTGCCGTGCGGCTCTGGTGTAGCGCACGGGCGGCCACGTTTCGGAGGATGTTTCCTTTGGAGCGGCGGGGCCCGGCCCGGCCGCCTCGCTTTCTTCGCCGGCGTTTTCGCCGGCGCTCAAGCGATTGCCCTTCCATGCCGCACGCAGTGCCGCCGCGGGAGCTTGCGGACGCGGCATCCGGCCGCCGCGGTGCTCCGCGTGGGCCGGGCATTGGCAGCGGAGCCAGAGGCCCGTCAGGGCGGCTGGCGTCCCTTTCCCGCGGTGCAGCGGCCGTTGCACGGCCGCGGGCGGATTGCGTACGCCTTTATCGGGCGCGCCTGGTCGTCCAGGGGCGGCCGGCATTCGAGCGCGGGTAATCGCCCCAGCCTGGCCGGCGGCCTGCCGCGTGCGCTGGCGTGAGGGAGCTGCACGACGCGAGCGCCTGGCCCGGCACGCGGCGGCGCCGCCTTCCCGGTGGCCGTGGTCCACACTTCTGATAACTGTCCGGTTGCGGCCGCGGGGCTACTCGGCGGGATCCAGGATGACGATGACGCCGGCGCCGGCATGCGGGCTGGGATTCCGCAGCTCGTGGACTGCCAGGTCGCAAGCTTTCTCGTCGGGCTGTGCGCCGCGCGTCTCCAGCAGGCATGGGGCATAGGCGTAGGTGATGGCGCCGCATTGGTTGCCGTGCTGGTCGATCAGTTGGCCGGTGCGGAGCTGGTGCTTGCCGTAGTAGCGGCAGTTCATTTGCGCCTCTTCTTGGCCGGGCTGGTGCGCTTGGCGAGCTTGCGGATCTCGGCCGGCTTCATGCCGCGCAGTTGCTTCTTGACGGCGTCCTTGATGGCCTGGCGGTCCTTGGAGGTCACTCGCCGATCCTGTTCGGTTTCGGCTGGGGCTGTGTGGCGCGGTTGCGGAAGCGGCCGCGGCCGTCGCGTTTGGGATCCACTTTATTGACCAGGCTGGTTACCTAGTCGAGCTCTTTCGTGCGGCGGCTCTTCGTCGGCTTGGTCATGCGTCGATCCTGGCTCTCTCTTCGGGGGTGAGGAAGCTGCGGCAATCCGGCCGGGGTGGCGGCGGCGGTGCGTTGCCGCTGTGGCGGCTGGGTCTTGCTGACGGTGTAGCCTTTCTCGCGGCCTACCAGGTGGTAGCGGGGCAGGCGGTGGACGCTCCTGAAGATGGCGCGCATGGTGCGGATGAGCATGCCCCTGGCTGTGCCGTGGGCTTTGTGGGTGCGCTCTCCGACCTTGCGGTCCGACATGCCGGCGGCGTACATGGCTACGGTGGCGTGGCGGGCTTTGGATTCTTCTTCGAGCGCCGCGGTGATGGTGCGGTGGTGTGTCTCTTTGTCGCCGGTGATCTGGCGGTAGAGATCCGTGGTGGTCATGGCTCGATTATCGCACTGGGTTGACGGTGAAGGGGCTGCGCGGGTGCGGTGAAGGGGCTGCGCGTTTGGGGGGTGCTGGGAGTCTCGGGGCCCCGGGCGATTGGCTGGCGGGGCGGCTACGCGCCTTGTGGCTGCGTTTCTCGGCCGGGGCTGGCGCTGGCGCGTGGCGGCGCCGTCGCGTGTCGGGCTGGAACGCTTTTTTTTGGCTGCGGGGTGGCGGGAGCGCTGTACGGCGGGCGCTCCCTCGCGATTTGACACGGTTCTGGCCGGGGCGACTGGGTTTTCAGCGTCCGGCTCCTGGTGCTTGGATAGTGGCGCGGCGTGGCGTTGTCCTCAGCGCGCCGTGGATAGTGCGCGGGCGTGCGCCAGTCTCTCAGGCCGGCGCGTTGCGGGGCCTGCGGGCGCGGGCCGCTGCACGTCGCGTGATGGCAGCCGGAGGGAGCCGCGTTGCACGCGGCGACCCGCGCGGCGGTCGCCTGGCGGGCTGCCCCGGATGCTGCGCGGTTGCTACGCCGGCGCGGAACCGCGCCGCGCCCGCGCCTCTTGAAACGACGCTCCGCGCGCGGCGGCTCTCTCGATTGTGGCAGGGGAGTGGTACCCCTTTGGGGGGTATTACTTGCGGGTTTGGCTGGCGGCGAGGGCGGCGCGGTCGCGCCGGATGCGGCGGATGATGAGCGCGGTCATGGTGGCGTTGGCCAGGATGGGAAGAGCGACGGCGATGGCGGGCCTCATTCCGGTTTTCATGTGGTGGGCGGGTGGTCGCGGATGTAGACGCCCATGGCCGAGATGAGCTTGTCGATGCGGGCGTCTGTCTCGCGGAATCGGCGGTCGGTCTCGCGGTCGCGGGCGGCGGCTTCCTCCGCGAGCTGGGAGATGCGGGCGCCCAGATTGTCGTTGAGGGCGGCGATGCGGGTGCCGAGTTCGTTGATCTGTTGCTGGGTTTCGCGCCATAGGGCGCGGTCCGTCTCGCGGTCCTTGCGGCGCTGTTCGTCCGATCCGGCGCTGATATGCTCGATGCGGTCCAGGCGTTCTTCGATGGTCATGATTTTCTCCAGTATATCTGAGCCGGATGCGCGGCGCATCCGGTTCAGCGTGAGTCAGCTTCGCACGTGTCCGCCGTACTCCGCTTCGCAGGCCTGCCAGTGCGCGCAATGCCGGCGGCTGCAGAGGTTGGAGCCGCGGTTGGGCAGGTAGAGGCCTTCGTCCATCGCCTGGCTGACGAGCGGATGGATGGCTGCGGCGTTCGCGTAGTCTGGCTCGGCCAGGCCGGTCTTGAGCATCACGTATGCCGGCGTGGCCGTCTTGGTGAGGACGTCGAGCCGCACGGTGTGGGACTCGTTGCATGGCTGGTGCAGCAGGGCATAGGTGGTCACCTGCAGGCGATGGCTCGGGCTGATGCCGTTGGGGCGCTTCGACGTGGTCTTGATGTCGATCACGGTTCCGGATTGGTCGACCACGTCGATGACGGCGCGGACGTCGACGCCGGCGATTGATCCGGTGATGGCGATCTCGATCTCGGCCGGATCGATCGACGGCGCGGCGGCGGTCCACCAGAGTTCGGTGAGTGCGCGGACCTGGTCTTCGCCGGCGGCGCGGTCGGCGAGTTGGTCCGCGTCTTCCTCTTCGTCGCGCGGCAGGTGATTCGACGAGTGACAACTGCGCGTCGCAGGCCTGCGCGCAGATGTCGCCGACGTCGTCGGGAGTGACTGGCTGACCGGCGCGCTTGCGGGTGAGCAAGGCGGCTGCGGTCTGGTGCACGGCGTGGCCGATGGCCAGCGCGTGCGTGACTGGCTCGGGCAGGCGCAGCACGCTGGAACAATACCAGCGGTAGGGGCAGTCCAGGTACGTGTTGACCTGGCTGGGGCTGAGGGTGCGGGGCGCGGTCATACGCGCCTTTGGAGCCATAGGGCGGCCGCCGCGGCGAGTGCGCCGATGGTGTAGGCGGCGGTGAGAAGCCAGAGGCGCGCGCGGCGGGTCATGGCTTGCCCGCTGCATTTCCTCTGACCGGCGCGCGGCGAGTTCGGCGCGCAGCTTTTCGGCGCGGGCTTTCGCGCGCTTGGCTTGGTCTTCTGCGCGCATGATGGCGCGCACGATGTCGCCGATGGTGGCGAGATGTAGATCGAGAGGCCGAAGGCGCGAATATCTTCGGATGAGAATGTGACTCGCCTGCCGTGTGCATCGGCGTAACTGTCTGCCGTCGCGGTGGCGTCGATGGCGCTGGCCAGCGCGGCGCTGAGCATGGAGGTGTGCGGTCCCAGGCCTTCGCTCCGCTCCGGATGATCAGTTCGTGAATGAGTGGATCCACGAAGCTGATGGCGTTTTCCGGTTCGGCCCACATCTACCTGAATTGCGTGCCCCACTTGCCCTCGGTTTCGACTCCCTGCTGTCCGGAGTCCATGGCGAAGACGTGCGGGGCGTTGAGCGCGAGCTTCGATAGTTCGATCGTTTCGCGGAGTCCGCGGGCGCGCCGCTTCCGGCGAACCTCCAGCGGCGGGCCTACAG
>Ga0302325_10003346_pt1 | contig 37901 bp, 38 predicted proteins | sample Palsa_T0_2_FD_201948 | JGI IMG/M metagenome (GOLD analysis project Ga0302325, IMG submission 201948) | Peat permafrost microbial communities from Stordalen Mire near Abisko, Sweden - Palsa_T0_2 | ecosystem: Environmental > Terrestrial > Soil > Palsa > Peat permafrost | place: Sweden: Abisko...
CTGCGCTAAGGTATGTAAGCCCGCCCAGGTCGGAGGCGGGCGCGGTAAGCACCGGGACGTGGCCCAGCTTGGTAGGGCACTTGACTGGGGGTCAAGGGGTCGCGGGTTCAAATCCCGCCGTCCCGACAGATCGGCAAGGGCCCGCTGATCAGGGTGAAAGCCCAGTTCAGCGGGCTTTCTCATGTCCATGTGGCCTCTCATTGGATGAGCTAGACCGCTCGGAGCTGGGGACCACGTGGGGACCGCTTGGCCTCTAGATGCGCGCTCAGCGCGTCCCCCGCATCCGTGATGGACTGGGCGTCCGGGTGAAGATAGCGCTGTGTGGTGAGCAGCGACCCGTGCCCCGCGATCTTGCGCAGAACGTGAACCGGGACTCCAGCGTCGGCCATCCACGTCAGGCCGGTATGGCGCAAGTCATGACGCCGAAGGTGCTCGTAGCCGAGCTGGCCCACGACTTCGTCCCAGTGCGTGGCATCCCGCAATACGGCCGTGGTGATGCGTCCGCCACGCGGACCGGTGAACAAACGTGCCAGTGGATCGGCACCCACGGCATCCAGCCGCCTGGCCACCATCGGACGTACCTCGACGATCAGGGGTACCGTTCGCGCTCTCTTGCCTTTGGTGCCCTTGTCGACCAGGCCGCCCGGACTGGGCGTTGTCTGGCGGCGGACGGTCCAGGTCCAGGCGCCGCGGTCGATATCTGCGCAGCGCACACCAGATACCTCGCCAATACGGGCAGCAGTGCAAGCGGCGAAGATTACCGCCTCTCCCCATCCAGTGAACTTGTCGGCCGAACCCTCGACAAGGACGGCCGCGAGCCGTTGCAGCGATTCCCAGTCGGGCAACGCCAGGGACCGCGGGTCATCTAGCTCATCCTCAACTCGCTGGTAATCACGTTGCCAGCCGACCACCCGTGCCGGGTTGCGCTCGATGATTCCGTCACGGACGGCTTGTTCCATGACCCGCACCAGGATGGCGAGGCTGTTCTTGACCGTCGACCGGCTGCATTGATCGGCGATCCAGGCATGCACGGTCCGGTCGACGGCGCCGTTCGTGATCATGCGGACCGGCAGGTGCCCGAGGGCCGGAATCACACGCTTGCGCCACCCGGCGAGGTAAGGATCGAGGGTCTTCGCCTCCAGGCCGCGCAGCGCGAGCGGCATCACGGTGCCGCCATAAGACGCGAGCGTCATAGTGGCTGCCGTCGGATCGACGCCACCGCGGGCCACGTGCGTCATCGAGTCGATCCATGCCTGTGCGGCTTCCGGAGTCCTGGCCGATTCCGACTTCGACTTTCTGCGCCTGGTAGCTGGGTCGACCCACCGCACCCGGGCACGGTAAGGCTGTGACCGCCCTTCGCGGTATTCCACGTCCGCCGAAAGGGAGATGCCGATCGGCAGCGGACTGCCCTGCGGGCTCATTTATGCGGCCTTTCCAGGATCAATGCGCCTGTTCTCAAGCCAGCGGCGCACGTCCGGAGCGCTGTACAGCGTCACCCGTGAAGACAGAGGCACGAACGGTGGCCCTTGGGCAGGTCTCGCAGTCCGCCAGCGGCGGATCGTCGAGGGATCGACACCGAGCAATGCGGCCAGCTCCTCGGTAGTGAACCAGCCGCCATTCAGCAAGTCTTGCTCTTGCTGACTGTCCATGGTCCTAGCTTCCCTTCGTGATTAGAACGTATAGGCAGCCTCGTTGCGAGCGGTGCGCTGGTGTTCGCGGGCGCGGGCGGCGGCGGACAGGGCGAGGTATTCATCAGCGGTGGTGCGCCAGCCCTGGCCCTGGTAGTTCAGGGCGGTGATGACGAGGGTGGTCTCTTCCTCGAGCCGGTCCTCGGTGCGAGTCTGGCGGCGTCGCCAGGTAGCGCGGGCCGACCTCAGCGCGCGCAGGGTAGTGGAGTAGCGGCGGCTCTTAGTAGAGAAGTGGCCGCGGAAGCCGAGCATGTGCGCCCACCGGCGCAACGCCCGGAAGTCCTCATGGGGATGATGGCCGAGCCGCCACGCGGCGGCAATCAGCCTGCCCTGATGAGTGCCAGGCCTGCCGTAGATGGCGAGGGTGGCGGCGGTGATCCGGGCGGTGCCCGCGCCGATGGCCTCGGTGGACTTGGTGGCGTACTTGGCCAGGTACGAGGCTACCGCCGTGTCGGTGACCTGTCCGGAACCGGTCATCCGTACAGTACGGATGTCGAGCTGGCGGCCCCACGCGATGTCCCACCCGCCACGGTGCATCGGGTGGTCGACGGTGGCGAACCACGTCACGGCGGCGGCGTCGCGGATCACGTCGGCCAGCTGCTCCGCGCCGAGCGCGAGCGGCGGGGGGATGATGCGGTTCTTGTCGGCGGGATCGGTGCCGTCGAGGCGGATGATGGCGTGGAAGTGGACCAGGCCGCGGGCCTGGAACTCGGCCACCTTGGCGTAGGACAGCCGGACCCGGCCGCCGCGGGTTTTGGCGAGCCGGTCGAGGCGGCGGCAGATCGCGATCGAGGTGCGGCGCCATAGTTCGGGGGCGTGGGCGTTCCAGACCACGGTGCCGTCGTAGTCGTAGCACTGCGCGCAGATCGGCCGGCCCAGGCACGCGTCGTCGTCGCGGTGGCGCTGCGGGCAGGACATCGGCCGGCCGTGCGGGCAGCAGACAGCCTTACGGCGAGGACGGCAGCGCAAGGGCTTGCCGCCCGGGCCAGTGGGCCGGGTGTGCACCGGGCCGAAGGAGGGCGCGGTGAAGGTCGCGAACACGCACGGGTGCAGGGCGACCGATTCGGGGACGCCTTTGCCGCCGGCGATGCCCGCGCGGACGAGCTGGTAGGTGTCGGCGCGGTAGGTCTCGGCGCAGGCCGGGCAGACCGATGCGCGGCGGTCCCCGCACGCGGTGTAGATCACGCCGTCGGGCATCGAGACGGTGTCGAACGTGCGGACGATCTCGCCGGTGGTGGTGTTGACGTCGCGGACCTGGCCGTGCAGGCGGATCGGGCGGGAGCAGCCGCCCGCGGATGCGGTGGTGGCGAGCCAGCGCCGGTAGTCGTCGCGGGCGGCGCGTTCGATCATGGCCGTCAGGTGTGTTCCGGTGTTCGCTCCCGTCCCCGGACCCGTGGTGGGTTCGGGGGCGGGGGCCAGTGCCGGGGCGCTCACGCCGCGGTGGTCCCGTCCGCCGGGACAGGATCTGGTGTTCCGGTGTGGAGCAGGACGGGCCAGGTGACGGCGCAGTCGTCGCACTGGTAGCCGTAGTCCTCGCTGCCGCCGATGATCACGGCGTAGGGGGTGACGTCGTTGCTGCCGCAGGCCGGGCACTGGTCCCGGTAGGCGCCGGTCACGCGGCATCGCCCGTGCGCGATAGCGGGATGACGTTGCCGCCGTCATGGGTGGCCCTGGTTCGGGCGGTGGCGGCGAAGTCCGCTAGTTCGATGATCTGCTCATCGGAGAGGTAGGCGGCCTTGACCCGGCGGGGAACGCCGTCCTCGGCGCGCAGCCACGACACGCCGCGGGCCTGCGGGTCGATCTCGGTAGCCGAGTACCCGGCGTTGGCCCAGCCGTGCCCCAGAATCGTGTCCGAGGACGCTTCAGTCGAGCAGCGGAATGCCCACCGGTAGCCGAACAAGTCCCGCAGCGACGTCGGGATGATGTCCGCGCTGGGGCGCTGGGTGGCCTCGACCGGGATAATCCCGGGGGCGCGGCCGCGGGCGACCACGTCCCGGTTCAGGGCGTTGAATTCCTTCTGCTGCGCCGGGGTGCCCTTCGTCGCCGAGAAGTACGCGACCTCATCGATCGGCACCAGGTAGAACGGCCAGCCCATGTCCGGGGTGACCTTCCGTTTCTTCATCTGCAGCAGCACGTCGGTGCGCTCATCGATCAGCTGCTGGAGCCAGCCCAGGACGCTGATCGCGTCGTCCATCGACGGGCCGACGAAGTGTTCCGCGCACTCTTTCCACAGGCCGAGCTCGACGCGCTTGCCGTCGATCAGGATGAGCTTGCAGTCCGCGGACAGGGCGCCGTGCGCGACGATCAGCTGCAGGGCGACGGACTTACCGCCGCCGGGCTCGCCGCCGATCAGCATGTTCCGCTCGGCCAGGTTCACGAACACCGGCCGACCGGTCTCATCAGTGCCCAGGTGGATCGGATGCCAGATCGATAGTGGCTTGACCGGCACGGACACGCCCGGGGTCATGGCCGGTCTCCGGTTACTTCTTGTTCTTGCTCGCAAGCGCCGCACAGCAGGCCGTCCGGGGGGTTGGCCCAGAAGCTGTCACCGCAGCGCGAGCACGCCCAGTCATCCATGACGGCTCATTTCCTTCCTTCGGGTGGATTGGTGGGGAGGGGATGCCCCCGGGCGGTTCGTGTCCCGGGGGCGTCCGCTTCCTTGGTGGTGCCGCCTCAGGCGGCGTTGGGGGTGGTGTCGCCTGGATTGCGCATGCGTGATGCGAGGCCGGAGGCGACGACGTGGTGCGCGGCGAGGGTGTCGCGGCGCACGATGTTGACTACGACGAGCTGCGCTCTGCCCTTGGACTTCTCGACGCGGGCTTCGCGGGCGTAGCAGGCGGCGGCGAGTTCGCCGGTATGGGCTTCGAGGTCCTCGAAGCAGATCCCGGCCCGGCACCAGATCACGGCGCGTTCGCCGACCTCGGTGGGATGGATGCGCAGCACCAGGGACAGCCGCCCCGAGCGCGTGTGCATGCGGGTCTCATAAAACACCCGCTGGATACGGTGCCGCGACAGCACGCACCACGCCCGCCGGGTAACAAACCGGCGCGACCACGGAACGACCATCAGCACAGCGACGACGACCGCCAGGACGACAGCGGCCAGCAGCAGCGACAGGACCTTGTGCAAGGCCAGGTAACCGGCCGTTGCGGCGAGGATGGCCGCGGCTTCGGTGCGGAACCGCCAGATGGTCCCGGCGGCGCTGTGATGCACCTGCACCGCCAGCCCGTCCAGGATGTACGGGTTGTTGCGGTGATTACGCGGGTTGGCCTTCGCGGTCATCAGGACCACCTCCGGGCGGTGCCGGTGTCGTCGGCGGCCTGGTCCAGGCGGTGGATGCGCTCGGCGAGCGCGGCCTGTGCCCAGGTGCGGCCGGTCGTGGCCGTCTGGGTGGCGCGGATGGCTTTGAGCTGGGTGAACCGCGGGTCGCGGTACCGCCAGGTGCCCGGCGAGACCTCGGTCACGGTCCAGCCATGCCAGGTGGCGTACTCCCTGGCCCGGACGTCACGCAGGGCCGCGAATTTGCGGGCGAGACGGTGCAGGCGTGCGCTGGTAGCGTGGAACATGCCACGTACCCCTTTCCTTGTTAGCGCAGGTGGATGGGTTTTGTGTGGTGGGCCGGGCTGGAGGAGTGCAAGTCCTCCAGTCCCGGCATCCGTTCGTGAGTAGCGGTTAGAGCGCGGGGTCGGCGGGCCAGGGGGCCTGGCTGTCTCCGGTGCGCTCATCGATGACGCTGCCGAGCATCCGCAGGTAGTGATCAGCGGTCTGCCAGCAGGTCAGTGCCTCCTCCAGGCTCTGCTGGATCGGGGCACCGGGGGCGGCGGCGTCGTCCAGCTCGTAGATGAGCCGGTGCATGTCGTTGGTGATGCCGCTGGTCTCGGAGATTGCGTCGCAGGCCAGGCTCACGAGGCTCCTGGTCTCCTTCGCGCGCAGTGCGGCAAGGCCGCGCTCGCGCTTGGCTGGCTCGGTGTCGGTGGCGCCGTCGGTGACGGCCTTGATCGTGGTGGTGGTGCTGCTGGTCATGGCAGCTCGTGATCCTTTCCGTGCGTCATGCGTGGGGACATCTGGCAGGCAGCCCGTCCGCCAGTAGCGGTATGGCGTGCCTGAGCGGACGGCAGGGACTAGGCGGCTTTGGCGGCGGCAGCAGGCACGATCGAGGACGCGCGGAAAGCCGTGCCCGAGGTCTTCTTCTCGAACTGAACCCACGGGATCGCCTCCAGGCCCTCGACGCGGACCATCTGACCCTGAGTCACTCTCGGCTGCTCACCAGCCACGGAGACCCGGATCACCTGCCCGCCATCAGGTTCCTGGGCGAGCACGTCCAGCACCCAGATCGGCAGGCCCGTCGCCTTGTCGACCTTCTGCTCCGTCTTGCCGAAGTCCCGCCGCGGCTCCGGTGCCTTCGTCACCAGGAACGACATCTGCGACGTCTCAAGCAGCAAATGCATGATCACCACTCCTTCAGTGGCAGGCCCCAATACGGGGCTCGTTGGCTTGGCCGGGATTGGCCATGAACCCAGGACAGCCCAGAAGGAGCCGGTCGCGGCACCCGACAAACCCCAACATCGCCTAACACGGCGTGTTAACCCCTCATCACTGCGGGCGAGTGGTGGCATGCTGGTACGAGCGAGAACCGCGACTGGCCGCACGCCAGCTACCCGAGGAAGCGATGGACGAAGGACAGGCCAACCTGAGACAGGCGCGCAAGCAGCGCGGCTGGTCTCAGGAACAGGCCATCGTCCGCTTCGAGAGCATCGCCCGCGCCCTGCATATGGACCTACCGACCCGGCCGAGCTTGCGGACGTTGCTGTCGATGTTCGAGAACAACCGCCGCATGGTGCCTGACCACTACCGGCCGGTCTTCCGTGAGCTGTACCGGGCAACCGACGAAGAGCTGGGAATCTCGCAGACCGCAGCACGGGTATCTCTTCCTGTGCCGCCTGCGTTGCCCGCGGTTCTGCCCGAGCAGGCCTCGCCCGACATCCTGAGTTACCTATCCAACGTCCTCGCCGAGCACATCAAAGCCGACGCGGTCGTAGGCCCGCGCTACCTGGTGCCGACCGTCCAGAGCCAGCTACCGCTGATCGACCGGCTGTGCCAGGCCACCAGAGGCCCGGACCGCACCGAGGTCCTGGCCGTGGCAGAGCGGTTTGCGGAGTTCTGCGGCTGGCTCTACCAGGACTCGGGCAAGCCCGACTCCGCGGTCTTCTGGACGAACCAAGCTCTCGACTACGCCCAGGAACTGAACGACCCGCAGCTCATTGCCTACGTCATGATGCGCAAGAGCAACATAGCGACCGAGTCCGGCAAACCGGGATATGGGCTTGGCCTGGCGAATGCAGCGCTGAACGCTTTCGACGCTCTCACGCCGCGGATCCGCGCTGTGGCCCTCCGGACGCGAGCTAACGCCCAGGCGCTGCTGTCCGAGCAGCGGGAGTTCGAGGAGTCAGTCGACCAGGCGCTCATCCAGGCATCCGATGGCATCACTCAGGAAGCACCAGATCACGCCAGCTATTGCACGCCGCCGTATGTGGCGATGGAAGCGGGCATGTCGTGGGTACGGCTCGGCCAGCCCGGAGCTGCCGTCGAGGCCTTCGACCAGAGCCTTGCCGCATGGCCATCGGGGCGTCAGACCAGGGACCGCGGCTTGTGCCTGGCCCGCCTGGCGGCCGCCGCGGCAGTTCAGGGCCACGCTCAGCGCAGCTGCGAGGCAGGAGCCGAGGCGCTCACGATCGCCCGCAGCACCGGATCAGCACGCATCCGCCGCCAGCTCCGCTCCCTATACGATGAGCTGGCCCCGCACAGCAGCGATGCGCTGGTGCGGGATCTGAGAGAGCAGCTAGCCCCGGTCGCATGAACAGCAACCGGACAAGGCAGCTGCCGGATACGGGAGCTAGCCCACGATGCCGCACTTGATGCCGGGACTGACAACCGAGGAAGTGCGAGCCCGCAAGGCCGCCGTCGCCGTTCTCCCGATCGGCAGCTTCGAGCAGCACGGCCCGTACCTGCCACTCATAACCGACACGGCCATAGCATGCATCATCGCCAACGAAATCGCAGATGCATACCCAGTTCAGTCCTTGCCACCCATCACCATTTCCTGCTCACACGAGCACAAGGCCTGGCCAGGCACCGTTAGCATCTCATCCCGCACTCTCTACGCGATCATTGCGGATGTTCAGCAATCACTACGACAATCCGGTATCAGTAAACTGATCCTTATCAACGGACATGGCGGAAACTACGTCCTCAAGAACATCGTTCAGGAAGCCACAGTTGATGGCCCTCGCATGGCGCTCTTTCCAGCCAGTGCTGATTGGGCACAAGCACGCGCCGCAGCGGGTATGACCACCAACGACCATGAAGACATGCACGCAGGCGAACTAGAAACCTCGATTCTCCTTTATGGCAGTCCCCGGTTCGTCCGAAACGGCTACCAGGATGGCGACCACACCGTAGACGAACGGCCCGACCTGCTCACTGTTGGTATGGAAGCCTACACCACATCCGGTATCATCGGTCGACCATCGCTCGCATCAGCGTCAAAGGGGAAATCAGCAGTAGCTAGACTCGTCGAGTCGTTCACGCGATGCCTGGACATCATTACTGATAAGCGGATAGGCGCGGGCGACGGCACCCTCTGATGCCGTGACCCTCAGCCGCCTAAGTATGAGCTGCGATCTTCTATCATCCGGTGCGGCCCTCTCAACAGGAGGCAGGCGCGTACACTGCGTCTCGTGCGATCATACCGAGAGCTTTGGCTATGGCTGGGAGGCCTGCTCCTGACGGCTGCATCGCTGCTGGCAGCCATTGGCATCGCTTATTTTGCGAAGGAAGCACACTATTCACTCTATAAGAGCGCATGGATGCGAGAATCTCTCCTTTCTTTTCTACTCGCCTTCGGTTGCTTCCTAGCTGCCATCATAGGCTGGCGGTTTCCACCTTGGCTTGCAATTAAGTTCCCAGACATTAAGGTGGATATCTGTGGTGCAGAGAGCATGGCCATCAAACATTCTGAGTTTCCAGGATTTGAGAGACCTTGTGACTTGCGAGCTATGAAAGTTCGTATTACCAGTAGAGAGATCGACCAGAACGCCAGCTTGACAGTTCGGGTATTTCTCAAGTTGGTACCAGGATCGTTCGGCCGCGTCGGCGAAAAGATTTGCACTCCGCCCCACGGAGCGCTTTCGCCGTCATTGCCTTTGAATCCGATTGCGATGCCCTTCCCTCTGCTGCCTAATACCACCGTGTCAGGAGATATTGTCTACGAGATACCGATGCTTCATGTTGGAACGTTGGGTGAGCCAATACAAAGACGCTTGGAAATAGAGGACCACATCTCGGAAAAGAGGATGAGCATCCTACTGTCTGGGGACCTGGCGAGGTTCAACACTAGTGATATGAGCCCGTCACGCGGCGGGGTCGAGATCCTCGGACCGGAGTACGATACTCGAACAAGTGAGAAGGACGGGACGAACACCGCACCTACGAGCCCATGAGAACTCCCAGCCAGACCGCGGCTCAGTTGGGGAGACACATCAACAGACTTACCCGCGTAATTTGGCGTGCGACACATCGGCTTCGCCAACCGTGAGACACACCTTGGGTTTTCATGTCCCGTGACTTGGGCTTCGGATCGGACACGGCCCGGAGGCCAGTGGCTCATATAGCTCCGTTCTGGAGAATATTTCCTGGCCCGCCGTTAGGTTCCTGAGTGCGGCCAAAACGTTAACCTGGGGCGTTCGGGACGACTAGCGTTCTACCCGTGATCGTTGTCAGTTCTGGACCAGAATGGCCTAACGTCGTCACCGCGATCGGTACCGTTGCCGTGGCCGTGGCAGCCGTAGGCATCGCCATCTGGTCGGACTGCCGGACTAGCATCCGGATCAAGGGCGAGCGAGAACGCAGCGATAAGATCATCGAGGCTGAGCACGCCCGAGCCGATCAGCAGCTCGCCGATGAACGCACACTTGCAGACAGGCGGCTGGCTGAGCAGCTTGCCCACAGCGATGCCCAGCTCGCTGGGGAGAGAGCAGCGGCCGATGCCAGGCTCCGTGATGAGCTGGAGCATGCTGATACCCGGCTCCAGGAGCAGCGCGAGCTAGCCAAGCAGCAGGAACAGCTCGCCGAAGCGTGGTCCGTTCAGGTGGTCGGAGCCCGGATACCGCCCGGCGAGAACGTCATCAGCACGGCCGACAACCCGTCGGAGCGTCCCATGGTCCTCATCGTCAACCGGGGGCGGTACACCATCACCAGGTTGGAAGCGCGGTTCGCTGATGGAAGCGGCTTCACGGGAAGCGCACAGCCGCAGCCGTTCAGGGACTTCGCGAACTTGCCTCACGAGCTTGTCCACGACGTGCAGGGCGTGATCGGCGACGTGTATCTGGGCGTTCTGATGCCGGGCGGCGCAATCCGGATCATCGGCGACGCAATGCAAACGGGCTATCTACGGACTATCTATCCAGTCGTCCGCTGGACGGACCGATGGGGCACATGGTGGGAACACAAGCAGGGCAATGTCCGGCCAATCAATGAGGATCAGCCGTGGAAGCCCTGACTGCGCCACCCGGCCAGAAGGCCACTGCAGAGCTGGCCACGGCAATATGAAGCTCCCTCACAAACAAGCGGCATATTGGGTAACAGCCCTCGCTGTCCTGAGCGGCCTGACAACCTTGATTAACTTCGAATGGCCCTCATCTGCTGTTTGGCTGAATCATCATGGTCTCATTGCCTGGCCGCTCGCCATTCTGATGCTCATTCTGTTCATCTGGGCTGCCTCGAACTGGTATCAGTCGGAGCAGCAACTGGAAGCACGGGCCGCGGAACGCGAACTTGTCCCCGAAGACCGCCGTCTCTTCGAATCCTTCAAGCAGGCCCTTCCGAAGAACTCACGTATCCTGGCCTGGCTTCGGGATCGGGCAGATTCAAGAACCTTCCTTGAGAGCGACATTGCACCGCTCCGAAAGTTCCACTCCGACTGGAAATACTCGGACCTGCATTTCATTAATGCTAAACTTGACGTGGCAGTTAACCAGCTCATCGAGTCAGCTGGTGACTTCCTCACGTACCAAGCATCTCAGTCGTGGTGGGCGCCTCGTGAGCTTCAGAACGGTAGGGACGATCCTATGTTTGAGGTATATGACTACATGGAAGGCAACCACCGCCGCGAGAGGGAGGTACAGAAAGGCTTGGGAGAGCGCGCGGACAAGATCCTTGCTGCTCATCATGAACTTTACATGGTCGGGAGCCGCCTCGGCCTGTAGACCCCAAAGGGGCTGTCCGGTATTAAATGTGATCGCATACGATATGGATACCAGAGCGAGCCTGAAGCTCGGTAGCTCGGCTGAGGCTTGCCAGTGCTCGATGAAGCCGCGGTGTCAACGATCAGTCCAGTCGGACAACAGATCGACCGCTTCCCGTGAGAACTTTCTTTACGTCTTCAAGGGCGCGCGGAGCGCGCCGCGCGCCAGCTGGCGCGCCGCCCTCGACCTGGACGCACGCACCGGAATCGGGCGCGATGGCGGCGGTCCTCGACGGTCAGGACGGGCACGATGCGCCCGCGGGACCCTCACCGCAGCCGGGCTGGCAGCTCCGCCTTAGCACCTACGGCGCACGGTGGGCTGCCGCCCGAGCGTTACCCAAGGCACTGCCCGTCACCGGCTGGCCGTGGCAACGCCCGCTGGCCGCGCGCCGACCAGGAAAGTGCCATGCTCCCGGCGTACCAGCATGAAGCCTCAAAAGGTCACCCTCAAGGGCGGCACCTGCGGCGCCGTCACTTCGTGATCCCTGCGGGACCCTTGACCGCGACCTTCCTCGGCATCAGAATGCGCCTATCGAGAGCATGGGGAAATACCGGCCGACCGACACCGCGGCGAGGGCCTACGCAAATCCGCAGATGTCGGGCAGGCGCGACCACCTTAACTAGCTCCCTAAAAGAGGACGTGGATAGAACCGCAGTCGGCAAAGACCATTGCGACATAGCCTTCCGCCTGTTGTGGATTAGTGCTCTGATTGACAAACCAATCAGCTAGGTTATTAATAAGTTTATTTGATGCAGCATTTCCGTGCTGCAACAGCCAAATATTGAACTGATCGGCTGTGATCTGGCCATTCTGTTCAGTCGCGAATGCTTTGCAGACCTTGCGATTTGCCTTTTTGTTCGTGATAAGAGATGCTGACGTGCTATGGGAAGGGGCAGTCGGCGAGCTGGCTGAAGGACTGGGCGCTGGGCTGGATACCACAGTGGTAACTGGCGCAGGCAAAGTCCGACTAGCCGTAGCGTGCGTTGGTTGAGCGGACGTATGGTGTCCGTTGCCGCATGCAGCGAGAGCGACGCTGCCGACGATCACCAGGAAGAGCAAGACTCGCATTTGATGGCCTTTGCATGTATTAGGGGTCATAGATTCAACGCTGACGGTCTGGCTGAGGATGTTATACCGTTAGCACACGGGACCTGACAGGAACTCCCGATTCTGGGCAGGAGCCTCCTGCAAAGCCGCCCGCCTCGGAGTACGTCCCTGGATCACCAAACTGTACGGTCCAAAGGTCAGCGACCATGCGGGACACTCCGGCTGTGCCTTCTAAGCAACCGATCAGAGCTCGTGTCCGTACGCTACGCACTCTCGGCACGCCACGGTGTTGGCAGGGCCTGCAGGAGTTCTCTCTTGACTTCAACAGAAATGATGCCTTTCTCCAACGGAATAACACAGCACTTGAGAACCGCCTTGTGCTCCGTTGGGTCAGGACAGCTCATGATTGCCGATAGCCGAAGCGCACGTTTGAAGTTATTATAATGCGACACCTCTTGCGCAAGTTGGATCACCTCATCCACAACGATCGTAGCCGCCAGCCTAACGAGAGCATCAGAAATGAACGAACGAGGTTTAGCGGCCGTTGCAAGAACCGAAATGAGATGCTCTTTCTGCATGCCGAGCCATGACTCTAAGTCCATTATTTCGCAAGACAGCGAGGCGAAGAGCGTGCAAAGAAAGTGATTGTTGACCGTTTTTCGCCATTGCTCTAACTGATCTAACTTCGCTGACTCCCTGGCCATGGCCTTGAAAAGATCGTCGCTCGCTTTATCAGCGATCCGCTCCGCGATCTGACTGGTGAATTCCGCTGCAGTATCCGGAGGGTCTTCAAATCCTGTAGCTAACCACGAGATTATGTTATCTCTCGCTTGATCTGCGACTTCGACAGTCCTTCGGTGAGTTGTAGCTTTGCCATGCCTCGACCTGGCGGTTTCAATATATGTTAGCCCAGCATACGGACTCGGAGCATGTTTCTGCCTCGAAGGTGTGTGCACGGCGCGAAGCGCTCCCGGCCAGCCGTGCAGCGAGCCAGCGCAGCCTGAGCATCGGCACCCACTCTTCCTGGCCCCACCGCACCTATCATCATGTGCCATCCTTGGACCTCCCAGCCGAGTAGCAGACCGCTGGAGACTTACTCCTAGCCACATCGTCACCCAAGGTAGGCACTCTGTATATCTAGAGTTACCTTACTGACTAGCTACATGGAGACACGGGCACTCCCAGCCAAGGCAGCGCTTGATCCAAGGTTGCATGCTGTAGCAGATGAGTACAGCAACGCTGTCGGCCAGATGCGACCACGACAGGCCCCGGGGTGAACGACGACGTGTGTGACCCACATCGGCCACCCTGGCACTAAGTTCGCATCGAGGATCATCTCCGTCTACTTCGAGTTCCGGTGGGGACCACTTGGGGACCACACGTCATGCATGAGACCGAACAACCCGCAGGTGGCCTAGCGTCATGTCGGACAGGCTGAACGCCGCTGAACTGCAAAGACGCCTACGCCCACGTCCTGGGGGTCAAGGGGTCGCGGGTTCAAATCCCGCCGTCCCGACGAGAACGAGCAGGTCAGAGGCCATTTCACCAGCCCGGTGAAGTGGCCTCAAGATCTTTTGACCGCACCTTGACCGCAGGATTTTGCGGCATTCTGCAGTATCTCGTGAACATCAGATGTGGCGAACGTCACGCCAGACACAACGCGAGTTAACATCCGACCCTTGCGCGACCGCCGACCGCTGGTGCCAGTCGGGCCTAATGGTGGCGCTGCGAGAATGGGTGTCGCGGTGATCTTCTCGGGGGTGAAGTGCGTCGTGGCCCGCGAGCTGGCTGGCCGCAGTTCCGGTCATATCCCGAGAACCGGAACTACACGCGTAAGGCTCGGATAGCCTGCTCGGCGTGAACCGCCGTGTAATGACGTGGCACAGGTGGCCGCCGGCGAGCACATGCGAGGGGCCGCCCGGTTGAAGACGATCATCGTCGCCGGGGCGGTGGCGCTGCTGGTCGCGCTGTTCGGAACGCCGCTGTTCACCAGGCTGATGCGGCGGCACGGCTATGGCCAGCCGATCCGGGTCGAGGGCCCCAAGTCGCACGAGACCAAGCGCGGCACGCCCACCATGGGTGGCACAGTCTTCGTGATCGCGGCGGTGATCGGCTACGTGGTAGCGCACGCGGCCACCGACGATCCGTTTACGCCTTCGGGCGTGCTGGTACTGCTGCTGATGGCGGGACTGGGCCTCGTCGGGTTCATCGACGACTTCCTCAAGATCTTCCGGCAGAACAGTACGGGGCTGCGCAGCCGGGCGAAGCTGGCCGGCCAGTTCGTGGTGGCGGTGGTATTCGCGGCGGGGGTGCTGCACTATCCGGACAAAGTCGGACTGACGCCCGCTGACGCGTACCTTTCCTTCCTGCGGGACTTCGGCCCGGCTATCGGCACGCTGCCGTTCATCATCTGGGCAGTCATCATGGTGGCCGGCACCTCCAACGCTGTGAACCTGACCGACGGGCTGGATGGTCTGGCCACTGGATCCACAATCCTGGTGCTGGCCGCTTACGTGCTGATCGGCATCTGGCAGGAGCGCAACGACTGCATCAACTTCCTCTCCTCGCAGTGCTACCCGGTACGTGACCCGCTCGACATGGCGGTGGTCGCCGCCGCGGTCCTCGGCGCCTGTTTCGGATTCTTGTGGTGGAATGCGCCACCGGCCAAGATCTTCATGGGCGACACCGGGTCGCTGGCCTTGGGCGGAGCGCTGGCTGGCCTCGCCATCTGCACCAAGACGCAACTGCTCCTGCTGATCCTCGGCGGCCTGTTCGTGATCATCACCCTGTCTGACGTGATTCAGGTGAGCGTCTTCAAGGTGACCAGGAGCAGAACCGGGCGAGGGAAACGGGTCTTCAAGATGGCGCCGCTGCAGCACCACTTCGAGCTGGTGGGCTGGGCGGATACGACGATCCTGATCAGGTTCTGGCTGATCTCCGGTCTGTGCGTGGCGCTCGGCCTCGGGATCTTCTATGCGGCCTGGCTGCAGACCTGACGCAGGAAGGCTCCGGGATAGCTCTATGGACGACATTTCGCCTGCTGGAGAACCACTGCACGAAGATCGAGCAGACCGCTAGCAGCTGATCCCGCCAAACCCTTCAGGAGATGGCCCGCTCGATGCGGCAGAACGGCACTCGTAGCCGTCGGGCTCGTGCAGCCTCACAGCCGGGATCTCAGCACGGCGATCTCGGGCCACGGGTCGAAGCCGTGCTCGACCAGCCAGCGGACCACCCGCAGGCTTCGCAACGACCACCACGCGCGGATCACGTCGAGGTCGACGTCGGTTCCGTAGCCGGCGACGACGTCGCCAAGGTGCTCCTCGTGTCCGAGCGTCAGGCTGGCGAGGTCGTACAGGGCATCGCCCTGGCCCGCCTCGGACCAGTCGATCACGCCGATGATCTCGTCACCGTCGACGAACACGTGGGTGACCTGCAGGTCGCCGTGCGTGAACACCGGTGTCCACGGCCGGAGCGCAGCCTCGGCGACCTGGCGGTTGCGCGTGACCACGCCGACGGGAAGGACGTCGTTCGCGACGATCCACTCGCATTGGCCGTCGAGGTGCGATGCGATCTCGCCGGAGCTCCGGCCGGGCCATGGCGGCAGCGGCGCGTCGTGCAGCATCCGTGCGGCGGCACCCGCCGCGGCCCACGCCGCCGGCGACGCGGTCGACGGCTCGCCGAGGCGGCCGAGTGCCGTCCCTGGGAGGGCGGCGAGCGCGAGCACGGGCGGCTTCCGCCACAGGACTTCCGGAGTCGGGATCGGCGCCATGGCCATCGCCTCGACCTCGACGTCGGTGCGCGTCTGATCAGCGTCGATCTTCAGGAACACGTCGCCGACGCGCAGGGTCGCGCGCTCGTGATGGGCAACGACGACCTCGACCTCCTCCACGCCGGCGATTATCGCGGGATGACCGCCGATTGTCGCCGGGTTTATCGCGTGCGACTGCGCGGCTATCCACCGCGCCAGGTTCGAGCAGCTCCGCTACGGGGCCTGGCGCAGGCCGCTCCCGCCGCCCGGGGCGACGCAGAGTAGGACAGGGGCGCCCCGGACAGCCGGGCTCGCGGCGGGCGCGGCCACTGCGGAGCCTTCCGCAGTCCAGCCGATCTGCCGGTAGCAGATACCAGATACCAGGGCACGCCTGGCCCGGGGCGTCCTAGCGTCACCGTGTGGGCGTCTTCGAGCTGATCCCGGGCCTGGGGTGGCTGCCGCTGTACTGGCAAGCGATCACCCGTCACCGCCGGGCGGGTTAGAGCGCCGCTCGTGACCCGCTGCCGGCGAGCATCCCGTTACGGGTCGATCGTGATGCTGAACCCCTGGCTCGCGGTGTCGCCGAGGCTGTCGGTCACTTTCATCGTGAAGGCGAAGGTGCCTGCCTTTGTGGGCGTCCCGGACAGGACGTTGTTGTTGTAGGTTCCGGGGTTTCCCGACCTGAAGCTCAGACCGGGCGGGGCCTGCCCGGCGGCGACCGAGAACGTGTAGGGCGTCTCGCCGCCTGTGGCGCCGAAGGCGATGGCGGGATAGGCGGTGCCGACCGTGCCGGCATTGCAGCAGGGACCGGTCCCGCTGAGCAGGAGCGGCGGCATGGGGTCGATGGTGAGGCTGAATTGCTGGGTTGCCTGCTGCCCGTCGTAGTCGCTGACCCGCATGGTGAAGGTGTAGGTGCCGGCGGTGGTCGGCGTTCCGGCCAGCTCATCGTTGGCGTACCTCGGGCCGCAGCAGCTGTCGGTCTGCATGGTGAGGCCGGACGGGAGTTGCCCGGCGGTCAGGGCCCAGGTGTAGGGCGCGGCAGCCGCGGTGAGTCAGCCTTCCCACCAGTCAAGCACCCGGAGCGCGCGGAGGGTGTTCCAGCGGCTCGGCTCCCCCGCGGGATCCTCAAGGGCGAAGTGGACGCGGCCGGGATGGATGCGGTCGAGCAGCCAGCGGCCGTCCGGCTGCTGCTTCGAGCGCACGATCTCCACGGCCTCGGCCATCCGGGAATCCGGCTCGGCGCCCGAACGCCGGAAGTAGTCGAGCGCACGCAGCACGTCGTAGCGCCAGTAATAGGGGAAGGCGAAGTCGAGATACTCCGGGTTGACGACCTCGCCGGTGCTCTTGCGGCGGAACAGGCTTCGCTCGAGCAGGTACTCCTCCCCGCTGCGTCGCGCCTCGCGCACTGCGGCGGACCCGCCGGTCGCGCGCTCAAATTCGAGTAGCCCGTCGAGCACGGTGATCGTCGTGTCGAACGAGGAGCGTACGGATCCGTTCTCGGCCTCGCAGTTCCATCCGCCGTCAGCGAGCCGCTCCCCGACGATCCGGTCGACGAGCGGCGCGACGTCCACCGTGTAGTAGGCGCCCGTCTCGATCGTCCTGCCGTTGATGCACGGCTCGACCTCGCCGTCGAAGTAGCGCTGCCCGGCGTGCTCCCATCGCCCGTGCTCGGCGATGAGCGCGATCGCGCGGCGTGCCGCCTCGGACGCCGGGTCGAGCCCGAAGATCTGCAAGGTCTGCAGGCTGTGCATCGTCGCTGTCCAGGGCTGCCCCGGTTCGCCGCCGGTGTAGGACGCCGGGAAGCAGGCGCCGCCGTCCCACAGCCCGTCGGCGCCCTCGAGCGCCAGCAGACGGGCGCCCCAGCCCACGCGCCCCACGCGCGCTCGTTCGGCGGCGACCTCGTCCGGCGAGGCGTCGGTGAGATCGCCTAGCACCTGCCAGCGGATGGCCGGGTCGGAGTCGAGCAGCCAGTCGATCACGGACCTCGGGGTAGTCATCGACGACTCCTGGATGGTGGCGTTCAGGTTGGTGTTGTTCGTCATAAGGCTCAGTGTTTCCCGGGCTGTTCAGGTACTTCGGCTTCCCTGCCGCCTTGTAACATTGCCCGGCCGGGGCGATTAGTTCCGGGGACCCTGTTCGTCCAACTTCTTAACGGTGGCGTACGGAGCCCGCCTGAGGACGGAGGAGAGTCATGAGTCCGCGAGTCGTCTCGGCCGATGAGTGGGTGGCCGCACGCAAGGAGCTGCAGGCCGCCGAGGAGGAGGCCGTACGCACTCTCGGGCAGATCGCGAGCCGACGCCGCGAGATGCCGGCCGTCAAGATCGAGAAGGACTACGTCTTCGAGGGCCCGGACGGCAAGGCCAGCCTGCTGGATCTGTTCGAGGGCCGGACTCAGCTCATCGTGCAGCACTTCATGTTCGACCCGGCCTGGGACGAGGGCTGCCCGGTCTGCTCCTACCAGGCCGATAGCGTCGGTCACCTGGCCCACTTGCATGCCCGCAATACCTCGTACGCGGCAGTATCCCGGGCGCCGATCAGCAAGATCGAGCCATTCCGGCAGCGGATGGGCTGGGCCTTCCCGTGGTATTCGTCGCAGGGAAGCGACTTTAACTACGACTTCCACGTGACTCATGACGAGAGTGTCACGCCCATCGAGTACAACTTCCGGACCGCGCAGGAGCTGGTCGACATGGGCCGGGCCTGGAGCGCCCGGCCCGGCGAGCAGGGCGGCATCAGCGTCTTCTTCCGGGACGGCGACACCGTACTGCATACCTGGTCAGGCTACGGCCCAGTCACCGACTTGGTCTGCGAGACCGACATCCTCCTCGACCTGACGCCGCTGGGCCGCCAGTACGAAGACGTCGAATTGCGCCACCACGACAAGTACTAGCCAAGCGATCGACCCGGCAGGAGGATGGACATGACCGGCAATCAGCCTGAGGACCCGGAGGGCCAGGCTCTGCTGGCCTTCCTCGCTGCCCAGCGCGACTCGGTGCTTTCCATTGTGGAGGGGCTGGATGAGGAGGCGTGGCACCGGCCGGTCGTGCCGTCGGGCTGGACGCCGGCCGGGCTGGTCGAGCACCTGGGCGGCGCAGAGTGGCACTGGTTCCAGGGGGTCGTGACCGGCGCAGTTCCCGAGCCGCCGCCCGGGGATGAGGACCTGCCTCCCTATGACCCGACGGCAGCGTTCGTCAGTGACCTGCCCTCAGCGGAGATCATCCGCTTCTACCGTGACCAGTGCGCGAGCTCCGATGCGGTGCTGGCGGTGACGCCGCTGTCGGCGCCGCCGCGCGGCAGGCACGGTCGGCTGGAGAAGGACGAACCGCCGACCGTGCGCTGGATCGTGCTGCACATGATCGAGGAGACCGCGCGACATGCCGGTCACCTGGACATCGCCAGGGAACTGATCGACGGCCAGACCGGGCTCGGGCCGCGCTGACCGGCCTGACGCCATCCCTGCCGCCACGCCTAGTCGGCCAGCCAAATGGTTTAGTCAGCCGGGGTCATCGCCAGCTTTGCGCGATCGGGTCTCGGGGGCGAAGAGCCCGAGGACCGCGGCCAGGCCGAGCACAGCGGCAGCTAGTTCGAAGGCCGCAGCGTAAGAGGAGGTGTCGACGAGGTAGCCCGCCGCCACCGGTCCGGTGACGGTGCCAGCATCGCCGGCCATCTGGAAAGACGCGACCAGTGTCCCGGCCCCTCCGGCGAGGATGTCGCCGATCATTGCCGAAGGCGCGACGTCGAGCAGTCCTGATCCGAGGCCGGACACGGCTAGCGCGACCAGATACCCCGATAGGCCGGGCAGGAAGGCTAGCATCACCATGCCGCCGGCAGACACTGTGCAGCCAGCGACGATGACCGGCCGTCGGCCGAGCGCATCGGCCGCCCACCCGCCGGGCATGAGCGTCGCTGCGTTCAGCGCGGCGAAGACGACAAAACCGATGCCCGTCCAGAACGCTGACCGATGCAGGATGTCACGCACGAACAGGGGAACGATGGCGCTTCGCACCCCCATTGCGGCGAAACCGTCCGCAAGGTTCGCCGACGCCGCGGCGCGGTATGCGCGGCTACGCAACGCGCCAGCTATCGCAGCGAACGGCCAGGCCGATCGCGGGTCCGCGACCGGCCTGCGCGGCGCGTCTGCCAATACGAGCGCAGCGATAGCCGCAGGAACGATGAGCAGGCAGCCATAGATGATGAACGGCGCCCGCAGTGACCATGCCGCGACCAGCCCGCCCACCGCTGGGCCGCTGATCCCGCCCAGTAGGAATCCGCCGCTATACAGGCCGCTGGCCCGGCCCCGCTGCCCGCCGGGCACGCTGACCAGCAGCAGGGTCTGGGCGCTGACGCTGAACATCGCCGAGCCCAGGCCGCCTGCGCCGCGCAGGGCGATCAGTTGCACGAACGACCGGGAGAAACCGGCGAGCACACTGCTCACCGCGACGACAGCGATCCCGGCCGCCATGACCGCGTGCTGGCCGAACCTGTCCACCAGGCGACCAGCGGGCAGCGCCCCAACCACCCGCATCAGCGCGAACGCACTGATCACGCTGGCAGCCGCGGTCGCGCTGACCCCAAACTGACGGGCGAACTCCGGGATATCTGGAGCCACTATCCCGAACCCGAGGGCGACCGTGAACGAGACCACGGTAAGGATCGCCACTTCCCGCGGCAGGTCGCGGAAGGGGCCGCGATGGGAGCCTGGCACGAAGGACATATTGCCAGGCAACCCCTGGTCGCCATCTCCGGCGACGGGCCAATCTGCGCTTTGCCTGCGATTCCTGAACGAGCCGCAGGCGCGCTCTGAAGCTTATACTGGCTGCTGTTGGCTGCTTTTCCTGCCGAGCTGCCACGTCAGGTGCGGGGAGCCCCGGCGCGATAGCGCGGCGAGGGCAGGAACCCGCTGCTGGCGGGTCGGCAGCAGCGCAACGTGACGCCGCCATCGCTGCCGGTCTACCGCCCAGGCCCTGAGGTAGCTTTCGCACAGGACTGGCGTGATGAGCGCCAGGCGGCCCAGGGATCCTTTCAGCGCAGCGATCTTGCGGGCCTTATCATTTGGCTCGAGGGTGTCCCCCTCTACCATCTCCAGCACGCCCTCGACGAACTGACGGCGCTTCATCAGGAACCTGGCCCAGTGATCCTGGTCGGCGTCAATGATCGACCGGTCCTGATCCAGCAGCCAGTAGATCCCTTCGGCCAGTACATCGCCCAGCTCTTCGGCGCGGGCTCGTTCAGGATTCCTGAACGGGTCGTAGGGAGACTGGACAACTTTTCCGGTAACAGCGGTGGGCTGCAGCCATTTGTAGCCATCCAGCAGGAAAAACCAGTCATCGTTGTAGATGTCGGGAAAGAACGAGTTGCTGCGATTCACCTCGACGGCGAGCGCTCCGCCGCCGATGAACGACTGCTGTTTTCCACCAGCCTGCCGGTAGGCATGGCAGACGACCGAATTGTCAGGAAAGCCGGTGATCTGCAAGCCAACCGCATTGTGGGTGTCCAGCAGGCCGCTCGCCTTCTGCACGTCATCCGGATTCAACGCGGTGATGTCATCGTCGACGAAGAGGATGCGCGACCAGCCGAGCATGTGGCTGAGCATGAGGGCCAGGTTGCGCTTTGCGCTCAAGTCAGTCCGGCGTGCAAAGACGGTTCCGGCGAGCAGGCGGGAGGTCTCCCAGCACGGCAGCCGCAGCCGTGCTGGCTCTGGCACGTCGATGGCGATCAGGTCGATGCCAGCCGGAAGGCGCTGTGTCGCCTCCGCTGCCGACGTCCATTTCCCGCTGTGCAGCGTTACCAGAGTGCAGTTCAGGGCCAGGGCCAGGTTCGCCGCCTCGGCTAGGTGCGCCGGGCGCCGGGCAGTCGGCACGATGATGGCGTTGACTCCTTGCCGGCCCGGCGAGGAGTCAACGGGCGACCACAGCAGGTCCCGGTGTGAGCCATGGTGATAGAGCGCCCCGTTGCCCAGCACAGGTTTACTCGGCCCACTCAAAGAGCGTGTAGTCACTAATGGTCCAGTCTGGGGTCAATGTCGCTCCGTTGACGATCGGCACACGGGTCAGGATGCAGTAGGAATCGCTGTCGCCAAACCGTGATCGCAAGTACTCCGCATTGCGGTCACGGAATCTGGTATCTGTCAGCGCGCGGACAGCGCCATAGGTGCCGCGACCATACATGCCACTACAGATGGTAACAGTCCGCTTCCGGTTGAAGGGATTTACCGCGCGGGCAAAGAGCGCGACATCTTCGAGGAGGATTATCTGGTCGCCCAACTTTTGCAGGACTGGCCTGTGCTGAGTCGTTGTCCCGTTTTCCTCCACTTCGAAATACTGTTCCCTCTCAGTGTCCCAGTCGGCTACCTGCTGCACCGGCAGTTGAAGCTTCTCCAGCGTTGAACTTGTTAGCGTATTCCAGTCAATGCCACCCAGCGTGACCAGGTGCGAAGTGTAGTCGTCACGCGCAAGTTTGTCGGCAATTCGAAGGTTCACCTGATTAGCCGGATTGGCAGCACGAAGGTGACCGTACAGTTCGAACAGCGCGTCGAGCTCAGAGTAGGTCAGGAGCTCGATGTAGTCGGGATCCTTGACGTTCGTGTAGGGGATCTGGTCCAGCATGGGCCGCGGCCACTGGGCGCAGACGATCGTGATGTCGTCTCCATCCCTGAAGCGCCAGTGCCCGGCACCCAGCGACGCATCTACCTGGCCGGATCGGCCAGGTTCCGCGGAGGTGGCGCCAGCCCGCAGCGCAGCGTTGCGCAACTGCGTCAACTCCCGCTTCAGCTCGTTCATGGTCTGCTGTTCCTCATCACTCATGTCCTGCAAGCTGATGAGGTGAGCTGCATCCGCGTCGAAGGAACGCGCTGTGGCGAAGAGCGCAGCGTAGGCATCCAGCCGTGACAGGGGCGGGATCCGTGGATTGGTCTGTGACTCCCACGATGAGATGAGGGGAACGCTGACCCCGCCGAGTGCCTGCGCGAGCTGGGGTTGGGTGATCTTCCTACCTGGCCAGCGATCTTCCCGGAGAGCACGCAAACGCCGAGCAAGAAGCTGCCGCGGATCCTGACTGTCCACACCCTGCCTCTGTTCATCTGAAGTTCAGGTTTCATGTAAACACCTCATACCACGATATAGGCATGACGAAACCGCAGGTAGGGGACCATCCAGGCATCGCAAAGGCAACGGGACGCCTCCCTGGGGCTAGAGCCAACAGGCCATTAAGCGAGGGTTGATGAACATGAAGAGGGTAGAGGAAACTTAAGGAAGGCCGCTGGATAAGGGAGGCAGATCTGAATACTTTACTTAAGTTCAGAAGAACACGCAAAGGCAACGTGCCAGCAGGGCCGGCGGACCGCTCCCGGCGGTCGCTGCCCCTGCTGGCAGCACAGACTACGCGGGCACCCTTGCGCCAACAAGGATGCCCGCCGCCAAGCAGAACCCCCGCGCGCTCTCAAACACGAAGGAAGTCCCGTGAACACAATAACTCCCCATCTGGCGGGGGCAACTGTCCTCGCCGTACGTCAGCTGATCTACCTTCGCCCTTCGGCCACTGCCCGGATGGCCGCCGACGCGGCCGGGGGGATGGCCCTGGCAGTTGTGGTCCTCGTCGTTGCCTTCCTGGCAGCGATGGCCTGGGCCGCGCGTAGCCTGGCCGCCCTGCTGTCTGAATTTCTGCAGGTAGCGGCCGCGATGACGTCCGTCTTCTTCGCCATGGTGATAGCTGTCGTAGTGGCCGTAGCTCTGCTAGTCCACCACTAGCGCTGGGCTCCAGCGGTGCCGCTGGAGCCCAGCCCGATGGGCGCGAAGAGGCCGTGCTAACGCCCCGCCAGGCGAGGCTCGTGACGACCAGCAGACTCGGGGAACCCTCTGCAGAGCCTGCCAATCGTCTGGCCCGCCGGGTACACCAGATCCTCTGACCTAGCGGTAGCGGGCACGGCGAACGCGCCAGGTGAGCCGGCAAACCCACTACGTTCCGCCTTAACGCATATATAATTAATTATTAACGAACTTCACTATAGAAAGTGAATTCATCTAGGGGGGCTGGCTACAACCAGAGGTTGCCAGCCCGGCCAGCACCATGTGAAAATCGGTGTTTATGCCTTATATCAAGCTCCTTGCCCGCGACGAGTGGCATAGGCTGCGGGACATCAGGCTATCCGCACTGCATGAATCACCTCACGCATTTTTGTCGACGTATGGGCGGGAGCAGGCGTACAACGAGGATCAATGGCGAGCCGAATTTACCCGGGGCGAGTGGAATATCGGCATCATTGGCAGCAGGGCAGTCAGTCTTCTGGGCACTACCCATGAGTCCGATACGCCTGTTCATGAGTGCTATTTAGAATACTTGTGGGTGTCACCCGAATGTCGAGGTTCTGGCGTCGCCTTCGATATGCTCACCATCATCCTTGACCGCCTGCAGACCTCCGGGGTGCGGACTGTCTTTCTATGGGTACTCGACGGTAATGACACCGCTATACGCCTGTATAAGAGGGTCGGCTTCGTCAGCACCAATCACCGCCAGCCGTTGTCAGCGGACCCGGAGCGCAGCGAGGAACGGATGCAGCTGGATCTGGGCTGAGCGACAATCAGGGGCTGACCATGCTTGGGTCAGCGAAGGAGACCTCGGAAGAAAAAGACCTTTACGTCAGCGGCTAGCGGGAGGACGTCGATGGGGAGCAACGCCGTAGTCGAGGCGGCCCGCCAGGCACTGGGGCCGGTCGGCGCGTTCCTGCCGGTCCCGACCGACAGCGCGCCACCCATCGACCTGCAGCGGGACGCGGTCCGCCGGCTCGAACGGGCCGGCTACCGTGCCGCGTGGACCAACGAGACCGTCGGCGGCAAAGACGCCCTGGTGCAGCTGGCCGTGCTGCTGGCGGCCACGGAGCGGATGATGTTCGGGACCGGCATCGCCAACATCGGGGCCCGGTCACCGCAGACCGCGCACGGCGCGGCGGCCCTGCTGGCGCAGGCTTACCCGGGCCGGTTCGTCCTCGGCCTGGGTGTCGGCTACCCGCAGCAGGCGGCCAGCGCCGGCCGGGAGTTCGGCCGTCCGCTGGCCACGATGCGCGGCTACCTGGACCAGATGGGCGCCCCCACCCAGCTGCCCGCACCCGACGTCCCTTACCCGCGGATCATCGGCGCGAACGGCCCGAGGATGCTCGCGCTGGCCGGCGAGCTCACCGACGGCGCGCTGCCCGCCGGGCAGCCGCCCGAATTCACCGCCCAGGCCCGGCAGGTACTCGGCCCGGACAAGCTCCTGGTCATCTTCCTGCACGCGGACACCGGGCCGGGCGGGCCAGCGGCAACCGCGGCCACGGTCCGCGAGCACCTCGCCGCCGGCGCGGACCACGTGCTCGCCGGCCTGCCGATCGGCACCGACTTCACCGCCGGCGTGGACCAGCTGGAGCAGCTGGCGCCGGCGCTGGCCGGGCTGGCGTGATCAGTGCATGAGTGAGCTGAACGGCATCCGCGTCCTGGTGACCGGCGCCAGCAGCGGCCTGGGCGCGGCGATGGCCGCCGCGCTGGCCGGGGCGGGCGCCCGGGTGATGGTGACCAGCCGCGAGCAGGCCCGGGCGGAAGCGACGGCGCGGGAGCTCGGTCCCCCGGCGTTCCCGTGTCAGCTCGACGTGCGGGACGAGCGATCGGTTGCCGCTTGCGTTGGCCGGGCTCGCGAGGCGTGGGGCGGCATCGACATGCTCGTTAACAATGCGGGCATCGGCATGCGCACGGTCAACCCGCGGTTCATGTCGGAGCCGCAGCCGTTCTGGCAGGTCGGGCCGGCCGGCTTCCGGGACGTGGTGGAGACCAAGGTCGTCGGCTGCTTCCTGATGGCCCGCGCGGTGGTGCCGCTGATGCTCCGCGAGGGAGGCGGGCGGATCGTCAACATCTCGATGAACGAGCAGACGATGGTCCGCCGTGGCTTCGTGCCGTACGGGCCGGCGGGCGCCGGCGTCGAGGCGCTGTCGCGGGTGATGGCAGCGGATCTGGCCGGCAGCCCGGTGACCGTCAACATCCTGCTTCCCGGCGGGGCGACCCGGACCGGGATGATCCCCGACGAGGCTTCCGCTGAGGTCCGGGCCGCGATGCTGGACCCGGCCGTGATGGGGCCGCCGATCGTGTGGCTCGCCTCCGGCCAGGCCGCCGGCGTGCATGACCGGCGCATCGTGGCGGCCGAGTTCGGCTCCGCGCCGGCCGCGCCATGACGATCCCGGCCGCCCGCCTGTTATGTAGCGAGCGGGAACGCGGAACGGATCTTCCTCGGCCATCCATTCACGCAGGTGGTCGAGAGCGCAGGCACGCTCACGGCGCCCAGCGCCCGCCCCTTCCACGATGAGCAGGGGACAGGCTGGCGCGGACGGGGACGATCTCGAAGCCGCGCAGCACGAGAAGCGGCCGCCGGGTAGGCGTCCCGGCCATCTCGAGTCCCGGGTACCGGCGCGTGAGCTCCTCTACCGCGATGCGGCCCTCGAGGCGGGCGAGCGCGGCGCCGAGGCAATGGTGGATCCCGAGCGAGAACGACAGGTGCCGCGAGGCGTCCGGCCGGTCGATCCTGAGGCGGTCGGGCTGGTCGAACACGTCGGGATCACGGTTGGCACCGCCGATGGCCACGATGATCGACGCGCCCCTCGGGATCACCACGCCGCCGACATCGGTGTCCTCGGTCGCGATCCGTGAGGTGAGCTGGACCGGGCTGTCGTAGCGGAGCAGCTCCTCGACGGCTGCGGGGACCAGGGCCGGCTCCTCCCGCAGCCGCCGCCAGTGCTCCTGCTCGCCGAGCAGGGCGACGGCGCCGTTCCCGATCAGGTTAACGGTCGTCTCGAAGCCGGCGACGAGGAGGAGCAGCGCGGTGCTGACGACCTCGTCGGAACTGAGCCGGTCACCCTCATCCTCGGCGGCCACGAGGGCGGAAAGGAGGCTGTCGTCGGGGTCGGCGCGACGTTTGCGCACCAGCTCCCGCAGGTACGCGGTCAGGGCCAGCTCCGAGGAGCGCGTCTGGCCCTCGACGGTCCGACCGGACTGAGGGTCGAGGCTGACGGCGACGTCGTGGCCCCAGACCCGGAAGCTGGCCTGGTCCTCGACCGGGACACCGAGAAGGTGGCAGATCACCGCAATGGGAAGCGGGAAGGCCAGGGCATCGATGAGGTCGAAGCCCGCCGCGGCATCGACTGGCGTGAGGAGCCGGTCGGTGACGTCACGGATCCACGGCTCAAGGCCGGCTATCGCCCTCGGGGTGAACGCGCGGGACACGAGCCGCCGGAGGCGGGTGTGGTCGGGCGGGTCCATCGTGAGCAGGTCGGCGGCGGGAAGCTCGGCGCGAGGATCGCCGGCCGGGTAGGCCGGCGGCTGGTATCCGCTTTGGTGCAGGGGTGAGGAGCTGAACCGCTGGTCCCGGAGGACGCTCGTCGCCGTTGCGTGACTCGCCGTCGCCCAGGACCCGAGCGGGCTGCGGACGAGGCCGCGCCGGCGCAGATCGGCGTAGAGCGGGTACGGGTCGACCTTCGTCTCGGGCCGCATCAGCCTGGCGACAGGATCGCCACGCCATTGGTAGAAGCTCAGCACCGCGGGCTCCACGACGCGGCGCATCACGTGCTCTCCGAGGCTCATGCGCGTTCTCCCTCACCGAGTGACCCGCCAGACCCTGATCATTTATTCATATGCGCGAGCGGCTGGCAGAGTTCGGCCGCGCCATGGCCGTCGACGAGGCCACCACGGACAAGGCCGGGCTGGCGGTGAGCCTCGAGTTCGTCGCGGCCCTCCTGCGCAGCCCCGACGCCCTGCGGCGGTACGGCGCGGACCTCGAAGCGGCGACTGGAGGAGCTGGCCGCGGAGGACGACGAGCAGCCTCGCCCCGGGACCACCCCCACCGAAGCCTGGGCCATCGGCCACGCGCTATTCGTAGGGCTGCAGATCTACCAGTGCATCGCGCCGGAGATCCTCACGCCCGCGGTGTTCGAGCGCGCCTCCGAGCTGCTCGCCGGGCTCTATCCCGAGCGCTGAGCTTCAGCGCAGCTCATTGACGAGTACGGCACCGACGCGGACGCGGCCGACGAGAGCTTCGATGCGTGGTGCGCCAGCCAGATTTCGCGGCACGTGCCCCGCGGAACTGTCCCGTAACACCACGATCCTGGCCGCACTGCCTCGGGTCGCTCAGCAGCAGGAAGCGGCGGACGAGGGCATATCGCCGGATGCCTCGTTGCCGGTGCCGCAGCAGGCGGGGCCGTCGCCGTAGCAGGTCTGGCTGTCGGCCAGGACCGTGTAGATCTCCCAGGACTCGCCGTCGGGAGCACCCTGCACCCAGAACTTGTCCTGCTTGGCGTAACAGCAGGTGGTAGCCCGCTCGTCGACGGAGGCAAGCCCGCTCTCCGCGAGCCGGGCCTGCTCGGCATCGACGGTGCCGATGTCGCTGACCTCGACGCCAAGGTGATTGAGGCTGCCACCCATGCCGGGCCTCTCCAGCAGAACGAGCTTCAGTGGTGGCTCGGTGACGGCGAAGTTGGCGTAGCCGGGACGGCGCTTGGCAGGCTCGGCGCCGAACAGCTTGCGGTAGAAAGCGACGGCCTCGTCGATGTCATTGACGTTGAGGGCGAGCTGGACACGGGACACGGGAACCTCCTGCGACTTGAACATCGATGTGTGTCTATGTCTGATCGATGCCGAGCTTGCCATGGGACATCGGATCCTGTCAATATAGACATATGTCGAAGTCATTACTGGTGCTCGGCCCGGCGGAGACCGCGGCGTGCTGCTCGCCCTTGTCGTCCCAGCCGCTCTCCGCGCAGCAGGCCGGGCAGGTCGCGCCGCTGCTGAAGGCGCTGGCCGATCCGGTCCGCCTGCGCCTGATGTCCCTGGTGGCCTCGCACGCCGGAGGCGAGGCGTGCGTCTGCGACCTGAACGACGCGTTCGACTTGTCCCAGCCCACCATCAGCCACCACCTCAAGGTGCTGCACGACTGCGGGCTGCTGGACCGTGAGAAGCGCGGCGTGTGGGTGTATTACCGGGCGCGGACCGAGGCCCTGGCCAGCCTGGGCGCGCTGATCGGCAGTGCTTCGCCGTGACCGCGCGGCCGGGTCCGCCGAGCCGGCGATAACCTCCCCGACGGGCCGGAAGGCATCCAGACCATGCAGATCACGCCCATGACCGCTGAGCATTCGGCCGCCGTCCTGGCGATCTACCAGGCAGGCATTGATGATGGCAACGCCACCTTCGAGACCCGGGCTCCGGGCTGGGCGGAGTTCAGTGCCGCCAGGCTGCCCGATCACCGCTACGTCGCGGTCGCCGCGGGCAATGTCCTCGGCTGGGTCGCGGCGTCAGCCGTGTCCGGCCGCTGCGTCTACGCCGGAGTTGTCGAGCACTCCGTCTACGTCCACTCCGCCGCCCGCGGCCAGGGCGTTGGCCGCCAGCTCCTGGACCGGCTCATCGCCTCCACCGAAGCCGCGGGAATCTGGACCATCGAGTCAGGCATTTTCCCCGAGAACACCGCCAGCGCCGCGCTGCATAAGGCCGCTGGCTTCCGCGCAGTCGGAATCAGGGAGCGCATTGGCCAGCACCACGGCCGCTGGCGCGACGTCATGCTGATCGAGCGCCGCAGCCCCGCGATCTGACCTCGCTCACGACCCCGGTGCCCCGATACAGGTCAGCACTCGCCTGGTCAGGGGCTGCGGAGAAGTTGCTCGAACGGCGTCGCGGCCGCGTATGGATCAGCTTCGGCCGCAGGCTGGCGCCGGCCGATCGCGGCGGCCAGTTCCGCGCCGGCCCGCTCGACCCGGGCGGTCAGAGCGGTGCGCGCGCCGGCCGAGCTGCCAGCCGAGCCCCAGTCCTCGGTGGCGGCGAAGACACCGGTGGGCACCGTCACTGCCCGCAGGTAGGTGAACAGCGGACGGATCGCGTGCTCCAGCGCGAGAGAGTGCCGGGCGGTGCCGCCGGTGGCCGCGATCAGCACCGGCTTCCCGGCGAGCGCGTCCGGGTCGAGCACGTCGAAGAACGACTTGAACAGGCCGTTGTAGGACCCGCTGTAAAGCGGCGTGGCAGCGATAAGCCCGTCGGCGCTGAGTACCTGCTCGATGGCGTGCCGCAGCGCCGGGCTCGGGAATCCGGTCAGCAGGTTGTTGACGATGTCATGGGCCAGCTCGCGCAGCTCGATCGTGACGATCCGCGTCCCGGCCGGCAGGTCCCTGGCCGTCGCCGCGGCGAGCTGGTCGGCCAGCAGCCGGGTGGACGACGGCTGGCTAAGCCCGGCCGAGACGACGGCGATGGTGCGTGCTGTCATCGGGCGCTCGTTTCCAGCCGACTGCCGGCCTCCAGAGTGGCGGCCTCCAGAGTGCCGGGCCCGGCCAGTGACGCTGTTACCAGGGCCTCGTGCGTGGGGCCGTCCGGCACGTTCGCCGGGCGCAGCGCGTCGAGCTCCCTGCGCAGCACCGGCACTACCTCACCGCCGAGCAGGTCCAGCTGCTCGAGCACGGTCTTCAGCGGCAGGCCGGCGTGGTCCATCAGGAACAGCTGGCGCTGGTAGTCACCGAAGTGCTCGCGGAAGGTCAGCGTCTTGTCGATGACCTCCTGCGGGCTGCCGACGGTCAGCGGAGTCTGCGCGGTGAATTCCTCCAGCGACGGGCCATGGCCGTAGACCGGGGCGTTGTCGAAGTAGGGTCGGAACTCGCGCACCGCGTCCTGGGAGTTCTTAGCCATGAACACCTGACCGCCCAGGCCGACGATCGCCTGCTCCGGCGTGCCGTGCCCGTAGTCGGCGAACCGCTGCCGGTAGTAGCCGACCAGCCGGACGAAATGCTCCGTCGGCCAGAAGATGTGGTTGGCGAAGAACCCGTCACCGTAGTAGGCCGCCTGCTCAGCGATCTGAGGGCTGCGGATCGAGCCGTGCCAGACGAACGGCGGCACGCCGTCCAGCGGGCGCGGCGTGGAGGTGAATCCCTGCAGCGGCGTGCGGAACTCTCCGTCGAAGTCGACGACGTCCTCGCGCCACAACCGGTGCAGCAGCTGGTAGTTCTCCACCGCCAGCTCGATGCCCTTGCGGATGTCCTGGCCGAACCACGGGTACACCGGGCCCATGTTGCCGCGGCCGAGCATCAGGTCCACCCGGCCGTCGGCGAGGTGCTGCAGCATCGCGAAATCCTCGGCGATCTTCACCGGGTCGTTCGTGGTAATCAGCGTCGTCGAGGTCGACAGGATCAGCTTGCTAGTCTGCGCCGCGAGGTAGCCGAGCATGGTCGTCGGCGACGAGGGCACGAACGGCGGGTTATGGTGCTCGCCAGTCGCGAACACGTCCAGGCCGACATCCTCGGCCTTGCGGGCAATCGCGACCATCGCCTTGATCCGCTCATGCTCTGTCGGCGTGCGACCCGTCGCGGGATCGGTCGTCACGTCGCCCACGGTGAAGATCCCGAACTGCATGACTGCTCCAGACTCCGCTCGTACCGGCCTCGCCTGGCTGCTAGACGTTCCAGGCTAGTTGACCGTTCAACCACCTGAGGGCTGGCAGATATTCCAGCCGCGATTCAGAGTCCGTTCAGAAAGAACACCGAGTACGGCCTCAGCCTGCGGGAGAATTCTCGTTCAGGCTGGGACGCACGCTGACCGGCGGACGCGATCGCGTCATCAGGCATAAAGCAGGAGGTACGCACAGTGGCGTCACGCGGCCGGCGCTGGCTACGGTGGGTGATCGCGGTGGTAGTCGCGGTCGCGGTACTCGCCGTGGCTGGCCCCTATGTTTACTTCCACTTCGTCGAAGGCAGCACTCCGGCGCCACTGAGCCTCAAGGCCGGCGCCAGCCAGAGCGCCAGCTCCGGCTCCGGCTCGGGCTCGGGCTCGGGCTCCGCGCAGGACGATTCGGATTCGGTCGCGGGCTCATGGAAGGCGGGTTCCGGCTCGCAGGTCGGATACCGGGTCCAGGAAGTCCTGGTCGGCCAGGCCCACACAGCGGTCGGGCGCAGCAGCTCGGTGACCGGCCAGATGGTGATCACCGGGAAGACCGTGCAGACGGCCAGGTTCACCGTCAAGATGGCCACGATCCACACCAACTCGAGCCAGCGGGATGCGCAGTTCGACGGCCGGATCATGGACGTGGCCGCATATCCCGCCGGTACCTTCACGCTCACCAGGCCGATCAGCCTGGCACCGCTGCCGGCCCCGGGGAAGATCAAGGCTTACACGGCTACCGGCAACCTCACGCTGCACGGCCAGACCCGGTCGGTGACTTTCCCGCTGAAGGCGGAGCGCACCGCGGGCGGGATCGACGTGGCCGGGTCGATCCCGGTCCTCTTCTCGAAGTGGAACATCCCGAACCCGAGCTTCACCGGCTTCGTCACCACCCAGAATCACGGCATCCTGGAGTTCCTGCTCGACTTCAAGCACGCGTGACGCCGCAGCCGGCCGCCGGCTCCTCGATCCGGGCTAACCGCAGCTGCCGTACACGCGGTTTCCGTCGAGCTGGTCGACACGGTAGTTGGTGATGCCGTTGCCCGTGGAACCGCCGGTCCACTGCCAGAACAGTTCGCACCTGGCAGGCGGCGGCCGGCCGGCGAACCAGTCAGCGGTCACGCTGGTGCCCGGAATCGAGAATCCGGCCGGGTAGGCCGCGATGGAACCCGTGGCGTCTTCGTACGTCCACTCGGCCGTGCTGGTGAGCGTCTGGGAACCGAAGATGCCCGCCCACTCGTAGGAACGCCTGCCGCCGGCGCTGTACACGCCCGGCAGCCACGGGGTGTCGTCCTTGATGTAGTCCCGGAATCCGCTGAAGTCGGCGCGGTCTATACGTGCCGGGATGTGCTTGAGCACTCGCAGCGGGCTGCAGGTGCTGCTCCAGGACTCGTTCCAGCCATTATCGAGACTGTCCTGGGTTTGCGCTTCGACGTCCATCAGCACGTACGGCAGGGACAGCGCCGTGCCACTCAGGTCCGAGGCCACCTGCTGCGCCTGGGCCTGGCCCCAGCTCGCTGCCGCGGACGCGCTGGCAGGGTCTGGATCACGGCCAGGGCCGGCCATCATCCAGTAGGCGGCGGCTCCGAGCCCTTCGCCGTACTGGACGAAATTGGCCTCGGCAGCGGCATAGTCGGACGAATTCCAGCCGCCGCCCACCGTGTCACAGCCTTCCCATGTATCCCACCGACCGACCTCCCCGAGATATCCGCCGTAGTAGCCGGCCGCGGGGTAGCAGGTACCGTCCGCGCCCACGATGGTGTAAGGCCCGGAGCCGCACGTCATTGTCCGGGGGCCGTCGGAGCCGTACCAGAATCCGGCCGGAATACCACCCGCGCCGGCCGCCGCGGAACCCTCCCCCGCTGCGGCAAGCGCGCCGCGAGCGACCGCCAGCACGCTGGCCCTCGGGCTGCCCGGCATGAACGGCAGTACCCGCAACTGCCCGCAGACGCTCACCGGCCGCGCGAAAGCCACCTGCACCCCGGCGCCCAGCCCGACCGCGGACGGGTACACCGTCGCGGACTCCGCTGGCCGGCACGCTCCGGACGCCACCGACACCAGCGCCACCGACACCCGTCTGCCCGGGCGCAGTGCAACCGCCGTCTGCTGCAGGCCGGCCCGCTGGTAGGTCACGTAAGGCGTATGGCGCATGCGCCACGCCTGCTGGTAGGGAAAGGCCTTGGCGATCGGGCTGGCGCCCCCCGGCAGGTGCAGCCGGGCGGCCGGCCAGCCCCCGGACAGCAGCACGCATTTTCGGTGCGCGGACAAGCGCAGCACGATGACCGAGCCGCCCGGGAGGTCCGCGGCGGAGGAAACCCGCGCCCGCAGCGCTCCGGCCGTGCACCCCGGCGGCTCCCGGCGGGACGCCGAAGGGAAAGGGAGGTTCCCGGCCGGCGCGGTCAGTGCCCTGATGCTGCCGCGCAAGGCGCGCAGCGGGTAAAACGGGGACACCTGCATCGGCCCGGCCACGCACCTGCCCGCGACATCAGCAGGCAGCCGGACAGCAACCCGATTTGCCGCAGCCTGGTCCGGCACAGCCCGATCCGGCGCAGCCCGGTCCGGCGCAGCCTGGTCCGGCGCAACCCGATCCGCCGCGCCCGGCAACGCCAGCCCGAGCGACCACCTCGTCACGCACCCGCGCGCCCCGGCGGGACCAACCACCGTGACCACCGCGCTCTGGCCAGGGCGCAGCACTACCCGACTGACCGGGACATGAGCCAGATTGCTGAATCGCACGTCGGTGACGGTCACCGCCACCGCCCGTCCGGCAGGCCGGCGGATCATCAGGCCCGGCCAGCCGCGGAGCGAGCAGGAAGACCTGCCGCCGTTGCGCAGCACGACGTTCCACACCAGCTGTGCAGGCGCCGCGTCCGGATCCCCCGCGACGGCGGCAGGAACGCTGATGCGCAGCTGCCCCGGGCGGCACCCGGCAGCGGCCAGCCGCCACGTGCCAGCGCCCGCCGGCCGCGCCCAGGCCGGGCTGGCCGCCATCGCGGCAGCCACCGACGCGGCCGCGGTAACTCCCAGGATCGCGCGACCGGGAGATCGTCTCCGCCGCGGAGGCAGCGCACCTCGCCCAGGACGGCTCATCATTGGCAGAGCCATTGGCAGAGCCGGCCGCATTGCGGCGAGATGCTTGCATTAGCCGCAAATGCCTTCGGCGCTGAGCGCGCGCCGCATGAGGTAATGCAGGTGATAATAGTGACCAGAACAGATGCAATGCCCGCGATGACGACTTTGCGCCTGCCCATGCATTCCCCCGGCATGGGCTTGATGATAGGTAACTGAACGCCGGGCGGAGGCCGCATTGGTGCCGAACGCCGGCCGGCCCCCGGCCGTATTTACGGGCGTTGCAGCAGGAGCTGGTGGACGTCAAGGTAGCCGGAGCGGAACCCGGCTTCTGAATAGGCAAGGTAGAGATCCCACATCCGCCGGAATACGGGGTCGAATCCGAGCCGCCCGACTTCCTCGGCGGCGGCGAGGAACCGGGTCCGCCACTCGTCCAGCGTGCGGGCGTAATGGTCCCCCATGGGAAAGTCCGCACCGATCCTGAGCCCGGTGTGCTCGTCCAGGGCGGCGCGGATGGCCTCCAGCGACGGGATCTGCCCGCCAGGGAAGATGTACTTGTGAATCCAGGTGTGCCCGCTGAGGGTGGCGAGCATGCGGTCGTGCGGCATCGTGATGGACTGCAGTCCCACCCGGCCGCCGGGCGCCAGCAGCCGGTCGAGCGTGCTGAAGTAGGCCGGCCAGTACGGCTCGCCGACGGCCTCGATCATCTCCACGCTGAGAATGACGTCGTATCTTCCTGTGGCCTGGCGGTAGTCGCATAGCTGCACGTCGACGCGGTCAGCCAGGCCGGCCGCGGCGACGCGGGCGGTGGCCTTGGCGCACTGCGCCCGCGAGATGGTCAGGGTCGTCACCTGCGCCCCGCGGGCCGCGGCCTGCAGGGCGAGTTCTCCCCAGCCGGTGCCGATCTCCAGCACGGTGGTGCCGGGCCCGACCCTGGTCAGGTCGAGCAGGGCCGCGATCTTGCGCTGCTGAGCATCGGCGAGCGTGTCCCCGGCGGCGAACACGGCGCTGGAGTAGGTCATCGTGGGGTCGAGGAACAGGGCAAACAGGTCGTCGGACAGGTCGTAGTGCCGCCGGATGTTGGCCCTCGCGCCCTCCAGGGTGGCCTGCTCCGCCGCGGGCGACCGGGCGGCGTACCAGCGGCGCATCCGCAGCAGCGGCCCGGGCACGAGCGTGGTCAGGTGCCGGGAGCACACGGTGAGCAGGGCGACCAGGTCGGGACTGTCCCAGTCTCCGGCCATATAGCCCTCGGCCAGCCCGGTCACGCCTGCGCCAATGCGACGGTAGAACGGGCCGTCCCGGCGGATCCGCAGCAGCGGGGACTCTGCATCCCCGCTGCCGGACACCGCCCCGTCGGCGGCCTGAACCCGGATCGGCAGCCGCGCCGCGATGCGGTGCAGCAGCATCCGGGCCGCGAGGGCGCGCACCGGGCCGCCGGGGACGGCGGCCACGTCGGGCCACTGATCTGCGGCGGGCGAGCCTGGCTGGCCGCCGCCGGGCGAAGCGTTCGGGCGGATGGTCGCTGTCGTCACTGGACACCTTCCTGAGGACGATGGGCAGGCCGGGGGATGATCCGCTGACGCCGGGCCAGCAGCCTGATCGCCTGCCAGCGGATGCGGATGCTCACCTGGGCGGTGACCCAGGGATAGCGGAGGACATGGCTGATCAGCCGCCAGGTCGTGTAGGGGCTGCGCCGCCCGCTGACGGTGGCAACGAACACGGGCTGCCCGCCGATGTCGAGGGTGATGCCCAGCCGCAGGGTGCCGGCTGGCTCGGGCAGGCGCATCCGGTAGCTCCCGGTGACCGGCAGGAAGGGCGAGACGTAGAAGTCCTTGTCCGCCTCGGCGCGGCCGCGGGCGTCGGGGCGGAGCAGGTAGCAGTGCCGCTCGCCGTAGGTGTTGTGGACCTCGGCCACGACTGCCGCCAGCGTTCCGTCGGCGCGGTGGCACCAGTACACGCTGAGCGGGTTGAAGACGTGGCCGAGAACCCGGGCATTGGCGAGCATGAGGACCTGGCCGCCGGCCAGGTCGATGCCATGGCCGGCGAGGTAGCCGTCGACGTTCGCCCGGATCGATGCGCCGGGGTCGCCCAGATGATCGCGGGTGCGAAATCGGGCGAACGGCCGCAGCGGGCGGGCTACCGCCGGCAGGTCGTCGAGGTCGACCAGCCACAGGTAGCTGCGGTAGGAGAAGTCCCGCCGGATGGGCTGTGCCCGGACATGCGTGATGTCGCAGTCGAACAGGGCCGCGCTCACCAGTCCACCCCGAGTGAGCGCGCGGCCTGGATGCCCGAGCGGCAGCCGTCCTCGTGGAATCCCCAGCCGTGGTAGGCGCCGGCGTAGGCGATCACGCCGGTGTTCAGTTCCGGCAGGCGCCGCTGGGCCGCCACTGACTGTGGCGTGTACAACGGGTGCTCGTACATCATTCGGTCGATGACGGATTCGGGCCGGATCCTGTCGATGGTATTCAGGGTCACGATGTAGGCAGTCTGCTCCTGCAGGCCCTGCAGCCGGTTCAGGTCGTAGCTGACGTGCACGCGGTCGGCCGAGCCCGCGCAGTCGTGCAGCAGGTAGTTCCAGGAGGCGCGGGCTGCGCTGGCATGCGGCAGCAGCCCGGCGTCGGTATGCAGCAGCACCTGGCTGCTGCTGTAGCGGAAGTCGCCGAGGACTTCGCGCTCGGCGCGGGTCGGCGAGGCCAGCAGGCGCAGCGCCTGGTCCGGGTGAGTCGCTACCACCACCCGGGAGAAGCGCCGGGTGCCGCCGTCGCCGTCGTGGACGTCGGCGCTATCTCCCGCGCGGGTGATAGCCCGCACCGGGGCGCCGGCCCGGACCGACGTCAGCTGCTTCGCGATCTGGTCGACATAGCTGCGCGAGCCCCCGGTGACGGTCCGCCAGGGCGGCGTTCCTGTCACCTTGAGCATGCTGTGGTGGTCAAGGAACTGGAACAAGTACCTGGCCGGGTAGTTCAGCGCCTCGGCGGCCGAGCAGGACCAGACCGCCGCCACCAGCGGGACCACGAAATGGCCGGTGAAGTACTGCCGGTACCCGCCCTGGCGCAGGAACTCCCCCAGCGTGAGCGGCAGCTGCCCGGGCGGGTCAGGGGAGTCAAGCAGCCGCCTCGCCTCCCGGTAGAAACCCGGGATCGCGGCGAGCATCGCCAGGTAGCGCGGCCGCGCCAGGGAGCGGGCCGTCGGGAACAGCCCGTGCGGCCCGAGGGAGCCCGCGTACTCCAGGCCGCAGCCCTCGCAGCGCACCGACATGCTCATTTCCGTGTCCCTGGTCGCGACTCCGAGCTCGGCGAACAGGCGGATGAGATTCGGGTAGGTGCGCTCGTTGTGCACCAGGAACCCGGTGTCCAGGGCAAGCACCCGCCCGTCCGGCGTGGTGACGTCATGCGTATGCGCGTGGCCGCCCAGCCGGTCGTCCGCCTCATAGAGAGTGACGTCATAGGCCTGCTGGAGCACGTAGGCCGCAGTCAGGCCCGCCACCCCGGCGCCGACGACGGCCGCCTGCGGTCTCGCCGGGTAACGCGCGGATTCGCCAGTCACCGTCTGGTCCTGCTGGTCCTGGTCGTCATCATGATGCCTGTCCTCGCCGCCTTGTTCTCGTTCGCCTTGCTCTCGCTGGCGCTGC
>Ga0302325_10003348_pt1 | contig 37899 bp, 42 predicted proteins | sample Palsa_T0_2_FD_201948 | JGI IMG/M metagenome (GOLD analysis project Ga0302325, IMG submission 201948) | Peat permafrost microbial communities from Stordalen Mire near Abisko, Sweden - Palsa_T0_2 | ecosystem: Environmental > Terrestrial > Soil > Palsa > Peat permafrost | place: Sweden: Abisko...
TTGTGCTTCTGGAGAACTTTTGTGATGGCCGCCGTCAACGTGGTCTTGCCATGGTCGATGTGACCAATCGTCCCTACGTTGCAATGCGGCTTGGTCCGTTCAAATTTTTCTTTCGCCATATCTATCCTCGATCTCCTCCTCGGAGGTCCTTCGCTTCGCTCAGGATCTCGGCGCGCGGCTCAGCCGGCGCGCAAACGCCTGGACTCAGTAATACTGATACAGTTTGTGAAACTTCGCTCGCAGCGCCGGATCGACCTCTTCGACCTGCGAGAGATAAAACTCCCGCACCTGCGCCTGATCCGAAACCGAGAGCGAGCCGTACAAAGACCGCGCAGTTCCACCATTGTCGCCCGCCGCCAAGTCGATCACATCCGCCGCAAAAGCCCCATCCAAGTTGCGAACTCGGATGTTTCGGCGTTCCAGCTGTTTCAAATACTTCGCGACTCGATCCACTGCTAACGCCTTCTCGATCGCCGCCTTCAGGTCGCCGAACACACGCTCGTTCTCGACCTTGAGGGCACCTTGCTCGAACTTCACTGTTGCCATCCGAACCCACCCAATTCCAAACGAACGCTCAAACTCTGGAGCGGGAGACGGGGATCGAACCCGCGACCAACAGCTTGGAAGGCTGTGACTCTACCACTGAGTTACTCCCGCTCAGCCTCAGCGGCTCAAGCCGCTCTAATTGTGACACCCAGCGGCACGGCTGAAGCCGTGCCCGTTCAAAACCTCGCTTCGACCGGAACCTGCGGAATCGCTAAAACCGCGCTGTTCACGAACTCCCGAAGCCTCGCGAGCCCAACTTAATCCCGGAGCCGAATTCTGGAGCCGATGATCAGGATTGAACTGATGACCTCTCCCTTACCAAGGGAGTGCTCTACCAACTGAGCTACATCGGCCCACCTAGAACCTACTTGTCATCCTGAGCCACAGCGAAGCGCCTGCTTTTTGTCCGCACCGCCCAGGGCTCTAAACTTTAGAATCCGTCGGCTTCGCTCGCTCCTGCTGTTCTTCGATCCGAGTCCGCCAGAAATACAACGCCGCCCGAAATGCAAACAAGCCCAGAATCAGCAACGTTCCGGTGCGGAGCCGAATGTTCGCGTTCAAAATCTGAATCGGATCGTCCGACAAAGTCGTCCAGGCTAAAATGCCGAGCACCGCATAGGCGATCAAAGCCAGCACGAACTTCTTCTGAATCGTCACAACCCGCCCGCAACGTCCGGCCGCTCCAGGCTCGTCAGCAACTGAAGCATCGCCACTTCCTTCGCCATTCTGGTGCACAGGGGAGGATTCGAACCTCCGTACCTCCTGAGAGGGACAGATTTACAGTCTGTTGGCTTTAACCACTCACCCACCTGTGCAAATCCGAAAACCTCCGGCCGGCAAAAGCACCCGCGCAAGAAACAACACCGACACTCGACAGCAACTCTCAGCTCGGGAAACGTAAATGCGAGAACTCCCGCCTGACACCTACACTCGCCGGAAAATAATCTGAAGGAGTGCTTTTAAAGACCGTGCCGCCGCGCGCGTCGCCGCGCAAACCTCACTCTGTTTCCGGAATCTTGTTTATCTGGAGCTGGCGAAGGGAATCGAACCCCCGACCCTCTGATTACAAATCAGATGCTCTACCGACTGAGCTACGCCAGCAGGTGGAAGCAAGTCCTTGCGGGCACAATACTTCCCCCGATCCCTTCCTGATTGTCCGGGACAATTATTTAAGTTATCACAAGGGCATTTCACCTGCAACCGGACGCCTCGCCCCATTTCTTGCCCCTGTTTGCCGCTTGGCCCGCTTGCCCTTTCCCTGGAAAGATGCCAGAACTCCTAAAGATGCCGGCGCTTCCGCGGCAAACGACTACTGCCGGGGATCGTCATATTCGGTAACTACCGTAACCTTGGCGACCGATCGGCTGCTAGGATTCGCTTTACTGATCGCAACCACGTGATAGATCCCCACGATTCGGGGCGCGGTATAGACGCCGGACCCGGTGATCTGTCCGCCACCTTTTTCCTCGACACCCCATCGTATCCGGTCACCTTCGGCGCCCTTAACAAGGGCTCTAAACCCTTGTGTCTGGCCGATGTGGACCGTCGCCTCCGGCGGATCGACCGTCACCGAGATCGGCGGCCGTGTAACAGCTTGGCCAGCGGCAAACGCGAGAGGAAACGCCAGGAGTGATACTAGAGTGGTTCTTACAACCATTTGGAAATGGCTGGACACAGCCGCCTCCGAGCCCAGTTTACCATACCCGAAATCCCGCGAGAATTTCCGGGGGCCTGCATAAAAAATCGCCCGACGGGTGGAATCCGCTGCTGCGCCACTTGCTCAATCTCACTCGAATCATCGGCCAAGCGAATGATCGGCCGAGAAATCGCGACCCACCCGGCGCTATCGCCCAGTGCTATCATGGTCAGGCTCACCCTCCGTTTCACGCCGGATGAGCCGGTTACCGCCGAAATTCGATGCGCATTCGACGCCGCCTCCTCATCCCCCTGGTCGTTTTGCTGATTGCGGCCGCGGTCGCGCTGATCATTACCTTGCGGAAGCATGCTCCGCCAGAAGCGGCCCGCCTTCTCCCGGGCGCGGACGGGTTTTTCTACATCAATCTGAAGTGGATTCGGACATTCAACGCCACCGGCCAACTTCCGCCGGTCTCCCGTGAGCCGGAATACCAGAGGTTTGTCGAGGAGACCGGCTTTCAGTTCGAGCGCGACCTCGACCAGGCCGCGTTCGCCATTCACTACCCGAAGAGTTGGGGAGGCGGAACCGCCGGCTCGGCTTCAGAACCGCGCTTCTCAGAAATCTTCGTCGGCAAGATCGACTCGGGCAGGCTGATGGCCTACCTCAAGAGGATATCGTCTTCGATCGACGATTATCGCGGCTTTGATATCTACAGCATTCCGGTCGAAGGACGTACGGTTCGGGTGGTCATTCTCTCGTATGACAGCGTCGCGGTTTCGAACCATCCCGATCCGGAAGTGATTCGCGGCATGCTCGACCACTCCCGCAAACTGGCTTCGCCCTTTGGCGGACCCTGGTTGCTGCGAAAGTTCTATCGACAGGTTCCTCTGGCGAGCCTTTGCTTTGCGATTCTGCGCGTGCGGCCCGAAATGAGTTCCTTCGGCGGACTGGGTGGCTGGAGCTTCCTGTTTCCGAAGCCCGCGGTCGCCCTGATTTCCGCACGCTACCTCCGCGCACTTCACTTGCGGGCGGAAGCCTTTACCGAAACTGACGATGACGCTCGCGCCCTCACCGAGAAAACCTCCGCTTTTCTCCACCTCTTTCATGCCGCCGAGGGCAGCGTCGCCGCACACGGTACGGATCAAGACGTAAAGGCGTTCTTCGACAGCCTCAAAGTCGAACAGGCAGGAAACCGGGCGATTCTCACCGCCACCGTGCCCTCCGGATTCATCAAGAAGGTCTTGACCGAAGTCCCGCCTGAGACCGTCGCACCCGCCTTGACCCCGCCTCCGCCCGCCGAGCGGCCGACTGCGCCCAATCGGCCGCATACGCCCGGTTCGCGATAACGACTAGGAACTGGCCTCGTCGAACCTACACCAAGGTCTGACGCGCGAAAATGGAAATGCTGGAACAATTCCACCTCGGCGAGCATCTGCTAGAGAGTCGGCGAGGCGGCCGTTTCCGGAAATTAGCCGCCTTTGAGAGGCTCTGTCGACTTCCTCGATCGCTCGCTACAATAGATAGATATGACGAGTTTGCCATTACCGCTCGCCGCTTTCGTCGCAGGACTGATCTCATTTCTGTCCCCTTGCGTACTGCCGCTTGTCCCCGGATACGTTTCCTTGATCTCGGGCGCAGGCGTCGAACAACTGAAAACGCAGAAGGGCCAACTCCTCGGCAAGGTGATGCTCAACTCGGCCGCCTTCATCATCGGCTTCAGCGTCGTCTTCATCACGCTCGGTGCGATTTCGACCGAAGTCGGCCAGGTGCTCGTACAGTACAAATCGCTTCTTGCGCGAATCGCCGGAGCCGTCATCATTCTCTTCGGTCTCCACCTGACGGGCCTGTTTCAGATCAAGTGGCTGCTGGCCGACACGCGACTGCACAGCCTCAAAGGCAGCTCTTCCGCTTGGGGCGCGTTCGTAATCGGCTTCGCTTTCGCCTTTGGGTGGACGCCGTGCGTTGGTCCGATCCTGGCGGTCGTGCTCGGGTTCGCAGCCACTCAAGAGACCGTCTGGAAAGGCATTTTTCTTCTGGCCATCTACTCGGCCGGACTGGCTGTGCCGTTCCTGCTGACTTCGCTCGGCATCGAGCGCTTCCTGAAGTTCTACAACCGTTTCAAATTCCACATGCACGCCGTGGAAGTGGCAAGCGGAGGCTTGCTGATCGCGTTGGGCATCCTGCTGGTCATGGGCCGCTTCGCGCTCATCTCCGGCTATTTTTCGTTCCTGAACCGCTTCGCGCTGTAGGGAAGCGCTGGGGGGAGACCGGGCTTGCCCCGACTCTGCACAAAAGTATCCGCCTGCGGGCGCTGAATATTCTGAGGTCACTCGTGAAAAGGAATCCCCTGATTCTGTTTTTCGTTGCCGCCATCGTCGCGGCCATGTTATTCGCCGGCCTTCATATGGCCCGCAACAATCGCGCCAACGGCCCCGCCAAGGGACTGATCGGCAATCTGGCGCCTGACTTCGACCTGCAGACGCTTGATGGCAAGAGCCTCAAGCTCTCCGACCTGCGCGGCAAGGCGGTCCTGCTCAATTTTTGGGCCACCTATTGTGGCCCCTGCAAGATCGAGATGCCCTGGTTTGTCGAACTGCAAAAACAGTACGGCCCGGAAGGATTCCAGATCGTCGGCGTAGCCATGGACGATGCCAGCCCCGAAGACATCGCCAAGTTCGCGAAACAGATGGGTGTGAACTATCCCATTCTGATCGGCAAAGACTCCGTGGCCGAGAGCTACGGCGGCGTGAGCGTATTGCCCACAACGTTTTTCTTAGACCGCGACGGCAAGCTCATCGCCCGCGAATTCGGCCTGCAGAGCCGCAGCGTCTTTGTCGACCACATCAAGAAGGCCATGAGCCAGGGACAAGCCGTACAGGCTCGGAGGTAACTACGAACCGGTTCCGCGCCTGGAGTACTCTGGAGGTGGTTCGTATCAGGGCATCTGGACGGGCATCCGACGGAGAGCGGGGGCAGCCAATGAAAATTCTTCTCGCGAGCGCGTTTCTGTTCCTCGGCGCGTGGTCAGGCGCGCAGGACGATCTCGGTCCGCAAGGTCCTGCCGTAAAGATGACGCCCGCTCCGGTCGTGACGATCGTGCAGGGCAAGCCGGCCAACGTTCCGCTCGAGTTCCGCGTCGCCAGTGGCTACCACATCAATTCCAACCAGCCGAAATCAGAGTTCCTGATCCCCACCGTGCTCAAAGTAGAAGCGACCACCGACATCGTCATCGGCAAGACCACCTACCCCGACGGCCAGGATATGAGTTTCGCCTTCGATCCCGACGAAAAACTCAGCGTCTACACCGAAAATTTCAAAGTGGATGTGCAGGTGCGTCCGTTGCATTCCGTGCAGCCCGGCAAGTATGTCATCCGCGGAACTCTGAGATACCAGGCCTGCGACAACGCGGCCTGCTATCCGCCGAAACAGTTACCCATCAGCTTCGATGTAAAGATCGCCAAGGCTGCGGCCGCGCCCCGCAAAAATCCTGCACAAAGTCCGGACGTGCACCAGTAAGCAGGTTGGACATCGAGCCAAGGCATCCGGCGTCAGGCAACCGGCCGCGGAACGCGAAGAACGAATCCGCCGGGACCAAGGTCGCCGAACACGAGCGATGCCCCGGCGTTTTCGACGACACGGCTGGCGATTGCGAGCTTCACCCGGAGCAAGCTTGTGGTTGGCCCGAACGGCTCGCGAAAACTGGGTTCGCCTTCCCCCCGCAACACCGCTCCCGCAGGACCCTCGCCCAGCAGAAGAATCACTCTACCGCCGACCGACTGCGCTTCGATCACCGCCGCAACCAGATACTGCAAAGCCAGCCGGAGTCGCGACTCCGGCACCGGGATGGTCGCCGAACATGTGCCCACCAGGCGCAACTGGACACCGCGCACCAATGCAATCGACGACAGTTCGTCGATCACACTCCGGATCACCGGCGCCAGTGCGCACGAGAAAGACTCGGGCACGGGCTGCTGGCTATCCAAGTATTCCCGCATCAACTGGATCATGCCAATCACTTTTTCGGTCTGTTCGAGAGCGACCGCAACGCAGTCCTGCTGCGGCTCCGCGACTTCCCCGATCGAGAGTTCGAGCGAGCAGCGCAAGCTGGTGAGCGGCTGGCTCAGCGAGTGCAGCAATTCTCCGAGCACGTCCGGACTCTGCGGCAGCTTCTGAAAAGAATTTGAACTCGCGCTCATGTCTTCCGCCGGCCTATGCCGATGCCCCTTCCGGACTCATCTGGTACCCCACTCCGCGCACCGTGTGGATCAAAGATGGCGAGAAGCCGTCGTCCACCTTGCGCCGCAGATAATTGATATAAACATCCACCACGTTGGTCGTGGAATCGAAGGTCAGATTCCATACGTGTTCGATGATCATCGCGCGTGTCAGCCGGCGCCCGGCATTGCGCATCAGATATTCGAGCAACGCGAATTCCTTGGTCGTCAATTCAATGTGGCGCCCGGCGCGCTTCACTTTGCGCTCCACACGATCCAGACAAAGATCGCGCACGGTGAGCACCGATTCCGAGGGCAGATGGCTGCGCCGCAACAATGCCCGCGCCCGCGCCGACAGCTCGAGATAGGAAAAAGGCTTGACCAGGTAGTCGTCCGCACCCGAATCGAGACATTGCACACGGTCTTCGATCCGGCTGCGCGCGGAGAGAATGATCACCGGTAAGTTTGCCTTCCGCTGCCGCAAACTTTTCAGGACCGACAACCCATCGAGGACCGGCAGGTTCAGATCGAGCACCACCAGATCGTAGTCAACCTCCATGGCCATCGCACGCCCCTGGTTTCCCTCGCCGGCAACATCCACCGCATGATGTTCGGCTTCCAGCCCCTTGCGGATAAAGCTGGCAAGCGCGGCATCGTCTTCCACGATCAGAATTCTCATGGGCTTCGTCTGAGTCGGTGTAAACCCTAAACCGATTCTCATCTTCGGCTTACTCGGGTCGGCACACAAGATAACCAAGCCGTACAAAGGGACGTAGCTCGCAAACGATGGAGAAAGTTTCGAAGTGGGGTAGGAAGATGCCAGTGTGGCGGACGGCGCAAGCGGGGCGAAGCCCCGCTTCCATCCAAACGAGCGGTTACGCGCCGAGCGCCGACCGAATCGCCTCTAGGATCGATTCCGCAAGCCGCTCCATTTGTTGCTTCGACTCCGCTTCAATCATCACGCGCGCCACCGCTTCGGTGCCGGAGTAACGTACCACCACGCGGCCATTGCCGTCGAGTTCGCGCTCCGCCGCTAGAATGGCCGCTTGCGCCTCGGGAATCTCGGCGAAAGGAACTTTGCTGCGCACCCGCACATTCCGGATGGTCTGCGGAAATACTTTCAGATCGCTCACCAGATCCGCCAGTGGCTTGCCCGTCCGAACCATGATCTCGAGCACCCGCAGCGCGGTCAGCAGTCCGTCGCCCGTGGTTGCCTCTCCATCGCGAAACAGGATGTGGCCCGACTGTTCACCACCGAGCGTTGCGCCCACGCGCTGCATTTCTTCGAGAACGTACTTGTCGCCGACATTGGCTCGCAGCATCCGAATCCCGGATCGCTTGAGCGCCAGCTCCAATCCCATATTCGACATGGTCGTCGCCACCACGGTGGCATTGGCGAGCGTGCCGCGCGACTGCATCTCACGCGCCGCAAGCAGCAGAACCGCGTCTCCATTTACCACTCGCCCCCCGGCATCGCAGAAAAGCGCGCGGTCCGCATCGCCATCAAAGGTAACGCCTACATCGAAACGCCCCGGCTTGCCAGCGACCAGATCCGCCACCACTTCCGGATGCAGCGCACCGCAATTTTCATTGATGTTCTCCCCATCCGGCGCGGAGTGTAGAAACGTGGTGTTGATCTTGAGCGCCCGGAACAGCTCCGGAGCTTCCGCGGTCGCCGCACCGTTGGCGCAATCGACCGCCACTCGCAGCCGGCTCAAGTCGGTCGAAACCGCACCCGCGAGCCAGCGCACATAAGCCTGGCGCAATCCTTCCTCCCCGGGAACGCTCGCCATCTCTCGAGTCGAATCCGGCGCCGGAACTGCATCCGCCTGCAGAAGGGTGAAAATCTCTTTCTCGATCGCCAGCTCCCGATCGTCCGGGAGTTTGTAGCCATCGCCCGAAAAAATCTTGATTCCGTTATCGGTCCACGGATTGTGCGAAGCCGAAATCACCACGCCGGCATCGAACCCTTGCGAACGCGCCAGGAAGGCGACGCCGGGCGTAGTAATCACGCCGGCGCTGCGCGTTTCGACCCCGACCGAGGCGAGGCCCTGCAGAAATCGGTCGGCGATCCATCGACTGGAGATGCGCGTGTCCTGACCAATTGCCACCCGTGCCCTGGCACTCACCCGCATCAGATCGTGCCCGAGCGCCCGCCCAATCCAATAAACACTATCGCGCGTCAGGGGAAACTCACCCGCCACGCCGCGAATCCCGTCGGTACCGAAGAGTTGTCTAGAGGGCGTCATGAATCGGTCGTCTGTCGGTGGTTGCTGGCCGTTCGCCGTTCGCACTGTGTCGTCCGCGCAAAATTCGCGAGCGACCCTCGACCGACGACCACCGACTGCGTTTACTTTTTCTCGTCTCCCGAACCCTCCATAGTAACCGTCACGCGAATCGAAGTGGGGCGCGCGACTTGGATCAGAGGATCGGTAACGTAGGCGTGGGTGGTGAATGTAGCCCGCGTCATGACTCCGCTGGCGTCGACCGGATCCGTGGTCGCGGCCTCCACCGCTTCGACGCGACCGCGAGGTCCGGTGATCATCACATTCGCCGGATCGGCAATCACCTGCCTCACCCGCATGCCGCTCGCAAAATTTCCGGTGACGCGCGGTCGAACCTCGATCCTCCGGCTCTCGCGATCGTCAAAGGAAAGGTGAAACTGGCCGGGGATGATCTGCACGACTTCCAAATCTTGCGGCACATGGATTTGCGGACTGCTCAAATCGAACGTTCGTTCCCCCGGCCGAACCGTGGCCAGATTAATCTCCGCGTGCACATCCACCGCCTGCAGGCGATGAATCAGGCGTTCCGGTCCGCGTACACGGATCTGCACCTCGGTGGAATTGGCGGAATCGATCTCCAGGTTCGCGGGAAGATTCTGGAACTCGATCGGAACCCTCACTTCAACTTCAGCAATCGGATCGCGCGCCACTGCCAGCCAAAGGCCGACCGCGAGCAGCAGGGAAACCACTTTGAGTCCTAGGTTGTGAACGAAGGTACGGTGAAAAAAACCGCGTTGGGTAAAGCTGCGCTCAGCAAAGCCCGGCATCGTTAGTCGTCCCTTCCGGGGCGCAGACCGGCGTCCTGCCTGCGCGCGAGCTGCGAACTGGGCGGCTCCTCTCCGATAAAACTCTCCTCCAGCGGATTCGGCAGCGTGGGCATGGGCGCATAGCGGCGCAACAGAGCGCTCAAGCGCTCCCGCAAACGCTCCACCGTCAAGTCGCGCTCAATGCTGCCCGCCACGGCCATGCTGATGGTGCCCGTCTCTTCCGAAATGATGACCGCGACCGCGTCGGTTTCTTCGGTAATTCCGATCCCGGCCCGATGCCGCGTTCCCAGTTGGATGGAGAGCACCGGATTCATCGACAGGGGCAGGAAACAGGCGGCGGCCGCGATGCGGTCCCGCTGCACAATCACCGCGCCGTCATGCAAGGGAGCGCTGGGGCGAAACACGGTTGCCAGCAGGTCGTAGGAAAGCCGAGCGTCGAGCGCCACCCCGCTTTCGATGTAGGTGCGCAGCCCAATCTCGCGTTCGATCACGATCAGCGCACCGGTCTGATTTTGTGAAAAAAGATTGGCCGCCAAAACAATGTCGTCGTAAACGTCAGCCACCGAACGAGAAGACCGCATCAGCGAAATGCGGCTCCCGAGGTTGGCGAGCGCGTGCCGGATCTCCGACTGGAAAACGACGATGAGCGCGAAAACGACGTAAGGTAGCAGCGTGCTGAGCAGCCAGTTCAGAGTGCGCAATTCCCCGAGCCGGGCGAAATAGAAAGCCAGCCCCAGCGCGGCCACTCCAACCAGCATCGGCGCCGCCCGCGTGCCCCGCACCAACGAGAGAAACTGGTAGATCAGGATCGCGACCAGCACGATATCCAGGATCGAAATGACCGAGATCGCCGAGATGTGCGACCAGACCTGCGACGGCGTCACGCCACCCTCTTCGTCGGTGTGCTGGCGGGGCTCTGCCCCGCCCAGAACGGGGCCGAGCCCCGTCACCACCCGAGAAAATTAGACTGATTGATTCTTGAACTTATTCTAATGCAGTGCCCGGCGATTCCGGTTCGCGCCGGCTGTCAACTGTTTTCGGCGCTCGTAACCCGGGCACGAACTCGTCCGCGGGCCAGACGCGCCGACAGCTCATCTCCAGCCTTGAGCCGCGCCGCGTCCTTCACCAGTCGGTCTTTGGCATCGAACACCAGCGCGTAACCGCGATTCAGAATCGCCACCGGCGAAAGCGCCTCCAGGCTCGCCGTCCGGCGATCGAGCGCCCCACGCGACTCGAGCAACCGCGTGCGCGTGGCCGCGGCCAGGTTCCCAACCTGCGCCTCCAGCCGCTGGCGGATGCCCGCCAGACGCCTGCGCGCGTCATAGTGCCGGACCGCCGCAGCAACACTCTCGCAGCGCCGATGCCATCGTTCCAATAGTTGCCGTTCCGCCCTTTCCAGACCGAATCGCTGTTCATCCAACTTCTGCTGCCGCCGATGAATGCCATCCATCATGCGTGCGAACGCTCCGTGCTGGGCGCGGGCGGCCAGTTCCTGGCGCGCGATCAGCAGCCGGTAACGCAAGGCGCGCACCAGGCGCCGGCACAAATCCTCCGCCTGCGCTTCGATCTCCTGTCGCGACCGGATCACCAGCTCCGCTGCCGCGGAGGGGGTAGGCGCCCGCAAATCGGCGACAAAATCCACAATCGTAAAATCGGTCTCGTGCCCAATCGCCGAAATCACCGGAATCTTCGAATCTGCAACCGCCCGAGCCAGGCCCTCGTGATTGAAACATGCGAGATCCTCAACCGAACCGCCGCCGCGCGCAATGATGATGACCTCGACCGCGTGACCGCGACGCGAGTCCTGATTCCGAAGTTCCTGATCAAAGTATCGAAGCCCGGCGATCACCTCGCCCGCAGCCGCGTCTCCCTGCACCTGTGCCGGATAGATGAGCACGTTGGCCGAGTGATGCCGCCGGGCCAGTATATTCAGGATGTCCCGCACCGCCGCTCCCTGCGGGGAAGTGATGATGCCAATGCGCTGGGGCAGAGCCGGGACCGGTTTTTTTCGCGAAGACTCGAACAATCCTTCCGCCTGCAATCGTGTCTTCAACTGTTCAAACGCAAACTGCAGAGCCCCCGCGCCCTTCGGCTCCATGAATTCAGCCAAGATTTGCAGCTCCCCGCGATCTTCATAAACGGTGATGCGCCCGCGAACCGTAACCTGCAACCCATTCTCCGGGCGAAATCGCAACAACTTGGCCGAAGAGCGGAACATCACCACCCGAATCTGCGCGGATTCTTCCTTGAGCGTGAAATACAAGTGCCCGGAGTCGGGAATCCGAAGATTCGAAATCTCCCCTTCCACCCAGCAATCCGAATACTCGCGCTCGATGTGCGACCGCACCGCGGACACCAGCGCACGCACCGTCCAGACGCGCCGCTCCGGAGGACGAAACTGGAAACCCAGTTGGTCTGCCATCTCCATGAAATGTCAGTTTACAAGAGACATAACCTAGGGCGGACGCGTCTCCCCCCCCAGCCGAGCGGAACTGCGCGATGGGCGCTGAACCCACGCTCGGTATCAGCGCGCTCCCGGTCAGCGACGCCGAAAGCGTTCCGAATTCGGATGCCCTTGAGGGCCGGGAATCGAAGATTCGGCTTCGCGCCGATTACCGCCTCAGCCGTCCGATCAGATAGAGAACGACGGAAAGCACGACACTGATCAGAATGGAACTCGCCAGCGGAAAATAAAAAGCACTATTTTTGCCCCGATACAGGAAGTCCCCTGGCAGCCGCCCCAGTGGCAACCCTGTTCGCCCCAGGAGCAAGACCATGCCCCCGATGGCCACCAGGGCCACGCCCAGCATCACCAGCAACCGTCCCGTCTCGGCCATCCCTCGAGTTTAATCCCGCCCGGTCGTTCAACCCCATTCAGGCTCGCGCTCCAGATTGGCCGCGGGTGTTGAAAAACGGGCCAAAGCAAGTAATTTCAACGGATTTCAGCGCCGACGACGAACGAACATCCGATCAGCTACGAGCGAATTTCGCGAGCGAAATCCCCGCCACAACCCGAGCCGGATTTCGAGGGTGAAAGGCTGTCCCTCGGTCCGAAATCCTGCGTACCCCCACTTCCGTAATCTTCTGTTAGTAACCAGCTCTGCGGGATACTGTTGCCTGATTATGAGCAGCTCTCCCCAATCTAGCCCACCATGGCGCTACCCCCGCGCTCATCTGGACGGCAATAATCCGATCGTCCTTCGGTTTCCAAATGGCCAGACCACCGGAGCCAAACTCGAGGTGATTTCAGTCACCGGTGGTCTGCTTTCGCTCCCTAAGTCCGTCGACCAGGGAGCGCAGGTCAAATTGATATTCCTGACTGGAGCCGGCGCAGTGCTCGGAGGTGCAGAGATGCTGCCCCCCGTACGAGAGGGTCTGCAGCCCTTCCGCTTCACTTCGCTCCCGGCTGACGATCAGCGCCGTGTCGGAGCCCTCATCGGGGAACGGTCGCAGGCGCAACCTGATCTGGCTTGGATGGAGAAACTGCGCGCCGCCTCGGAGCAGCACCGCAAGCCGCCTTTTTGGCGGTTCAAGCTCGCTCGAGTGATTGGCCTGCTCACGATCGGCATGGCCATCGCGGCGTGCGTGCTGCACTTCGGATTGATCAAGTAGGTTGTGCTTTGCGGTAGCGAAATGGACTGGACCGATACTCGCCGATATCCCCGATATCGTGTGCACACGCCTGTCATCATCGCCGTCCCCGGCGCAAGAAACACGGTTGTACCCGGATTGATTTCGAAGTTGAGCCGTGCAGGCATGGAACTCTACGCCGGCGTCAACCTGCAGCCCGGCGAGCAGATGGAAGTCGAATTCCGCACCATGGGCAGGAGGATCCGCATCGCTGGTATGGTTTGCAGTCGCTCCGGTTTTTGTTTTGGACTTGAATTCTGCGCTCTGCGGATTGAACTGGAAGAGGCGCCGGTTCATGACTGATGGAAATCGCCTTCCCCCGCCGCCGGACCGGGGAGACTTGCCCTCCAAAATCCGCTTTCCCATCAACCCCGAATGCCAGAAGATGAATCTCATCTCGAGGGGTGTTGCGGGAGTGTGTCCGCAACCGGAGGGATGGAGATGGCTGTTGTAAAAGATTTTCTGCTCGATGCGCTTTGTTCCCGAGCGGGCACAGGCCGCGCTCGGGCGATTGCGCGTGTCGACAGGAGCGACGCTGTTTCTGCGGCACGGCCTCGAAAAGCGGCCGGCCCATTGGGCGCAGTTGATGGCGCGCTTCCCCGACCCGGTCGGGATCGGTCCGCATGCCTCGTTCCTGATCGCGTTCCTCTCGGATTTCGTTTGTGCGATTCTGCTGATGATCGGGCCGGGTGCGCGTTCGGCTGCTCTCTACAGTCTCGGGAACATCTTTGTGGCCTGGGCCTTCGTCCATCATTTCGCGTTCTTCGGCAAGGGCTCGGGGAGCGATCATGGGGAGCTCATCGTGCTTTATCTGGGAGCGTTGCTCACGCTGCTGATTGCCGGACCCGGCGCAGCCTCGATCGCCCGTATTTTGGCGCGCAAGCCGTAGCTTACAAAGTTGTCGAAAATATCGCCCCTTCACGATCACCCTCAGTGGCTTGTCGGTCGCTTGCCTGAGGCTTGTCGATCGGTCGAGCAAATGTGTTCTGTACTCCCAGGGTTCGAACGATGATCCTCGAAACCGCCCGTCTACTGCTGCGCGAGTTCACCCCGCAAGACGCCGAGGCTTTTGCTCGGGTGCTCTCCGACCCCGAAACCATGCGGTTTTATCCCGCCCCCTACGATCGCGCCGGTGTCGAGCAATGGATCGAACGCAACCGACGACGCTACCGGGACGACGGCGTCGGCCTCTGGGCCATGGAGTTGACCAAGACTCATGAATTGATCGGCGACTGCGGAATCGTCTGCCAACAGGTCGAAACAGAATCCCTTTACGAAATCGGATACCACCTGCGTCGCGACTTCTGGGGCCACGGTCTGGCCACCGAAGCGGCCATCGCCTGCCGCAACTGGGCCTTCGCGCATCTGAAAACCGAACGCCTGGTCTCCCTGATTCGGCCCGAGAACTTGCCCTCGCGCCGCGTTGCCGAGCGCGTCGGGATGACCGTCTGGAAAGAAGTGGTGTGGCGCGGCTTCGCTCACTGTGTCCATTCGATCGAGAAGCCGCGGGACTTAAACAAGCAGCCGGACATCCCGCTCGATTGAAACGAACTGGCCATCGAAGCAATCGCCCTGCTAACCTCGCATCTGCGGATGCCTCGGCCCCGCTTAATACCCAGATGCCCAACCAAGCTGCCGTGCCTTTTGTTCTTGCCGACGCCTTGCTCTCGGCTTTTGATACCAACGACCGCATCAACCAGTACCTTTTGCAGCATCTGCCCGCCGAAGCCTGGCGCGCCGAGCCTCCCGGAAACAAGGGACGCAATATCGCCGCCGTGATCGCGCACATGCACAACGTCCGTGTCCTGTGGCTGAAGGCCACCAAGGGAAAGGTCGCAGTTCCTGCGCAACTGGACCGGTTGACAGTCACGCCCGCCCAGGCCAGAAAAGCGCTCGAGTCGAGCCGCGCTGCGGGAAGTTCTACGGTCGTCTCTCCAGGACGGCGATGACGAGGACCGCGGCCGCATTCGAGGTTTTCGCCCGGATGTGGCCAGCTTCTTCGGCTATTTGATCGCGCACGATGCTCACCACCGCGGACAGATCACCATGCTGGCTCGCCAAGCCGGACACCCGATCCCGCAAAAAGTGACGTTCGGTATGTGGGAGTGGGGCGTGCGCTAAACTCAAAGCAGAGTTCAACAGAGAGTTCAAAACGAAGCTAGCCGACGCATGCACAAAGCCACCATCTTGTTCAATCCCAATTCTGGCCGCCGCGGTAAAAAACGCGACGCCGAACTGAACCACGCGATCGGCATCATTCAGTCGGCCGGTGTCCGCACGGAACTTACGGTTTGCCGCTCCAGCCAGGAGGCGACCGACAACGCCCGTTGCGCGGTGGCGGCCGGCAGTGACACGGTCTTCGCCTGCGGAGGCGATGGCACGATCCACGACATCATTCAAGGACTGGCCGGCACGCCCGTCGCGCTCGCGATTCTCCCGTTCGGCACTGCCAATGCTCTCGCCCACGATCAGGGAGTGCCGCTCCGCCCCAGTGCCGCGGCCCGAGTCGCCGTGGGCGGCAAGAGCAAGGTCCGTCGCATTCATCTCGGTCGAGTTGAGTATGAGGATTTTAACGGCAAGCCTTCCGCGCGCTACTTCACCGTCGCCGCCGGAATCGGCGTGGACGCGCACCTGTTCTACAAGCTGACCGCAGCCGTCAAGAATCGCTCCGGCATGACCGCCTACTACTTCAAAGCGTGGCAGTTATGGGCGACTTATAACATGCGCCGCTTCGAGGTCGAGTATGCCAACGGAAACGGTGGCTGCCAGCGCGCCTCGCTGACTGAACTTTTGGCCGTGAGAATCCGGTTCTTCGGAAACGTCCTGCGCGAACTGGTTCCCGGAGCTTCACTTGACTGCGACCATCTCCGCGCCGTAATGTGCCGCACCGCCAATCGCAATGCCTATCTCCAATACGTAGCCGGAGTGCTCCTCGGCCGCCGCTGGAATATCGACGGCATCGATCTGGTCACCTGTTCGGAGCTTGTCTGCCGGTTACCGGAGCAGATCAACCGCGTGGGGGAGGATTTTCGTCAAGGGGACGATTTTCATAAAAAAGAAGATCGCGTTTACGTCGAGGCCGACGGCGAACTGCTCGGCCGCTTGCCCGCGCGCATGACCATGGTTTCCGATGCCCTCTCGCTGGTCGTACCCGCCTGATCCTGTCGCAGAGAGAGCGCTTTCTCGCTCTCCGGCAGTGCACAGAATGATTTCGCAGGAAAGCGTTTCGAAACCGCATTCCACTTAGGGGGCTTCGGCCGCACACCGCTGTGTTATAAATCGCAAATGCCCAGCGCTCGCCAGGGATCGATCCGCCTGTTTCGTTTCGCAGGAATCGACGTGTTCTTGCATTGGTCTTGGTTTCTGGTGGCGTTTTATGAAATCGAACGGGGAGGTTTCGGCCATTATTCCTCCGTCGCCTGGGCAGGGCTCGAGTATTTGTCCCTGTTTCTGATTGTGACGCTGCATGAGTTCGGCCATTCGCTCGCCTGCCGTCAAGTGGGAGGGCAAGCAAACCAGATCGTGCTCTGGCCGCTCGGCGGCGTTGCCTACGTAAATCCGCCGCAACGCCCCGGCGCAACGTTGTGGAGCATCGCGGCCGGCCCGCTCGTGAACGTTGTTCTCGCTCCCCTCGTGATCGGCTTTGGACATTTGAGCTTTGTGATGGGCTGGTACACCGCGGTCCCGGACCTGCGGCCGCTGGTGCACGCGATTCTTTATATCGATGTCGTACTCCTGGTTTTTAATATTCTGCCTATCTATCCCCTGGATGGTGGCCAGATTTTACGCGCCTTGCTCTGGTTTGTAATGGGACGTGGTCGCAGTCTGATGGTAGCGACCATCCTCGGATTCGTGGGCATCGCCGCATTTTTCGGCTTGGCGCTTTGGTCGCGAGATGGTTGGCTCGGCGTGGTGTCCATATTCTTGCTGCTGAATTGCTGGAGCGGGCTGCAGCAGGCGCGAGCGTTGTTGCGCTTCGCCAAGCTCCCACGCCGGGATGGCTTTACCTGTCCGGCGTGCAAGGCGCATCCTCCGATCGGCGATTATTGGAAGTGCGGGCATTGCGGGCAGCCGTTCGACTTTTTCGAGAAGCAGGGGGGGTGTCCTCACTGTGCGTCTCACTTTGCACAGTCGAGGTGCCTCGATTGCGGCGCGGTTCACGATGTGAGCGAATGGTTCCATCCGGCGATGAGCGTGAGTTCGACGCTGCCGGCGTCGACCATCTGACGGGTTCTCGGTGTTGTTCTTCGCGCTTCAGCAAGGGCGCGATTCCGGCTAAACTGGGATCGAGCTCCCTTGGAACCCGTCACTCATTTCCTATTCGGCGCAGCCATGGGCCGCGCCGGACTCAACCGCAAAACCGCGCTCGCTACCGCCACCTTAACCCTGGCCGCCGAAGCCGCCGACCTCGATGTGCTCAGCCGCTTCGGCGGCTCTGCGTTCGGATTGAACCATCATCGCGGATTCACCCACTCCTTCCTCGGTGTGCCGATCGTCGCCGCCGCAGTCGTTGGATTCGTCTATCTCCTCTGGCGCCTGCGCGGCCGCAAGTCCCGCAATCGGAACCTTCCCCCGCGCTGGGGACTACTGTTTGCCTTCGCCTGTCTGGCCGGCGTCAGCCACATTCTCCTCGATTTCACCAACAACTACGGAGTGCGCCCCTTCTGGCCTTTCTCCGAGCGCTGGTATTCCTGGGACATCGTCTTCATCGTCGAGCCCGTTCTTCTGGTGGTGCTGACGCTCGGCCTGATTGTTCCCGCGTTGTTTTCGCTGATCAACGAGGAGATTGGCGCCCGCAACCATGCCGGGCCAAAGGGAAGACTGGCCGCGACTCTGGCTCTAGTGGCCGTCTTCGCCTATTGGGGGCTTCGAGACTACGAGCATCGCCGCGCCGTCGCCGCGCTCCAGGCGCGCACCTACCTGGGCGCGGATGCAATCCGAGTCTCCGCTTACCCCTACTGGGGCAACCCGTTTCGCTGGTATGGAGTGGTGGAAACGCCGGCTTTTTTCGCCACCATGGGCGTCGATTCGCTGAATTTCGATTCGATGTCTCCCGAGGTCGATCCCGAAGCCCAAATGCAGATCCGCTACAAACCCGAAGAAACGCCGGTTACCGTGGCCGCGAAAAAGACCTACCTCGGACGCGTGTATCTGAGTTGGGCCCAGTATCCCATCACCGAAACCGAACAACTCGAGAACGATACTGTCGAGAACGCCCGCGCCGCCTACCGAGTCCGTTTCCGCGATCTGCGTTACGAGTATCCCGGACGCACGGCGCGCGCCACCCTCGGCGCCGTGGTCTTGCTGACCCGGGATCTCGAGGTCGTCGAAGAACACTTCGGAGCAGGGAGCACGAAAATCCGATAGCAGCAATCCGCCCTGCCAATCGGATCACTGCGATTTCCCCGTCCGTTGCTATTGCCAGCACACCAGGCCCTCGGGATCTTCGACCAGCACCACCTCGTACTTTTCGAGCATGGGCATCAGGACGTTCTCCAGTTTGCGCTTCCAGAGCTCTCCTTCGTAGAACTTTGCTTTCATCGGCTCCCGCGAAGCGATATCGGGAAACCCGCGCATAAAGAAGAACGTATCGGGATCTTCGACGGAGAGAAATGGGCCCAATATTTTCATTCCGATTTCTGCATGCGCCGGAATCGACGCGTCGCGGAATATCCCAACGAACTCGCCGCGCTTGCCCGGCTTGGTTTTGTAGGTGCGCATTTCGATGATCATGGACTGCCTCCAGAATTGGTCGCGAACGCCATCCTTGCGCAATCATCGAAAAAAAGGAAGAATGCACTTTTCGGTAACCCGGTTACCTCATGGAACGTGGCTCTCTGATCAAGAGTTCTGGAGTGGAGGAATTGGCTCCCCCGGCCAAGTGCCCGCTCACGGCGGCGCTCCACGCGATCGGTGGCAAGTGGAGTTTGATTTGCCTTTATTGGCTGGACTCGGGCACGCGCCGGTTTAATGAACTGCACCGATTGATGCCTGATATTTCCCACAAAGTGCTGACCGAGACCTTGCGCGGGTTGGAGGACGAGGGACTCATCTGCCGCACGGTTTATCCTGAAGTTCCCCCTCGGGTCGAGTACTGTATTTCAAGCCACGGAGAAACGGTCCGGCCACTGATCGAATCCGTTCGGGTGTGGGGCCGGGAGCACCTCGACTGGAAGCAGAGGTAGGCAAACGCAGAAAAAAAAGAAAATAGGATGATGCGGTCGAGCCCGCTTGACCGGCAGCCTCGGCTCGCGCAACAATCTTAATTGACCGTGACCGAGGTGGTTGATGCTGGCCTATCTATTCGTAGCTTTTGCGGTACTGGCCCGGATGCCATTGATGCCGCATCCGTGGAATTTCACTCCGGTAGCGGCGTCGCTGCTCTATTTTGGCGCACGCGGCGCCAAACGTCAGCTCTGGGTGCCCCTTCTGCTGATGGCCGCTTCTGATGTCATCCTCACGAAGTTTGTGTACGGGTATCCGCTCCGCTCGGACCAGTTGGTCGTTTGGGCCTGGTATGCCGCGATTCTCCTGCTCGGCACTGGTTTGCGCGAGAATTCCAATTGGCTGCGGATTGGCGGCGCGGCGCTGGCCAGTTCCGTCTCTTTTTTCTTAATCAGTAATTTCGCGGTCTGGGCATCGGGGACCATGTATTCGAAAACATTGTCTGGCCTGATGACTTGCTATGCCGCCGGAGTGCCGTTTTTCCGCCGCGGACTGGCAGGCGACATGCTCTTCACCGCGGTCATGTTTGGACTGCCTGCGGCGACCGCAGTGGCGGTCCGCTCCCTCAAGCCACACGGCGCTGCCGCCGCTTAGAGGAGTTCGCTCGTGTGCGGACGGGCGTGCCGCCCGTCCAAGCCGATCGCAGCTCGGCTTCGCTTCCCCCGCCGCCAGATCAGCCACCCCACTACGATGAGTCCCGCTCCCGCCAGAATCCAGACGAAATGGTGCGCGAAGAGGTTGCCGGTCAGCGTCACAATCTGCGGACCAAACCACAGCGTAAGCAGCGCCTCGGTCAGAAAGCGCACGAATCGTCCCGCAAAAATCGCCAGCAGAAAATGCCCAAAGTTCATCTCAAACGCCGCCGCCGCCAAAACAACTGCCTTGAAGGGAGTCGGCGGCGGCAACATCGCCGGAAACATCAGCGCCCAGAATTCATGGTGATCGAAGGATTCGTGAATCTTCTCGAAGCGCTCCGCCGAAAGCCGCTTGCGCAACAGCACTTCGCCGCCCACATACCCGATGACGTAGAGAACAATGCTCCCGAGCGCCGACCCGGCCGAAGCCAGCAACACATACATCAGGAACCGGGAGCGATCGTTGTAAACGTAACCCACGAAAATCGCATCGAGCGGCATGCCCATGAACGAGCCATCCACGGACGCAAATGCCAGCATCCCCCAAGGCCCCAGAGGCGCAAGAACGTGCTGGATCCACTTCCCGTAAGCGTGGACAAAATGTTGAATCCGGTTCAAGCAGGTAGGCCTAGGCGAGAAGGTGGAGGAGGGACGGGGCTTTGCCCGGTACAAGGAGCCCCGCCCACACGATCTGAGATTCCGCTATTCATGTCCCGTCTTTCCCGCAATCAGCTCGAGCGCATGCGGCAGCAGATCCATCACCGCCTCGAGCGACTCGACCGCCCCCGCCGGGCGGCCGGGCAAATTCAAAATCAGACTCGTTCCCCGCACCCCGCACAGCGCGCGGCTGAGCGCCGCGAAGCGCGTCTTCTGCGCTCCCTGCAATCGCATCTGTTCTGAGATTCCTTCGACCAGACGATCGCACACCGCGACCGTCGCTTCCGGTGTCATGTCCCGGGGCGCAATTCCTGTCCCGCCCGTGGTGACCACCAGTCGAGCCGACCGGCACAACTCAATCAGCCTTTCCTGAATTGCGGCGCGCTCATCGGCTACCACGCCACGCGCGACTACCTGAAAACCGCGCCGACCGAGCGCTTCCGCCACGGCTGGACCGGAGAGATCCACTCTTTCGCCGCGTGAACACGAATCGCTAACCGTCAGCACCGCCGCCCGCGTACCTTGAAGTGTCGAAGCCTCAGGGATCAAACCGTCAGGTGTCGAGGAGGACATCTTCACCCTCAGCTGCCGCATCCCGCTGCGCCTCGTCCAGCAGGCGCAATCCCTCCATCAGCAGCCCTTGCGTATTCAGCGTCGTCGTTTCGAGCGCCGACTTCCCATTGAAATCGATCTGAAAGTTTCCTTCCGTCCAGCGCAGCACTTTGAAAACCGCTTGGTCACCGGTAATCGCGCCATAGACGGCATGCTTGGCCTGTCCCTGGTTGAAATAGATCTCGCACTTGTCCCCGCCATTGCTCATGGTGAGCAGGCAACTCTTGCGGCCCATCTCGAGCGATTGCACCAGGTCGATCACGTTCATCTGGGACAGGCTGCCGCGCAACACGCCATCGGTTGACGCCGCCTTGCTCATTTTCTCGAGCGCGATCCGGTCCACCACACGTTTGATTTTGTGCGTGGCATCCTTCAGGAAGAAAGGTTTTTCCAGATAGTCTTCAATCGGGTCCTGCACCGACAATCGCTCGCTGATGTCGGCCTTGCTCGCCATCAGGATCACTGCGATCCCTGCCGTCGAGGGCCGGCTCTTCAGTTTCTCCAGCAGTTGCCGCCCATCCATACCCGGCATACGATAATCGCTGATCAGCACATCCGGCACGTCATCCACCGCTTTCAACAGCGCATCGGCCGCGTCGTTTGCAACCTGCACCTCCCCGAGCGCCGAGAGCGCCTGCTGCAGCATCCCCAGCACCATCGGGTTGTCGTCCACCAGCAGGATTTTGACGTTGCTCGCCATAATCGAAATAAGATCAAAACAACAAAGCCAACTACTTTCGCTTGGCCGTGCGACGGTAGTCCCCGCTCTTGCCCCCCGACTTCCGCTCCAGTACGACTTCCCGGATTTCGATGCCCTTGTCGAGCGCCTTACACATGTCGTACACCGTCAGAGCGGCCACACTGGCCGCCACCAGCGCTTCCATTTCCACGCCCGTCTCCGCCGTGGTCTTTACTTTGGTGGCAACAGAAACGCCATTCTCGCACACGCGTAGGGTCACATCAATGTGCGACAGAGGCACCGGATGACACATCGGAATCAACTCCGAGGTCCGCTTCGCCGCGAGGATTCCCGCTGTCCGTGCCACTTCCAGCGGATCGCCTTTAGGATTTTCCGGCAGCGCCCGCAGCACCTCCGGCGTCATCAGCACGAAGGCGCTCGCCTCCGCTTCCCGCGCCGTTCGCGCCTTCGAAGACACATCCACCATGCGGGCTCGGCCCTCTGTGTCGTAGTGAGAAAGTTTCTTGGCCATCCCCAACAGGTTATCGCAACCAAGTGGGCTCGTGTGGTGAGGGCATCTCGCCCGTTCCCGCCAAACCGCAGCTCGGCCGGCCTCGAGTCCCCGACTCCGGGCTGCTCACCTCATGAGCAACGACACCCACTCTCCGGACTCAATCCGCTCGCGATCGGGAGGGATCACGATATAGCAGTTGGCTCGAGCGAGCGCCGCGATGTCGCCCGACCCCTGCCAACGCACCAACTCCACCTCAGCGTTCTCAAACTCGCCTCGAAGCAGGGCGGGAAGAAATCGTTTCAAGCCTGTCTTGGTCCGAATCTCGGATTTCAAGCGCGCCCGGAGAAAGATCAGGGGCTGCGGCGTCAGTCCGGCCAAAGCCTCAATCATCGGCCGGGCAAACAACTCAAAAGTCACCATGGTGGAAACGGGATTCCCGGGCAGTCCAAAGAAATATTTTTGGGGTGGCGCGGGCGCCTCCGTCCGGGACGGCTGCGTGTTTTCTGCCAACCCGCGGGCGGGCGAGCCCGCGCCACACGACCCGAAGACGACCGGTCGCCCGGGCTGAATCTCCGCTCCCGTGAAATAGAACTCCGCCTGCAACTGCTCGAGCACCTGCTCCACCAGATCGTACTTCCCGAGCGAGACGCCGCCCGTCAGCAACAAAAGATCGCAGCCCAGTCCCTGTTCGATCAAAGCCCGCAAGCGCCCCCGTTCATCCGGAGCGATCGCCAGCCGCACTGGCTCTCCGCCCGCACCGTGAATCTGCGCCGCCAGCGAATACGAATTCGAGTTCCGTATCTGCGCCGGCCCGGGCGTGCCGTCGATTTCCACCAACTCGTCGCCAGTCGAAAGCACTGCCACGCGCGGCCTCCGAAAAACCCGCACTCTGCTCTTTCCGACAGACGCCGCAATCGCGATGCCCGCATGATCGAGCCGCCGTCCGCGATCGAGCAGCACCTGTCCGGCGAGCGCCTCCGCCCCGCGCGGCACAAAATTCTCACCCACGCGCACGCTGCGTCCGACTTCCAGGCAACCATTCGCCAATGAAGTCTGCTCAACCATGACGACCGCGTCCGAGCCCGCCGGCAACGGAGCCCCGGTCATGATTCCCACTGCCTGCCCGCGCCCCACCGTGCAAACTCCCGGCTCAAGCCAGTCGCCGGCCTTGGCCTCGCCCACCACCTCAAGCTTCGCCGGAACCTCGGCCACGTCGGCCGCTCGCACCGCATATCCATCGCGAGTCGAGCGGGGAAAAGGAGGAAAGTCGCGGTCCGCTACGATGCCCTCCGCCAGCACCCGGCCTAACCCGGCCATCAGTTCGACCGCCTCCACCTCTCCCGGACCCACGCCGAGCGCATGCTCCTCAATCAGGCGCCGAGCCTCCTCAAACCGAACCACCCGTGCCATGGGTGGGGAGCCGGAGAAAGATTGGGAAGAAGAAGACACGCAAGAATCATACGCGCGAAGACTTTCGGCTGGTTCTGCCGTGGGGCAGCGGTATGCCTTTTCCTGAGAGCTGAGAACTGAGAGATTAGCGCGCCAGTTCCTGCCCGAGCGCGGTCGCGTTGCTGGCGAAGCAGAGACCGGTTTCCAGATCGACCACACCCGAACGGACGATTTTCGCGATCTCGCCATCGAAGTGTTGCATGCCTTCGCCCTCGCTGCTCTTGATGGCGTCGAGCAGCGTGCGACCGGCCCGCTCCCCTTGTTCGACGCAGTCGCGAGTGCGCGAGTTGGCTTTCAGGATTTCGACGACCGCGATGCGCTCGCCGCCGTTTTTGGGGGGAATCAGCCTTTGGGCAACGATAAACCGAAACGTTTTGGCAAGCCGTTCGCGCACCGTTTGCTGTTCGGATGGCGAAAAGGTCCCGGCAATGCGCTCCACCGTCTTCGAGGCATCGACCGTGTTCATGCTGGAGAGAACCAGGTGTCCGTTTTCTGCGGCTTCGAGAAGAATCTCGAGCGTCTCCCGGTCGCGGATTTCGCCGACCATAATCACGCGCGGAGCCTGGCGCAGCGCCGCCCGCAGGGCCATCGTGAAATTCGGCGCATCGCTATGCAACTCGCGCTGGTGCACGGTCGATTTCTTGTGCTTGTGCAGAAACTCGATCGGATCTTCGACCGTCAGAACGTGATAGCAGCAATGGCTGTTGATGCGGTCAATCAAAGCGGCCAGCGTCGAAGACTTGCCCGATCCGGTTCCCCCTGTTACCAGAACGAGCCCGTTGCGGACTTTCGCAGCCTCCTCCAATTGCGCCGGCAGGCGGAGCGAGCTGAGGGTCGGAATGACGGTAGGGATGACGCGCATCACAATCGCGCAACTTCCACGCTGAATAAAGACGTTGACACGGAAGCGCGCCATTCCCTGCAATCCGTAGGAAATGTCGCAGGAACCTTGCTCGCGCAGTGTGTTGATGGCTTGTTTATTGTTGCCGATCAGATCGGCGGCAATGCGGCGCGTGTCATCGGCCGAAAGTGTGCCGCTGCCGGAGATTTCGACGGCCGTGAGCTGTCCGTGAATCTCCACCTGCGGCGGTCGTCCCGGCGAAAAGATCAGGTCGCTGACCTTATCGGAGGCGCGCAACATGCCAGACAGCAGGACCGGCGTCGGGATCGAGCCCGTCCCACTGATGCCTTCAAAGGCGATCGCGATCGGGGAATTTCCCGGAGCAGCCATTCCATGCACTCCCAGTTTTCAGCATTGACGCCACAGGGGAGAAACGTCGCCCAGGGATCGTGTAACGAATGTAGCGCGGATGTGGGGAAGAGCGAAGGACAACAAGGTCAGCGACCTCGGTAACCGGAGACAGATTCAAGGCAAAGAGCAGACAAACAGAAGAGCGGCTTTTTAGGGCCGCTCTTGATGTATTTCCCGAAGGATGGCCGAATCTTAAGTGACTTTAATTCTTCTTGGCGGGTTTTTTCTTCCCGTAGTCGGTCTCGACGGGCGCTCCGATGCTGGCCAGCAACGCCTTGGCCCCTTCCGCGAACGGACCGTTCGGGTCAAGTTCCAGATACTTTTGAAAAGCCTCGGCTGTGCCTGCGGGCGCAACCGCCTTGCCGTCCTTTCCCACAGTTTCCTTGGCGATCAAGTTCACGCCCTTCTGGTAATAAGCCGCAGCCTTGGTTGGATCGGCGGCGATCACTTTGTCCCACACCACAATCGCTTCATCCGCTCTTCCAGCGTTGGTGAGAACCGCAGCCTCGTTGAACAGGTAGGTCGCGGCGTGGGTTGGATCCAGTTGGGCCGCCTTGCCGTAAGTGCTGATGGCTTCGTCCACCTTACGGGACTTCGCATAAGCCTCTGCCAGATTGTTATAGTAGGCGGCCAATTTTGCGTTGTTTTCGGGATCTTTCGTCGCGGTGTCAGAGGCGGCGCGCAGATCGACTGCCTTCTGGTAGTCGGCCGCAGCGATTTCGTAGCGCTTCTGCTTTTCGGCCGGATCGGTCTGCTTGGTCGCCGATAAGCGGTACGCGTCGCCCAGCCTGAACCAGATCAGATCGCGGTTGCTGTCGATTTCGTTGGCGGCAGTCAATGCGGCGATGGCAGTATCGTAGTCGCCGGCATCGGACGCCGCTTTGGCAGCCGTGAGTTTCTCGTTGAGCGCTCCGACGGTTTTGTTTTCGGCGGCGGCTTTGGCGACTGCATCTTCCTTCGCCTTCTGTTGTTCAGGAGTCAAGCCCTGAGCCGCAGCTTGATTCGCCTTTTCTTTCTTCAGGTCGATGTCCTGGTCCACTTCGTCCAGCTGCACCGGGATGCCATTGAGGTGAAAAAGTTCCTTGCCGTCCTTGCTGAGCTTGACGTTGTACTTGCCCGGGACGATACCGAGCGAAAAGTACTCGCCCTTGTTGTTGGTTTTCAGGGTGTACTTGTGGCCGGTTTCGCTCGAAACCCACTCGACCTCAGCCTGGGCGATCGGTTTGCCGTCGGAATCCCTGCAAACTCCCTTCACGCTGCCCGTGGTTTGCGCGACCGCAAGGGGAGCGGACAGCCCCACGGCGAGAACGAGCAGCAGCGACAAGACGAAATAGTTCTTCATAATTGGCCTCCCGGCGTTCAATCTGAATCTAGGACCATCCATTCTCACGGCCATCGATTTCGAAGGCAATCGACCGACCGGCGCTAGCTCAATCGGGCGGCGGCTTCCACGTACGGAATCGGATCTTCCGCACCCGCTTCGCGAAACGCGCGCAGGCGTAGCACACAACTGTCGCAGACACCGCAGGCGCGATCTTCGCGCTGATAGCATGACCACGTTAAATCGAACGGGGCATTCAGTTCAAGGCCAAGCCGAACAATCTCGGCCTTGTGCATGGCAATCAACGGCGTCACCACCCGGATCGTGCCTTCTTTCGTGCCCGCTTTCACGACTTCGTTGAACGCCCGATAATACTCCGGCCGGCAATCGGGATAGCCGGAACTGTCAGGTTCGACCGCCCCAATGTAAACCTTATCGGCTCCGAGTACCTCCGCCCAACTGACCGCGACCGAGAGAAAATGCGCGTTGCGGAAAGGGACGTAAGTGACGGGAATGCCGGGGGGCACGCTCGGGCCGATCCCGAGCGCTTCGCGACCGGCAGTGCTCGGAGCTGCGGTGCCCGGAACTGCGCTGTCCGGAACTGCGATGTTTGGATCGGTAAGCGCAGACCCGCCGATCGAACGCAGGGCGTCATTGCCCACCAGCAGCCGGTCCTCAATTCCCAGCCGGTCGCAGATCGCCTCGAAGCAACGCCTTTCGCGCTCTTCGGTGCGCTGCCCATAGCTGACGTGGACGCCAGCTGCCTGGTGGTCGCGCGCCGCCAGCGCCGCGCAAACGCAGGAATCCATGCCGCCGCTCAACAAGACTACGGCGCGCGTCCGGGCGCTGGTCGAGCTCGATTTCGGTTTCTCTATCGCCATCCACTCGCGAAGCGTCGCAATCGCTTTGTTCCAATTTTATGTTGTAATTCTCCGTACGGATAGCGTGACCGCAGACGGTCGCTCGTTGCCCGTGGATTTCCCGTATCGAGAAATGGATCAACGCACTCTGGAGATCAAGCGTATCGCCGGTCGCATATTCGGCTTGTCGCTGCTGACCGCCGGCGCCCTTTTGATTCATGGCTATCATCCTTACGCGGAAGATTCGGAGATTTATCTTCCAGGCGTGCTGAAGATCCTGAATCCCGCCTTGTTTCCGGCAAATGCGCAATTCTTTGGCGAACACGCCGGACACAGTTTGTACCCCAATCTAGTCGCTTTTTCAGTTCGCGCCACGCACCTGCCTCTCTCCTGGGCCGCTTTCCTGTTGCACCTGATCTCTATTTTTTTGTTGCTGGCCTCCGGCTGGCGGCTGGCGTCGGCACTGTTCGAGTCGGAATCGGTTGAGGGAGAGCGCGCGCGCTGGTCGGCCGTCGCGTTGCTGGCGGCCTTGCTGACCCTGCCCATCGCCGGGACGTTTCTCTACATCTTCGACCAGTTTCTGAATCCGCGGAACCTGGCGGCGTTCGCCGCGCTGTTCGCGGTGGCGGAGCTGCTGCACCGGAAATACCAACGCGCTGGGCTTTGGTTAGCATTTGCCGCGGTGATGCACCCGTTCATGGCGAGCTTCGCGATTCTTTTTTGTGGGTGGCTCCTGCTGCTCGGGCGCGATCGCCCGCGCCTTTTGGGATTCGCGGCCGCGCTTCCCTTCGGCATTACTTTCGAGCCTCCGCCGGCTGCCTATCACGAGGTCGCGCTGCGCCAGCGTTCGCATTTCGTCCTGCGCTGGGAGTGGTATGAGTGGCTGGGTGTGGCCGGCCCGCTGCTGCTGTTCTTGTGGTTTGGAAATCTTGCCCGCAGGCGGAACATGAAGAATCTGGAATTGATTTCGCGAGCGATGGTGCCGTTCGTGCTGCTGGCGTCGGCGGTCGCGATTGGGCTCGGAATTCCGGCTCGCTTCGAAGCTCTGACGCGGCTCCAGCCCTTGCGCTGCCTGGCCTTGTGCTACATGGTGCTGGTGGTGGCAGGCGGTGGATGGCTGGGGCAGTACGTGTTGCAGCGTCATGTCTGGCGCTGGCTGGCATTGTTCATCCCGCTCAGTTTGGGGATGTATTTTGCGCAGCGGCAAGTGTTTCCCGCAAGCCAGCACATCGAGTGGCCATGCGCGCAACCGCGCAACCAGTGGGCACAGGCATTTGAGTGGATTCGCACCCATACCCCGGTGGACGCGCTGTTTGCCCTCGATCCCCGCCACATGGAGCTGCCGGGTGAGGACGAAAATGGATTTCGCGCTCGTGCCGAGCGCAGCATGTTGGCAGATCTGGTCAAGGACAAGGGAGCAGCTTCGATGTTTCCGCCGCTATCGGTCGAGTGGGCGGAGCAAATCGCGGATCAGAACAATTTTGAGCATTTCGGAAAAGAGGATTTCGAACGGCTGCGAACCAAGTACGGCGTGCGTTGGGTGGTGGTCGAGCAGCCCGGTCCGACAGGATTGGAATGTCCTTATCAGAATTCGGCGGTACGGGTGTGCCGGCTGGACTGAAATGCCGATATTTTGTTCTCCTTGCCGGTTTTCGCGACCGGCGTCGGCGAGCAGGGTTCTACCGGGGAACTGGGAAATGACGCTCCGTCCGCGTGTGTTAGCCTTATTTGCTTAGGCGCATGGCGGACCCGATTGTCACCCCCATAACTCGGCTGCTGTTTCCGTACGCGAAATGGTCCGCTCAACTCCCCAGGCTGCGGCGCCAGTTCCGGGAGGCCCAGCCCTATCCGCACGTGCACCTCAAGCAATTCCTGGACCGGAACGTGGCGGTCGAACTGGCCAGGGAGTTTCCTGCGATGGCGACCGACGCCTGGACACGCTACAAGCACCCGAACGAAAACAAGGTGGGACTCGCAAAGCGATCCCTGTTCCCGCCGCTGCTCGGCGAAGTGGTAGACGAACTGAACACGGAAGCATTTGTGGATTGGCTTTCGCAGTTGACCGGAATTGCTGGCCTGCTGCCCGATGACATGCTGGAGGGCGGCGGTCTGCACCAGTCGGGCCCGGGTGGGTTTCTGAACGTGCACACCGATTTCAGCAATCATCACTATCACCAGCACTGGCGGCGGCAGGTCAACCTGATTCTCTATCTCAATCCGAACTGGCGCGAGCCGTGGGGCGGCGCGCTCGAACTATGGGACCGCGACATGCGCCGGTGCGTGGTGAAGATACCGCCGCTGTTCAATGATGCGCTGATCTTCCGCACCGACGAAATTTCCTACCATGGTTTTCCCGACCCCCTCCGGTCTCCTGAGGGTGAATCTCGCAAAAGCCTGGCCCTCTATTACTACACCGCTGAATCGGGCGCCGATGTCAAAACGCGGTCCACAAACTATCGTCCCCGGCCCGAAGATGGCTGGTTGAAGTCGAGCATGATCTGGTTGGATAAGCAGGCGGTGGATCTCTATTCGCGGGCCAAGGCGCGCTTCGGCTTCTCCGATGAATTCGCCAGCAAGATTCTCGGCTTCCTCTCGCGGAAGCGTTGAATTTCCGATCCCCGCAGGGCAGGGATTGCTTGCGATCAGGCCAGGCATTCAGGCAAGCCGCAAGCGCCCGCGATGAAAGCGCTTCCAGGCGCGGCGGCCGGAGATCATCTCGGAGGGGCCGAAGGCTCGCTCAATGCCGCGGTGACGCGGTCGGCACCCCTCCCTCGTAGTAGGTCTCAGAACCAGCCTCGAGAGTCTTTCCTTCTTGGCTAAAGATGGGGCTGTGCACAATCCCGGCTCGTTGCAGTGCGAACTGGAGTGTGGTCGCTAACACTTCAAGACCGTACCGAACACTGCGCCGGAAATTGATGGACGACGCTTCCTTGAAATATTTCGTCGGGCAGGAAACTTCGCCAATGCGGAAGCCGAAGTGCACGCATTGGGCAAGCATCTGGTTGTCGAACACGAAATCGTCGCTGTTTTCCCGCAGCGGAAGCCGGGTAAGTACCTCGCGGCTGAAGGCCCGGTAACCCGTGTGATACTCAGACAACTTGACGCGCAGAAACAGGTTTTCAAAAGCGGTAAGCAGGCGGTTGGCAACGTATTTGTAAAGCGGCATTCCCCCGCGCAGGGCGGCGCCGCCGAGAATGCGGGAACCGAGCACGACGTCATAGACGCCATAAGCGACCATGCTGGACATCGCGGTCACCAGCAGCGGCGTGTACTGATAATCGGGATGGACCATGATGACGACGTCAGCGCCCGCAGCCAGAGCTTCGCGGTAGCATGTCTGTTGATTGCGGCCGTAGCCGTAGTTGCGGTTGTGGACAAACGACTGCAAGCCCAGGCGGTGCGCGACGTCCAAAGTTCCATCGGAACTGTGGTCGTCGACCAGAATACGGATGTCGACCAAGTCGGGCAATTCCCGCACCGTCGCTTCGAGGGTCCTCTCCGCGTTGTAAGCTGGGAACACCACGGCGATGCGTTTGCCGTTGATCATGCGATCGTTTCCTCGGAATCGACTACCTGAATCATAACTGGAAACCCGGATTCCGTAACGTGTTTCTGCGGGAACCCCAGCTTCACTCTAGGCCCGAAAAAGACGCGGATTCGAAACCAGGACACCGGCGTTGATCGACTATCGAAAAGAACCTGTTGGGGCGCGGAATTTGGTAACGGTTCCGTTTGAAAGCTTTCACTCGGATCCACTCCACGGCCTGCTGAGCATGGGCATGGTCGATCTTAGGAGCGCAGTCGCAGGAGTCGCTGCTCAGCTGATAATTGCGTTCGTCATTGATATCGCCGATATCGCCGCGCGACTGGCGATTGCCGTCGGGCGATCGGGCGATCGGGTGATCTGGCACCTGCATACCGAGTCTGGGGTTTTCTGGCTGCTTGCAATTGTCACCATCGCGTTTGGGTTCTTCTGGAAATTCAAGAGACTTTCAAAGTGAGCCACGGCACGGAACTTTCCAGCCTTGAACTTTCGGCGAACTATGAGCGAAACTGAAACCATGCCTGCTCGCACGCTGTTCGAGAAAGTCTGGGACGCGCATGTGGTCGCTGCTCCTGAAGGGCAGTCGGCGCTGCTCTACATCGATTTGCATTTGGTGCATGAGGTGACCTCGCCCCAGGCTTTCGACGGCTTGCGCGCAAATGGGCGGACCGTGCGGCAACCGCTGCGCACGGTGGCAACGGTTGACCACAACATCCCGACCACTCCGCGCGGCCTTCCGATCACCGACCCGATTGCAGCGAAACAGATTGAAGCGTTAGAGAACAATTGCCGCGAGTTTGGGGTTCCGTTATTCGACATGGACTCGGCGGACCAAGGCATCGTCCACGTAATCGGCCCGGAATTGGGCATCACGTTGCCGGGGATGACGATTGTCTGTGGCGATAGCCACACCTCGACGCACGGCGCGTTCGGTTCGCTCGCGTTCGGCATTGGAACGTCGGAAGTAGAGCACGTGCTCGCAACCCAATGCCTGCCGCAGAAAAAGCCGAAGACAATGCGGATCCACGTCCCCGGAAAGTTGGCCGAGGGCGTAACCGCTAAAGATCTGGCGCTAGGCATGATCGGGAGGATCGGCACCGACGGCGCCACCGGATACGTGATCGAATACGCCGGCGATGCGGTGCGCGGGCTGTCGATGGAAGGCCGAATGACGTTGTGCAATATGAGCATCGAGGCGGGGGCGCGGGCCGGATTGATCGCCCCCGACGAAACGACTTTCGCCTACGTCAGCGGCCGGCGCTTTGCGCCGAAGGGAAAAGATTGGGAAGAGGCGGTTGCCGACTGGCGAACTCTGGCCAGCGACGCCGATGCCAAATTCGATCGCGTGGTCGAAATTGAAGCGGCATCGCTCGCGCCCTTCGTGACCTGGGGAACCAATCCCGGCATGGTCGTCGCGGTAACCGAGTGCGTTCCCGAGTCCAACAGCTTCGCGCAAGAGTCGGAACAGCGCGCGGCGGAACAGGCGCTCGCCTACATGGGTCTCGATCCCGGAACGCCGATCGAATCGATCGCCATCGACCGCGTATTCATCGGATCGTGCACCAACTCGCGCATCGAAGACCTGCGCGCGGCGGCGCGAGTGGCAAAAGGACAACACGTGAATCCGAAGGTTCGGGCAATGGTCGTGCCGGGATCCCAGGCGATCAAGCGCGCGGCGGAACAGGAAGGATTGCACCGCATTTTTCTCGATGCCGGGTTTGAATGGCGAGAGTCCGGATGCTCGATGTGTCTGGGGATGAATCCCGACATCCTGCAACCCGGAGAACGCTGCGCATCGACCAGCAACCGGAATTTCGAAGGGCGGCAAGGGCGCGGAGGACGCACGCACCTGGTCAGTCCGATGATGGCGGCGGCGGCGGCGATTGCCGGGCACTTCACCGACATCAGGAATTGGCAATTTCATTAGCACGTGGGGTGACCGGGCTTTGCGCGGTTTCCACACAAGAAAAGCGACACCCGATGCAACCCTTTCGCAAACACACCGGCATGGTTGTCCCGCTCGACAAGGTGAACGTGGACACCGATCAAATCATCCCCAAACAGTTTCTGAAACGCATCGAGCGCACGGGCTTCGGCGAATTCCTGTTCTACGACTGGCGCTTTGCGGCAGATGGAAAACAGCGCGCCAACCAGACCGGCGATTTCGTGCTGGATGCGCCGCGCTATCGGAAGGCGTCGATCCTGGTCGCGGGGAAAAACTTCGGCTGCGGGTCGTCGCGCGAACACGCCGTTTGGGCGCTGGCGGACTATGGCTTCCGGGCGGTGATCGCGCCTTCCTTTGCCGACATCTTCTCGAACAACAGCCTGAAAAACGGCCTGCTGACGGTGGCACTCAACGACCAGCAGGTCGCGGAAATCATGCGCCGTTCGAAACAGGTCGAACCGTACCAGTTGACGGTCGATCTTGAAACCTTGCGGGTCGAAGACCGGCAGGGATTTTCTGCCAGCTTCGCGATGGACGAATTCTCGCGCCATTGTCTGCTGCATGGCTTGGACGACATCGCGCGGACGCTCCAACACGAAGCGCAAATCGTGGCCTATGAAGCCAGCCATCTCATGCGCGCGGAAATGAAAGCGATTGGGACCGTGAAGTGACGGGCGGCCCGCCCGCCTTCGGGACAGCCGGGAGCCAAGCTCTGACGCGAACTCCTTGAACGTTGTACACTCTTGAGTTTCCACTGCCAGTGCGGCCTTGCGTCGCGCCTCATACCAGAATCGGAGCCAGATCGTGAAAAAGCTTCTTCTCGTCTCCACTGTCAGCCTGTTCGGGTTGCTGTCCCCGGCGCTCGCTCAGACCGCTGCACCCAAGCAGCTCACGATTGAGCAGATTTTTGCCGACGGCGGAGTCACGGGCCGCGCTCCGGAGACGATCCAGTGGAGTCCGGACGGCAGCAAGGTCTCGTTCGTGCAGCGCGATGACACCGGCGAGCACGGCGAACTCTGGTATGTGGATGCGGCGACCGGCGAGAAGAAAATCCTTGTCAGTGAGATGAAGCTGTCGCAACTTGCTCCTCCCACCAGCAAAATCCATGACGAGCGCGAGAAGGAGCGTGTGACCCGGTACCACGTCGCCGCCTACTCGTGGTCGCCCGATTCCAAGCACCTGCTTTTCGATTCGCAGGGACAGCTCTGGTATTACAGCCTGGACACGGGAACGGCCGTGCCGCTGACCTCGTCACCGGACCCAAGTGAGGACCCAAAGTTTTCGCCGGACGGCAAGCGCCTGGTCTACGTTCGCAAGCACAATCTGTACGTTCATCCAGTCGCTGGAGAGGAAGGCGAACGTCCGCTCACCCGCGACGAAAAAGAGAAAGACAAGGACCGGGACAGGGACAGCGAGAAAGATAAAGAGGGCAACGTCCTGAACGGCGAAGTCGACTGGGTTTATGCCGAAGAACTGGATGTGCGCAGCAATTTCTTCTGGTCGCCCGAGGGGCGCGACATCATCTTTCTGCAGATGGACGAGACCCGGGTCCCGACCTATCCCATCACCGACTGGCTGCCGACCCATCCCCGGGTCGAGCAGGAGAAGTATCCTAAAGCGGGAGATCCGAATCCCAACGTGCGCCTGGGAGTGGTCGGCAGCAATGGCGGCAAGGTGCGCTGGATCAAGCTCACCGATGACGATGACAGCTATGCGCCGCGCTTCGGCTGGATACGCGAGGACTGGGCCTGGGCCGAGGTTCTGAATCGCAAACAGAATGTCATGGACCTCTATTTCATCGACGCGAAGTCGGGCAGGTCGCGCAAAGTGCTGACCGAATCGGCCCCGGATGCGTGGGTGAATGTCAACGACGATTTTCGCATCCTGAAATCCGGCGAACGCTTCCTGTGGACCAGTTGGCGCGACGGCCATACCCACATTTATCTCTACAGTTTCAACGCGGCTGACCCTCTGGCAAGCGACGCCAAACTCGAACGCCAGCTCGAAAGCGGAGACTATGAGGTGATGGCGATCAACGCGGTGGAGGAAGGTTCGGGTGCGGTTTTCTTCACCGCCAACAAGGCAGATCCGCGGCAGGAGAAGCTTTTTTCCGTGAAGCTGGATGGTTCGGGGATGCAAAGCCTTTCGTCGGACGCGGGCAACGATACTGCCAGCTTCTCCGACGATGCCCGGCATTTCGTGGAAACGCATTCCGCGACCCTGACGCCACCGCGAATTTCAGTGTGCGCGGTGGGTGGTCCCTGCCAGAAAATCTGGGCAGGACGCAGCTTGGCGGATTACCATCCAATCGCGCCCCAGCCTCTCGAATTCAAAGCCGATGACGGCACGGTATTGTATGGCTCTCTGATTCTGCCGCGCGACGCGGGTGCGAGCCAGAAGATCCCGCTCATCGTGTACATCTATGGAGGTCCGGCTGCGCAAACCGTGCAGGACGCCTGGGGTGGAACGAATGCGCTGTTCCACCAGGTTCTGGCGAACCAAGGCTATGCGATTTTCTCGGTCGACAATCGCGGCACCCCGAATCGGGGCAAGAAATTTTCCTCGGCGATTCGCCTGCAGTCGGGCCCGGTCGAAATGAAAGACCAGCTCACCTCGATCGACCAGTTGTATGCGCAGTTTCCGCAACTCGACCGCGCGCGCACCGCGATCTGGGGATGGTCGAACGGCGGCTCGATGACGCTCTATGCCTTGACCCACTCCGACCGCTTCAAGGCGGGAATCTCGGTGGCGCCGGTTACCAACTGGCGCGACTACGATTCGATCTATACCGAGCGCTACATGGGCCTGCCGAAAGATAACGCCGGCGCCTATGACGATTCGATCGTCAGCGCCGCCAGCAGTCTGCACGGGTCGTTGCTGCTGGTGCACGGGACCAGTGACGACAATGTGCATTTCCAGAATACGATCCAGATGACCGACGCGTTGATCCGCGCCGAAAAGCAATTCCGGCTGATGGTGTACCCCGACAAGACGCATGGCATTGCGGGGTCGGGCACGCGCATCCAGTTGTTCCACATGATGGAAGATTTCTGGAATCAGCAACTAAAGTGATCACGTAGGGACGGACGCATTCCTCCGTCCGCCGAGCAAAGCTCGGCAGATTCGCCTCCGAGCGGCGAGGTTTTACCGAGAGCGGAAGGCTGAGAGCTGATTCTATGCATCGCACAACCCTGGGCGATTTCGAACTCACGGTCGTTTCCGACGGAACCTACCTGCTCGACGGCGGAGCCCTTTTCGGCGTGGTTCCAAAGACCATGTGGTCCAAGAAGGTCACGCCCGACGACCAGAACCGGCTCGACGCGGGGCTGAACTCGCTGCTGGTGCGCACCGGCGAGAAAAGCATCCTGATCGAGACCGGGATCGGCAACAAACTGCCCGACCGGCTAGTGCAGATCTACAAACAGCCAGCCAAGCTGCTCGACAACCTGCACGCCGCCGGAGTCGCACCCGAAGACATCGACATCGTCATTAACACGCACCTGCATTTCGACCATTGTGGCTGGAACACGGTGCGGCGTGGCGATCAGGTGGTGGCGACGTTTCCCAACGCCAAGTATTACGTGCAGGAGCAGGAATGGGAGCATGGCCGTCTTCAGCTGGAGCGCGACGCGATCAGCTACATGAGCCCGAATTACGATCCGCTCATTGAGACCGGTCAGATGGTGCTGCTGAACGGCGATACGGAGCTTTCCCCCGGCATCTCGGTCAAGGTCTTTCCCGGGCACACGGCGAACATGCAGGCCGTGATTCTCGAAAGTGGCGGCGGGGGCAACGAAAAAAAGAAAGCGTGCTACATTTCCGATCTGATTCCGACCTCCCATCATCTTGACCTGACTTGGGTTATGGCGTTCGACGTGTTTCCGCTACAGACCATCGAGAGCCGCAAAAAATACTACGCCTGGGCAATTCCGGAGAGATGGCTAACGGTGTTCACGCATGATGACGCCACGCCCTGGGGATATGTGGAACGCGGGGAGCGGGGAAGACTGGGGTTGAAGACGCTCCCATAGAAACGGCCGCCTTGGCCGTCGGGGCGCACAAGTCGTACCCGTACCTTCCGGCCGGTGCGGCGATTCGCTCCCAAACCGCTGACTGGCTGCAAAATTCCTCCCCGGTTTCCTGTAATCCAGAAAGTAACTTGTGCGGGCATGGCCTGACCTAGGAAACTGACTGCGGCACGAATTGAAAAATACAGACAGGTACCACAGAAATCTGTCTCCCGTTGTTTTGCATCGGCACCATGTATAGCGGAAACGGTATAGCGGAAACGGGGAAAATAAAAAAGGCACTCGGCACCGCCGCCCTGGCGGTAGTTGGACTTGTACGGCGAGTGTCTTTAACCATGCCCGGGGGCTGAATATCAAAAACATCGTTGCAGGGATTGTGCTGTTGAGTGCGCAGGTGCTCGTGGGCCAGACTACTCCGCGAGCTCCGCTCGGAATCGTTTCCGATTGGACGCACCGTCATGTCCTCTACCCGGATTCGAAAGACGATTCCGCGGCGGCCCGTGTTCGAACAGACCCGCGCTGGGTGCAGAGTTGGTATCTGCGCCATCGGGAGGTCTGGTGGCCGGAACGCCGTCACAGGCACCGCAACCACCATCGCAGAGACTGGAGCGTGCCCTTGGCGGCGGATGCCATGACGTCCGCCTTTGAGCCTCTGTTTGACTTTTCCTATGCGATTGGCCTCGACACCGGGTATGGCAGCCTCAACACAACAGACATTGGCAGTGGTCAGTTCCTGGCAACCGCCGGGACCCTGACCGTGACCGGCACGCTCACTGGTGTGCCCAGTGGCGGCTCGTACCCGCTCTATCCAGGCGGGCCAGCCGTGGTCAATAGTCCGAGCGATCGCTTCATTTACAATAACGTTCTCTACCCCTCCATCAATCCCGCGATTGACGTCGACGGAATTCTCTTTATCAGCGGCGGTCTCGAGATCAACATCTGGGGCAACGCTGCTAGCGATTACGAATTCGATGAGATGGGTATCCCCCTCACTCAGGTAGCCCCTACAGGTTGTGGTTTGCCTTTGGTTTTCCCTGAGGTGGGGTGAACAATCCGGTAGTAAGTCACGGGATCGACGGCCACGGTTTGTTGCACGAGGC